>JAEEGJ010006110.1_pt1 | contig 36624 bp, 16 predicted proteins | sample 8958761 | NCBI WGS metagenome assembly JAEEGJ01 (sample SAMN16246546, study PRJNA631951) | gut metagenome | biome: gut microbiome; feature: rumen; material: RS-attached | host: Bos | place: Iran: Karaj | collected 2018-10
CATGAGATCATCGGCGAGATACTCAACGAGCATGTCCATAACGTTGAATATACGGTGTTCTATCCTACGTTAGGTGGCAAGGTGGGACGTGAGGGCCTTGGCCGCCGTTGCAGCGACGACAGTCTGTTTACCATCACGTGGCAGTATCTTGATGGTGCCGAGAGTGAGGCGAAGGCATTCGTCACACCGCTCGTACGACTCAACTACGACGACAACATCTATTATAATAACGGCGACATCGATATTTCACCTGACAGTAGCGTGACGGCCTACAAGACCAACATCAGTGTCAAGCAGGCTGCCCTATATATGTGGAACGATACCTGTGTGTCAAACATGAAGGTAGGTCCATACTACCTGCATCAGGGTGTGATGGCCAATACCAGCAGGGACTCGTCGGCCATGAACACCATCCGTACCTTGCTCAAGGATGTCCCTGTGGGCTATGAGGTTGCCGATACAGCAAAGACGAACGAGGTCATACGCTTTATGTACAAGTCCGGCGAGGTGTTCGGGCCAAAGCGTATCGACGAGAATGACGTACCTCCATTCTTCAGCTACAAACGGTTTATCCTGTTTGATAACAACTTAAACCAGTATGGTATTTTCAAATTGGATGCTCACCAGACTTCTGTTAGCTCGATGAAGCTGGAGAACATAGGCCAGGCCTTGCTGGTGCGCAAGAGGAACTTTAAACACATGTAAGGAGTTAAGAGTTAAGAGTGAAGAGTGAAGAATCGGCTGACGCCGGTGAAGAGTGAAGAGTGAAGAGTGAAGAATCGGCTGACGCCGGTAAAGAGTGAAATATAAAAGATTATGAGAAAGAAGAATATAAAAGCAAGGGAAGAAAGAATGATGAGAAGGATGGTGAAGTGGCTGTTTTGCGCAGCATTCTTCACTCTTCACTCTTCACTCTTCACTCCCACAGCTTCGGCTCAGGGCTTGTTGACGGATGTAAAGGTCGTGGCCATTCAGGAGTTTAAGGATCTTGACAACCAAGCTAAGGGCTATCATGGTACTGGCGATAAAGATTTGGATTTCCGTAAGGGCCGTGGCGGTGGCTATGTGTTTGTGGTCTTCAAGAATAATCCTGACACATCCAAATATATCACCGATATGGTTGTGCAGACCAAACTCGAATATGGCATCGAGTTTGATCAGAATGACAAGCATTACATGCCAGTTCCCTACTTTCAGGCTGATGATCACAAAGACGATAAATACAAAGGCGGACTGAATGGTCGTAACTATAGCATTTATGGTGGCGCCTACACTGGGCAGCCCCATATCTATGTCAGTCGCACCGGCAACAAAGATTTTAAAAATAAGTTGATCAAGGATGCATACGTCACGACTACCAAGCCCAAGAATTTGCGCTCCGATCAAGATTATACCGGTGGTCATGCCGGTGGTGGACGCTACATTGTCCGTACCTGGCATACCCATGAACCCAAATACAGGCCAAAGATTTCCGATGAGGCTCCTAAAGGCGACATTGACGTTCATGTCAAGTATTGTGATCGCGACCAGTGTGGTATCGAGGAGGATGTACCACACCGTTTCCCTCAGTTGGTCATCGAAGGTGTCGACACCTGGATGCAATTGGCCAAGTCAGACACATTGAGTAATAAGTCGCACTACAAGAAATGTTCGGATTGCGGACAGATTGTCTATAACGACCATAGCTGGGCTACCTACGTGTCCGACAGCACCGGTCATAACAAGATGTGTCTGATTTGTGACTATGTTGTGGAGGCTGACCACAAGAATTTTGGCAAGCAGAAGCTTCCCGTTGACGATAATTATCACATCATCTATTGTGATGACTGCGGATTCATCAAGAAACTCCATCATGACTACAGCGATAACCGCTTTATTGTGAGTCAAGACTGTGAGCAAACCGTGGTGAAATATGCCTGTAAACAGTGCTTCCATGAGGCATATTTCGAGGAGAAAGGCGTGGGGCACGACTACGACGCTCATGGCATCTGTCGTCGCACGAACTGTCTCCATCCATACCAACAACCGGGTGTGGAGCCTCTTGACACGCTTGGCAAGGACAGCGTCTATGTGATTAAGTCCTACGGCAACCTCTACTGGATAGCTGACTATGTGAACAACCGACGTCCCAAGGCCAATTTCCGGCTGGCCAACGACCTCACAGCCGACGACTTTATACAGTTGCCGTGGCGTCCTATCGGTGCCACCGACAGCACAGCATTCCAGGGCACCTTCGACGGTGGCGGTCACGTCATCAGCATGCTCCAGACGGAGGAGCCCGTTGCAGGCTGTGGCGTTCGTGGACTCTTTGGCGTTATTGGTAAGGATGCTACTGTGAAGAACGTGACCATCTCTGCATGCAAGATGCGTGGCTGGGACAATATCGGTGGCGTGGCAGGTGTCAACGAGGGAAAAATCGTGGATTGCCATGTGACACTCTCGCTGATGAAAAGTATCGGTACTGAGAAAAACATCGGTGGTATCTGTGGACTGAACAAAAAGACGGGATCCATCACTGGCTGCACCACAGGTGGTGATGTATGGGTAGGCGGTGTGCGTGACTATGCCGGCGGCATCTGCGGTACCAACGATGGTGGAACGCTTTTGGGGAATGTCTCCTTAGCTATCTGTGGCAGCGGATCTGATGCTATACTACCAGATACTGCGTCGGAACAGTGAAGAGTGAACAGTGAAGAGTGAAGAGTGAAGAGTGAAAAATAAAAGACAACCCAAACAACTAAAACAACTCTTCTGAGAATGCAAAAACGTTGTCCATGTTGTACAAGTTGTCTTTAAATATAAAATAATATGAGAACGAATATGATAAAGATGAAAGATAGAGGTATGAAGCAGGTGATGAAGGGATTGCTGTTGGTGGCATTCCTTACCTTCTCACCTTCTCACCTTCTCACTTGCTTGGCAGATGACAGTAGCGAGGAGGTTGAGTTTCCTTTCGAGGGCGGTATGACCAGTGACAGTGTTTTAATCGGGAAAGCGGTGTTCGAATCTTTCCAGAAGATGGAAAATATGAACTCCTGTCAGGTCCAGAAGAAAGTTAAATACGCTACTATCAAATTCACGGTTACTGTTCCTGAAGGAAAAGAAGCAAACCTTCAATTCAAGTCTTACTTCAAAATAGCTGCTAAGAAAGGTCCTAATGATAAATATCCGAACACTTACGTTACGCTCGAAGTGAAACGCGATAATACAACAGCATATAATCGTAGTGCTAAAAGGACTCTTAATAGTAAAATAGCTAATGTCTTTCTTCCTTCTGGAAAGAGTGAAATCACCTTTTTAGCTACTTTCCAAGGTGCAAGTGATTTTGATATTACGGGATGTATCGATGATATGTTTGTTCATGTCCATCGTTACACCAAAACGGTTTTAATGAGTGAGCCTATCTGTGGCAAAGTGGGTAAAATCAGGTCCAATTGCGACATCTGTGCCAAGGTGAAACTTTATGATGTTGAACCTGAACATGCGAACCACAGCATGAAAGAGATGCCTCAGAAGAAATTCAGTTGTCTGAGTAATGCGACCGTAGCCTCCGTATGTGAATATTGCCCGTATAAGGAAGTTAGAATCAGCAAAAGTGCTGATCAGATGGATCATGATTTCGATGATAACGATGTCTGTAAGAAATGTCACATGCGCTTGCCTCGGCACAATGCCGATACGACGGTTTACTATGTTTATAATGCCGGCGAGATGCGTCTCCTGTCCGAGATGGTGTCTTTGGGCAGAATATCAGGTAATATTGGCGTTGACATCAGGTCCGACTTGGTGTTCAGCAGAGATACGACCATGTTGCCTTTAGGCACCTTCGACCACCCGTTCCATGGCGTGCTCAACGGCAATGGCCACCGTATCCGAGGCATTGCTAATGCCTATCAAGGCATCGACTGTCTGGGCTTTGTGGGTGTCGCCAAGGGAACGCTCCTGTCGCATGCTGTCATTGCCAATCTCATCTTTGATACCGGCAACAGCCTGACGGGTATGGCTTGTGTGGGTGGCATTGTAGGCTATGCCACAGATTGCGACATCGTCAACTGTGCTAGTTTCGGTTCATTGGAAGGTACCGACAATATCGGTGGCCTTGTTGGCTATGCCGACCAGCACGTGAACATCCTCAATTGTGCGTCGATGTCCACCATCAGGACAAAAGGCAAGTGGAACACGATGGTGTGTGGCATGCCTCACGGACACATTCTGAATAGTTATGGTGCTGTCGTCAATACCGACACCGGCGTTTTCGACGAACTACCTACTACCACGTTGCGTCATTGTTTCTCCACTCAAGCCAGTGGCGAAGGCCTTAGAAAGGTCACTGAGGATGTGTTGATGTCCTACACGATGGTTGAGTTGCTCAATGAAGAAAGTGAGTCGGAAAACTTTATGATGTCGGCAATCGAACCTTATCCTATTCCTGTTGTCAGCGGCACCGTTGAAGCCAAGTCCAATAGAGCCTTTCCGACAACAGACCGTCGTGCTTTTCAACGTCGTGCTGCAGAGCCAGACCTTGAAGATTATGAACTGTCAGAAAAGGATAGAGAAGAGTTGCAGGTGTTTGGTGGCTATGTCGATGAGGTGGCAACTGAATCATTTGGGCAGACCATGGAGGATGTCATGCACAAAGACTCCGTCGAGTATGCCGATTTCGCACGCGTGTATATTGCCACGCGTACGGTTCCTGAGGACGCCCAGTTCCAGCTCTACCAACCGCTCAGTGGAGGCGATTTGACGGCCTTTGAATCCTATATTGTTCCTCTCGATTCGTCGTATACCAGAATGATAGAATACGAAGTCATCTCATCCGATCTGGTGATGCCCAAGACTGAGACGGTCAATTATTCTGTCGGAGATAAGGAACTCGTCGATGAATATAAGATTGATGACAGCGGCGCTTATACCCTTAAGGCGCGCATCAGTTTTGAGGACGAAAACAACCTCGTCTATATGGAGAGTGTCGATGGTATTATGAAGCCCGTCTGGAGCGTTCAGACCGTTTATGACGAATCGGGCAATCCCGCCTATACCAATGCCTATTCGCATAACCTCAGGACAGGCGAAAACAATTTGGAATATAGTTACCAATATAATAATGAGGGTAATGGTGAAGAAGATGAAACTTACCAGGAGTTCTTGGATAGTATTAACAATACCATTCACGTTCTGTTTAACTATACTTACGACACCACTGCCAACGAGAGTTACACGGATCACTACATCCTCCGTGCTTCCGACGGGTACCCACTGGAGGTTCGTACGGAGAAAATCGTTGACGATGAAGCTGTTCTGACCGATGGCATATATTTTGTCTATGATGACAACAATAACCTGGTGCAGTCAGTGGCTTTCGCTCCGAATGGCGAAGACGGCGAATTGCGTCCATATCTGTATTATGAGTATGTAGGTGCTTGGGAGGGTACACCGTATCCGACGACAACGGCCATCCAGTTGCCCACGAAAGACCAGCCCTCATTGCAGAAACGTATGGATGCCATTGTCTATGACATGCAAGGCCGTGTGGCACGCAAGGTCACTGATATGAAGGATCCGTTCAGTGGTCTTTCACGTGGATTCTATATCTATCAGGGCAAGAAGTTCTTGAAGAGGTAAGATGTAAGATGTAAGATGTAAGAGGTAAGAGGTAAGATGTAAGATGTAAGAGGTGAGAGGTGAATAGTGAAGAAGTGAATAGTGAAGAATAACGAACGAAAATGATGATTGAGATATGAAAAAGACCGGAATATTAATGGCGTTGATGCTGCTCTTTTCTGTCGGTGTATCGGCACAGAAGCATGACGTGAATGGACGTACTAACATAGAAAACGGAGAAATTTTCGTTAAAACGCAGTCTGTTGCAGTAGGAGATTCAGCGGAAGTCGATTGCAAACCGAATCAGGGTTATGGTTTGTCAAAGGGTTTGTTCTATGCTGTCAAAAACGCCAACGGCGAATATTCCAATGGCTTTTTGGCTAAAAATACCAGTACGTATCCCGAAGATCGTGCCAACAGTACGCAGTCGTTCAAGTTCGAAATGCCAAACGCGGACGTCGAGGTGTGGGCAGAATTCATTCCCTTGCGTACAATGATTGTCCATAAAGCTGTTGCAAGTGGTGGTAAACTCGTACCGTTATATGGCTACACGAATACCGACACAGTGGTACGGAATATACCGTTTAAGCCCATCAAACTCCTCATCAGGCCCGATGAGGGTTATGAACTTGTGGATATAGAACTCGTTAATCTTGAGCGATCTTACTGCGAAAAAGACAAAGATACTCTCTTTGTTACTATGCCTAACGAGACAGATGTCATACATCTGACACCTGTCTTTGGCAAGGTCAATTATAACGTTAATTTGCCAAAGAAACTTGAAAACATCCAAGTAACGTTGAGCCCCCAAAAACCGAAGGCTCGTCAGGAGGTTACAGCTACTATGGTGTCGAATAATGGCTATATTCCTGTCAATGTTTCCTTCCCAGGCAGCTCGAAATGGTGGCGTGTGGGCAAACCGGAACAGCTGAAGAACGGCGGATGGAAAGTCGTCTATCGTTTCAAGGTCGATTTTCAGGATGTCGACGTCGCCGTGACACCTCAGCAAGTACATACGTTCAGCGTCATCGACTCAGTGAACTCCGGTCGTGTACAGACCTTTATACCCGAGATTATTCCCGACTTCCCCGGTGTTGCCAGCAAAGGCCAGAAAGTCCCCGTGTTGTTTAAGATGCCAGCCAACTACAGCATCAGTTACACCGACACAGGCCAGCCTTCGGCCAAGGCGGTTTACCACAATGCGCTGGAGAACAGTTTCGCTGACGAGGGCATGTCAGGATGGACAGAGTCCGAGTACGTTGACAAAGACAAGGTGGGTCTTCCCTTCAGGGTGTACACTGATTCCGTTGAAAACAAGTATTGGCGTGCCAGTGCGAAGAACATCATGTCGCAGAGTGTGTCGCTATCTGGTCGGTCTTTCTCTGAGGATGCTATCAAGGACGGTAAACTGCGTGTTGCAGCCATTGCCAGCATCAATCCATGTCATAGCCGTATTGCATCGGCAAGTATCGTGGCGACTGGCAGCGGGATACACGACTCCTTAGTGGTTGCAAACTTGAACTATTCGAATGAAGAAGGCTGGCAAACCGCGTTTATAACCGGTGAGGTCAATGAGAAAGCCAGTGCCATTAAGTTCGTGATAAATGCCAAGGCCGACGATACGAATAAGACGAGTAGCTATACCGGTCCGATGTTCGACGACCTTTGCCTGCTGCTGCCCAACGAAGGGGCGTCCATTAGAGACGAGGACGTGCTGATCTTTACGATGGGCGATGATAGTGTGACCATCAAATATACGCCATTGGCTCATCAGGACACCGTGCTGGTCAACCAACAAGAACATGCTACCGTGACCCTCATCAATACCACGACTGGTGAGCAGGGCGATACCATCAAGGCCATCAAGGATGAAGTTATTGTTGTCAAGGGAACGTATGATGAAGGCTATGCCATCTACAGTATGAAGCGGGTTAGCCGTAATAAGGACACAGGTACTTCTGGCTCTGGAAGTTCTTCATCTTCTGATGATGATGACGACGATGAGGAAACAGAGTATTCAGAAAATGCTCATGAGTTGAATGAAGTGAATTGGCGTCGTGCGAGGAGAGCGGCTGAGGCAGCTGAAGGACAAGACCTACAGTTAGACAGTATCAACGTGGCAGCCCGTACGGTTTACTATCACTATATCAAGAGGAATGAGAACGAGGACATCATCATCACGCCTGAGGTAGATATCAAGAAAGTGAAAATAGTCAATAATATGGGCGGACTTATCACGGTCAATGATACGCTTGCCAAGACGGGCGACAAGGTCCTTGTGACGGTCACAACCGATGCGGGTTGCAAGTATAGGCATATCAAGACAATCCCCGCCGATGTCCTGACAATCAAGGCAGAAAAGGTGGATGCCACGACTGGCGCCGGTACCTATTCCTTTACCATGCCATCATCACATCTCACTTTGATTCCCGAGTTTACCGTTCCTATCTCGACGGCTCAGGATCTTGTCAAGATTCATAGGAAGTATGGAGAGTTCCTACTGACCAAAGACCTTGATTTAGGCACCAAATGGGATAGTATCATCTACGTCTATGGCGATTTCAACGGAAACGGACACCGCATCACTTACGGTGGTAAAAACAGTCTCTTTGAGAACGTGTACTCGGGTGGTTCCGTGCGTCATCTGAATGTCAACGCCAACGTCAGGGGAAAGGGTATGTACATTGGCGGTATCGCTGCCATCAATGATGGTATCATTGAGGACTGTGTGGTCAGCGGCAAGGTGCGCAACCGCATGAAGTATTCCACTGCCGCCGGTGTTGCCGGAAAGAACGAACGTGATGGCGAAGGCGGTATCATATCTCACTGCCACGTCCTTTGCGATGTCATTGAGGCCCCGACATCCTGTGGTATTGCCAGCCAGTTGGAGGGCGCTATCATCCGTGACAACGTCTTCAACGGACGCTTTGCCAATTTGGACGGTCATTCATATATGATTAGCAATGACGATGTGAAGAGCACCATTGAGGGCAATTACTATATCAGCAACGACGGCAATTCGAGAGCAAAGGTGGTGAGCGGCGTGACAGTGGGTGACCCTGTCAAACTCGTCGAGGCTGCCAAAGGTATGACCAACGACTATCCCGTCTATGCTGCCAGCATCAGGGAAAAGTATTCCAATGGCTATGCCATCACTTTAGAGACGTCATCAACAGTCCTCAAGAACAGCCTGTCAGCAGAGATAGCTGCTGCCGGCGTCGTGGTCAACGCTTCCGTGCGTGTCGATGGCAACAACCATCTGGAAAGCATCACCATCTCGGCTTCTGACGGTAGCAACCCCCAGAACTGTCCATTCACGGACAACATGGACAACGTCTATTACTTCTCGTTCGTCATGCCTGCTCATGATGTCAAGATCAGCTTTACCACCAAGGCGGGACAATTCATCTATACCGCCAAGCAGTTTGTCGATATCAACCAGGTGGACGGTTTGTTCTTCCTGGCCCGGGATATTGACCTGTACCATTGGGAGGAAAGAATGATAGGCCTGAGTGGTAAGTTCTACGGCAACGGCCACACCATCAGGTATCACGGCGAAGGCATCTGCTACGGCCTGTTCCATACCATCAAGCAGGGCGCATTGCTCGAGGGACTGCGCGTCGCCGGATTCGTACAAACCAACGAAGACTGTGGCGGCATAACCCTAAATAACTATGGTACCATCCGCGACTGTCACTTCAGTGGTCGTATCAAGAAACTTACGAAAAAGTCATTTAAGCAAAATAATAAAGCTAACGACCATATAGCGGCTATTGCTTGCGTCGTGGCTAAGACCAATGCCTACATAGACCACTGTTCTGCTACGGGCGAACTGAAATGTGAAAGCAATCAGGATGTAATCGACAAGAATCCGCTATGTTGTAATCAGAATAATGTTCAGTCAACTGGCAAGATGACTAACAGCCATTGGGTCAACCCCACCAAGAACACTGATTATAAGACTTTGTTGGGTTATGCCAATGCTGCAAGCAACGACTATCCTGTCTATGCCCAGGGTATCATTGATCAGATTAACCCCTGTATCGTCATAGGTAGTAAAACCATCCGCGTGGAAAACGGCAAGACACTTGACGAGCTGACCATCATTGACGGTGAGCCGTTCAGCTGTTCCGCTGACATCAAAGTCAACAAAATCATCTATAAGCGTCGAGCTATGAATGATCTGGAGCCTTGGGTGCTTCCGTTTGGCTTTAACCGCATAGCCGGTAGCGGCACGTTCGAATATCATAAGACATTACAAGAAAAGAAACTGCCCGACATTCTGGCGGGCAAGACACTGACGCTGAAAGGTACACCTTCGACCCTTGCCTATAAGGCCAACGAGCCTTGGCTGGTCAAGTGTAACAGTGCTGAATACGTGTTGACCAACGACAAAGGTCCTATTACGATTATGGCCACTAACAACAATCGTATCAGCCGCAATGCATCGGTCTTGGATAGAGCCGGTTTCTATGCTACATACGACACTATACCTGCCTCGACCACCGAGAGTGTCCTGATGTATGCCTGGGATGAGGCCAAACAGGAGACCGTCCTTTCCGGCGACCCAGCCCCATTCGCCATCCAGCCGTTCCGCTTCTATTTGCAGTTCTATAACAATAGCTACAAGAATTTCGTGAAATACGGTCAGACCAGGTGGGGAAGCAAATCGTCGTCAAAGAGCAAAGCGCCGCAGCGTCACCTCGCTTCGGTTATGGCAGACGGCTGGCAACCCGTCATCCTCGACCCACGCCAACCGCAGAGCGTGACGGCGCGTATGCTTGACTATTACGACGTGGCCTATCTGACAGATATCAGTTCTGATGTCGTCGATGAGGATGAAGACTCACCGCTTTCCGTTGTGTCACTCGTCTATCAGAAGGTTGAAAGTCGTATGGAGCTCCCATCGGCAATTCCGCTGTTGGTACGTGCCAAGCGTGCTGATGCTGAGCCGTTGGTAAATGCTCAGATGGGTGCTGAGATTGACACCCTGTACACGATGTCGTTGATTCAAATGCTTTTGGAGAACGAGGGATATGATGTTGCCGACTTCCCGGTATTCAACATGCCGCACTATTGGTGTGCCTCGTTCGGCAACCGTCTCGACGTCTGGCCTTTGCCTTCATCTGAGAAATATGGAGATTTGGCGGACTACGGCTGTATGCTGTTCGACGACAACTACTTCGACCAGTCGTTCACCTATGCTGCAGCTAATGACAACCGTACGACGGCTCCTATGAGCTATTGTATCACGGTGCTCAACGACGATACCTATGAACTCCTGCCACTGATGGGCAATCGGGTGACTGTAGAATTCCTTGAGGCTGAAGAAACGACAGGTATCAGCCTCACCCCCAGCCCCTCTCCAAAGGGCGAGAGGAGTGGATACACCTACAACCTCAACGGACAGCGCGTCGATGCTGGGTATAAGGGTATTATCATACAAAACGGACGAAAAGTTTATAAGCGATGAAAAAGATATTTTTAGCACTGGTGATGCTGCTCAGCCTTGGCAGCACGTTATGGATTGAGAAAGTCTCGGCTAAAACCGTCTCTTTTACCATCCGCAATGAAGACGACTGGATGAAGTTCCGCCAAGAAGTGGAAAAGGCCAAGGGTCAGTATTGGGTTGATGCCCGCCTGGAGGCCGACATCACCACTGGCGGTGGTATCGGATTAGACTTAGATACTCCCTATCGTGGCACCTTCGACGGTAATGGTCATACGATGACGGTTGACATTTATCGCGATGACGGTAAAGCTTGTGCGCTTTTCTGCTATGTTGGCGATGTGACCATCAAGGATCTGCACCTGAAGGGCAAAATCAAAGGTGGTATCCATTCCGCAGGACTGATAGGCTGTGCTGGCGGTGGTACTCCCACTATTACTGTTGACCGTGTATGGATATCGACGGAGGTGAATGCAAATGGTACACATGCCGGTGGCATCATTGGGCATTCCGGTTATGGCAATGTATATATGAACGACTGTCGTTTTGACGGAAAGGTTAACACGAATAACCAATATTGGTCACATGCAGGCGAGATTGTCGGATGGTGTGATGGCGGCCGCTGGATCTTGCGTCGTATCTATGACCAAGGCTCGCCCAAAGCTGAGAATATGTACTTCTGTTGGGATTCTACGAGATCTTGGGGAACCAATGGCAACAGTTTCACTGTTACCCAGCACAACTGGAACACAGTAGACCACTACAACAAGACCGACCAGACCGAGGTGGCTAACCTGATGAACGGAGATTTGGGTGGTTCATGGCATCTCGTCGATGGCAATGCTGTACCCGTCATGAATAAAACCCCAGCTGATACTGATTGGAAAAATATTTCAGCGGGAAGCTCTTCAGGTTATAGGTTTTTTTCGGGTAATTATTATATTACACAGAATATAGAGTTTAGCAACGGTAACTGCAAAAGCGGACTGACGATAGCCGACGGTGCTACGGTGCATTTCTATTTACCCAGAGGCGTCACGCTCACTGCCCGTGGCGGCAATGCATCAGGAAGGTCAGGTGCCGGCGCTGGTATCGAACTTCCACAAGGCAGCTCGCTCTTCCTTGAGGGTAAAGGCAAGGTGGTAGCCCAGGGCGGTAACGCAGCCAACGGCTGCAATGGCAATCGCGGTGGTAATGCTGGTAGGGACGAAAGTCGTGGTATATGGCCAGGTTATGGTGGTAGCGGTGGCGACGGCGGTGGCGGCGCAGGAGCTGGCGTCGGCACACGTGGTGCCGATGGCGGCTATGGTGGTTCCGGCGGTCTCACATCTACTGTTGACTGGCAAAACCATGACGGTGTTCAAGGTAACAAAGGTAATGATGGTTATACCGCTGCGACGATGGGCAATCTCTATGTTGACCTGACATCCGGCGTTCAGTTGGATGCCCACGGTGGCAGCCAAGGCTCAACAGGAGGAAACGGTGGCGGTGGCGGTAGTAACTATGTCAGAGAAGGCGGTAACAACTATAGTATGGCCGGTGGCGGCGGTGGCGGCGGCGGCGGCTTCGGCGGCTTTGCGCAAGATATCGGTACTGGTGGCTGCGGCGGCGGCGGTGGCGGCGGCGGTTCAGCTGGTAGCACCCGTTGGTCTCGCTACGGTTATTTCCGTACAGGAGCATACGGTGGCAACCCAGGTGCTAATGGTAATGGCACCTTTACCGTTCCCTCTGGCTATGGTGGCAACACTGAGACAACTGGTTACAGATATGCTGACAATAACAGCTCAGGATTAAGTGATCGTGGATATGAAGATGGTCGTGATAACCGTGCTGGCGGAGGAGGAAGTGGTGACAGAGGTGATTTGACCAAGGCCTCTTCTCTCGATAAAGAATTCAGCATCCAGTTTAATGCGGTGAACCAATTTAATGGCGCAGCTACGAAAACAGCTAAAGCCGGCTATAAATCTACAACGGGTAGCGGTAATGTCACCATCACTGTTCCATCGTTTAATACGTTAGGGATTACCGAAAGGGACAGATATGTCTCGGAATGGAAAACCGAAAGGAACGGCACGGGCCAGACAAAAAAGGTCGGTGATGAATATTCCGTCGGTGTTGGAACCAAGAATTTCTATGGTAAGTGGAACGACTATAAGGCTATTTTCCCCAAAGGCAATGGAACACAGGGCGATCCGTTCATCATCGAAGAAGGTGATCTGATAGATCTTGCCGACTATGTGAACAAAGGCGCCAACACGCGGAATGTCTATTTCAGGCAGAATGGCGACATCCATGTAACGAATATACTGAGCCAGAACAAAAGGGGCAGTGAATGGACGGCCATTGGTTATAAATACCCCTTTGAGGGCGACTACGATGGTGGGGGCAACCGCATCCACGACGCTCAGATTGCCAACGTCGGCACAGCCGTCGGCATCTTCGGAAAGGTGTCGGGTTCTATCCATAATTTGGGTGCTGAAAAAATAAAGATTGATAACAGTAATGAAAATGCACGCTGTGGCGTCATTGCTGGTAAGCTCATGTACGATAGCGAAGAGCAGATGACGGGATGGATGCGCAACTGCTATTCTACCGACAATAATGTCAAGGCTCCCTATGTGGGCTGTGTGGTAGGCGAGATGGAAAAGAATACCAGTATGAGTCGTTGCATTGAGTCCTATAATGTGCTCGGTGGTTCTGTTGCCGGTAGCTTCAGTGGCATCATCCAGGAAAATGCCACGGTTGACATGTGTTACACCACTGGAGGAGGTATTGCTGCCGAAAATCATGGTAAGACCACAAACTGCGAGACGAGCGCCGAAAAAAAGATGCGTAGCGGTGAGTTGACGTGGTTGTTGAACGACAAGACGGCTTTTGGCGTGACGTGGTACCAGAATGTGGACACGCTGGGCGAACACAATGCTCATCCAGTGCTCGATAGCCTCAGTTTCCGTGTGTATTACGATGGATCGAGATACTCCAACAAACCTTCGGGTACCCTCTTTGCACTCTCTGGTAAGGGCGTATGGGATGACCCCTTCCTCATCAAGAGCAAAGCAGACTTCGAGATGGTGGCCAAATACTGTAATGGTGGCAATAAGTCGAACGGCATCTACTTACGCCAGACTGCCGACATCGACATGAACGGTGGCGGTATGCCAATCAATAATTTCGGTGGCCACTACGACGGTGGCGGACATACCATCCGTAATGCTAAAATTGAAGCCGATGGCATAGCTGGTATCTTCGGTGTTGTCAGTGGTACAGTCACTCGTCTCTGTGTGGAGAATTCGACCTTCAGGTATATGAAAAGAGACGGACGTGTAGGCGGTATCGCTGCACGTATCACTGGCAAAGGTGTAATTTCCAACTGCTTTGTCAAGAATTGCAAGATAATGCATAACGGTAGTACCGGAAATTCTAATGAAGAGAAAAGTAGCAGAATAGGTGTCGCAGGAGGTATTGCTTCCGATATCTTCGATGAGGCTGTCATCAGAAACTGCCTTGTTGTAAATATCTCGATTTCAGCTACCAGAACCGGATACATCACCAGCGATACGAAGAGTGGCACTCGTATCGAGCGATGCTTTACGGACGGAAATGCGCTGACAAGTTATGATCATCAGGGCTCTACGGACAAATATTCTCTCGTAGGCGTGGATGCAGCCAGCCTTGGAAGAGGAGAGATAACCTACGCACTGAATAATAACTCGGACAAAAATCCTGAGCCTGTGTGGTATCAGAACATCAGCCAAGGCAGTAATAGGGATGCAACGCCCGTGCTGTCGAGCGATCACGCCAGGGTGTTCAAGAAGAACGATAATTATACCAACGACGGCTATGACATCGGCAAGTTAGGCAAAGGCACGCAGGAGAATCCATATAAGATAGGAACCCCGGCGGATTTGCAGACTCTCATCTACTCCATCGGTGTTATGAAGAGAAGCAATTTCTATATACGGCAAACTGCCGACATCGACCTGAAGGACTCGCTGATGGTGCCCATCGGAACTACTATCGACAGTTTCAAAGGACACTACGACGGCGGCGGTCATGTCATCAAGAATATTGAGATGCTCAACTATCAGGGTGAATCTATGGGACTCTTCAACAACATTACCGGTGTCGTTGAAAACCTCGGCATTGAGAACAGTAAGTTTAAGGCTGAAGCCCCCATCAAACGAGTGGGCGCGTTTGCTGGAAAACTGACGGGTAAGGGCGTATTGCGCAACTGCTATGCCAAAGGCTGCACAATAGACTACCGTAACATGCCGGGCGTCGTGGTAGGTGCCTTGGTGGGCGAGCAGAGAGACACTTCGCGCATCGAAGCCTGCTACGGCTACCAGAACACCGTTGTGGGACAGGACAATGGCGTGAAACACTATGGTCATATCGTGGGCTACATAGGCAGTAACGCTACGGGTGACCGCGTGTTTACGGATGGTCCTAACCTGTGTGCCGACAACCAAGACGGTGACAAGAAAATCAGCCGTTCTGAAGATAACGTCGCTGACCTGCGCTTCAAGACTGGCGAGATATGCTATCTGCTGAACGGTCAGAAGACGAACAATTCGGTAGCATGGCATCAGGCTATCAAGACCGACACTGTGCCTTTGCTCTCCGGTAAGCAACAGGTTTATTGTCATCCACTCAACGATTCACCCTCATCACCAGTCATGTACACCAATACGGACGAGGTGCCTGGCACCGTTTGGGTATCGCTGAACCCCAATCATGACAAGCTGCCATCAAGGACCATCGATATGTTCAAGGCGGACGACAGATATTACGTGCCAACCTTCAATCTTATATCTTACGCAGAAGAGCGTTTGGATTATGATTTTGCAGGCTGGAACACGCAGAAGGATGGAAAAGGAACGTTCTATCCCTACAATTGTGAGATTGCGCCAACGGAGAATCTTCCTCTCTATGCCATTTGGGATGTCAAGGTACCTTACGAAGGTAGCGGTAATACGATAGTACTTGATTTACTTCGAAAGGACACCATCTACTACAAGGTTTATGACTACGGCGGTCAAAACAATGTTTACGGTTATAACTACAACGGAAAAGTCACGCTGCAGGCACCAGCAGGCTACTTTATACAATTGTCAGGAACCGTCGCTACAGAGTCGGCAGACGGCGACAACAAGCCTCGCGACTATATGACCGTGTATGAAGCCGATGGTGAGGGTGGCTTTATGAAGCTGACCAACGAGAGCGGCGACAGCGTCTTTTACAGTACCAATGATGGTGTCAAGAAGGACATTGGCACGATTATGGGTTCGCAAGAAGAAATGATTATTGAATTTGTGTCCGATGACGAAAACTGCTATGACGGATTGGACCTTCTGGTGACCGTCTTGCCGAAAAAGATACGAAATTTGGGGCTGGGTACAGAGGATGAGCCGTTCCTGGTAGCGAGCGTTGAAGACTTGAGAACGGTTGATAAATATATCAGCTTGATGAAGAACAGCAAGGTCTATATCGTGCAGACTGACAACATCGACATGGAGGACGAGGCATACGAACCTTTGACGACCCCCTTGGCTTCCAGTGTGGAGAGCTTTGAAGGTCACTATGACGGTGGCGGTTTCGAAATCCTCAATATGAAGATGGTTGACGAGGAAGGTAATGCCACAGGTCTCTTCCGCAATGTCAGCGGTGTCGTAGAACACCTCGGTATGGTAGATTGCAACGTTGATGGTGCTGCTGACAAGTCGTGTATCGATATCATCGCGGGACGTCTGACCGGTAACGGACAGGTGCGTAACTGTTATGCTATAGGCAATACCGTCTCTTTTGTCGGTAATGACAAAGTCTTTACCATGGGAGCGGAATACACGAAGGAGCGTTTTGCTTCGGGCGAGATATGCTATCTGCTTAACGGTTCGAAGAGCGATAGCACCATCGTATGGCGTCAGACCTTAGAAACCGACAGCCTGCCGGTATTCGCCAATGATCATGAGGTGGTGTATGGTAACTTGGTAAATGATAAAGTTGTATATAGCAATACCTTTGCAACTCCTAAATATTACATCAGCAGTAGGGAAGATTTCGAAGCCTTTATTGAAAAGAAAGCTGATATCTATCTGACTCAGGACATTAATCTTGATAATACAGACTTCTACCTGAGAGGAAACTTTGACGGTGGCGGACATTCCATTAAATATGGAGGTGAGAACGAACAACTCTTTAAAAGGATAGAAGAGGGGGGAACTGTCAGGCATCTACAGGTGTTGGCTAACATACAATCATCGTCTGACTGCGGAGGTATAGCCTACGAAAATCAGGGTACTATCAGCGACTGCCATTTCCACGGAAACATTCGTGGCAATAAAGGCCTTTTCCGCAGTGCTCCCGATATTGCCGGCATTGCTGTAAAAGTATCGGATAATGGCACGATCGACCATTGCACATTCACGGGGTATCTCATCAAAGGGGACTATGGTGTCCAGACCTATAGAATCACGAAAGATACGGATCGCGCAACCTACTGCACTTGGGTTAATCCCGCTGACCAGACTCTATATGCTGCCCAACGAGACAGTGCCTTGAATGCACAGGCGGAGTATCCCGTCTATGCCAAGAGCATCCTCGACGCAGTGGGTCCGGAAATCATCTTAGGCAACCAGATTATTAATGTTCCTGGGAAGTATCTGTCATCGCTGACCATCAAAGACGGTGAGCGCTTCAACTGCTCGGCTGAGGTGACGGTAAATCAGATTACCTATAAGCGTCGTGGCACGAACGGAGCCTACGAACCCTGGGTGCTGCCTTTCGACTATACGATAGATGCCAGTATGCTGAGTGAAGGTATGGAGTTCTATTGGTTCGAGAAAGACAGCGTGGGTAACATCGTGACAAAGCAAATCGAAAGCGGCGAAACCTATCAGGCAGCTGCCAATGAGCCGCTGGCCTTCCGCTCAACGAATGCTGACGAGATTTCCTTCAAGATGAAGTTGGTCAAAGATGGTAAGAATCAGCCGATGATCATCCAGATGCCACTCGACGGCGTGGCTGCATCGATGGCAAGCACGAAGGATATCGCACGCATGATAGTTACCTATGACAGCATCAGTGCTGACAGGACGGTCAAGGAACTGATGTATCTCTGGAACAACGCCAAGGACGACTTCATCCTCGCCGACGGTAAACAGGGATTGCAACCCTTCCGCTACTACCTACAATACACCAACAAGGGTACAGGTAATATTGTAAAGTATGAAGATACCGACTGGGGACGTAGTCAGGCGACAGCTGCTGATAGTACATCACAGGCTAATGCCAAGAGACTGGTAGTACGACGTGCGCCGCTCTCTACGCTGACCGCTGAGGGATGGCAAGCCATCGTCCTCAACCCGCATAGCTCGCAGAAGGTGACGGCAGAATTGTTGGAGGACTACGATATCCTGTGCCTCTGGGATCTGTACGATCAAAAGGCTGCTAACAATCAGTATGCAGTATCCATCATCTATGTACCAGTACCGGCAGACTTTGAGCTGCCTCTGCTTGCTCCACTGTTAGCGCGCGCCAAGCATGCTGATGCCAAGCCGTTAGTGACCGAGCAGACGGCCCGTGATGTCGATGCAATGTTGGCAGAGGCCATAGCACAGGTGGGTGAGGAAGAAGTAGGGTCATTATTTGAGGAATTCCACTACTGGTGCTCTACATTCAACGGACGCTACGACATTTGGCCGTTCTCGATGCCGGAGAAGGATAGCGAGTTGAATGAGTATGGCGCATTGGCATTTGCCAATAAGGGTGACGGAAACTATTTCTCTCGTGTTCCGGCTTCCGACAGCTATACCACGCAGCCGATGAGCTACTGCTTCACGGCCTACGATGCCAGAACATTCGAGAACCTACCGTTGGCTAACGACCGCATCGAGATTGTCGTCATGGAACTTCCAAAGGAAGTCTTGGGCATTGAAGATGTAAGAGGTAAGATGGATGATGTAAGAAGTAAGATAAATGCTGTCTATAACCTGAACGGACAGAAGGTGAGCGACAGCTATCGTGGCATCGTGATCAAGAATGGTCGTAAGATACGTAGATGATAAGTTGGATTAAGTTTACAGGGGGGTGCTTCAAAATGTGAAGTGCCCCCTTGTTTTTTTCTTTTCTATTCTATGTTTTTTTATGTTCATAGTACCATAAACATATATTCATAGTACTATGAATTTTTGTTCGCGGTACTGTAAACATATATTCATGGTACTGAGAACATAATTTTTCACGTCAGAAAGGAACTTTCTTCTTGTAGTATAGAAAGTAATATATGATGTATAAGCGAAATAAAAAACAAAAATTAAGGCTTTTTGTTTTGTAGTATGCGCACTTATTCGTACCTTTGCCGAGATAATAAAACATGCACGATGATGAAAAGAAGTATTTTCCTATTTGCCATGCTGCTGTCGCTGACGGCTGTCGCACAACAACGCCTGAGAATCAGTATCCTTGGCGACTCGTATTCCACCTATCAGAACTATATACCGGAGGGGAATGCCATCTGGTATTTTGAACCTATGGATGCCCGTAACACGGACGTCAACGACGTGCGCCAGACGTGGTGGTGGCAGGTCGTGAAGGAAGGCGGCTTCCTGTTGGAGAAGAATGAGTCGTACAGCGGTGCAACCATTTGCTATACGGGCTACAATGACGAGGACTATAGCGAACGCTCGTTTATCACCCGTCTGCCCCGTGTGGGTAGTCCTGACATCCTGCTGATATTCGGTAATACCAATGACAGCTGGTGTGGTGCCAAGGTGGGTGAATACATCTATAAGGACTGGAAGCGTGCCGACCTCTACACCTACCGTCCTGCGTTGGCCAAATTGCTGAATGATGCCCTGTCACGTTACCCCAATGCCCGCATCTACTTTATCCAGAACACGGAACTGCGTAAGGAGATTACGGAATCGACGAATGTCATCTGTAAGCATTACGGCATTCCTGTCATCCAGTTAAAGGATATCGAGAAGAAGTCTGGACATCCCAATCAGAAGGGCATGAAGGCGATTTGTGAACAAGTACTAGCGGCGCTTCGCTAGTGAAGAGTGAAGAGTGAAGAGTGAAGAATCGGCTTCGCCGGAAGAGTTAAGAGTTAAGAGTGAAGAGTGAAGAATTTCTCTCACCTGAAGGAGAGAGTGTGGCACGCAATGCTACCGCCACAGATATTGTGAGAATACAAATATAAATACAAAGATGAAGAAATGGATATTGATGCTGTTGGCTGTTGTGACGCTGACAGCGGGGGCTGCAAAACTGGAGCCCATGAAGAAAGAGAATGTGACGGTGGTACCTACCGTCTTGAAGGTTGAGCAGGGTAAGGTTAATGTGACCATTGAAGGTGTGATACCTGCCAAGTATATGCAGAAGAAGGCCGTGATGACCATCACACCGGTATTGCGCTATGTGCAGGATGGCGTGCAGCAGAAGGTCAAGGGCCAGAGCATCACCTTGCAGGGTGAGAAGGTGCAGGGCAACGACTATGTCATCAAGTATAAGGAAGGTGGCAATTTCAGAATAACGACACACTTCGACTACGTGCCTGCCATGCATAAGAGTGAGCTGTGGCTGGAGTTCGACGCCAGCATCAGTAACAAGCAGAAGGAGGTGGCACCCCTGAAGCTGGCTGACGGTGTGTTGGCCACAAGCGAGTTGTATCGTATGACGCTGACCTCGGCCCGTCCGGCAACGGCATCCTTTGCCTTCGAGCGTACCATCGCCCAGAAGCAGGAGGCTAATATCCGCTTCCTGATTCAGCAGGCTGAACTGCGTAAGAGCGAATTGAAGAATGGCTCTGTGCAGGAATTTGTGAACCTGTTGCAGCGCATCAGTGCCAACAACCAGAATCTGGCACTGAAGAATGTGCAGGTGTCGGCATACGCGTCGCCTGACGGTGGTGTGGCCCTGAACGAGAAACTGGCTACCAAGCGTCAGCAGAATACGGAGGACTACGTAAAGCAGCAGCTGAAGCAGGCCAAGGTGGACGGTGATGTGGAGTCGAACTATACCGCGCAGGACTGGGAAGGTTTCCAGCAGCTGGTCAGAGCTTCGAACATCCAGGATAAGGACGTCATTCTGCGCGTGCTCTCGATGTATCAGGACCCTGAGGAGCGTGAGCAGCAGATTAAGAATATGAGTCATGGCTTCAAGGAGTTGGCCGATGGCATCCTGCCTGAACTGCGCCGTGCCCGTATGACGATTAACTACGAAACCATGGGACGTAGCGACCAGCAGATTCAGGACCAGTTGAAGATTGATGCCAGCAAGCTGAGCATTGAGGAACTACTGTATGCCGCCTCGATGGCTAAGACGGATGCAGAGAAGGAGAATATCTACAAGACTGCCGTCAAGCAGTATCCTGAGGATGTCCGCGCCTATAATAATTTAGGTGCACTGGCTTTCGACAAGGGTAACTATGTCGAGGCTCAGCAGTGGCTGGAGCAGGCCCGTCAGAAGAATACCAACCATGCCGAGGCGAATGCCAACTTAGGTCTGTTGGCCCTGCAACAGGGTAACCTCAATGCAGCAGAGAACTATATCGGACGTGCAGCGGGTGCCAGCAACCAGAACGAGGTGTTAGGCAACCTGCACCTGGCTCAGGGCAAGTATGCACAGGCCGAGCAGGACTTCGGCAATCTGAAGACCAATAGTGCGGCACTGGCTCAGTTGATGAACAATAACTATGCCAAGGCTGCCCAGACACTGGACGGCATCAGTAAGGCCGATGGTATTACGGATTACCTGAAGGCTATCCTGAATGCCCGTCAGGGTAATGCCTCGGCTGCCCAGCAGTTGAAGAACCAGGCTATCGACAAGTATCCCTGGCTGAAGGATTGGGCCAGTGATGACTTGGAGTTTGGGAAGTGAAGAGTGAAGAGTGAAGAGTGAAGAATCGGCTTCGCCGGAAGAGTGAAGAATCGGCTTCGCCGGAAGAGTTAAGAATTAAGAGTTAAGAGTGAAGAATTATATTGAAACAGTAATAGGTTTTTTACCTTTTTACTTTTTTACTTTTTTACTTTTATCCTGTGGCCCTGGTCGTCACAGTTTCCGCATAGAGGGTCGTCTGCGTCACATGAATCAGGCGGAGTTCTATGTGTATAGTCCTGATGGTGCCATCAAAGGCATTGATACCATTAAGGTTCATGAGGGTCGTTTCGCCTACGAAACCATGTTGCGCGACGAGGCGACATTTGTGTTGATATTCCCGAACTTTTCGGAGCTGGCTGTCTTTGGAGAGCCTGGCGAGAAGGTGGAAATCAAGGGCGATGCCTCGCACATGAAGGAGATGACCGTCGAGGGTAGTGACGACAACGAGGATATGACGAAGTTGCGTATGGAACTGAACCGACTGACACCGCCGGAGATTCCCAAGGTCGTAGAGACCTTCATCAAGGAACACCGTTCCTCGTTAGCCAGCATCTATCTTTTAAAGCGTTATTTTATCGGCGATGTGGATCCCGATTTCAGGACTGCGGCCATTCTTACCAAGATGATGTTGGATGCAAATCCAGACAATGGTCAGCTCATACAACTCGACAAACAACTGAGGTCCCTTCGTAATGCTTCACTGAATCTTTTGCCTAAGTTTACGGCTACCGACGTCAAAGGCCGTCAGGTCAGTGAAAAGGATTTGAAGGCCAAGGTGAATGTGGTGACGGCATGGGCTTCGTGGAACTACCAGAGCACAGACATGCAACGCCGACTGAAGGATAAGAAAAAGAAGTATGGCGACAAGTTGGCCATTATCAGCATCTGTCTGGATGGCAGTCCTGCCGATTGCAAGCGTACAGTGGTTGAACGCGACTCGCTGAAATGGTCAACGGTATGTGACGGTCGTATGTGGGCAACGCCGCTGCTGAGCAAGTTCGGTGTCAGCGACCTACCAGCTAATGTCATTGCCGACAACAAGGGACGCATCGTTGCACGGAACCTGTCGGCCCAGAAGCTCGATGAGAAGATAGAACAACTCTTGAGAGATGAGAAATGAGAGATGAGAAATAAATTATTGAGTATGAAGAAACTACAATTACTACTGACAGTGCTGATTGCTTACCACTTATCACTTGTCACTTCCTTGGCACAGGACTTTAAGTTTGACGAAGTGACATATACCCCACAGCAGACGACTTTCCGCCTGTTTGCCCCTGCCGATGCCAAGAAGGTGGTGGTACGTATCTATAAGGATGGTCAGGGCGGCAAGGCCCTGAAGACCATCAAGATGACACAGATTGCTACGCCACACTCTGACCAGAGGTCAGAGAAGGACGGCCTATGGACCGCTACGGCTGCCGGTGACCTGATGGACAAGTTCTATACCTTCGACATGGGGCGTGGCGAGTGCCCGGGTGTGTTTGCCAAGGCGGTAGGCGTGAACGGCAAGCGCGGTGCCATCATCGACAAGGAAAAGACGTTCCCCGAACACTGGTGCTGCGACCAGCATCCCGTGATTAAGTCGCCTGCCGACCTCGTCATCTACGAGCTGCATCATCGCGACTTCTCCATTGCACGGCCCGACGCCAAATATCCTGGAAAGTTCATGGCACTGACTGAACCGTGGGCCATCGAACACCTGAAGTCGTTAGGTGTCAACGCTGTCCATATCCTGCCCAGCTATGACTATGGCTCGGTCGATGAGACGCGTCTCAGTGACAATAAGTATAACTGGGGCTACGACCCTGTAAACTATAATGTGCCAGAGGGTGGCTATTCCACCAATCCATACGACCCATACTGTCGCATCCGCGAGTTCAAGGAGATGGTGAATGCGCTGCATGAGGCGGGTATTGCCGTGATTCTTGACGTGGTGTATAACCATACTTACGACATCGAGCACAGCAACTTCCAGCGTACCTATCCTGACTATTACTATCGCAAGACGGCTGACGGTCAGTACAGCAACGGCTCCGGCTGTGGCAACGAGACGGCATCCGAGCAGCCGATGATGCGGAAGTTTATGATAGAGTCGGTCAAATACTGGTATAACGAATACCGTGTGGACGGCTTCCGTTTCGACCTGATGGGGTGTCACGACATCGAGACGATGAAGGCTATCCGTGCCGAACTCGACAAGCTGGACCCCTCTATCCTGATTTACGGCGAGGGGTGGAGCGCAGGGGCTTGTGCCTTGCCCAATGAAAAGCTGGGCATGAAGGCCAATATCCAGCAGATGCCAGGCATTGCCGCCTTCAGCGACGAGATGCGTGACGGACTGCGCGGTCCGTTCAGCGACGACACCGTATCGGGTTGGCTTGGTCGGTTGAAGACTGGTAAGCCCGGACAGTTTACTGGTGATGTGGAAGTGGAAAGCCTGAAGTTCGGCATCGTTGGTGGCATCAGTCATCCGCAGGTGAATATGAAGAAGGTGAACTACAGCCAGAAGCCTTGGGCACTGGAGCCCACGCAGATGCTGGCCTACGTCTCTTGTCATGACGATATGTGTCTGGTGGACCGCTTGAAAGCCAGCATACCGAAACTGTCGCAGGATGAGCTGATTCGCCTCGACCTGTTGGCACAGACGGCTGTCATGACGTCGCAGGGTGTTCCCTTTATGCTGAGTGGCGAGGAACTGTTACGCACCAAGCAGGGCGTTCACAACAGTTTCGAGTCGCCTGACAGCATCAACCGGCTTGACTGGCGCAACAAGGAGCGTTATCCGCAGGTATTCAAGTACTATAGCGACCTGATAGCCCTGCGCCTCAACCATCCGGCCTTCCGTTTGGGCGACGCCAATCTGGTGCGCAAGCATTTGGAGTTCCTCGATGCGCCCTCAGGCGTCGTTGCCTTCATGTTGAAGAACTATGCCGGACGTGACGACTGGCGTAACATCATCGTGATTCTTAATCCCAAGCGCGAGTTGGTAACGGTTGATATCCCCAAGGCCATGTACACCGTGGTGTGCAAGGATGGCGAAATCAATGAGGATTCTACGGAAAAAATCTTTGGCCGCCGTACGACGGTCAGTCCGCAGTCGGCACTGATTCTGCACGATTGAGTGTAGACATTGCTGTAACTTTTTTGTGGAAAAGCTTGGTTAATTATGAAATAATGTGTATCTTTGCAAGCGAAACCATTTATTTTATCATTAATAACCATTTAAAAATTTTTAGTTATGGAGAAAAAAGCTCTTCCAATGATGTCGTTTGTAGAGTCAGTAACGACGTGTTTCAAAAAGTATGTCACGTTCAAGGGTCGTGCACGCCGCTCGGAGTACTGGTGGTTTGCTATTCTGAATTACATTCCCAGTATCGCTATGTCGTATCTCTTCTCATGGAAACTTGAACAGCGTTCAGAATTGGAGTCGCAGATTTCTGGCGCATTGTTTGATCAGGAAAAGCAGGATGCCCTGATTGCTCAGGCCAGTGCTGTTGACAGCACCTTTACGACTTGGGCATGTGTTCTGGGTATTATCATGTTACTGCTGCTGCTGCCTGCACTGGCTGCCATGACACGCCGTCTGCACGACACAGGTCGCAGTGGTTGGATGATTTGGCTGTTGATTATTCCTGTTGTCAATTTCGTGATGGCTATCGTGATTTTCATCTGGTCGATTATGGACAGCAAGCCCGAGGACAATAAGTACGGTCCTTCGCCCAAGTATGTTGATGCAGCATAGAACAGGCTGGATAGAAGCATATCCATATAGAATGGGCACTCTTGATACGGAGTGCCTTTTTTGCTGACTGATGACATTCGATGTTGGTCTGCGTCCTATATATACAAACAGTACAACTAAAACATTTCAAGATGAAGACAAGTTATCCGAAAATTGGCATACGCCCGACAATTGACGGTCGTCAGGGCGGTATCCGTGAAGGGCTGGAGGAGAAGACCATGAATCTGGCCAAGGCAGTGAAGAACCTGATTGAGAGCACGCTGAAGAATGGCGACGGTAGTCCTGTGGAATGCGTCATCTCAGACACGACAATAGGTCGAGTGGGGGAGAGTGCCGCCTGTGCCGAGAAGTTCGAGCGCGAGGGTGTGGGCTCTACGATTACCGTGACGTCGTGCTGGTGCTACGGCTCGGAGACGATGGACATGAACCCCACCTATCCGAAGGCCGTCTGGGGCTTCAACGGAACGGAGCGCCCAGGTGCCGTGTATCTGGCTGCCGTGCTGGCTGCACATGCCCAGAAGGGATTGCCCGCCTACGGCATCTACGGTCACGACGTGCAGGACTTGGACGACAACACCATTCCTGAGGATGTGAGTGAGAAAATACTGCGCTTTGCCCGTGCTGCCCAGGCGGTGGCTACGATGCGCGGCAAGAGCTATCTGTCGTTGGGTAACACCTGTATGGGTATCGCCGGAAGTATTGTGAATGCCGACTTCCTGCAGCAATACTTAGGTATGCGTACAGAGTATGTATCGCTGGTAGAGATTCTGCGCCGCGTGGACTTCGGCATCTACGACAAACAGGAGTTCGAGAAGGCCATGCAATGGGTGGAAAAGTACTGCAAGCCTAACGAAGGCCATGACTATAACGAGGACCGTCCGCTGTTCCCGGGTGTGCCGATGACCACCTTCAACGGCAAGGGCAAGGGCAAGAACCGTCAGGAGAAGGACGAGGACTGGGAGTTTACTGTGAAGTGTATGATGATTATCCGCGACCTGATGCAGGGCAGCGACAAGCTGCTGGAGATGGGCTACAAGGAAGAGGCCATCGGCCACAACGCCATTGCTGCCGGTGTACAGGGGCAGCGTCAGTGGACGGACTACAAGCCTAACTTCGACTTCCCGGAGTCGATGATGTGCACCTCGTTCGACTGGAACGGTCCGCGTGAGGCTTACACCTTGGCTACGGAGAACGACTTCCTGAACGGTATGTCGATGCTCTTCGGACACCTGCTGACGAACAAGGGTGTGATGTTCTCAGACATCCGTACCTACTGGAGTCCCGAAGCTGTAGAGCGCGTGGCTGGCAAGAAGCCCGAGGGGCAGGCCGCCGGTGGTTTTATCCACCTTATCAATAGCGGTGCTACGACGCTGGATGCCACTGGTGCTATGACGGACAAGGACGGCAATCCTACCATCAAGAACTTCTGGGAGATGAAGCAAGAGGACGTAGAGGCTTGTCTGAAGGCTACCTCGTGGATGCCTGCCGACCGCGACTACTTCCGTGGCGGTGGCTACAGCTCGCACTTCGTCACCCGTGGCGGCATGCCCATGACCATGCTGCGTCTGAACCTCGTACAGGGTCTGGGACCGGTGCTGCAACTGGCTGAGGGATGGACCGTAGAGCTCGACCCCAAGACGCACGATATTCTGGACAAGCGTACCGACCCCACATGGCCTACCACGTGGTTTGCTCCACGACTGGATCCCACGAAGGATGCCTTCAAGGATGTCTATTCCGTCATGAACAACTGGGGTGCCAACCACGGCGCTATCTGCTACGGACACGTCGGTGCCGACCTCATCACGCTGTGTGCTATGCTGCGCATTCCTGTCTGCATGCACAACATAGCAGACAAGGACATCTTCCGTCCGGCCTGCTGGAATGCCTTCGGTATGGACAAAGAAGGCGCAGACTATCGCGCCTGCGCCAATTTTGGACCAATTTATAAGTGAAGAGTCTTTATTTGACAGTAAAGTCGAAAGACTGCAGATCTTCATCCCTTGACGACTTGCCGTAGAGAATCTGGTACTTGCCAGGCTTTACGGCAAGTTCGTCTATCTTCTCTTCATAGTACTCGAAAGCCTCGCCGTCGAGGGTAATCTCAGCTTGTTTGGTCTCACCAGCCTTCAGGGTCAGTTTCTGGAAACCCTTCAGTGCCTTGATGGGAGCGCCGGCATCATTCAAGCGCTTCACATATACCTGTACGGTCTCGGTGCCCTCGCGGTCGCCAGTATTGGTGACAGGAACGGTCAGCGTAACCTTGCCGTTCTTCTTCATCGACTTGGCTGACAGCTTGCCTTGGCCAACATTAAAGGTGGTATAGCTCAGACCATAACCGAAGGCATACTGCGGCACACCCGTGAAGTAGCGGTAGGTACGGTTCTTCATCGAGTAGTCCATGAAGTCGGGCAGGTCGTTGTTAGAGCGATAGAAGGTCACGGGCAGTTTGCCACCAGGGTTGTAGTCGCCAAACAGTACCTCGGCCAGTGCCTTGGCACCGCCCTGTCCGGGATACCATGCCTGCAGCAGGGCATCATACTGACCTTCGACGCTACCGAAAGCAATGGCAGACCCCGAGCAGTTGACAAAGACCACGGGCTTGCCCGTCTGGTGCATGGCCTTGACCAGCATCTGCTGAACCTTGGGCAGTTCGATGGTCTGCTTGTCGCCGCCTTCGCCTTCCATGCGGGCAGAGATACCACCGATGATAACGATGGCATCAGCCTGACGGGCTACATTGGCCAAATCTGTAAAGTCGGCGAGTTTGCGCTCGCAGATATCACCGCGCAACATAGCGAACTGCCCCTTGCCACGACGATATTCAATGACGACATCATAGTCCTTGCCTTTCTCAACATTGAATGACTTATACTCTACGCCACGACGACCAAAGCCGAAGCCACGACGGCCACCGCCGCCCTTGTTCTCCTCGACTACCTGGCCGTTGACCTTCAGCACATAGCCATTGTCTGAGCTCAGCGTGTACTTCATCTCGCCAGTAAATGTAGCAGTATATTTACCACTGATGCGTACGCAGATGTTATCGTTGCTGACACCCTCGGCAAAGCCCCAGGCACCGAACGTCGAGAAGTTCAACTCGTTATAGTAGCCAGTCTTGACGGGAGCAGGTGTCTCTCCCTCGAACGGAGACGTCTCTGAATTCCAGAACTCTACCAATACACCCTTGCCGCCATTGAAGTCCTGCAGGTGATGGACGGTCTGGTATTCATCGTTCAGTTCACAAGCCTTCTGATAGATGAGTGTTGCACCGGGCACGGCATTCCTGATGCCCTCTAACAGTGAGTGCTTGTGGTTGTCAGTTGGTGTGCCGCCGTAGTTACCGTTCAACAGCTCAATATCCTCTGCATTGCGACCAAGTACGGCAATCGTCTTGATGCTTTTCGACAGGGGCAGCACGCCTTTGTTCTCCAAAAGCACCATCGACTCGCGGGCGGCCTGGGTAGCCAGGGCGTTGTTTTTCTCGCTACTGATAGCCGATGCAGGAATCTTAGCCCACGGGAGACTCTCAGCAGGGTCGAACATACCCAGTTCGAAGCGACCTCTCAGAGTATAGCGGAGGTGCTTGTCCAATTCCTCCTCGGTGATGAGGCCTTTCTTCAGTCCCTCAGCCAGTGACATGAAGACCTTGCCACACTCCAGGTCGGTACCGTTCAGCACGGCATCGACAGAGGCAGACAAACCATCCTTATGTGTCTCGTGCTGACCACGGTTGTAGAAGTTGTTGATGGCATCGCAGTCGGTGAGCACAATGGCGTCGTAGCCCCACTTGTTGCGCAGAATGTCGATAAGCAGACGGTCGCTGGTGCAGCAGGGCTTACCCTCGAAACGCTGGTAGGCACACATGACCTCGCGTACGTTACCTTTCTTGACCAAAGCCTTGAAGGCAGGCAGATAGGTCTCCCACAGGTCGCGGTTGGTAGGCTCTACATTCATCGAGTGGCGCAAAGGCTCCGGACCACTGTGTACGGCATAGTGCTTCGCGCACGCGTGCGTCTTATAATAGGTCTTGCCATTCAGCGTGACAGGTTCCTGCATGCCCAAGACGGTCTGCACACCGAGAACGGCATTCAAGTACGGGTCCTCACCACAGGTCTCCTGACCACGACCCCAGCGCGGATCACGGAAGATGTTGACGTTGGGACACCAGAACGTCAGCTCAGGATTGCCGGGATAGTACGTCACGCCCTGTGGTACGTTGAACAGCTTAGGGTCATTGTGGTCGGTACGGTTCCAGTTGGCACGTGCCTCGTCGCTGACCTGCGAGAACACGTCGTACACCAGCTGGGCATTGAACGCAGCAGCCAGGCCGATGGGCTGGGGATAGACGGTATAACCGCCCTGACGAACACCATGACAGGCCTCGCTCCACCAGTTGTATGACGGAATGCCGAGACGGTCGATAGATACCGACTTGTTCATCATCAGCCCCACCTTCTCTTCCGGGGTCAACATGCCTAACAGGTTTTCCACACGTTCAGCACGCGGCAGGTTAGGATTCTGCCAGGCATACTTGTACTGTGCACTTACAGGAACGCTCACAAACATTGCAAGAGCAATGGAAGCAAGAATAGTTTTTGTTTTCATTGATGGTTTGGTTTTATTGAGTTAATGAATATTTGTGAGTGCAAAGTTAGTGTTTTTTTTTAAAAATAAACAAATAGTTTAGATTCTTTAGCTTTTTATTTGTTGAATATGAAATTAATCATTAAATTTGCAACTGAATTATTAAATAAACAAAACAATGAAGAAATTTTTTTATCTGCTGTCAATAGCCATGATGTTGGTCGTGGCTATCGCATCCTGCTCAGTAGAGGATAACAGCACTTACCAGCCAGTTATTCCACCAGAGGCACAAAGTGACACAGCCCGTCTTACCGTCATCTTCTATGGTACCGTGGGAGGAGATGCTGATAACCAACCGGAAACCGCATGGGAAATCATGAAACCCTACCTCAAGAAAAAGGATGTGCGTGTCGTTGTATGTTACAAGTACGCTAAACCTATAAAATTCAGAGGACATTTTGCAAAACCTGGCGATCTCGTATTCTTTGAACTCACCGATACTACTGATCTCTCTAAAATTGGTGACAACTATGCTGTGAATTGGCCTGACCTTGCTCTGTTTAGCGAAGAAACACTTACAAGTGTCATTGATATTTCCACTGAAATGGCTCCTGCTCGCGACTATATATTCCTGCTTTATGGACATGGAGGCGGATTCGACCAAAATGTGGATTTTGAGAAAGATAAGCGTAAAATTGACTCCACACTGATTACTGGCAATCGTGCCGTACTCTACGACGAATGGATACCCACTGCAGCAGGAAGTGAGGGTATGAACATGTACGAGTTCCTGCGTGGTATCGCCTATTCGAAGGTACCCCACTTCAAGAGCATCTTCTTCCACAACTGCCTCATGGGCGGTGTCGAGACGCTGTTTGACATTTCTTTGGTCTGTGACTATACCGTGACCAGCAGTCACATGCTGGCTATGAACCCGGCACCGATACGCCAATTCATTAAGGCCATTTCTGAGCAGACAGACTTGGAAAAAGCCTACCTCCAAATGTTTAACGGCATGTTGCCAGAATGGGAAAGCGGCTATGCTCCCTACAGATTCAATGGCGACCTGAAACTCATCAACAGCGAGAAACTCTTCAAATATGTCATCGAACCCAGTAAGAAACTCGCTGACCGGCTTATCGAACTCTATCCCACCATGCAGGCCCAGATTGATACTGCTATGATACACACTTATCAGTATCTGAACCTGAATGGTTTCTATGACTTGAGTGACTATGCCAACAAGGTAGCTGAATATACCAAAGACCCACAACTCATCAGCATAGCCAAGGAACTTGACGAAGCCCTTGACAAAGCAATTCTCGGACGTCAGGAAATCCATCTCTCACCCTTAGGTGACCTGCCAAAGTTCACACTCTCCGTGGTACTCTGCAGCCAAGATGCATATAAGGGAAAGACTGCTTGGGACTATACCGTCAAAGAGGCTTACGAGTACTCCAACTGGCATCTCTTTACCGGCTGGGGTGACTGGCTTAACACCACGAAGCAAAGTCCATTGAACCAGACCCAAGAGTATAAAGGTCAGCCCGTAGGACAGTTTTTCTTTGAATCTGAGTAATACTGCTGTTTAGTCAAAAAAGGTGTCGTCGTTATTTGGTGTTCATGTCGGCATGGATTTTATCGACAGAACCAGTGGCTGGATTGAGCGTCATGTGGGTGATGTAACGCTTGAAGAGAGCACCACTGCGCAACTCGACAAAACCAAACTGGCCGGCATAGACATCAAATGAGCCTAACTGCTGCTGTTCACGGAACAGTGTCAGACGGACGCGGCCTGGCACATTGACATAGAAACCGCCGTCCTTCTTGTTCTCGGCAGTGCCATACTTCTGAGAATTGGTGCGGTGCATGTCTTCGACAGACATATAATAAGGTATGCCGGAGAGGTCGTCTTTGTCCACAATACCCAGTTTCTTGTTGAGACGGAAGATGACCTCACGCTGTACCTCCTTTTCAGGGCATACGGTAATAATCTGCTCGGTGGTATCGCGTGTGGTAGTACCCGTGAAGAGCGACGTGAGCGCTTCGCGCTGTTTGTCAATCTGTTCAATCATATAACGCAGCTGATTCTCGTCCTGTGGCATGTCCTCCGCCTCTCCGGTGATAAGCTGCTGACGATGCTCCTGGAGTTCAAGAATCTGATTCACAGTCATCTCAGCCTGTTTGGCCATGCTGCCAGCTGAACGCACAGCGTCACTTTGGTACTGGTGGGGATTAATGACTGCAGCCTTGGCGGCAGGCTGGAAAGGTTCAGGGAGTTTCAGCTTGGCAGGCTCGTCGTTGATGGCTAACAGTACGCCGTCTTCACTCAACTTGACGTCAGCCGTCTCGCTCTTACCCTTTAACTCAACGCTATAGCATTTCGAAGTGTCGCGAACGCCAATCTGGCTGATATTGTAGCTGGCCACGCTATATGTGACCTGTTCCTCCTGTTCGATACCCGTCATACCCAGATACTTCTCGGCATACTTGGCATATTCGCCAGGGGTATAGGTCTTCTTCTCAACGAGCAGATTGAAACGGATGGCAGTCTTGGGCAGAAAATAGACCACGCCTTCAGCCGTACGACCAGCCTTCATGGGCGTGCTGACAGCCTGTGCCCCCGCCGTAGAAATGAGAAAATGAGAAAATGAAAAAATGAGAAAAGCCAAGCGTCCCATTCTTCTCACCATCTCCTTATTCCATACATTGCTATAAACCTTCATTTCCATAATCTTAATATCTCATTATCTTAATTTCTCAATTTCAAAAACGCCTTCCCCAAATGGCTGATGATGTCGCTGGCAATGAGACTCTCTTCGCCCAGCTCCTGAGCAGCTAAATCGCCTGCCAGACCATGCAGATAAACACCAACGACGCAGGCATCCTGCGGTTTGTAGCCACGTGCCAGCAGACCTGTCAGTATGCCTGTCAAGACATCGCCACTACCAGCGGTAGCCATACCGGCATTACCAGTAGCGTTGAAGATGATATGTCCGTCAGGACAGCAGATGGCCGTATAATGACCCTTCAGAATGACATAGCCTTTCAGACGTTCAGCCAGATTACGGGCCTTGGTCAGTCGCTCGTAGGTATCGGCAGAGTGACCTTCCAAGCGGTCGAGCTCCTTGGGGTGGGGGGTCATGATGATGCCCTTGGGCAGCTGTTGCATCCAGGCACGATGGTTGGCCAGGATGTTAAGCGCATCGGCATCGACCACTAACGGGCACTGGGTGCGTCGCAACTGGGCTATCAAGGCAATAGCCGTCTGTTCGCTCTGTCCCAAACCTGGACCAATACCTACAGCCTGATAGTCTTCGGTATCGACGGTCTCCGTAAAGATGGTTTCTTCGTTGCCCGCGCGCACAATCGCTTCCGGAACAGACGCCTGCAAGATGGGAATGTTGCGACGCGGCGTGTTGACAACCACCTTGCCAGCTCCCGAACGCATGCAGGCCTTGGAAGCCAGAACGGCAGCACCAGCCATGCCATAGCTGCCGGCTATTAGTAAGGCCGTGCCCATCTGTCCCTTATGGGCAAAGGGGGAACGGTCCAGCAGACAGGCGCGTACATCACTCGCATCAACCATGGAGAAAGGAGCCTCGATTTTCGCCATACCCTCTTTGCTCAGCTTGATGTCGAGCACACGCAACTCTCCGACAAACGGCTGGTTCTCTGGGAAGAGGAACGAGAGTTTGGGCTGCTGAAGGGTCAGCGTCATGGTGGCTCGAATGATATTGGCGCGAACGTTATAAGTGTTGTCCTCGGTCATCAGACCAGAAGGTACGTCAATACTGATAATCTTGGCCTGCGAGGCATTGATATACTTGACGAGTGAAGCGAAACCACCAGCCAACGGCTTGTTGAGGCCGGAACCGAAAAGACCGTCAATAACCAGCGTGTTGCTGTCGAGTACCGGCGGGTCGAACTCCATACTTACTTCGATGAAATTCTTCAGGCGTCTGGCATCTTGCAGACGCTGCTTGTTGGCCGCACAGTCAGGTGATAGCTGGCCGCTGATATTGAAAAGATAGACTGTTACCTGATAGTTCTGTTCGCTCATCATACGGGCCATAGCCAAGGCGTCGCCACCATTGTTGCCAGGTCCGGCAAAGATGACGACAGGCATCGTAGCAGGCCACTCCTGAATGACGGCCTCCGTCAATGCACGTGCCGCGCGTTCCATCAGGTTGAGACTTGCTATAGGCTCATGTTCGATGGTATATTTGTCGAGCTCATGAATCTGAGCAGTAGTGAATATCTTCATTTGCGAATGCAAAAATACGAAAAATATGCTAATAATGCACTATATTTGCCAAATTTTTAGTAATTTTGCATCAAATTTCATATTTTCAAGCATGAGTATCGTCAAAATCAAAGACAAAACGTTTGAAACTTCTATTACAGAAGAGCAAATCAAACAGCGAGTGAAAGAGTTGGCCCAGCAAATCAGCAAGGATATGGAAGGCAAGAATCCATTGTTGATAGGTGTACTGAACGGTTCGTTTATTTTTGCTGCCGACTTGTTGCGTGAAATCACCATCCCTTGCGAGATTTCGTTTGTCAAGCTGGCCTCGTATGAGGGCATCCTGTCAACAGGCAAGGTGAAGGAAGTGATGGGACTGAACGAGGATATCTCTGGTCGTACGGTCATCATCGTGGAGGATATTGTGGATACGGGCCGTACGATGCGCCAGATGCTGGAGTCGTTAGGGGTTCGCCGTCCGGCTTCTGTCGATATCTGCACGCTCTTTTTGAAGCCCGACAAGTTGGAGGAGCCTCTTGACGTCAAGTATGCTGCCTTCTCGATTCCCAACGACTTTATCGTGGGCTACGGACTGGACTATGACCAACAAGGGCGTGGACTCAAGGAAATTTGTACGTTGGTAAAATAATCCCGAAAAATCAAGGAATCATGCGACAAATCAAACTCCCCCATGTTCCCAGTGATGTGGAAGCCCGCAAGAGCGACCTCATGACGGATTTATGGTATAAAGGCAAGGAAACAAAAATTAAACAGGATAAACAAGAACAACGCATTAAAATGAAGAACATTGTAATTTTTGGCGCTCCCGGCTCAGGCAAGGGAACGCAGAGTGATTTGCTGATAGAGCACTATGGTTTGGAACATATCTCAACCGGTGACGTACTGCGTAATGAGATTAAGAATGGTACTGAGCTGGGTAAGACAGCACAGGGGTTCATTGACAACGGTCAACTGATACCCGACGACCTGATGGTTAGCATTCTGGCCAAGAAGTATGACGAATTCGGACGTGCCCACAAGGGTGTCATCTTTGACGGTTTCCCACGCACCATTCCACAGGCTGAGGCTTTGAAGGCTATGCTGAATGAGCGTGGCGACAAGGTGGCTGCCATGATTGAGCTGGACGTGCCGGAGGACGAGCTGATGAAACGTCTTATCCTTCGCGGACAACAGAGTGGCCGTGCCGACGACAATGAGGAGACCATCAAGAAGCGTCTGGTAGTGTATCATTCGCAGACCCAGCCGCTGATCGAGTGGTACAAACAGGAGGGACTGCACCACCACATTGACGGTTTGGGTACGTTGGAGCGTATCTTTGCTGACATTCAGAAAGTAATCGATAACTTATAGGAAGTCCTAGGCCATGCTAGGTCATCCTAGGCCATCCTAGATAACAATTATGGAAAGCAATTTTGTAGACTACGTCAAAATCATGTGCCGCTCAGGTAAGGGCGGACGCGGATCGATGCATCTGCGCCATGTGAAGTATAACCCCAACGGTGGTCCCGACGGGGGAGACGGTGGCAAGGGTGGCAGCATCATCCTGCGTGGCAACCATAACTACTGGACACTGCTGCACCTGCGCTACGAACGTCATATCTTTGCAGAACATGGTGGCAATGGTGGCAAGGACAAGTGTCACGGCACGGATGGCAAGGACATCTATATTGATGTGCCTTGCGGTACGGTAGTTTACAATGCTGAGACAGGAAAATATGTCTGTGACGTCACCTACGACGGACAGGAAATCGTATTGCTGAAGGGCGGTCGTGGCGGACTGGGTAATTTCCAGTTCCGTACGGCCACCAATCAGGCACCACGCTATGCACAGCCAGGAGAGCCCATGCAAGAGATGACCATTATTCTGGAACTGAAGCTGTTGGCTGACGTTGGATTGGTGGGCTTCCCCAATGCGGGCAAGTCAACGCTGCTGTCGTCGCTGTCGAATGCAAAACCGAAGATAGCCAACTATCCGTTTACCACGATGGAACCTTCGTTGGGTATTGTGGGCTATCGCGACAACAAGTCGTTCGTGATGGCCGATATCCCTGGTATCATCGAGGGGGCTTCGGAAGGAAAAGGCCTGGGCTTGCGCTT
>JAEEGJ010006111.1_pt1 | contig 36618 bp, 36 predicted proteins | sample 8958761 | NCBI WGS metagenome assembly JAEEGJ01 (sample SAMN16246546, study PRJNA631951) | gut metagenome | biome: gut microbiome; feature: rumen; material: RS-attached | host: Bos | place: Iran: Karaj | collected 2018-10
CTAACATATCTTGTTTAACTAAAGTACCAGGTAAAAATTCATATAAATATTCTTTATAATCAGGTAAATTAAGTTTCTTAATAATACCAGGATTACTATGTATATTCATACCTATTCTTTTATTACCTTTAGGTATTATTTCTTTAATGTCATCCATTAAAGAACCATTTTCATCAAATAATTCATTTGGTTTATAACTATTAAGCCATATATTTAAACTAATTAAATTACTAGGATCATTCTTATCTATCTTTAATGGTACTTGATGAGATCTAAATGAACCCTCTAAAGGTTTACCATCTACCATTTTAGGACCAGTCCATCCCTTAGGAGTTCTAAATATAATCATTGGTAATTTATTATTATCACCATTCTTATATTCATATATTCTTTTAACTATTATATCCATTAAAGCTGCCATTCTATCATGCATTTCAAGTGGGTTATCACCCTCTATATAATATGCTTCATATCCATATGAGCTAAACATCTTAATAAGATCTTCATTATCCATTCTAGATAATATAGTAGGGCTATTAATCTTATAACCATTTAAATGAAGTATTGGAAGAACTACACCATCACTCTTTTTATTCATAAATTTATTTAAATGCCAAGAAGTTGCTAATGGTCCAGTTTCAGCTTCTCCGTCTCCTACTACACAAGCACATATTAAATCAGGATTATCAAGTACTGCTCCATAAGCATGTACTAAACTGTATCCTAATTCTCCACCTTCATGAATAGAACCAGGTACTTCAGGAGATGCATGAGAACTAACTCCTCCAGGAAAAGAAAATCTCTTAAAGAACTTCTTCATTCCTTCTTCGTTTTGACTTATTTCAGGATACATTTCTGTATAAGAACCCTCTAAATATGTATTAGCAGTAAATGCATTACCACCATGACCAGGACCCGCTATATACATAACATTTAAATCATATTTAGTAATAATTCTATTTAAATGAGTATATATAAAATTTTGTCCTGTAGTAGTACCAAAATGTCCTACTATTCTAGGTTTAATATCTTTTAATTCTAAAGGTCTTTTTAAAAGTGGATTATCAACAAGATATAATTGTCCCACAGATAAATAATTAGCCGCTCTAAAATATCTATTAATTATATTTAATTCTTTATCTGATAGATATCCCATAATAATCCCTTCCTATTCTAATAATAATTATACTATAAAAGAATAAAAAAATATAGTTCATTGAACTATATTTTTATTCTTCATCAAAGAAATCATCGAAGAAATCATCATATTCTTCTTTTTCTTCTTTAACTTCATTTGGTTTAACTTCTTCATTCTCTTTTAGTTTAAAGTTTTCTAAGTCAACCATATTACTGTGAACAACTTCTGAAGTCTTAGGTGCTCCTTCTTCTTTAGGAGTAGCATCTTTAACTTCTAGTTCTTCACTAGGTTTTTCAGCAGGATTTAAATCCATTGGTTCTGGAGTAAATGGTTCTAAAGAAGGACTAAATGGTGTCTCAATAGTAGATTTACTCTCTTCTTGTTTCTTCTTTTCTTCCTCTTCTTCTTTTTCTAATGCTGCTATTTGTGCATCTATCTTCTTGATTATATCATCAAGTTCAGATTCAGAAGGCATATTACCACCAGCAAAAGGATTACCTGTAGGTCCAGGAACTGGATTAGGTCTTTGATTTAAGAATGGATTTTGGTTTCCTCCACCCATAAATGGATTAGGACCAAACATATTTCCTCCAGCTGGATTTCCTCCACCAAAATCTAGATTTGGTCTATTTTCAGACTTTTTCTTTTGAATATATTCTTTTAAATTAAATACTGGAATTTCTCCAAGTTCTCTTTGAGGATATACTACATTCTTACCAAAGTAATCAGATCCTTTACCAAATCCAAAGTCATTATCAAAACCTTGTCTTATCTTACCCTTATATGGTGAACATCTTTGCTTAATAAGTATAAATGAACCAAAAGGCATAGTTTGAAGTTCTGTAACAGTAATTAAAGGTCTTGTTTCTTCTTTCTTATCTTTACCTACTCTAATAATCTTATCACCACATAGTTTAGAGATTTCTTCTAAGGCTTGTAGTTCTCCAGTAAGTAAGTAAATCATATTACCACAGTTACCTCTAATAGTTTCAGCTTCTTCTTTACCATATGTTTTATTAATTTGTGCAAAGTTTTGAATGATAAATGTAAATCTTATTTGTCTTGAACGAGCTGCTGTAACCATTGTAGTAATATCTTTAAACTTAGGCATGTTAGCAAACTCATCTACGATGAAGTTTGTTCTAACAGGAAGTTTACCACCATGTTTATGAGCAACTGTAATTAATGATTCATAACATTGTTTAATAAAGATTGTTGCTAATGAGTGATATGTTGTTTTTTCATCTTGTATTATTAAGAATACTGCAGTTGGTTTTTCACCAATTGATGCCATATCAAAGTCACTCTTTGAAAGCATTTCAGATAAGTTCTTAGTAACAGCTAAAGTCTTAACTTTTTGTTGTAAAACTGTTAAAACACCTGCTTTAGTATCTTGAGCAGTATTAACTACAGCCCCCATATTTACTGCTATAGGTGATGTTGGATCTTGCATATTAAAATATTCTTGCATATATGTTTTAGGTCCAATTCTTTCTTCACCTTGATTTATCATTAAATTAACTGAGTTAATATTAATAGCTTCTTTTGGAGCATCCTGGAATAATGCAAGTCCTATACCAGTTAAATAGTCTGCAGCAGCATTTTGCCAGAATGGATCATCTCCTTGTCCATCAACAACTATATTAGTAGCTAAGTCATTTAATAATTCGTTAGCTTTATCAAAGTTTCCTTCTTGATGGTATGAATATGGTAAATCATATGGATTCCAACAATTACCTTTTTGAGGTTCACGGAAGTTTAGGATTATTATTTGATAACCTAATTCTCTTAATTTACCAGAATGGTGGTCATAAATTTCACCTTTAGGGTCAGTGATAATCATTGATTCTCTGCCCTTCATTAAATGAACCATAGTAGGATCTACGAATCCAGATGTTTTACCTGAACCAGTAGCACCTATAACTAATGTATGAGATTCACCATTATCTACATAAGCAGAGTCTTTTCCATATACTAATGGAACCCCACCACCATCAGATTTAGATACTGAATAAGGAACTTCTAAAACTCCTCTTTGAGCAATAATATCTTTATCTTTAAACCATCTAGAATATCCATTAGTTTTCTTTTCATCTGAATATCCAAAACCCTTCTCCATATCAAAGAAATATGAAGATGTAGTAGCAAATAAAGCTGCTATAATAGCTATCCAAACACCAAATGTAATTAATATATTATTTGGATAAAAAGCTATTAAAAAGTTAATACCCGATGGAGAACCATATTCCATTATTGATTTAACATTAGAAATAACAATTGCAATTAAAAAAAGTAAAAAGAAACATAATGTAGCAAATATAATAACGTCTCTTTTTTCAGCAACAAATTTTAGTTTCATATTTCATCTCCGTATAATTAAGTATATTATATCAAAAAAAAGGTATTTTTTAAATACCTTTTAATTGTAATTTAATGATATTAATCACATTTAAAATCTTTTAAATCATTATAGAATTCATGTGCATATTCCATTCTCGTACTAAAGTGATGATCTTTAAAGTATTTCTTACTTACAACCTGATATTGTATAAAGAAAATTTCTCCAGCATCTTCAATAGTTGATGCTTTATTCATGTTTGATTTTGTTTTTGATGATTTAAATGTTGTGCTCATTTCTATCTCTAAGAATTCTAACTGAACTTGTAAATCTCCTATACTTCTACCAGTTTTCTTAGCATGATCATATAGACCAGCTTTTCTTGTTGACCATGTCCATTGTGCTAAACCATAGCCTCCACCATTCAGTTTCTTCTTTATAAACTCTTCTCTACTTATTTGCCCATTATCAACTTTTTTTGTATAATCTTTAGATTTACTAAGAGTATCTTTTGTATACCAGTTTTGAACTACATATGGATATAAATTACCTCCGGATTCCCATTTCCATATACCCATTATGGCAGCAGTAGCTTCCTTAGTATATCCTTTACTTTGTAGGAATGACCATATCTTTTCAGCAATAGTATCTCCACACATTTTTGAAATTGTTGGAGTTGTTGGACCTGAACCTTTTTGAGGATCATCATTCTTAGTATCAAACATAGAATCACATAGTTTTAAATCACCAGATGCTTGAGTAGAACCAGCTGAACCTGAAGTAACATCAAATGTACCACTATTAATATTACCATTATTAGTAAATTTAACTACAGGCGAACTAGGATCCCAATCAATACCCCAGTTTTTAGCTACGTTCTTCTTTTCATTATATATATACATATCTACTTCAAATTCTATAACGTCAACGCCATCACCTAGTGCATGACCCCATTCATATTGCTTATCTCCACCTTTAGTATCTAATACAACTAATGGAAGAACTGTACCATCTTCAAGTGTAGCATTAAGAACATCTCCAGGATTACCGACACCTTTTTCTCCTTCTCTAGGAACTACTGCAACTAGGTATCTTTCTACACCATCAACATACATAACTGCTATACCGTTTTTATATTTAGCACCTTGTTTTACCCATACATCATGTACTTCTTTATCTGGAGATAATATAGATGTTGCTTCTTCTTTACACAAATAACCATTTGCTTCTCCACCAGATTTATGCCATCCATCAGCACCTACACAAGTTACCGAATACTCATGATATTGTTTAAATGTTTGTGGGATTTTTATAGTAACAGCACCAGGATAATCAACTACACCACTACATTTAACAATCATATTTGTAGGGTCTATTGCCGTTCCATCCGCTTTTCTAAATTCTAAATATAATGATGGAACACTTAATCCCTCAGATTCCGCGGCAGTTCCTATTGTACCTACCTGTTGATGATCTTTTACCGTTTCATTCTTCTTCAGAGTAACACTAGTTTTACTTAAACCTTTATATAGAATAGAGAAATCATATATTGTTGGAGTTGTACCTTCTGTAGAATGTTTATAAGATATTTCTATGCAGCCACCTGTACATTCCATAGTACCATCTGCAGATGATGCCTTAACTGTACCTCCATCCATAACAGCATATACTTTATCCCCTTCTTTATTTCCTGTAGAATCTTTATTTAATTCAATACCATTATGTAATTTGCCATCAGTAGTATATCCATATGCATTATTATTAAAGAAACTAATACAATTCTTAGTATTAATATCTACTGGTAAACTTAAAGCATTAGCTAAAGTTCTATCAATTGCACCAATACATAGATTATTATAATTTTCAGAATCATCTTCATCTTGAACTAAGAATAATCTATCAAAGTAATCCTTATATTCATAGATTTCATCAATAATATCATCTATTGAATCTTCAATTATATTATTATCTTTATCACGACTTATATAAGGTGCAAAGTCAGGATTCTTTTTAATATATTCTTCTTTTAAATACTTTCTATAGTTTTCTTCACTATATTTATACGTGTAATATTTAATCTTAATTTGACTTAATCCTAAACCACCAGAAACATCGATTGATTTTATAGATAATGCTCCGAGGAATAAACAATTTAATAATACTTTTGCATCTTGAATTTCACTACCCGAGAAAATAAATGGTACTGGAATTCCTGTAAGAACAGAGAATAATGTTCCCTTACCTACGGCAGCGAGCAAATCATCCATCATTCGCTTTAACGCATCAATATACTGTCCACCATAAGTTTCTATCCATTTTTCTAATGTTATTTCATGTTCATTATAATCTGAAGCACTACCAAATAGTGTTTGATTAAACATTGCATTAGCAAGCAATTTTAATCTATAAACCTTACCAACAGTATACATTAATCCAGAATTTGGATCATAAGTTCCTGTTGCTTCTGTCTCAATTTTGTCTATTTCACTCTTAATTAATGAAGTAAATGATGCTCCATAACTAGCTTTTTCATCATCAGTAGTATAACCTGAACCCGCTGCTCCAATAGCCATAACAGCATCTACATCATCATAATTTGTTTGATATCCATTTTTCATATCAGTATAGAATGTCGTAGCCAATAATAATGACGCATCTAGATCCTGACCATATACTCTTCCGAGCCTATCCAGTTCTTCATAGAAGGTCTCTTTTGAATCAGCAAAGCTACCATTCATGTACAAGTTTGCTATCTTTTCAGCACTATTAGCAAGATTAATTGCTACTTGTTCTACATTCATTAATGCATCTAACATAGGTGCAAATATCATATATATACCAATTACTAAGAATGTAATAGGAACTATTAAACTTATTAAAGCAGAAATAGTAACATATTTTGTAATTTTGAATACTTTATCTCCTAATTTATCCAATAAAGCATCTGTCTTTTCTCTACCAATTAAATTATCTAATACTTTAACGGCAGCATTACCTACTTTAGAGTATACATTTGTGTCTTTTGATGCTTCAAGAGCAGTTCTTATTGCATCGGCACCCATTAGTCCTTTTAGGCCATCTTTTTTAACAGCATCTCCAACATTTTTGGCAGCCTTTGCCTTATCTAAATTAGAATTACCAGCTTTATTGCCTAAATCTTTTGCTTTATCTCCAAGTTCCTTACCCTTATCAGCAAGTTCCTTTCCTTTGTCTCCAAGTTCTTTACCTTTATCAGCTAAATCTTTTCCTTTTTCACCAGCATCTTTTGCAGCATCTTTAGCAGTGTCAGCTGCTTTATTAGGTGTATTCTTGTTATCAGGAATATTTCCTTTGTCCTTAGAATCACCTTTTTCACTCTTTTTATCAGGTACTGTATCTCCTGAATCTTTACCACCCGTAGTTTGTGGTTGTTCATTTGTAGAACTATCATCAGGTTTACTACTTGTTGATTCACTTGAACTAGTGTCATTTGGAGTAGTATCAGAAGTACTATCACTTGTAGATGTATCTGATGCACTATTTGATGATGTATCATTAGTAGCAGTATCACTACTTTCTGAAGGTGTAGTATCCTCTGCCGTTTCTCCACCAGATTCAGATACTGATTCACCACTATTTTTTGTATTACTTTCACTTACATTTTCTTCTTTTTCCGAAGAAGATTCACTTGACTCTTCAGATGATTCAGGTTCACTACTACTTGAACTAGTTTCTTCAACTTCACTAGCAGAATCAGACGAATTACTTGTAGGAGTTTCATCTTCAATAGTGTCACTATTATCTGAATAATCTGAAGAATCACCAGTTTCTTCAAAATCATCATCAGATATATCTTGAGGTTCTGGATCTTCATTTAAAATTTCAGCATCATTGTCAGAATCATCATATATTGGTTCAGCATCATTCTCATTTTCATCTTGAACCTTATTTGATGATTGATCGTTTTTTTTGTCACTATTAAAAGAAGATGGCTCTTCTGACATTGAACCACCATTTTGAATCGAAGAAGGGTCTATTTCAACTGTACCTTCAAATATTACTTCAACAGTATTATCATCATTTTTATTAACACTCTTCTTTTTATCGTCGTCCAATGTCTTCACCACCTTCCATTATTAGTTATTTTTATATATTATAGTCCGCCTTTAGAACCAAATGAATCAAGTTCTGCATCAGTAACTACTACACTAACTTGTAATCTCTTACTACCACAGATAAATAATGCTTCACCTTGGTTATAACCCTTAATACTTTCAATCTCATTTTCATTGATATCAAGTAATTGAGCTAAATCTTCAGCAGCTTGTTTTCTAAGTCCCATTATTAAATAATAAGACGAGTTATCAAATATTGCTTTACCTTGAGTAATTACGTTTGGATCAGTAAAGTCTGATGGTTGTTGTGTAATTACTATAGTACCAGTATTATATTTTCTTGCTCTTCTTTGAACATTTGCTAGGAAGTCTGCTCCTAAAGTATTATTTTGACCAAGTAACATATGTGCTTCGTCTACCATTAATACTGTGTTAATATTTGGATCAAGACATAATCCCCAAGCATGTTTTAAAATATTGAAGAATAATGCATTCTTAATATTTGTTTCTGCATTCATAAGTTCTCTTATATTGAAAACTATGAAGTTTGATTTTGGTTCAATAGTTGTATGTCCATTGAAGAAATATTCTAGTCCACCAGAAACTAGTGGTCTAATTTTCATTTCAAGTCTTTCCATTATACTTCTTTCAGCTGTAGCTTCACCGTAAGAAAGTATCTTACCTCTAACAGTTTCATATACATCTGAGAATGTTGGAAAGTCTTCTTTTTTAAATGTAGTAAAGTCTGTATTAATATTTACATTAAATCTTTGATATGTTTCCATAACAACTTCATTAAATAAATTTAATACATCTTCTTCTATAGATGGATCATAGTATCTCATAAATGCTTTTAATGTTTGAAGTGTATTAGTTAAAATTGAATAACCAATACCTCTTCCAGTAGCATCATCTATACCATCTGCAACAACTTCTAGTGGGTTAATCATACCATATTCGCCGCCTAAGCCTAGGTTAATGAAATCTCCACCAAATTGTCTAGTCATATCTTCTAATTCACCTTCAGGGTCAATAGCAACTATCTTATAATTATTTCTTATATGAGATCTAAGAAGTAATTTAGCTGCTGTAGATTTACCTGATCCAGAAGATCCTAACATAATCATGTTAGCATTATTTCTATTATGTTCTTTTCTTGTTTGATATAAGAATTGGTTAAATAATACTACACCACCAGAAAAGTCTACACCAAATAAGCAAGATAATCCAGGATCTTTGATACTATCAAAGATAAATGGATACATAGCTGCAAGTGTAGGAGATGGTATTGGAGTACCAATTCTATCTTCTATATCTTGTTTTTCAAATATTGGTAGCATTGATTTAAATACTTTTTCTTGTTCAAATCTAAGAGGAACTGCTCTCATAAGCATACCTTCCATTAGATTCTTAACTTGAACTTTCTTACTTTCAAGTTCTTCTTTAGTATCTGCTACTATCATTATATGTAATTGAAAATTGAATACTTTTGATTGATCTCTAGTTATTTCAGAAATGAAGTTGTTTAATGAATCATAGTCATTTCTTAATTTCTCTTGCATTGTTACATCACGTTCTTTTTGATATTTTTCTTGAACGTCTACTAATTGCTTATTAAGCATCTTAGCAAGTACTGAGAATGCTATTGGAATATGTTTAGCAACAATTCTAACACCAGATAATCCAGTAGATAGATTTGCTAAATATCCAGGTTCTATTGCACCAGGATAAGATACAACAGTTAATACTGTCGAATACTTATCACTGATATAGAAATCATTAGTATTAAAAGTCATGCCCTTAGGAGCTAATTCTTTCTTTATACTCATTCTGTAATCACACTCCCACTCTTATATGTAACCCCACCATTTAAGAAGTTATCTAATATTGATCTTAGATCTTCATTAGAAGTTTGAGTAGCAATTAATCCAGTACCAGCCATATTATTAATTAAACTTCTTACTTTCTTAGTTAAAGCATCACTATTAGTATCTTTAACTAAAATATAATATTCAGTATCTACAACATTGTTTAATGAGAACATTTCTGCCTTTTCAATGTCATCTGCTAAAAGTTTTCTTCTAGCTGGACTTTGCTCATTAGACATTTGTAATTCTAATTGTGATACATATAAATTAATATCAACTGGTCTATCTGCTATTACTAACCAAAATTCATATTCAATTAAGTTATAGAATTCTTTTAAAGAATTAATAATTCTATTTTGTTCTCCTTCAGTTAATATGAATATGTTTCTAGGACTAATTTTTACTCCCGAAACCATACTCTTATCATCTAGAAAAATCATTCCATTATTAATTTCTTTAACTTGAATCCAATTTTCAGCTAACGAACTATCCTTTGTATTCATCTAGATAACACCATCCTTCCCACTTATAATTTCTTCTATGATAAAAGAAGTTTATACATTCTCTTATTACTACTCTAATATTATGATAATTTGGTACTGGAACACAAAGTCCACAACAAATTAATCCAGGAGCTAAACACATTAATGCTCCAAACATACCATGTGGTTGAAATATTAGTAACGCAAGTAACGTTACTGCTACTCCAGATATTGCAATTATCAAATCTATTGGTAAAAATATATTAAATATTAACTTACCATTATTTGTGTTTGCAGGTATTATATACATCTAATATCACACTCCTTTTTTTATTCATCATCTTTCTTACTAAGATTTCCATCAATACTACCTAATGTTTTATTAGTTTGTTTTAATTTAGTATCTATATTTGTTACAGTCGTACTCATTGTTTTTAATGCTGTATTAGTTTCACCAATACTATTAGTTATATTGTTTCCAGTAGTATTAACAGCATCAGTAACACTCTTGCTTCCATCTTTAATAGAACTATTAATTTCATTTAATTTATTTTCTAATCCGCTCATATCAACATTTACATTTCCAGAACTACTTGTTGATGCAGTACTTCCTGTATCTGTAGATTGTGCAGGTGCAGGAGTTGGTTCTGGAGCAGGTGCTGGCGCAGGTTCACTTGTTGCTCTTCCTGTAGCTCTATCCCAATAAGCTTGTGATACATTTTCTGAACTTGTATCAGCAGCTGGTGCAGGTCCCGCATTTTGTGAAGAACTAGTAGCTGACGCTGCAGATGCTGCTGCAGATGCTGCTGCCGAAGTTGCTGTCGAAGTTGCTGCTGATGTTGCAGCTGCTGCTGCGGCTGCGGCTGCTGTAGATACTGCATTATTAATATTTTGAGCATCCACCCTTCTTTGTTCTTGTTCATTGGCAGTAAATAATTTATTAATAGAATCTGTTATTGCATTAAAGTCATCTTTAGAAGCGCCACTTAGTGTTTCTGCTTCCTTCTTGATGTCCTCTGATTGTTTTTCATATTTTTCTTTAGCTACAGCATTTTCTTCATTTAAAACTGCACCTGATTTTCCACTTGCAATTACATCTTTAGCATTGTCATAAGATGCAGTTGCCTTTGCTCTTAGTGATTCAAATGATTCTACAGATATTGCATTTGAATTAGGGTTTTTTATAGAAATATCAGCTATTCTATCTAAACTGTTCTGTAGCGTATCTTTATCTAATTTATTAGCTTCCCATAAACCAAGGGCACTTTCTGCAATACCTCTTTGTTCCTGATTTTTAGTAGAACTGATAATATCTTTTAAGCTTGATGATACATCATTAAATTTATCCAAATTTCCCTTAGCTTCACTATAGCTGGCTCTCTTTTTATTTAATTCGTTAAGATTTTCTTTTTGCATCTTAGTAAGGTTTCCACCCATACCATTAATAATATCACTATTAATCTTACTTATATCGTTTGATCTCCATTTATTTCCTTTTACTGATTCGTTAAAATCAACACCACTCTTATCATCTTTTAATTTTAGATTTTTCCCAGTCTTACCAGGAACTTGTATATCTCCAGATGCTAATGTTAATCTACCAGCCATTTTAGCATCAGCTTTTTGTTCCATTCTTCTCTTAGCTTCATCAACTTCTCGTTTAAAGTTTTCTCCACCAGATTTCTTTATTGTTCCAAGAGTATCTTTTCCACCATCTTTATAAACATCTCTTGCAACTTTTCCTCCTCTAACAACAGCGGATGCTCCAGCTTTAATTCCTTTTCCAGCAGCTACAGCTCCTCTTCCAAGTTTAGCTTCTAATCTACCACGTCTTGTATCAGTATAATAATTTCCATCATGTTTTTTGTTCCATTTATCAACTAGTTTATTGTCTAAAGCTCTAGCACCTTTTCCGATACCTTTACCAGCTGCTTTAAGTCCTTTACCAATACCCATTGCAGCAGCTCCAGCTCCAACTTTAGCAAGGCCACCCATAGCACCCCATGCATTTTGAGCCATCTTACCGATACCAGCCATTTCACCAAGTTTATCTTTAATACCACCCATTTTAATCTTAGCACCAAATAAGTTACCAAGAATATCAGGTAATTCTTTAACCATTCTTAAAAGTCCAATGATTAAGAATACTTTAAACCAGAATGAAACACTATCGTTATTGAATATACTATTTCTATCATTCATTAATTGGAATCCAAGTACCATGAAACATAGACCAGCAATTCTTATAAGAATACTTGTAAATTTTTGTACTGTCATCTTAGCCCATTTTGATAAATGATCTGCTCCAGAAGCAATATATGAAACAATTACTACTGGTGCTATCATTTCTAATAAACCAAGTTCAACTAATCTTAATCCAGCATCCATACACATAGCAATTATTTGATATAGAACGAAGCATCCTACAACAACTAATGCTAAACCATTAATGTCATATATTGGTTTTCCTTTTTCCCATACTTTATCAACATTGATTTTATTTAAATTGTTATATATAGGTTCACCGCCAAGGAATGTTACGTAAGGTTCATAATCAGCATTCTTATCAATTAGTGCTTGTCCAAAATTACAATTTTCATCCTCATTACATAGAGATGATTCTGTTATTGTTACACCATTAATATCTATTGGAACTACGAAACTTGAAATAATTGCAGATGTTAATACACCACCTGCTCCCTCAATACCACTTGAAGAATCAGTATCAGTATATCCAAGAATTAGTTTTTCAACTACACTTCCAACTATTATTTCTGCTTGTAAATAATATACAAAGTTAAATATATTTGGAATAGCTACAATTAATAAAAGTCCAATAATAGTTCTTTTTAATACTCCAGTAACACCCTTCTTAGCATCTGTTAATAAATCAGGATTAACAATAGCTTCTATAAGTTTTACTGAAAAAGCAAATAGAATAACTACACTAACTAATATATAAATTCTATCACTAACGTTCTTAATTGTATCTGCTCTAAATAATCTAGTAGTTGCTAATCCATAGAATAATGAATATATTCCATTAACTGCACCATAAATCCAGTTTGATAAACCTAAAAATGCTCTATTTAATAATACGTCCATATGCATCCTCCTAATTCTAAATATACTATACTATCATAAAATTAATTATACCATTTGTTAATATATTTTTCAACAAAACATAAAAAAAACATAATAGTTTTTATTATGTTTTTTTAGTCATTTCCAACAACAATACATTTTATTAAACTTGTATCTCTTATAGAGTCATTTCTTGAAAATGTATTAACAAGAATATTTATTAAAATTGGTATTATTAATAGTAAAAATAATGCTACTAATCTTCTTGCAATCTTTGATCTAAATTTACTAAATTTCTTAGGATCTCCACTCATAATTGATGTTATTAAATCAAATGTTATAAATAAGATTGTAAGAATAGGAGCAAATGTAGTTGTTGCTTTGTACAAAATATGAAATGGTTTCATTGTTTCACATTTTATTTTTGATTCGGTTTTCTCACTCTTATCATAGAAATCAGGTGATCCATTGTAACCACTATGAGTTATATTTTTACAGTATTTATATTCTGTTTTTCCACTTTCTGATTCTGATATAACAACCTTACATTGTTCATAAATAACAGATAAACTGGAATTCTTACAATCACTATAATCCCATTCATTTACAAGTTCAAATCCACAACCCATAGTTTTATTAGTCCAAACAGTAGTGTTATACATTGGATGAGCTCCAGGTATAAAAGTATATCTATAACAGTGATATTGTCCATCAGAACTATCACCTGTATAACAAGACTCTATAGCAGCATTTTTTTTCATCTTCTTTGCTTTATCCGCAAAATCTTCTTCTGCTCTAACAGTTAAAGGTATACAAAGAAAAAGAAATGTAATTATTAATAAAATATATTTTTTCATTTAATTACATCTCCCTTTAATTAATCTTCTTTATCCTTTTGCTCTTGTAATACTTTTATAACTGCTTGAGCAAAATCTTTATAACAATTAGCTCTTGCTGCTTCTATATCAGAACCTGTTTGTTCATAGCAAGTATTTCTTGATTCCCAATATGTATCCATACATGTTGTTTCACAATCTTTAATGTCACTTGGACAATTTACTACACAGGCATATTTAATATAATTTTTGTCTTTTTCTTGATCATGAACACTATTAACAACAACTTTTTTCTTTCCACTATTAGTACCATTAGAATATGAATATCTATTATTCTTCCAACATACTAACCAATCAGCATTTGACGATAAATTATTTACAATAGTTGAAACTAACCATGGAACTAAGAATATAGCAGCTGCTGCTATAAATCTTTGAATTATTGGTTTTCTCATTTCAACAATTTTCTTTTCATCACCAGCAATCATAGATTTTAATAAATCTATAGAAGCCCACACTATTAATAGAATAGGTGCAGCTATTTGAAGAATCTTAATAATTAAAGAAGTATAATAAACTATATCCCCAAATCCAAAGCAATTAGTTAATGTGATTTTAGCAATATAATCTAAATCTTCATTTATACTACCTTGAGTACCACTATTACCAGCACCATAAGTATATGATGCATTCTTCTTTTCTGCTTCTTTTTGTTTTAAATAATCTGTTGGTGTTAATCCAGTTTTACAAAACTCGTTATCTTTATTTGATGGTAAATCACAAATAACACTAGCACATGAAGATTCTGTGTTACATGTTGAACTACTATTTAAGCAAGCATTATATGTACTTTCCCAAGCTTTATAAGCGCCCATTTGCTCAGATAGTTTTTTTGCAGCAGCTTCACAAGCCTTTTGTTTTGCAGTTTTTCTAATATTATTATCCATATCAGAACTAGCTAAATCTGCTGATTTTCCCCAACTTTGTTTAGACATAATAGTTAATATACGACTTTTATAACATTTATCACCTTGTTCATTCGTTTGTTTCTTAATACAATAACAATCCTTGTCAGTCGAAACAGAGTCAGAATTTGATGATGATTTACAAATATTTATGCATTCATCTTTATGATCAGGATATGCATTGCTACAAACACTATTACACATATCTTTCATATAACTTGATGGAAATGTAGCATCATAAGTACAAGCACCCTTTACTTTATAACCAAACGATAAAATAACTGCTGATAAAGCAACTAAAAATAATATTTTTTTCTTCATAAATACACCTTCTATCATACACACAATTATATCATTTTATAAACAAAAAAATCAACTTATAAAGTTGATTTTATTTTTATATTAATTCCAAAGTTCTTCAATATCTGGACTGATTGATGCTGGTCCATTTTTCCAAGCATATTTCCAGCAAGTTTTCCAGTCTGCGTTTGCATCATCAGATGCAAATCCGATTACCATACTAACTAACCATGGTAATAAGAATACTAAAACTGCTGATAAAAGTCTTTGAATAAATGGTTTTCTTGCTGCAGAAATTTTCTTTTCGTCACCAGAAATAATTGATCTTAATAAATCAATTGATCCCCAAATAATTAGGGCAATTGGAACAACAATTTGAATTACTTTAACAATATAAATACCATAATAAACAATTGTAGAAGCACCAGCACAAGCACCAGTTCCTTCTCCAATTTTATCTAAAAAACTTAAGTATTGCATATTCAAATCTCCTCAATTAATTCCAAATATCAATGTTATCGAAAGTTATTGGACCAGCTTTCCAAGCTGCTTTCCAACAAGTCTTCCAGTCAGTGTTAGCATCATCAGATGCAAATCCGATTACCATACTAACTAACCATGGTAATAGGAATACTAAAACTGCTGATAAAAGTCTTTGAATAAATGGTTTTCTTGCTGCAGAAATCTTCTTTTCATCACCAGAAATAATTGATCTTAATAAGTCAATTGATCCCCAAATAATTAATGCAATTGGAACAATGATTTGAATTACTTTAACGATGTAAACACCATAATAAACTAGTGAAGATACACCAGCACATGGTCCAGTTCCATCACCAATACTGTCTAAAAAACTAATAAATCCCATTCTTTTTCCTCCTTTTATATTATAGATTTATAATACTATTTTGATAGTTTTTTGTCAATAGTTTTAAAATACTTTACACTTAGTCTTCTATTATATAATCTTCAGATTTAAAGTGTTCTGTTCTAAGTAAATTATTATAATTTTGTTGTCTTAAAACTTCATAAACCGCTATAGCAGCAGTATTAGATAGATTTAGCGCTCTTACTTTATCACTCATTGGCATTCTAATACATCTATCTAAATCATTTCTAAGTATTTCTTTAGGAATTCCTGTGGATTCTTTTCCAAATATTAAATATATATTTTCATCTTTATTTGAAAAGTCGAATTCGGTATGAGGTTTCTTACCATATCTAGTAAAATAGTAATATGTTCCATCATTTTTTGATTTAAAATCATCCCAGTTTTCATATACTTCATAATCTAAGAATTCTAAATAATTAGCAGAACTTCTTTTTAAGTATTTTTCATCTAATGAAAAACCAAGTGGTTTTATTAAATGTAACTTAGTTTCAGTAGCTACACAAGTTCTCATTATATTACCAGTATTTCCAGGTATTTCTGGTTCAAATAATACAATATTAATCATTTTTATCACCAAGATATATTATATTATGTTTTATATTTTTTAACAATATGTTATAATTTAAAATAGAGGTAAGATATATGGATATTGTATACATTATTTTAATTGTAATAACAGTTTTGTTTTTTATATTCCTATTCTTTGATATAACTTTATATAAGTTAAAGTATTTTGCTAGCAAAATATCTTTAGTTGAAGAAAAGATTAATAATATTTTAGATAACAAATATAATAATATTATTAGAATAAACGATATTATCAAAGAAAAAATAGGAACAGAAAAAGAAATAATAGATGATATATCATCATTAAAAGAAGAAGGTAAAACCAAATCTGAAATAGATAATGTTCTTGTTGATTCACTAGGTAAAATAGAATACATAAGAGAACAATATGATGAACTTGATAATGAAGAAGAGTTAAATAATCTATTTAGTGATATCAAAAAAGATGATGAATCACTAAATGCTTACAAAAAATACTATAATGATAATGTTAATGACTATAATTTATTAGTTTCAAAGTTTCCATATGTTATAACAGCAAAATTATTTAAACATAAACCAAAAGATTTTTTTGATAACACACTAGACGAATAAAAAGAGATCACCAATTGATCTCTTTTTTATTATTCTTTTTTAAAAATTCATTTGTTTTAGAAAAAGGTTTACTTCCAAAGAACCCATTTCTAGCAGAAAAAGGAGATGGATGAGCAGACTCAATTACTAAATGCTGTGGATTAGTTATTAATTTTGCTTTTTCTCTAGCAAAATTTCCCCACAGTATAAATACAACTGGATCTTCTCTTTCATTTAATTTACTAATAACAGCATCAGTAAATCTATTCCATCCTAAATCTTTATGAGAATTAGGTTTATCTTTTTCCACAGTTAAACCTGCATTTAAAAGCATGACACCTTGATTAGCCCAAGGAGTTAAATCTCCATTAGTCATATTTTTTTCTACCCCTAAATCACTATATAATTCTTTATAAATATTCTTAAGTGATGGAGGAATAGGTTTCTTTAAACAAGAAAAGGCATAGCCATGAGCTTCCCCCTCTCCATGATATGGATCTTGTCCAAGTATAACTACTTTAACATCTCTATAAGGTATCTTAAATGCATTAAAGATATCTTCCTTTTTAGGATATATCTCTTTTTCTTTATATAGATTATCCACAGTATTAATAATATTTGTGAAATAATCTTTTTTTATTTCACTAGATAATATATTATCCCAATCATTATTAAACATATTATCACCTACTTATGATATGTTTCGTTATTATTTATTTTAAATGCTCTATAGATTTGTTCTAAAAGTATAACTCTAAATAGTTGATGTGGAAATGTCATTTTAGAAAATGATAATTTATAATTACTTAATGCTTTTATGTCTGGATGTAATCCATAAGAACCGCCAATTATAAATATAATATTACTATTTGTTGATTGAATACTATCAATCTTCTTTGCAAATTCTTCTGAAGATATTTGATTACCATCTATTTCCATAGTAATAATATAATCTTTATCTTGTACATACTTCATAATACTATCTCTTTCCTTTAATAGAGTCTTAGATTCATCAAAGTTCTCATCTTTAACCTCTATTATTTCAAGTTTACAGTATTTGCCGATTCTTTTCTCATATTCAAGTATGGCATCTTCGAGGTATTTTTCTTTTATTTTACCTACACATATTATTCTTATCATACTTCTATCACCTCTGTAGGTTCATTTTGATTAGATAAAATTATATTTTTATTATAATCATTATACTTTTTAAATGTTTCTAATACTAATTCAGGAGTGTTATTTTTTTCACTTCTATGAATAAATATAATATTCTTTGTTTTATCTCCAATAACTTTCTTTAGATATTTACTTGTTTGCATATTAGATAAGTGCCCCCTATCAGATATAACTCTTTGTCTTAAGAAATATGGATAAGGACCATTTTCTAACATTTCTTCATCATGATTACTTTCTATAACATACATATCTTTATTACTTGTTAATTCAATATATCTTCTATTTATATAACCAGTATCAGTTATATACACTAATTCCTTTTTATTCTCTTTTATTATGAATCCATTACATATAACAGAATCATGACTCATCTTCATTACATCAATTTTTAAATCACCTATAAGAATAGAATCATCATATAATTCATATCTAAAATCTTTAAGTGATTTTTTTAGTACATCATATAGTTTGGTATCCACATATAAAAGAGGATCATATTTAGAAATTAATTTTCTTAATCCCTTAATATGATCATCATGTTCATGTGTAATTAAAATTCCATCTAAATCATTAATAGATACATTTAATTCTTTTAGAGTATCCTCTATATATGGTAATTGCATTCCATCATCTATTAAAACCTTAGTTTTATCAGTCATAATAATTGATGAATTACCTTTAGATCCAGATGATAATACGCATATTTTCACTAGTATAAACTTAGTGGATTAAATGCTTTACCTCCACCATACCTTCCGTATTGTGTTCCACCATAATATGTACCAAAATGTAAGTGAGTTCCTGTTGATGAACCAGAATCACCCATGAATCCTATTAATTGTCCTTTAGTAACAATTTGTCCTGCATTTACAGGAATAGATCCTCTCAAATGTGCATATACTGCATATACATTTTCGTTATGTCTAATCCAAACTGAATTACCATAACCTCCACCACATCTATCACCATAACCAGAACCATGATCAGGACAACCTCTTGTAACTTCTAATACTTCACCTTCACCAATTGAATATATTGGAGAACCAAATCCACAACCAGATATATCTACACCTTGGTGGAAACTACCCCATCTATACTCAAAGTAAGTTGTAATCCTATATGGAGATATTGTTGGCCATCCCCAAATACCAGTAGTAACAGCAGGAGCTCCACCACCAGAATAATAAGAATCATATTTTGTACCAACTAAAACGACTTTATTAACAGGCTCTTTAATAGTAGTAGCATTAATAATATATGCTGGTTGTTCATCACCATTAATATATTGAACTTTAGATGTTACTCTTTGAATACCATCTACACCTTCAGTTTTAACCTTAGTTTTACCAATATACATAGTATTATCTTTTTCTTCTACTGTTTCAAACTTCTTAGGCATATCTTCAACAACAGTCTTTTCAACAACAATTTTAACTTGTGGTTGAATTAAAGCTACGTTAACAGTTTGACCTATAGTAAGTAAATTATTCTTACTAGTAAACTCAGGATTAACTATTAAAAATTCTTTAACAGATAATTTATTATCAAAGGAAATAGATTCAATAGTATCTCCTCTTTTAACTATATAGTCTTCCTTTGAACTCATATTACCAAATAATAAATATTTAGTTAATTCAGCAGAATTAACAAATATTTGTTCATCAGTAGATATAAATGCTTCTTTTATACTAATATCTTGGTCAATATAGACATTGTCTATAATTGAACCAACTGATTCAATTTTATCTTGTTTCTTTTTAACATATTTAGTAATAGCATCTTCATTTTCAAATACATATAAAACATTCTTAACAGCTTCATCAAAGTCTTTCTCTTTTAAAATATATAAAGATACTTCTTCATCTACACTGAATCCACCTTCATCTAATTCTAATTCATCTGTTGTACTATCTTCTGAAGACTCTTTCTTTTGTTTCTTTGGAGATATAGTTACAATATAACCCTTAATAGAGAAACTCTTTTTAGATTTAATCTCTTTATAGATTTTCTTTTCAGATACTAATTTAGTATCATACTTAATTACTTTTTGAATATCTATACCATTAGGAATATATACTTTTTTAACACCATATTCCTTCTTTAAATCAGATTGTTCACTGTCTATATATTTTTCTAATTTTGATTTTGATTTTATTGTTCCAATTAATTCACCATCAAGATAAACATCATATACTTCACGAGCTTTATTATCATTTAATATTATATGAGTAATAGTTAAACCCGCAATTATAAGTACAGATAAAATAAGAGAAACAATAACAATCACAATTGCTTTTGCTTTATTCATTTAGATTACTCCTTTTTACTCTCCCCTTGATAATTAGCAAATGTAACAGTACTTCCTTTAAATAAGAATTCAATTGTTTTAGTAGGACCATTACGGTTTTTACCAATTATGAATTCTGATACACTAACATCATTGTTCATAGCTTCTTTATTATAGTAATCATCTCTATATAAGAAACCAACCATATCAGCATCTTGTTCTATAGAACCAGATTCTCTTAAGTCACTCATTAAAGGTCTCTTATCAGGTCTACCTTCAACAGCACGAGATAATTGTGCTAAAGCTATAACTGGAACGTGTAATTCCATAGCCATCATTTTTAAACCTCTTGAAATATCAGATACTTCTTGTTGTCTATTATTTTGATTAGATTTATTAGTTCCATTAATTAATTGTAAGTAGTCGATTACTACCATAGCAAGTCCTTCTTTAGAACTAGCTAGTCTTCTACATTTACTTCTTATATCAGATATTGTTGATCCTGCTGTATCATCAATTTTGATATTTGTATCAGCAAGAACAGAAACACCTTCTCCAAGTTTCTTCCAATCATCATTATCAAAGTTACCATTTCTGAATTTAGAAAAATTAATTTGACCAATAGATGAAAGCATTCTGTTTACTAATTGTTCAGCACTCATTTCAAAGTTGAATATAGCTACATTCTTCTTAGTAGATCTAGCTACATTAGTAGCAATATTTAATGCAAATGCAGTTTTACCCATACCTGGTCTAGCTGCTATTATTATTAATTCATTTTCATGGAATCCACTAGTTAATTTATCTAAATCATAAAAACCAGTAGCAACTCCAGTAATTTCACTTTTGTTTTCACTTAGTTTTTCTAAATCACTTTGTGCTTTATAAACAACATCTTGAATATTTCTAAATTCACTAGTTTTTCTTTTATTAACTATATTAAATATTTTACTTTCAGCACTATCTAGTGCATTATTAATAGGACCATCAAATGTATAAGAGTCTGCACTTATTTCATTTGATACTTCTATTAATTTTCTTAAAACTGATTTATCATGAACAATATTAATATAATATTCAACATTAGCAGCCGAAGGAACAAAGTTAGCTATTTCTACTAAGTAATCAATATTACCAACTTTAGTTAATTCTCCTGCACTTTCTAATCTATCAGTTACTATTGTTATATCTACTGGAATACCTTCATCATGAAGATCCTTTAATACACTATAAATAATCTTATGAGAATCTAAATAGAAATCATCTTCATTTAAATCATCACAGATTTTAGTTAAAGCATCTTTTGATAAAAAAGCAGATCCAAGTACTGATTGTTCAGCTTCTAAGCTGTATGGTACTTCTCTTCTTTCCATTTTAATCCTCCATAATTATTTTTATTTCAGCAATTACTTTTTTATGTAATTCAATTTTAATATTATGATGACCTAGTGTAGTTAAAGCATCATCAATTAAAATCTTTTTCTTATCTATTTTAAAACCTTGTTTATTTAATTCATCACTAATTTGTTTTGAAGAAACTGATCCAAATACTTTTCCTTCTTTACCAGATTTAACTTTAAAAGTATAAGTCTTACTTTCTAATTTCTTTTTAATTTTTTCACATTCTTTAATTAGTTCTTTTTCTTTTTCATTTCTATCTTCTATTTGATTATCAAGAATTTCTTTACTTCTATTACTATATTTAATAGCATACCCATTCTTAATTAAGAAATTTTCTGCATATCCATCTTTTACTTCTTTAATGTCATCTTTTTTGCCTTGCCCTTTTACATCTTTTAAGAAAATAACCTTCATATGCGTACCTTCTTTCTCATAATATATTATACATTATTTTATATATAAATAAAAGGTTTATATAATAAAAAAAATGTTCTTAATAGAACATTATTTTGTGAATGGTAAAAGTGCAATCATACGTGCTCTTTTAATTTGTTTAGCTACTTCTCTTTGATGTTTAGCACAAGTACCAGTTACTCTTCTAGGTAAAATTTTACCTTTTTCATTTATGTATTTCTTTAAATCTTCTGCGTTTTTATAATCAAGTACATGACCTTCACACATAGCACATACTTTTTTTCTTCTTCTTGGTTTAAATTCTGCCATTTTTATTTCCTCCTTTATTATTAAAATGCGATATCATCATCGCTAATTTCTATAGAGTCACCAAAATTAGCAAATACTTCATCAGACATATCACTACCAGCGTTATCAGATGAACCAGTTTCAAAATCTGAAATAGATACGTTATCTCTAGAAGCACTTTGTGCTTTAGTTTCTAGGAATTGAACATTGTCTGCTACTACATCAGTTGTATATATTGTTCTACCATCTTTTTCATAACTACCAGTTTGAATTCTACCAGTTACAGCTACTAAACTACCTTTAGCAATATATTTCTTAACGTTTTCTGCTTGCTTATTAAAAACAACTATACTAATAAAATCAGTTCCTTGTTCACCATTTTGTGATTGGAATGTTCTATTAACAGCTAAAGTAAATCTACAATTAGCATTGTTGTTACTTGAATATCTTAATTCTGGATCTCTAGTTAATCTTCCGATTAGTTCTACTCTATTCATATTATTATTTATCCTTTCGATTATAGTTTAATTACAATGTGTCTTATAACGTCTTCACTTAAAGTAGCTAAACGATTGAATTCGTTAATAGCAGCGTTATCAGCTTCAACATTAATTAAATAATAATATCCAGTCTTATGACCATTAATTTCATAAGCAAGTTCTTGACCACCTATTTCTTTAGATGAAAGAATATTAGCTTTCTTACCAGTTAATACTTTTTCAAATTCTTTAACAACTTTAGCAGTTGCATCTTTTTCTAGGTCTGGTCTAACAATAAACATTATTTCGTATTGTTTCATTTCTACACCTCCCTTTGGACTTCGGTCTATATCTAAGTATAGACAGAGAGAATTAAATTCTCAAAAAGTATTATAACAAACATATATATAAAAGTAAACGATTTTTTGTATATTTTACATAGGATTTTATATAGGAATATTGATTTTATTTTTAAAAGATTTTATAATGTATTTAGGAGATTGGATATGGCTAAAAGTAGTAAAAAAATTGGTTTATTAATACCACTAGTAGTAATTATAATAGTTGTTGCTATTGTAGGAGTAGTTTTTGGAGTTTCTCAATATAGAAAAGCCCATGAATTAAAGCTTAGCAATGCTAATGAAGGACTAAGTAATGTAGCAACAGAAATTGGTATAGTTGATAAAGATGAAGACAAAAACTATATCACATTATATGTTACAGCAGGAGTTATCTTAATAGCTGGTGTAGCAGTATTTATTTATGTATATAAAAAAGCAGAAGAATAACTCTTCTGCTTTTGACTTTTTATAGCTTATATGTTATTATTAAATTGTGAGGAATACTTAGCAATCCAAAGCTGAGCACTTACCTTATTTTGGGTAGCACTTAATCTTTTAAGATTGAGTGCATTTTTTATTATTTTTTATCATCTATTTATATAGGTGGATTAATAATAAGAAGATGATAATGATTAAAGATAAGATTAATAAATCTTTCTTGCTCATATCATCACCTCCTTTCGGAGGTAAGCACTCAACTGCCAAATAATCCTAAATTCATTATATCAAACATTTGTATACAAAACAATTAATTTTAGTTTAAAAATAAAGAAAAAGTATATTTATATCTACTTTTTTATACATTAAATCTAAAGTAAACTATATCTCCATCTTGCATAACATAATCTTTACCTTCAAGTCTCATTTTACCTGCTTCTTTAGCAGCTTTTTCAGATCCATATTGTAAGTAATCTTCGTAAGAAGTTACTTCTGCTTTAATGAATCCTTTTTCAAAGTCTGTATGGATAAGACCTGCACACTCAGGAGCTTTCATACCTTTTTTAAATGTCCATGCTCTACATTCATCTTTACCTGCTGTAAAGAATGTTTGAAGTCCAAGCAAATCATAAGTAGCATAAACTAATTTATCTAATCCACTACCACTTAAACCTAGGTCTTCTAAGAACATTTTTCTATCTTCATCATTAAGTTCACTAAGTTCACTTTCAATCTTTGCTGATAGCATTATTACTCTAGCAGTTTCTTTAGATGCATATTCTTTGACTCTATCAACATATTCATTACCAGTTAATATATCGTTTTCAGATACATTTGCCATATAAATAATAGGCTTTTTAGTAAGAAAATGAAAGTTTTTTAGTATTTTTTCTTCTTCTTCATCATATTCTACTCTTCTAAGAGGAATATTCTTTTCTAAGGCATCTATTGTTTTCTTTAATACAGCGACTTCTGCTAAAGCTTCTTTATCTTTAGTAGTAGTTGCTTTTTTCTCTATTTTACCTATTCTTGTTTCTGCAATTTCTAAGTCAGACATAATAAGTTCTAGATTAATAATTTCTATATCTCTTATAGGATCTATTCCACCTTCTACGTGAGTAATGTTTTCATCTTCAAAACATCTAACAACTTCACATATAGCATCACATTCTCTTATATGAGATAGGAATTTATTACCTAATCCTTCACCCTTAGATGCTCCTTTTACTAATCCTGCAATATCAGTAAATTCATATGTTGCAGGAACAACTCTTTCTGGTGTTTCTCTTTCCTCTAGTACAGAAAGTCTTTCATCAGGAACAGTTACCATTCCAACATTAGGATCAATTGTCGCAAAAGGATAATTAGCGGCTAATATGTTCTTTTTAGTTATTGCATTAAATAAAGTAGACTTTCCCACATTTGGAAGTCCTACTATACCAGCTGTTAAACCCATTTTATTTCCCCCTAACTAAATATTTGGAAGTGTATGAGGTCCAATAGGAATATTTAATAAATACCATCCAAATACTATTGCTAATACTAATACAAATACAGTCATGAAATAAGGCATAATAACTTTATAACATTTTCTAACTGTAAAATCATTCTTGTTATATAATCCAACATATCCCATAAATACTGAGAAATAAGGGAATAATGGAGTCATCATGTTTGTAGCACTAGATGTTAATCTATAAATTGCTCCTGCAAATTCTGGAGTAATATTAGATTTCATAAATAAACTTATAGTTGCTGGAGCAAATGATTGCCATTTATTAGCAACTGAAGTTAAGAATAAGTTTGCTATCATTATGAATAATACTGAAACAAGTATTAATAATGCTAATGATAGGTTCATTGATCTAATCCATCCAAATAGTATTGATGTAACAACTGTACCAATATTTGAATACTTAAATAATGCTATAAATTGTGATGCAAAGAATATAAGTATTAATATTTCGCCAATACCATTTAAACTATTAGTAAATAATTTAATTACAGACTTATTATTTTGAATTTGCTTTGTACTAGCAGCATATATAATACCACAAATAACAAGAGCAAGTACAACAATATATAAAATACCATTAACAAATGGTGAATTAGCACCAAATAATTTATTTACGTAAAACATTTGAGTATTATCAAGAAGCACTCCTGATAAAGGAAGCCCAGGTATTATTTCATAAGTAAATAATAATACCATTGCTAGGAATACTATTGCTACTCTTCTAAGAGCTATCTTATCTAATTTAGCATCAATCTCTTCTTCATCTTCATTAATTCTAACTGGTTTCTTTCTTGTTATAAACTCAGTTAATATAGATAATGCAGCAGCTAATAATAGTGATGAAAATGCTATAAAATATAAGTTTCCAGTATATCCATAAGTATAACCTTTATTAACTTCTAAAACTGCATTCTTAGCAAGTTCTATAATACTATAATCAAGTGATGTAATAAATAAATTTATATTAGAACCTGCAGCTACAGATGCAAAAGCAAATGCCATACCATATAATTGATTTCTTCTATAAGAAGTAAATAATACTACTGCTACTGGTATAGTTACAACAAATGCCATATCAGTACTAAATCCCATTATTATACATAATAATGAAAATAGGAAAAATGCTACTGTTCTTGGAACTACTTTAGCAATCTTATCACATACACTTTGTAATAATTTAGATTTATTAGCTATACCTACACCAATTAAACCTACTAATAAAGATCCTAAAGGTAAGAAAGTAACAAAATTATTTGTTGCTTGTCCAAACATATATCTAATACCTTTAGAACTTAATAAATTATTAACAGTAACTAATGAAGTAGATAGTTTTAAACTAGCAGATACATTATATACTGTTCCATGAAGATTTAATAGTGAGAATATAAAACTAAATATTATAGTTCCTAAACATAGTAATATAAAAAACCATACAGAATGTAAACTTTTTTTCTTACTATCATCCATTATTCTTCCACCACCTTTTTAAGCTTCTTTTCAAATTCTAATCTATCAAGCATAATCTCACGACCACACTTATCACATTTAATCTTAATGTCGACTCCTACTCTTGTAATAGTCCACATATTACTTCCACAAGGATGATCTTTTTTCATAATAACCTTGCTACCTAATTTATAACTATTTTTCATTATGCACCTCAACTTGCATATATGGAATCTTAATCTTTTGTTTATCAAATTCTGTTTTTACATGTTTAAGTACATTTCTCTTAATAACTGGTGCATCTTCTACATCTGCTAAAACTTTAATGCTATATACTACTGAAGAATCATCTAAAGCTTCAATACCATCAAGTAAAGTATATTCTAGTTTACCTTCAGTTTCATCGCTCATCTTCTTACATACTTTTCTAAGTACATCTTCTACTCTATCATTATCTTCTTCATATGCTACATTAATCTTAGTAATAATACTATTCTTATTATCACTATAGTTAATAACAGAAGTTATTTCTCTATTAGCTATTATTTTAACTTCGCCAGTTAATGCTTTAATTCTAGTAGATTTTAAACTAAAGTTAACTACTTCACCTTTAAAATCTCCTACTTTAATAATGTCTCCAATATTAAATTGATCTTCAAATATAATAGCCATACCAACTAACATATCTTTAAGTAAGTCTTGAAATGCTAAACCAATAACTAATGATACAGCACCAATACTTGTAACTAATGCAGTAGTATTAATCTTAAATGTATTTAAAACAAATACTGAACATAAAACAATAATTATATATTTAATAATCTTTCTAACAAGTATTAATAATGTTGTTCTTCTTTTATTACCTTTTTTCTTTTCTTTGTTTTTAATCTTACTGATTATTATAGAGGTAATAATATATAAAACTATACTTACTAATACTATAATTATTGAAACGAATATATTTTTTGGAATCTTTAATCCAAATATATCCATATATATCACTCCTAATCTTCTATATTACAATCTAATATTTCTAAGATTCTATTTAAATCTTGTACTGAAGAGAACTTAATAGTAATTTTGTTGTTTCCAACTTTAACATCACTACCTAATTTTTCTTTTAGTTTTCTTTCAATAACTTTATATTCCGAATTATTAGCCTTTGCAGGTCTAACAACTGTATTTTTTCTTCTAATAGATTCATCACTAGTTAATTCTTCTAGTTCTCTAACTGATAATCCATCAGATAATACTTTATTAGCTAGTTCTTTAATCTTTTCATCATCTTCAATTTTACTAAGTACTCTAGCATGTCCCATAGAAATCTTATTTTCTAATATAAGATTTTGAATAGATACTGGTAAAGTAAGAAGTCCAAGAATATTAGTAATATAACTTCTACTCTTTCCTACTTTCTTAGCTAATTCTTCTTGAGTTAAATTAGATGCATCAATAATAGCTTTATAAGCTTTAGCTTCTTCAATAGAAGTTAAATTTTCTCTTTGAAGATTTTCTAATAAAGATATTTGCATCATTTCATCATCAGTAAAATCTTTGATAATAGCAGGTATCTTTTCAAGTCCTAATTTCTTAGAAGCTCTATATCTTCTTTCACCTGCAACTATTTCATAACCCTTTATTGATTTTTTAACAATAATTGGTTGAAATACTCCATGTTCTTTGATTGAATCAGCAAGTTCATTTAATGCTTCTTCATCAAATTTCTTTCTAGGTTGGTAAGGATTTGGTCTTAATTCTGATAAATCTAGTTCTACAATTTCATCATTTTTCTTAGCTTCATCAACAATAGTAGTTTCTAACTCTTCAAAAGTCATACTATCATCAGAAAATAATTGCTCTAGACCTTTACCAAGTGCATTTCTTCTTTCACTCATTTCTCTCAATAACCTCCTTTGCCAAATTTAAATAAGCAGCTGTACCTTTACTCTTATAGTTATAGTCTGCTATAGGTTTACCATGACTTGGTGCTTCTGCAAGTACTACAAGTCTTGGAATAATTGTATCGTAAACTTTTTCTTTAAAGTAACTTCTAATATTTTCTACTACTTCTAATCCAAGTAGTGTTCTTGAATCTAACATTGTAAGAACAACACCTTCAATTTCAAGATTTGGATTTAGATTCTTTCTAGCTACTCTTACAGTATTAAGTAATTGCATAATTCCCTCTAGTGCATAGAATTCACATTGAACTGGAATTAAAACTGAATCACTAGCAGCTAAAGCATTAGTAGTTAAAACTGATAATGAAGGAGGACAATCAATTAATATATAATCATAATTATCTCTTACTTCATCTAGTAGTCTTTTTAATTGAGTAAACTTTGCAAATGTTGGATCTTCTTTTTGTTTATTAACAAAACTACTCTCTATACCAACAAGATTAATACTTGAAGGTAATATAGATAAGTTTTTAAACTTGGTTTTAATAATAGATTCCCCGACAGTTTTCTCATCAAGTAATGCTTCATATAAAGTAGCACCAAGTCCACCTTTTTCTATTCCTACACCAGTAGTAGCATTTCCTTGTGGATCTATATCTACTAATAAAACTTTCTTTCCAAGTAATCCTAATGATGAAGCTAAATTAATACTTGTAGTTGTTTTACCTACTCCACCTTTTTGATTAACTAAAGATATAATTTTACCCATCATCGACACTTCCTTTATACACTTAATTGCTATATCTTATTTTACCAAAAAATCATAAAAAATAGAAGAATATTACTCAAATTTTTAAAATAAAAAAAGACTAGAGTATTCTAATCTTTTTCTTATATTCAATTATAAATAGTACTATTGCAGTAACCATAATAATTATACTAAATATTTGATTTCTTGTTATTACTTCTTTTACATGATCATATCTTAAAAAATCTAATGAAAATTTAAATAAAGATACTAAGAATAATGTAATGTAATTAATATACTTTTTATCTTTAAAAATATGCACAATTATAAATAGTATTAAAAATACTATTACCTCTGTTATTTGTACAGGAAATTGCCATATGTTCATTCCAGATAAATATTTAATTTTAAATATACCTTCATACGGAATACCAGAACAACATCCTACAATAGAACAAGCAATCTTAGTTAGCCCATATATTAAAGGTAAAGATAAAATTGAATATTTAACTAATGATGATTTTACTTTTATAATCTTATCAAATATTACTGATGCAAGAATAACTCCAAATAATCCACCATAAGATGATAAACCTGCTGTTAAGAAATCCTTTTCACCATAAGCAAATACTGTATACAATTTTCCAAATACAAATGCAAACATAGCATACATTATAAAATATAGTAATAAATAATTATTTGTATATCCTTCTTTTTTAAGATGATAACTAATATATATTAACCCCGCTAAAACGGATAATATAATTATTATCCCATATATTGGAAAGTTTATCTTAGGTATAATCATTACGAACAACCACTCAAATCAGTAGTCGCACAAGTTACAAAACAAGTAATAACTATTATAGCAGCTGCTACAACTGTAACAATTTCTGTAATAATAATTATCCACATAACAACCTTTAGGAATTTATTACTTGGATATTTAACTCTTCCTATAATCATGAAAACAATACCTGCTAATGGGAAAGTCATCATAGCACTTGTTAAATAACCTAGTCCCTTTGATATTGTCGATTCATAATTAAATGCATACATAATCCAATATATAATCGCATATAGAATATATGTACCAAAAGTTAAACATAAAGCTAGAATACCAAATATATTTCCATTATTAGATGAAGCACTAGGTGTAACAGGTTTTACTTCTTTAGTTTCTTTTTCGACTTTTGCACCACAGTTTTTGCAAAAATTAGTTTCTGTTTTTAATTCTTGACCACATTGACCACAAAACTTCTTTTCCATAAATACTTCCTTTCTATTTATAACTTAATTATAACATAATTATAAAAAATTAAAATATCGGTTTACATAGAAAAAAGACCTATTAAATAGGTCTTTAATAAAACAATATTATCTCTTACTAAATTGTGGAGCTTTTCTTGCTTTCTTTAATCCTGGTTTCTTTCTTTCTTTGATTCTAGAATCTCTAGTAATAAATCCTTTAGCTTTTAGAATCTTTCTGAAAGATGAATCAGAGTTAGGATCTGTATTTTTATCATATTCAAGTAATGCTTTTGTAATACCATGTCTAGCTGCACCAGCTTGTCCAGCTTTACCACCACCACTAACGATAATTTCGATATCGAATTTATCAGTAGTATTAGTAGCTTCTAATGGTTGTTTTAAATCAAGAACTAATGTTGGAAGTTCAAAATATTCATTAACATCTTTACCATTAACAGTTATGTTACCTTTACCAGATACCATAGTTACTTTAGCGATAGATGTTTTTCTATGACCTGTACCTATAAATTTAGTTGCCATTTAAACCTCCTACTTAATTTCCATAGCGATTGGCTTTTGAGCTTCATGCTTATGTTCACTACCACGATATACGAATAGTTTTTTACCCATTGCTCTACCTAATCTACCTTTTGGAAGCATTCCTTTGATTGCTCTTTCCATCATTTCTTCTGGATAGTTTTCAATCATTTCTCTAGCATTTCTTTCTCTTAATCCACCTGGATATCCACTATGATTATAATACATTTTTTGATCTAACTTATTACCAGTTAAATTAACTTTTTCAGCGTTGATTATTATTACATAATCACCACAATCAACATGAGGTGTATATATTGCCTTATGTTTTCCACGTAATATAGTAGCAGCTTTAGAAGCAACACGTCCAAGGTTTTTACCTTCAGCGTCAATTACATACCAATTACGTATTACATCTGACTTTTTAGCCATAAATGTGTCCATAAAATATTTCCCTTTCTTAAATCTTAAATTAACCTTCCCGCAGTTAATTTAATATTTGTGGGTTTTTAAATGTACCGATACTAATTCTACTAGAAAATCCCTTTATTGTCAATAATTATAACAATATTTTTACATATATAAGACAAAAGAAAAGATTGCTATTTATTAGCAATCTGAACTTTAACTTTAGTAGTTTTTGGTGTATATTGAACTTTTTCATCATTACCTTCAACTATAACATCAACATCATGTTCACCAGGTCCTAAATTATTAAGATCTATGTAAGCATTAATATCAGATGGACTTACTTTATCTATAACTGAAGATACACCTTTTAATATTACTGAAATCATTGTTGTATCAACATTTTCAATAGCATAATTATCACCTAAGTTAATATAACTTAATCTTACATCAGATAACTCTGTAGAAGATTCATCACCAAGTGTTATTTCAATAGTAACTGTTTTAGCAGATACTTCTCTAATACCAGCTGGTTTCTTAATAGTCTTAGTATATTTCTTATTAGTCTTAATGTCAGCAACATCTACTTTAACATCAATTGATGATACTTTAGATAATGCTTTTTCAGAACCATAAACAGTTACTTCACTAACAGAACTCTTTATAGATTCTACTGACTTACCAAATACTATCTTATCTAATCCAACAGGAATAACTCTTAATGGAACTGTTTTACTTGGAGATTCTATTACAACTTTAGCATCTACTTTATTAGGAACTAATTCTACATTAAGAATTTTACCATTTTCATCATAAGCAACTACTTGATTATCTTTAATAGTATTTTCTCCAACAGCTGGATCAGTTAAATAATTAACATTTATTAAAGCTTTAATAGTAGCTATTTTATTTATTTTTTCTTCAGTACCTTTAGCAATAACACTATTTGTACTTAATTCTATATCTTTTATAGACATCTTACTATCTAATGAAGCTAGATTTAATACTTCATAAGAAATATCTTTAGTAGCAGATTGTTTAGTACTTACTACTACTGTTACTGTTGATGGATCTAGTTTATATTCAACAGCTGTTATAGATTGTTTATAATTTAATTTAACTTGGTGTACTCCAGGAGTTAAATCACTAAGATCTACAGTAACATTTTGTGAAGGTAATTGTTTAGCTAAATATAAGTTAGCTTTAGTACCAATCATAGTAATATCTACTTTTTCTGGTAAACCTTCAACAACATATTCTTCATCATTATAGTTAGCAGTAACAGGTTGATTATATAATACTTCAGCTTCTGTTTCTACAAGTGTAGTATTTGCTCTATCAACAACAAAGAATATAACAATTGCAAATATTAAAGATAGGATAATAATACTTCTTTTAGTTCTAAGAATTCCCTCTAGAGGTTTATTAACTATTTTTAATTTTTTACCAATACCTACAAAGAATCTAGTTACTGGTAATATTAAATGTCTATCAAAGAACTTAATTATTTTCTTAATTAATCTCATCTACGTCATCCTCCTCTTCTTCTTTTTCTACAACAAAAGTTTCAGATTTTGGCATTAACTCTTCTAAGATGATTGATTTTACTTCGTCTATAGATAAGTTATAGTTTAATTTTCCTTCAATAGCAACTGATATTCTTCCTGTTTCTTCTGATACAATAATAGCAATTGCATCACTTTCTTCAGAGATACCAATAGCAGCTCTATGACGAGTACCTAATCTCTTACTAAATTTCATATCAACAGTAGTTGGGAAAACTGCACCTGCACATGTAATTTTATTTCCTTGAATAATAACACCACCATCATGAAGTGGATTATCCGGGAAGAAAATAGAACATAGTAATTCATTAGATATATCAGCATATATCTTTTTAGCTTTTTCGATATAGTTTAATAAAGAAGTATCTCTTTCTATAACTATAATAGCTCCTATTTTGTTTTTCTTTAGGTATTCTAAAGAACCACCAATTTCAGTAACCATCTTTTCTCTTTCACTAAGAGATAAAGTCTTATGACTACCAAGTAATTTTGCTTTACCTAATTGCTCTAACGCAGATCTTATCTCTGGTTGGAAAATAATTATTAAAGCTATTGGAGCCCAAGAAATAACATATTCAAATAATAAACCTATAGTTACTAAACCAAAGTAATCACTTACTAATTTAATAATAACTATAATTACTATTCCTTTTAAAATTAAAGAAAATTTAACATTCTTTCTAACATTTTTTAATATATAGTATAGAATTATCCATACTAAACATATATCAACTATTTTTTTAATTATCGATAATACACTATCTAAACTCATATATCCTCCTACATCATGTTATTCTTTTTGTTCTTTACATATACTACTACAATAAGAATACCAACTACTATTACAGCACCTACTATAAATAAGTATTCATATCCAATGTGAAACATTTGATCTCCAAACTTAATAGTTGCTGTATTCTTTGGTTTCTCACCATTAAATTCAATTAATATCTTCTTGTATTCTGCTTCATCTGCTCTAACAATCCATGAATATTTATTACCATGTACACTATCAGCATTATGATTAATAACTTCAAATGGAATTTCAAAAGTAACATCTATTTGATCATAAACATATCTATTAGATGCTTTACTATCAATCAATCCTGATTGATTAAACTCTAATTTAATATGATTATTCTTTTCACAATCAATATTTTCTTTAAAAATATCAGTTTTGAAATTATCAGAATACTCTTTAATATCTTTATAACTATTATTAACTGTAGCTGAAGTAGTACTATCAGCAGATATAATAGAAAACTTATCATCAGCCATGTTTTCTGTTTTATATATTTTATATAAATAACTAACGGATTGATTAATATCAAGATTAGTTCTTGATTTCATTCTATCAGTATTTTCACTAGCAGTTACCTTTTCATTAACAGATAAATCTTCATTTACTTTAACTTCATAGCTAACTCTACAACCAGAAATAATTATAATCAAAAATAATATTATTAATATCTTTTTTATATTCTTCATAATTAATCTCCGTAAAATAAATTATATCATATTCTTATAAAAAAATATATAGCATGAATGCTATATATTAAAATGTATTACTAAAATCTGTTGTTTCATCTAATGTTTTATCAGCATCATTATTACTAGAATCTTTTTTCTTTGCTAATATTTCAGATAAAGATTTTTTATTAGTAAACTTGCTTTCTTCTTTTACTTCTTCTTTTGGTTCTTCTACAGGAGCAGGACTAATTTCAATTTTTTCTTTATCCTCTACTTCAGGTTCTATAGAAACTTTTTCATTAGCAACTTCATCATATTCTTTATCTTCATCAACTAAAGAAATACTATCAAATTGAGGTTCATCTTCTTTCTCTTCTTCTTTTTCAGGAGCTTGAACTTCTTTAGATTCAGGTATTTCTTTTTCTTCTTCATCTAAGTTACTACTAATAATATTATCTTCTGCTTCATCCATTTCTTTGATTGCTTTTTGCATCTTTTTAGTTTTAATACTATTATCAATTAAATAAATAATTAATACTACTATTAAAAAAGCACATATACCGATTAAAAGCATTGTATTTTCGTTTATAAAATTTGTTACTTTTTCAATTATTTCTTTCATAATTCCCTCTTCCTATTCTTATAACAATTTTATCATTTTAATAGTATTATTTCAACATTTTTTATTATATTTTTTTCTTCCTTCTAATAAAACCTATAAGAATTAATATAACTAATACTCCAATAATTATGTATCTTCCTACTGGAGGAATATATAAAGTTACTTTTTTATTTAAGAATACTTCTTTCTTATATATCTCTTTTCCATCAGCAGTTACTATATAATTACCTATCTTATCTCCATTTTTATTCTTTAATGTTACCTTCTTAAGACCATCATATTTATATTCTATCTTAGCATCTTTCATAACATAAGCATAATAATCTTCTTCATTTTTAATATCTATTTGTTCACCAAAACTAGTTTTAACGGATGCTAGTACATCGTTCTTTTTAATAATCTTTTTAACTTCATATTTATCTAAATAGAAATCCATTAAATGTTTTTGATCTAAGAAGTTTTGATTCTTATTAACATCATAATTAGCTTTTAATGTAACTAATATAAATTCTTCTTTACCATTTTTAATATAACTCGCTAAACAAATTCCGGCTTCATCAGTGAATCCTGTTTTAGCTCCCATTATATATGGTGCATTTAAATCATTTGCTTTCTTTCTAGGGCCTTTTATTTCAAATTCTTCATCAGTGAATTTATATTCTGCTGTAGTAAATATTTTTTTAAAAGTTTCATTTTTTAAAGCATATTCTAATACTTTAGCCATATCATATGCTGTGGAGTATTGTCCTTCTCTTTCTAATCCAATTGGATCTTTATATACAGTATCTTTTAAACCGATTTCTTTAACTTTTTCATTAACAAGTTTAGCAAACTCTTCTTCTGAAGGAGAAACACTTAATGCCAAGTATTTAGCAGCATCACCTGCTGAATCTAATAGAGTAGCATATAACAAATCATAATATGTTACTTCTTCTTCATCTTTTAATCCTATTACATAAACATCCCAGTCAATTGAAGATATTCTATCTGCATTTATAATAACTGTTTCATTTAAATCTTTTATATTTTCTATAGCTATTATAGATGTTAATATTTTTTGTAATGAGGCAACTGAAACATGTTCATCCTTATCCTTTTCGTAGACAACGCTTCCAGTGTTCAAGTTGATTAATACCGCATTCTTCGAATTTATCTCTATAGCTTTAACATTAAAGCATATTAAGAATAAA
>JAEEGJ010006112.1_pt1 | contig 36615 bp, 35 predicted proteins | sample 8958761 | NCBI WGS metagenome assembly JAEEGJ01 (sample SAMN16246546, study PRJNA631951) | gut metagenome | biome: gut microbiome; feature: rumen; material: RS-attached | host: Bos | place: Iran: Karaj | collected 2018-10
CCGGGGGCCGTGAAATCAGACTCTGCAGCCAAAAGAGTCGCATTGAAATGCAAAAGAAAATTAACAAAAGAGCAATCACAAATAAGAGGCAAACGGTCAACCTTATTTAGGCATTGACTCAATAACCCATAACCCATAACCAATAACCATTATGAGTCCCAACGAAATCCTCTTCTCCTTCCTGAAGGAACTGATTCCCAACAACAACCGCGAGTGGTTCAAGGCGCATCGGGAGATGTACGATGCGGCGTGGGCGCAGTTCAATGTGCTGGTGGAGAATGTGATAGCAGCAATAGGGGAGTTCGATGAGTCGATTGCCGGACTCACGCCCAAGGACTGCACCTACCGCATCTATCGCGACATCCGCTTCTCGCCCGACAAAACGCCCTACAAGGGACATCTCGGGGCGTACATGAACCAGTACGGCAAGAAGGCCTACTGGGGCGGCTATTACATCCAGATCGAGCCTGAGCAGGTGATGTTGGCGAGCGGTGTGTGGTGGCTTCCCACGAAGGAAATGCACCAGCTGCGCAGTGCCGTTGCTGAACAAATGGCTGATTTCGTGAAACTTGTGGAAGAACCCGAGCTCAAGAAACTGGTGCCCACCATCGGGCAGGAACACTACAAACGCATCCCCAACGGTCTGCCGAAAGACTCTCCGCACCCCGAATACCTCACCTGCAAGGACTACGCCATGTCGTGCATGTTAAAGCCTGCGGACCTCTGCCGCGACGACTACGCGCAGCGCATCGCGCACGTCTTCCGCGTGATGAAGCCGGTCAACGACTTCCTCAGCGAGAACATCCTCATCAATATGGAGGAAGAGGAGACGTTGAAGAGTGTGGTAAAGTATGTGTAGAGATGTGAACATTAATTGATAATTGATAATGGAAAATTTTGGCGCCGTTTCCAGCACTGATTGTTTGTTTTTTAATTATAACGATATGAAAAGATTTTTTACAACAATGTTGTTGTGCTGCCTGGCGGCGGCTTTCTTGCAGGCCCAGCCAGTGACGCTGACGTTCACTGGGCGTGATGCCAACAACCAATATCTTCCCATGACCCGCGTGGTCGTCAGTAACCTCACCAAGGGTTGGCAGGAGACACTGCTGTGGCCCGACACCGTGTTGGTGATGACAGCCACGGGCATCGGGGATTTTGAGACGTTTCAGGAAACGTCTCTACGGTTGTCGCAAAACAACCCCAACCCGTTTGACGGAACCACGTTTGTGAATCTGCAGGTTGCGGAACCGGGCGATGTGTCGGTGGAAATCTCCGACATTGCCGGACGCATTGTAGAGACGTTTCATGAAACGTCTCTACAACCAGGGTGCCATTCGTTACGTATCACCCTTTCCTCACCAGGCATCTATTTCCTAACTGCCCGCCAGGACGGTCGCACCGCCTCGGTGAAGATGGTGAACCGAGGCAACGCTGGCGGTGATGCCGTTGCGGTTGTTGGTATCGTAGAGACGTTTCATGAAACGTCTCTACCGCAACCCAAAACCGCCTATCGTGGTGTCACAGACAACCCGTTTGACGCTGGCGACCGGATGGAGTATGTGGGTTATGCTGTCATCAACGGTGAGGAGGTGGAGAGCAACCACGTGGTGCAGGAGCAGAATGCCTCGCAGACGATTGTTCTTTCGTTTCCACGGCCCTGTCCTGGCGCGGCCACCGTCACCGACTACGACGGCAACGTTTATAACACGGTACAGCTTGGAAACCAATGTTGGACGAGGGAGAACCTGCGTGTGACGCACTACAGTGACGGTACACCGATTCCCGCAGGCGGTGACAACAACAGCGATACGGAACCGTACTACTATGACTATAGTAACTCAGGCATTCTGCTATCGGAGCGGGGCTACCTGTATAACTGGCCAGCGGCAATGCACGGGGCCGCTTCCAGCAATGACGTTCCGAGCGGGGTGCAGGGTGTCTGTCCTTCGGGGTGGCATCTGCCGAGCGATGTGGAGTGGGAGGTTCTGACGGATTATGTGAGCGCGAACTATGCTTGCGGCGGCGATAGATGGAAAATTGCCAAGGCGTTGGCTTCTACGGCATGGTGGTTGAATTGTGAGAATTGTGAAGATTCGTGTGCGGTGGGCAACGCTCCGAGTGGCAACAACGCCACGGGCTTTTCCGCCGTTCCGGCAGGCCTCTGCAGCGGTTCGTCGTTCTACGGCGCGTTCAGCAGCGCCTACTTCTGGTCCTCTACGCAGAACGACAGCAGCCGCGCCTACGGCCGCGGCCTGTACTACTACTACGCGTACGTGAACGGGGGCTACGACAGCAAGTACATCGGGTATTCTGTCCGCTGTCTCCGCGATTAAAAAGCATTATCCAAAACCGGAGGGCCGACGATAGGAGGCCAACCGGTTTTGTCCTTTTTTCAATGTACAATGTAGAATGTACAATGTACATTGTTGACGCAGAAAGAGGGCGTGGCCGGGGGCTGCGCCTTTTGTTCAATTATGAATGTTCAATTATGAATGTTTGGCGGACGTTGTAGAGACGCAAAATTTTGCGTCTCTACGGGTCGGGGGACGTTATTCTGTGCCTTGGCAGGTTTTGTTGCGTACCGTTATTGTCTGCCCTTGTGGGTTATCGCGTTCCGTTTCCCCCTTCCCTTGCGAGTCCGAGGTTCCGTTTGGCCGGTTGTCGCTTCGCTTTTTCGATAGAGGCGGTGGTTATCGGAAGTGCGTGGTGTTTCCGGTAGGGGAGGGAGGCCAAACGGAATTGTGCATTTTCTGTTCGGGGCGGTTTCCTGGTTCGGTGCGGTCGCGAGCCCTCCTCTGTGCTGGCCGTTGCGGTCGCGCACAAACGGTTACAGGGAATCGTGATGGTTGTGCAAAACCGTTGCGGTCGCGAACACAGCCCGGCAGGGCTGAAAGCTTGGTAGCCGGATACGGGAACGGTTTCCATTTTCGTTTGACGGTTCGGGTGCGGGTTTCGCGGCGCGGGAAAATGTTTCGGGCGAGGGGATTGGATGGTTCGCCGCGAAATGCGATGATGTTTCGGACGGGCGTGCGCCAAGGCACCCAAATAATGAAGAGTAGTCTAAGTCTTTATTAGGGTAATAGTTGCTAGCAACAAATAAAAAGCTAATAGCTAAAAGCCAACAGCCAATAGTAAAAAATACTATCTTTGCCGCCATAATTTTTCGGAAAAATGTCACAGTATTTATCCACGGATGTCACGAAGGTGACGACGAACACTTTGATGAAGATGCGCCAGCAGGGCGAGCGCATCGCGATGTTAACCGCCTACGACTATTCCATCGCCAAGTTGCTGGATATGGCCAAGATAGACGTGATTTTGGTGGGCGACTCTGCCGCTAATGTGATGGCCGGTTACAAGACCACGCTGCCCATCACGCTCAACGAGATGATCTACCACGCCTCGTCGGTGGTGCGTGCCGTGAAGCGTGCTCTCGTGGTGGTGGATATGCCGTTCGGCACCTACCAGGGCAACTCCAAGGAGGCCCTCAACTCGGCCATCCGCATCATGAAGGAGTCCGGTGCCGACGCCATCAAGCTGGAGGGCGGCTCGGAGGTCATCGAGTCCATTGACCGTATCCTCAGCGCGGGCATCCCCGTGATGGGCCATCTCGGTTTGACCCCGCAATCTATCAATAAATTCGGTACTTACGCTGTGCGCGCCACCTCGGAAGAAGAGGCCGAGCAGCTTCGCAAAAACGCGCTGCTGTTGCAAGAGCACGGCTGCTTCGGACTGGTGTTGGAGAAGATTCCCGCTTCCCTCGCCAAAGAGGTGACGGATAGTCTGGAAATCCCGACCATCGGCATCGGCGCCGGCCGCCACACTTCCGGTCAGGTGCTCGTTTTCCACGACATGATGGGCATTACCCAGCAGTTCACACCTCGGTTCCTGCGCCGCTATCTCAATCTAAGCGAAGAGATTGTGGGTGCCATCGAGCATTATATTTCCGATGTGAAAGAAAACACCTTCCCGAATGAGTCAGAACAGTACTGAGACCCGAGAGGAATTTACCAAACGCATTCTCTACGAGGACAACCACCTGGTTATCATGAACAAACTGCCCGGGGAACTGGCACAGGGTGATGACACGGGTGCGGAACCGCTGGTGGAGAAAGTGCGCGACTATATCCGCGTGCAGAAGCAGAAGGAGGGCAACGTCTTCTGCGGCCTCATCCATCGTATCGACCGACCGGTGAGTGGCGCGATTGTTTTCGCGCGCACCTCCAAGGCCCTTGACCGCATGAACAAACTGCTGAAGTCACATGAGATGCACAAGTTCTATTGGGCGATAGTGGAGGGCATCCCGGAGATTCCGCAACGGAAATTGGTGAACTATATGTTCAAGAATGCCGAGAAAAATAAGTCGTATATTTCTGATACAGAGAAGGAAGGTTGGAAATATGCTGAACTGGACTATACTTTGTTAGCGCATTCGGAACGGTATTCGTTGTTGGAAGTGGAGCTGCACACCGGCCGCCATCACCAGATCCGGGCACAACTCTCGCACATCGGACACCCCATCAAAGGGGACCTCAAGTACGGCGCCAAACGCCCCGAACTCGATGCCTCCATCTGTCTGCACGCCCGCCGGCTCTACTTCGACCATCCCGTGACCCACAACCAAGTCCTCGTCGAAGCTCCCCTTTTTAATCCGTTATTCCAAAAAATCTTGGAAGGCAACCATGCTGACGAATAATGGACGGAAGTATCTCATCTCCAAAGTCCTAAGTCTCAAGTCTCAAGTCCTGAGTCTCAAGTCCAAAAAAAGTGTATCTTTGCCGCTTAGAAAATTCAAAACATAAAGAATATGATATATTTAGACAATTCAGCAACATCTTTCCCGAAACCGAATGAGGTTTACGAGTTTATGGATCATTTCTATCGTGTTCATGGTGTGAGCCCCGGACGTGCGGGCTATGACGCCGGCATTGAGACGGGTGAGGTTCTGACTGAAACCCGCCGGATGCTCACAAAGCTCTTTAACGGCGGCACGGATGAAAAACGTCTGACGTTCAGCTATAACGCTACCGATTCCCTGAATATCCTGATCCAGGGCTTGGCGCAGAAAGGCTCTCATGTCATTACCACGATGCTGGAGCACAACTCCGTGCTCCGTCCGCTCTATCACCTTGAGAAAGAAGGAATTATTGAAGTGACCTACCTTCCGTTCGATGCGGCCGGCTACGTACATCCGGAGCAGTTTGAAGAAGCCATCCGTCCGAACACCAAGATGGTGGTCTGCACGCAATGCTCCAACGTCATCGGCACAGTGCAACCCATCAAAGAAATTGGCAAGGTTTGTAAAGAACACGGCATTACCTTCGTGGTCGATGGCAGCCAAGGCGCTGGTGCGGTGAAGATGGATATGATTGACTATAATGTTGATGCATACGCCTTTACGGGTCATAAGTGCCTGATGGGACCCACCGGTATTGGTGGCAGCTACGTGCGTGAAGGTGTTGAGGTGAAACACACCCGCTTCGGCGGCACCGGTGTGAAATCCGCTGTTCGTGACCACCTTGAGGAATATCCCTACCGTTTGGAAGCCGGTACCATCAACATGTTGGGTATCAGCGGTCTGCACGCGGGTGTGAAGTGGATTACCGAAAAGGGTATCGAGAACATCCACAACCAGGAGATGGCTTTGTGGAAACGTCTGCGCGACGGCATCAAGGATGTGCCCGGCGTGATTATCTACTGCGCCACCTCCGTGGAGAACCAGAACCCAGTGCTCTCCATCAACATCAAAGGTTTCGAGGCCATGGACGTGGGCACCATGCTTGACGTCGATTATGACATCGCCTGCCGCACGGGTCTGCAATGCGCCCCGTTGGTGCACAAATGTCTCGGCACCCTCGACATCGACGGTACAGTGCGGCTCAGCATCGGCGCCTTCAACACCGAGGCCGACATCGACGCCTGCATCCAGGCCGTCAAGGAGATCGCTGCGCTGAAAAACTAAGTTCAGCTGTTGGCTTTTAGCTATTAGCTATCGGCTTTGCAGCGCTTGTGAGATATTTTATAGGAAAGACGTCATTATTGGCGTCTTTTTTGATGTGAGATGTAAGACGTTTGACGTGTGAATCGTGATTTGTGAATCGTGATTAGTAGCTTGTAACAATTCAAATATCGGAATACAAATCAATAGTTATAGTCATAGTTATAGTTATAGTCATAGTTATCGCCAACAGCCAACAGCCAATAGCCAACAGCCGAAAAAATACTATCTTTGCACCCTAAAATTATGCATTATGCATTATGAATTCTGAATTAAACAAGAAATGGATCGGGCACCTCGCGGTGCTCACCGTCTATATCATCTTTGGGGTCAACCCGAACTGCTCGAAGGCGGTGGTGCCGGAGTACATCACCCCGGAGGCTTATACTGCGTTGCGGCTGGTGGTCGGGGCGGCGGGTTTCTGGATCATTTCGTTGTTTACGCCCCGTGAGAAGGTCGCCAAGCGCGATATGTGGATGATTGTTTTTGGCGCGGTCAGTCTCTATGGTACGCTTTGGGCTTTTGCCGAAGCAATGCGTTATATATCACCTACTTACGTCTCACTGATTTCGGCTATGTCGCCGTTGGTGGTGATGCTGATGGCGGCTCTGTTCCTCAAGGAACCGATCACCACACGTAAAGCCATGGGCGTTTTCTTCGGCATCGCCGGTGCGCTGATGATGATCCTCTTCTCGCTGCACGGAGATACGCATTACAGCAACATTGGTGCCCTGCTCTGTTTCGTAAATATCTTGTTCTATGCCACTTACCTCCTGATTACCCGCGCCATCTCCCCGAAATACTCGCCCGTGACCATGATGAAATGGATGTTCCTGTTCAGTGCCGTCCTGAGCCTCCCGCTCGCCATACCCACCGTGAAAGATTCTCCGATTCTCATGGGTACAGCTCCTGCCATGGCCTACGTCAACATGGGCATTGTCGCGCTCTTCGCCACGGTGCTGGCTTACTATCTGTTGCCCGTCGCGCTGCGCCATATCCGCCCCACAACGGTCAGCATGTACAGCAATTTGCAACCCATCATTACGGCGGCTCTGGCCATTGCTGTTGGACAGGATGTCTTCACCTGGAATAAACCTATAGCCTTGTTGTTGGTCATTTTCGGCGTCTTCCTGGTCACCACCAGCCGCGCAAAAGACAGTATAACTCAATAGTCTAAGTTATAGTCTAAGTCTAAGTTTAAGCCTAAGTCTAAGTCTAAGTCTAAGTCTAAGTAATAAAATGAAATTTATCTTATACCTCTCCTTTGCTTTGTTTTTAGTACCAGGCAGGTACATTTACAAAACCTTTTTGCGAAAACTTCCGCTGATTTGGCGCATTCTTTTCATACTCCCGACGGCTTTGGGCTTGGCTTCAGTAATATTGCTGTTGCTCAATGTTTTTTCAAACATCATAACGACCGTTTTTGTGGTCTCACTGTTCTGTTTCACACTTCCAAAACTTGTATTTCTGCTTTTTTCATTGTTTGCCAGACTATTTGGAAGGAGGAACAGGAAAGCGTACACCATTGTCTGTCGTTTGGGTTTTGTTGTAGCATGTGCGGTTTCGTTGTGGGCTCTTTATGGGGTGACTTTTGCTTGGAAACAGTTTGACACCGAGTATGTTGATTTGTATTTTGATGATTTGCCGGAATCGTTCGACGGCTATACGATTGCGCATCTAAGCGACTTGCACCTTGGCTCTTACGGCAACAGAACCGCTTTTATGGAGAAGGTGGTGCGGCGTGTCAATGAGGAACATCCTGACTTGATTGTTTTTACGGGTGACATAGTCAACACGGAACCGGAAGAGTTGTCCCCCTTTGTCCCGGTCCTGTCCAAGCTCTCGGCATCTGACGGGATCATATCTGTATTCGGCAATCATGATTATTGTGCGAAAGGAAACCAAGAAACTTGGACAACCCCGCAGGATGGTGGGCGTATGGTGGCAGAAATGGAACGTTCCATGGGCTGGAAAGTTCTGTTGAACGAATCTGTGGTGTTGAACAAGGGTGATGATCAAATCGCAGTGGCAGGTTTGGAGTATTGGGGGAAAGACATATTCTTGCAAAACTGCAATATAAAGGCTGCGCTTGAGGGTATTACCGATTATGATACCATAAAATGTGACGATGACATGTTCACCATCTTGTTGTCGCATACCCCATCCCAATGGGCATTGGAGATATTGCCGAACACCCATATCCCTCTCACGCTGTCAGGACATATTCATGCCTCGCAGATTAAGATTGGCAAATGGTCCCCGGCATCGTTGTTCTATAAGGAATGGGGCGGCTTGTATCAGTCAGATAATCAACAACTTTATGTCTCCGAAGGAATTGGCGGCATGTTGCCTTTCCGTTTAGGGTGCAGACCGCAGGTGACTTTGTTGACACTCCACTGTAAAAAATCTGTTTTTAGTTGAGAGATTGTCAAAATATATTATCTTTGCCATATTTAAAAGAAATATAGATATTAATTTATAGTTGTTGATATTCAGTAAATTATGAAAAAAGCATTATGTTTGACGATGTTGATGGTTGTGCTGTCGTGGACTTTTTTGCAGGCGCAGAATGACGATCCCGTCTTGATGACAGTGGGTAAAGAGTCTGTCACGAAGTCGGAATTTATCAAAGCGTATCAGAAAAACAGCATGTTGTCAGAGGCTACTGAAGCTGACTTGCGCGAGTATTTAGGACTTTACTCGGATTATCGAATGAAGGTTCAAGAGGCCAAGGCCATGAAATTGGACACAGCAAGAGTGTTTCAGGGAGAGTGGGAGTCTTATAAGAATCAATATGCACAACAGTATTTGATTGATACAGAGGTGAGTGACCAGTTGCTTGAGGAAACCACCGAGCGCGCTCGCTATCAAGTGCGCGCATCCCATATCTTGATTATTATTCCCGATGATGCTTCTCCGAAGGATACGCTTGCAGCCTACCATAAAATAATGAAAGTCAGGGAAGAAATTCTTAATGGACTGGATTTTAACGAAGCAGCGGTGCGTTATTCCGATGACCAGTCGGCCCAAGACCATATCAATCCGCAAACGAAGCGAACACAATATGGAAACCGTGGAGAGTTGGGCTATTTCTCAGTCTTAGAAATGATTTATCCTTTCGAAACCGCGGCGTATTCAACCCCGGTGGGCCAAGTTTCCATGCCCGTTCGAACACAATTTGGTTATCATTTGGTGTATGTGCAGGATAAGATTCCTGCAGTGGCGAAACTCTATGTGTCACAGATATTTATTAAAGATAGCAGTGCTCTGAACAGTAAAGTCAACCATGAAGATGTCTTTAAGAAATGCGCACTTGTCAAACAGGAATTCCGGCAAGGGATTTCTTTCGACAGTCTTGCTGCTAAGTATTCTGACGATGTTGCTACGAAAAACAATGGCGGCCGCATGGAGCCTTTCGCGCCCAATCGTCGTCCCGGCAATTATGTCCATGCAGCCCTAAGCCTCAAATCGGGTGAGATTTCAGATCCTGTCCCGTCCTCGATAGGATGGCATATCCTCCGTTTGGATTCTCTGATTTATACAACGGTGAACGATGAGTTCAAGTACATGATAAAAAACAGGTTGGCAAGAGACCCTCGTTCCAAGAAAAGTAAAGAATCATTGGTCGAGAAATTGAAAGTCGAGTACAACTATCAGGAGAAGGGTAAGGCGGCGGCGATGAAATTCTTCAAGAAGAATATGGCTGACAACTTTTTCCAATCGAAACATGTCGCTGTTGACTCCTTGAAGGGGATTGAAAAGCTCAAACCAATGTGTACTTTTGCAAACCAGACCATTACAGCCCGTGAATTCGGCCGATACCTCTCTCGTTATCAAGGTGCTCAGTTGAAAGGAACCATGTCGAACTTCTTGGATCAGATCTTCCCTAACTTCGTGGAGGATAAAATATTGCGCTATGAAAGCACGCAGTTGATGACCAAGTATCCTGAATATCGTGATGTGGTGAACGAAGTATATGACGGATTGATGATTTACGAAATCAATTCGGTGAAGGTTTGGAATGCCGCCATTGAGGATACCGTGGGTACAGAATGCCTTTATGAACAGATCAAGTCCCAATTTGCCACTGGAGACACTCTTAATCCTTACAAACCCTTCGAAGAGGTCCGTGCTGTGGTCATCAGCCAATATCAGGACAAATTGGAAAAGGAGTGGGTGGAAGAACTTCATAGAAAATATCCCGTGAAACTCAATGAGGATGTGTTCCGTTCCATATTAAAGAAATAGTGAAAAAAACGTTCTTGTTGACCCTCGTCGCTTTTCTGCTCTGCTTTTCTTGTCGTAGAATGGCAGATCCAGTGGTGGCTCAGGTGTATCAATACAAACTTTATTCCTCTGAAGTTCAAGCAGGTATGCCGTCCGGCATATCGAAAGAAGACAGTCTTGCCTTGGTGCGCAATTTCATTGACAATTGGGTGAAGGAAAAATTGGTGTTGCACGAGGCGGAACGCCGCCTCACTCCACGCGAGAAGAACTTTGACCGTGAAATGACCGAATACCGGAATTCTCTTTTGGTACAGAGGTATTTGGACAAGATTTGGATGAAAGATACGGCTAACAATGCCATACCAGAACAGGAAATCGTGGATTTCGCCCATTCTTTGGACGACAGATATACAGTCGATAAAGAGATTGTGAGGGTGAATTATGTGAAGATTCCCACTGGCTCGGAATTGTTGCCACAAGTGAGGGAAATCCTCTTTGACAATAGTCGCCGTGTCGAACAAAAGGATGTTTTGGTGGCAATGTTAGGCGACTCTATTGAGTATCTTTTGGATGACGATGAATGGCTCTATCTGGATGACTTGCAGAACGAAGTGGCCTTCCAGATAGACGTGCAAAAGTTTGTCGGACGTAATGGCACCCTTCAGATTGAGAAAGAGGTGGGGGAGAATTCGGTGCTTCTCGTGATTTTGGACTACCGGTCGCAGCGTTCTGTGAATGAAACCAAGGAAGAACGAGCCGCTGCAGGTATGTTGCTGATGAACCAACGCCGCACTAAATTTGTCAACCAATACGTTCAAGAACTTTACGACAAGGCTGTGAAAGAAGGAAAAATTGTGCAATGACCGATTTGATCCTTGAACCTTAAATTTTAAATAAAGACTTAAGTTTAATTAAAATGACAGTAAAAATATACAACCAGTCGCAAAACCAATTACCGGCGTATGCATCGGAGTGTTCGGCCGGGATGGATTTGCGTGCAAATTTGTCGGAAACTGTTGTACTACAGCCTTTTGAGAGGAAGCTGATTCCAACAGGACTGTTCATTGAGTTGCCGGTTGATTGCGAGGCGCAGATACGTCCCCGCAGCGGGCTTGCCCTCAAGCATGGTGTCACCGTCTTGAACAGCCCCGGCACCATTGATGCAGACTACCGCGGCGAAATCGGGGTCATCTTGGTCAACCTTTCACAGGAACCTTTCGAAATCCGGCCAGGTGAACGCATCGCGCAAATGGTGATCGCGCAGTTCCGCCAGGCAGAACTGGTGGAGGTAGGATCTTTGGATGAATTGTCAGACACTGAACGCGGTACCGGTGGTTTCGGCCACAGTGGAAAATGCTAATGTCACAGATGATGAGAAAAACGTTTTTTTTGTTGATAGTGAGTGCTTTGTGGCTGTGCGGATTCGCACAACCCGGGAAAAAAATCCGGAACACGGCCTCCAACACACAGGCGGCGGTGACAGAACGCGCCATCAGCAGCCGCTTCAATCAAGGACTGCGTTACTACTATACGGCCCAGTACGAGGATGCGTTGAAGTCCTTCTCCGGCATTCTTAGCGATGCGCCTAAGCATGCCCCATCCTATTTCATGCTGTCCCGCGTATATGTGGGAAGGCAACAATTCACGGAAGCGAAAAATGCATTAAAACAAGCCGTGAAATTCGACAAAAACAACATTTGGTATCAGGTGGAGTTGGCTCTGGCATATATGACCGACGATGACTATAAAGCCGCCACCCCGATGTGGGAGAAGATTTGCCGTGAAATTCCCGATAATATTGAATTTCTTACCAATCTGGCCACTTGTTACACGAAAACCAATGCGTTGGACAAAGCCTCCGATGTCCAGTCCCGTTTGAATTTATTGATGGAACAGCAAGAAGGTGATGAACATCCAGACGACAGAAGCACGGCTCCAGCCGAAAGCTCTAGTACTAAAGTGCAAGGTTTGGCTGCACTTAAGTCACACCAGTATGAACTGGCGGTCTCTTTTTTAGAAAAAGCCCTTCGTGAGGACGACACAGACTACGAGCTTTGGAGTGCTTTTGCGGAAGCCGTCGCCAAGTCCGGACAATGGCGCAAGTTGACCGCCTTGGAGGAAGATCTGACCACTCTTTTCCCACAGTCTTCAGTGCTTCTGTCTGCACTTGCTGACGCATTTCTGCAAGACGGCTTTCCCGGTAAGGCGGTTGAGTATTTTAAGCAAGCCTTGTCATTCGCTTTCGAAACCGACCAGATTCAATTTCTGCGAAACAGGCTACACAGTACTTACATGCTGATGGGCGATGCCGAAAATGCTGCAAAGTATCAGTAAATAGGTGCCTTTTTGATTTTTTTTTGATTTTTTTCAAATCTGTTTGTTAACGGGAGTTTAGTGCTTCTTTGAGCACCTGTTAACCTGTTGTTGAAAATAGGGTGCAAAAAAACATATTTAATCTGTAATATATATAAGAAAAATGTTTATCTTTGCCGATAGGTTTAATTGTATAATAAGGGGAAATCTATACATGTCCTTTTGGGTTCATAAGGTCTTAGATTTCAATATGTTGGGAAACAACATGCCCCGTGTGACCACCCCTTGTAGGGGTGGGAATAATTGATTTTGTACTTGTTAAACCGTTAGAAACTTGCTAATTAAGGATGAAAATGTAAAGAAACATGACACAACAGGAAGAGGGCTCACAACATTGGTATGCCTTTAAGGTATTCTATAACAAGGTTCTTGAGATAGACAGAGACATGCGTGATCAAAAAGTGAAAACATATTTCCCGAAGGTCAGGGTATATAATTCTGGTGATTGCAAGCAGAAAATGTTAGTGAAACCAGCCATCTCTTCTTTGATTTTTGTACAATGTTCTGAAGAAAAAGTTTGGGATTTGCAGAAAACCTTTTATGGACGGGTAATGTTATATTCCCACAAAACAGATGGAAACAGAATAGCATCTCCTGTGAATGAAGAGGAAATGCGAGTGTTCATGCTGGTCACTTCCGTTGAAGATGACAAACTGCAATATCTTGACGTGGAGAGTGTCAATTACAAAGAGGGACAGAGAGTTAGAGTATTGGATGGTCCCTACAAAGATTGTGTGGGATACATTAAACGAATTAAGGGGAATCGCCGTCTCTTGGTGGCAGTTGAGGGTCTGGCTTTGGTTGCCACATCCTATATCCCGTCCGTGTTTTTGGAAAAAATAAATTAAAATACAATAATATGAAGAATCACAACCTATACCTCTTGGTCATGGCTTGCTTATTGTTTGCATCTTGTGCGACTGACAAAAAAATAAGTTATTTTCAAGATGCAAAAAATGCAGATTCGGCTATGATCGCTCTTCCGTCTCCGGATATTCGCTTCAGGCCTGAAGACAAGTTGTCAATAATAGTGAACAGCAAGAATCCTGAACTTACAACATTGTTTAATCTTCCCTACATCACTAGAACCGTGGGTGTGGACATGACATCCAACACGAATATAGCTGGTACAAGCAGAGGTGTATCGTCATACGTTATAGACCAGGACGGCAACATAGATTTTCCGGTTCTGGGGACCCTTCACATAGCTGGTATGACTCGAAATGAAGTAATTAGATATATTAAGAATGAATTGATTACTAGGAATTTAGTGAATGATCCTATTGTGACGGTGGAGTATGCTAATCTTCAGTATGCGATTTTGGGTGAGGTACGCTCCCCCGGCCGCTACAATATCAATTCAGACAGGACAACTCTGCTTGAGGCCATAAGCAGGGCTGGAGACATGACTATTAATGGTAAACGTCAGAATGTGATGGTGCTCAGAACAGATTCGTTAGGGAATGTCATGACCTATAAGGTGGATATGACCTCTGTTGATTCCGTGTTTAATTCTCCAGTTTACTATCTCTGCCAAAACGACATGATTTATGTGGAACCCACCAAGAAGCGCGCTCGAGAATCTACAGCAAATGGAAATGTCTTCGCATCGCCTTCTTTCTGGATCTCAACAGCCTCCGCTATCACCACACTTGTCTCCACCATACTGCTTATTCGTATAAGAGCCAATAACCAATAACCCCGTTTATCGTAAAATTAACCCATAATAAAAGCATGGAAAATCTAAATCAAATATCGGAAGAAAAAAAACAGGAAGTGATACTGAAGGACTGGCTCTATATGTGTGTCAACAGATGGTACTGGTTCCTGATTTCTTTAGTCATCGTGATGGCTGGAGCTACCCTGTATATCCTGAAGACTGCACCTGTATATCAACGGACGGCCAAGCTTCTGGTTAAGGCAGATAAGAAAGGTGGGTCAGCCGTGGACGTCTCCGATTTCACAGATGTTGGGATGGTGAGCTCGAATGTGAATGTGCAGAACGAGTTGATAACCATACAGTCCATGGATAACAAGATGGAAACGGTGAGACGGTTGAATCTGGACGTGAATTATACTACAGACGGGCTTTTCCGAGCGACAACGCTCTATGACGCGACTCTTCCAGTGAAAGTCTCTTTTTTGGATCTTACGGATGAACAATATGCCTCGTTAGAGATGAGGTTGGACAACAATCAGGCGGTATTGTCCAATTTTCAACTTAGAGGAGAGAAAATGTCTTCTCCCAAAATAACGGTTAAGATTGGCGATACGGTTTCCACCCCTGTCGGTAGAATTGTCCTTGTCAAGACCGACTACTTCAAAGCAAAGTCTTGGCCGAAGATTAATGTATCCCGTTCCACTATGAACTCCGCCTGCCGCGTTCTCTCCGGCAAAATTGCGGTTACGCAAATGAACAAATCGGCGGATGTGCTCTCCATCCGAGTGGAAGATGTCATAAAAAAGAGAGCGGACGACATCATCAATATGCTGATCGCAGTCTATAACGGCAATTGGCTGAAAGACAAAAACCAGATAACTTTAAGCACATCTCAGTTTATTGATGATCGGTTGAAAGTGATCGAAGGGGACCTTGGTGAAGTGGATGATGATATCTCCGCGTACAAAAGTGCCAATCTTATCCCCGATGTTAAAGCTGTCTCCTCTATGTATTTGGGGCAGAACCGTGAAGTAACCCAAAGTATCGTGGATTTGAATAACCGGATGAATATCACGCGTTACATTCGAAATTATCTTGCCTCAGAGGCATCTCATGACCAATTGTTGCCGGTTAATTCTGGATTGAACAATTTGGGTATTGAAAATCAGATTTCAAAATACAATGAAATGATGATGCGGCGCAACAGTCTTGTGACGAACAGTAGTAGCCAAAACCCCTTGGTGAAGGATTTGGATGAGAAGCTCACTGCTATGCGTAGTGCGGTAATCACTTCGTTGGATAATCAGATTGCTTCATTGAATAAACTGATGCAAAGTGCTCTTTCCACAGAGAAGAATGTGAATGCGCATTTGGCAGCCAGTCCTACCCAAGCAAAATACCTCCTCTCTGTGGAACGCCAACAAAAAGTTAAAGAGTCCTTGTATCTGTTTCTGTTGCAAAAGAGAGAGGAGAACGAACTGTCCCAGGCGTTTTCAGCCTACAACAACCGTGTTATTGAACACCCGAATGGCAGCCCGGTTCCTGTTAAACCTAAAAAGATGATGATTTACTTGTTTGCGTTGGCTTTGGGCTTGTTGATACCGGTAGGCATTATCTTTATAACGGAACAGATGAATACCACTTTGCGCGGCCGTGACGACCTAAAAAAAGTGAAAGTGCCTTTCATCGCGGAAATTCCGCTAACAGGTGAAGCCGCCGCCAAAAGTGGTGATCGTAAAAGCCTGATCATCAGAGGATTGTTTGGGAAAAAGAAAGAGGACGAAAAAGTTAACGCCAAATTAGCGGAAATTGTGGTCAAAGCTGGGTCCAGAAGCACCATTAATGAAGCCTTCCGTGTCATGCGTACCAATATTGAGTTCATGTGCAAGGAGGGTGATTGTCATGTCCTGATGTTTACATCCTTCAATCCTGGAAGTGGTAAATCTTTTATAACGATGAACTTCGCTATGTCTTTGGCAATCAAAAATAAACGAATTTTGGTTATAGATGGTGACATGCGCCACTGTTCCATGTCCCAGTATGTGAATGGCCCTCGAAGCGGTATGAGTAATTATTTGGCAGGCAAGATTGATGATGTGCGCAGCGTACTTGTCCCGATTAATGAGAGGCACCCGAATCTGAAAGTGTTGCCAGTGGGTACAATTCCGCCAAATCCGACAGAGTTGTTAGCCACTGACCGTTTCGCTGATATGGTTAAGGATTTACGACATGATTTTGATTATATCTTCATCGACTGTCCGCCTATTGATATTGTGGCTGATACTCAGATTATCAGTGGAATGGCTGATTACACTGTTTTCATTGTGCGTGCTGGTAATTTGGAACTCAGCATGTTGCCGGAGTTGGACAAACTCTACGAATCGCATAAATATAATAATATGTGCATGGTGTTAAATGGAACATATTCGCACGAGGGACGTTACGGTTACAGATATGGCTACCGTTATGGCTACAGATATGGCTACCGTTATGGCTATAGCTATGGAAGTTACTATCACGATGAAGATGATAATAGTACAACTAAAGACAATAAAGCATAGTCATGTTGTTTGGGAAAAGAAAAATCGCTGACGTTTGGGTCGGTGCCACCGACTGTCATTCCCACATCCTTCCGGGTGTGGATGACGGGGTCTCTGATATGGAGACCTCGTTGAAGATATTGGCAGCGTATGAGAAACTGCAAATCCGTGAAGTGTGGTGTACGCCTCATGTGATGGAAGACATACCGAACACGACTGAAGGCTTGAAATCCCGGTTTGCCGAACTTAAAGCGGCTTATAAAGGCCCGGTGAAGCTGAATTTGGCCGCCGAGTATATGATGGACGGTCTTTTCTTGGACCGTCTGGAAAAAGACGACCTTCTCACTCACGGACATGATGGCAATTCTTTGTTGGTGGAGACTTCCTACTATACACCTCCTATGGATTTGCATGGGATTCTCGAATCCATAAAACGGAAAGGGTATTACCCCATTCTAGCCCATCCGGAACGTTATCTGTACATGAAAATGACAGATTACGAGCCTTTAAAAAAGATGGGGTTGCGCTTTCAGTTGAATGTGGCTTCATTGACGGGCGGATATGGTCAAGATGCCGTGAAAAAAGCACAAAAACTGCTGAAGGATGGCGCTTATAACTTTATCGGAAGCGATATCCACCGCTATCGTCAAGTCCAAATATGGGACAATCGCATTCCCAAAAAATGGGTGCAAAAAGTCCTCGATATTGTTTCATAGTCTCCTTGAACCATTATATTCTTCATTCTTAATTCTTAATTGAAAATGAACATCTCCGTAGCTGGAACAGGTTATGTGGGTATGAGTGTCGCTACTTTGCTGGCGCAACACCATCGGGTTACCGCTGTGGACATTGTGCCTGCACGGGTGGATATGGTTAACAACAGAAAGTCACCCATACAGGATGACTATATTGAAGATTATCTGGCCAATAAACCGTTGCAACTACGTGCCACGTTGGATTGGGAGGCAGGCTACTGCGATGCCGAATTTGTGGTTATCGCAGCTCCGACCAATTACGACAGCACGAAGAACTTCTTCGATACCAGCGCGGTGGAGGATGTCATAGGAAAGGTACTTAAGGTCAACGCCGCCGCTACAATGGTTATCAAAAGCACCATTCCGGTTGGTTACACTGCGGCGGTGAGACAAAAATTCGCATCTGGCGGTTGCCAGCCAAACATTATCTTTGCCCCCGAATTCCTTCGCGAGAGCAAGGCACTTTACGACAACCTCTATCCCTCCAGAATTATTGTCGGATATGACCAAAACGACTCGCATTTGATGGAACGGGCGCATCGCTTTGCCGAAATTGTAAGTGAGGGTGCTCTCAAGCAGGATATACCTATATTATATATGGGTAGCACGGAAGCGGAAGCTGTGAAACTTTTTGCCAATACTTATCTTGCGCTGAGAGTGTCGTATTTCAACGAATTGGACACCTACGCGGAGATGAAAGGACTGAACACTCAGGATATCATTGACGGGGTGTGTTTGGACCCGCGTATCGGGACGCATTACAACAACCCGAGTTTTGGTTATGGTGGCTATTGCTTGCCGAAGGACACGAAACAATTGTTGGCCAATTATGCCGATGTACCGCAGAACATGATGTCCGCCATAGTGGAGAGCAACCGCACCCGCAAGGATTTCATTGCCGATCAAGTGCTGAAAAAAGCCGGTTACTACGACTACTACAACCGTGGTGACTATGATGCCGCCAGTGAAAGGGAATGTGTTATCGGGGTTTTCCGACTCACGATGAAATCCAACAGCGACAATTTCCGCCAGTCCTCCATTCAGGGGGTTATGAAACGGGTGAAGGCCAAAGGTGCAAAAGTCATCATTTTTGAACCCACTTTGCCCGATGGAAGCACGTTTTTTGGCTCACTTGTCGTCAACGACTTGGATAAATTCAAACATGATTCACAAGCGATCATAGCCAACCGCTATGACGCATGTCTTGACGATGTGGCAGAAAAAGTTTACACTCGGGATATCTTCAAACGGGATTAATATAGACTATGACTTATAACTATGACTATAACTATAACTATAACTATAACTATGACTATGACTATGACTATGACTATATCACTGACTTAAATTCATAATTCAAAATTCATAATTCTTAATTAACATGAAAGGCATCGTTCTCGCCGGTGGTTCCGGCACCAGATTATACCCCATCACCAAAGGGGTCAGCAAACAATTGTTACCCATCTATGACAAGCCGATGGTCTATTATCCCATTTCGGCGCTGATGTTGGCAGGAATCAGGGATATTCTCATTATTTCAACCCCATACGATCTGCCTGGATTCCAGCGGCTTTTAGGCGATGGATCTGATTACGGCGTGCATTTCGAGTATGCCGAGCAACCCTCCCCGGATGGTCTTGCACAGGCTTTCATCATCGGAGAGAAGTTCATCGGTGATGACAGCGCCTGTCTCGTGCTCGGTGACAACATCTTCTACGGAAGCGGTTTTACCACCCTGCTGAAAAAAGCGGTGGTGGATGCCGAGGAGAATCATAAGGCGACCGTCTTCGGCTATTGGGTCAGCGATCCGGAACGTTACGGTGTGGCTGAATTTGACAAGGAAGGCAACTGTATCAGTATTGAGGAAAAACCCAAGGAACCCAAAAGCAACTATGCCGTGGTGGGATTGTACTTCTATCCCAACAAGGTGGTGAACGTGGCCAAAACCATCAAACCTTCCGCCCGTGGCGAGCTGGAAATCACCACTGTGAACCAGGAGTTCCTGAAAGACGGGGAACTGAAGGTCCGCGTCTTCGGACGTGGCTTTGCGTGGTTAGATACTGGCACACATGACAGCCTCTCGGAAGCCTCCACCTTCGTTGAGGTCATTGAAAAACGGCAAGGCTTGAAAATCGCCTGTCTTGAGGGTATCGCTTACCGCAACGGCTGGATTTCCGAAGAACGTATGCGCGAAATTGCACAGCCGATGCTCAAAAACCAGTATGGTCAATACTTGCTCCGTGTCATTGATGAACTCAAAGAAGACATCACTTCCGACACTTTTAGAAAGTAAATGTTCGGTGGTTAGGAATCAATTATTTTAAAAAGATAATTTTCCGTCATATTTAAGACTTATTTACGTCTCAATTCTTCTATTTATAATTCATAATTCATAATTCATAATTAAATGAAACGTACCATTATCATTACTGGAGGCGCCGGATTCATTGGCAGCCACGTTGTTCGCCTATTCGTGAACAAATATCCCGAATATAAAATCATCAATCTTGACAAACTGACTTACGCGGGAAATCTCGCCAATTTGAAAGATGTGGAAGACAAACCGAACTACAAGTTTGTCAAGATGGACATCTGTGATTTTGAGGGAGTCTATAAGTTGATGCAGGACGAGCATGTCGATGGTGTCATCCATCTTGCCGCAGAAAGCCATGTGGACCGCAGCATCAAGGATCCGTTCACTTTCGCGCAGACTAACGTGATGGGAACGCTTTCGTTGTTACAGTCCGCAAAACTGTATTGGGAGTCGTTGCCCGAGAAGTGGGAGGGCAAACGGTTCTACCACATCTCAACCGATGAGGTTTACGGAGCTCTCGAACTTACACATCCTCAAGGTATTGAGCCTCCTTTCAGCACGAAGGCAAGCAGCGGGAAACATCATTTGGCCTACGGTGACAAGTTCTTCACTGAAGACCTGAAATATCTGCCGCACAGTCCCTATAGCGCGGCAAAAGCGGCCAGTGACCACTTTGTCAGGGCTTTCCACGACACTTACGGATTGCCGACCGTTGTTACCAACTGCTCCAACAATTACGGCCCGTACCAGTTCCCCGAGAAGCTGATTCCGCTGTTCATCAACAATATCCGTCACAGAAAGCCGCTGCCAGTCTATGGCAAGGGCGAGAATGTGCGCGACTGGTTGTATGTGGAAGACCATGCAAGAGCCATAGATCTGATTTTCCACGAAGGCAAGATTGCTGAAACCTACAACATCGGCGGCTTCAACGAGTGGAAGAATATAGATCTCATCAAAGTCCTCATCAACACTGTCGATCGTCTGTTGGGTAGGGGAGAAGGCGAGGACCTTAATCTCATCACATACGTCACCGACCGTGCTGGTCACGACATGCGTTACGCTATTGATTCTACCAAACTCCAGAATGAACTAGGTTGGGAACCGAGCCTCCAGTTCGAGGAAGGTATCGAGAAGACTGTTCGTTGGTATTTGGACAATCAAGAATGGATGGACAACGTGACGAGCGGGGATTATCAGAAGTATTACGAAGAAATGTACAAAGGGCGGTGAGAGATGGTGGAAGTCTGAGGTGTTGGAAACACTAAAAGGCTTTCGTTTTTTTATAAGGAAAAAAGAATCTGTCGGATAGAAGTGCGCATTTGAGTAGGAGATGCTGGAATCGGTATTCGTATATGGATTGTTGATGCTGGTTATGGTTGTCTGTGGCTCGGTTGCCGCAAGACGTGAGCCCGAATATGTGGGGAATAGTGGTCTCTTTGTGAAAAATGACCGTTTTGTTGAGCCAGAAATAGCTGTCATTATAGCTGCCTTTACCTTTGTGTTCGGATGCAGGTATGGCGTGGGAGTGGATTATTTCCGCTATTTGTTTTCATATCAATATGGCATGAACGAAAGATATGAATTTCTATTCCGTTCTGTCTCAAACCTGATGTTAGCCCATAATCTGCATTATTCCATCTATTTTTCGTTTTGGGCCTTTTTGCAGATTGTTCTCTTATTATACGCTTTTAGAAATTACCGTTTTATATTCCCCTATTTGTTGCTGTATCTTATTATCGGAAACTATTTTATGTCGATGATGAATGTTATTCGGCAACAACTTGCGGCGTTGATTTTTCTTTGCTCAATACAGTTTATAGATGAAAAAAAGATTCTTAATTTTATAATAGGTATTTTACTCGCTTCTATGTTCCATCGCTCTGCGCTGTTGATGGTGGTGATGTACCCCATCCTTCGGTACAAGGATGATTGGTTTCAAAGTGTTGGACTTCAGTTGGTGTTGCTGGCTGTAGCCGTTTTCTTTTCTTTTCGTTTTGATTTGGTAACACAATATATTGGAAAACCATTTGCATGGTTTGCTTCATCATTAGGTTTTGAAAGATATCGAGTAGCTCTTATAGGCAATGAAACCTTAGATGATATGAGTCGTTTTGGGGTCAATACGGGTTTTGGAATCTATGTATCCTTGTTCAAGTGCCTCCCTATCATTTTGCTTAGCAAATCATTGAAGGAGTATTATCACTCTTCTTTTTTCAATATGCTTTATTCCATGTGGTTCGTCCGAGTTTTTAGCAATTACGCCTTTGGGAGCTCTGTTATCCTTAATCGTCCTTTTTTGTATTTTTCGGATATTAGTATTGCGATGATCTCATTTTTTACCTATTATTGTTTCAAATCAAGGAAATCCGAATTGCTGCTGCTTGGTATTGCTATGATTGTGGTATATTTGCTCATGTTTTTGTTTATCCTTTCCAATGGTAAGTTAAATACTACTGCATACACGTTTTTTTGGCAACATTAATCAGTTTTGTATATGAATGACGGAATATATGCACCAGTAATGGTCACGACCATTTGCCGTTTTGAGAAATTCAAGAGATGTATTGAGTCGTTGAACAATTGTACCGATGCTGATAAAACAGAACTCTTTGTCGGAGTAGATTATCCGGCAAAGGAGGAACATTGGCCCGGATATCGAAAGATTTGTGAGTACCTTCCCTCAATCAAAGGGTTTAAGGAAGTCCATGTTTTTAAGCGTTCAGAAAATTGGGGGCAATCAAAAAACGGGAAAGATCTTCAAAGTAGGATTAGAGAGAAATATGACAGATGCATTATGACGGAGGATGACTGTGAGTTTTCTCCCTGTTTTCTACAATATATGAATCAGTGTCTGGAAAAGTATAGGGAAGACCGAAAAGTCTTTTCCATCTGCGGATATTCTTATTTGGAATGGGAGAAAAATAACCAAGACTATCCCTACAATGCTTTTCCGATTCATGGTTATTGTGCTTGGGGTACGGGGATTTGGTTTGACAAGTATGACGCTTATATTTTGTCTTCATTCCCTGCCGAAAATATTATTAAAAACCCTAAAATAGTCCGTTACATGTTCTCTGTAAAGAAACATAAATTGATCCATTATCTGTTGTTTCGTTACAAAGGAAATGCCGCTGATATTCGTAGGGCATGCTTCTATTCTTTAAACGATAAATATTCTATTTATCCAAAAATCTCGAAGGTTAGAAACAATGGTTTTGATGGTGAGGCTTCAAATTGTGCTGAGATCACAAGTTATGCGAAACAAATTATAGATACGGATGTTACATTTACGTTAGATGACTTTGAAATTGGGGAGACTAGACAATTACGGCGGCTTCATGATATTCATTATGGTAAGGGGGTTGTTGTCAGGTTGTTAACGAGGTTGGAGTATTTTCAATGGAGGTTTACCGGGTATGCTTTTCGCGATTATCCATTTATTCGTAGAATAATAGAATTAAAACTCAAATTATTAAACAAAAACAATGAATAAGTTACTTAGCCTCAGCAAAAGATATAAAACCGAGTTTGAGCAATATAGTGGCTATCATGATGCATTTCATTTCGTTGTATATCTATTTGATTATTTGTTGGCCTTGCTTATTTATGGAGCGTCTATAAACGACTATTTTGCTTTCGGTTTCTTTAAACTTCGCCCGAAAGGGAGGAATGAGTATATCACATACCGCCGTTACCACAAGATTTTGAACAAATGTAATCAAAAAGAGTATATAAAGTTTTTTAGGGATAAAAGCCTCTTTAATCAACGTTATGCAAAATACCTTCACAGGGAGAGTTTGGATGTGAGCAGTATTACAGAAGAAGAGTTCTCCGCTTTTTTTGAAAAGCATAAAGAGGTGTTTGTCAAGGAGGTCTTGGGCTTTCGCGGGAAAAGTGTTTGGTTTTATCGGAGTGAGGAAACAGAAGCGAAAGAATTATATAGGCAGTTAAAAGAAGATAAGAATGGACGTTATGTTATAGAGAGTAAATTGTCCCAGCACGAAGCCTTGTCGTCGTTTCATCCGGCTTCTGTGAACTCGATCCGCATTATAACGGTTTATGATGAAGTGGCAGATATTGTTCATATAATGTTCGCCAAAATAAGAATAGGCAATAACGGATCTCATTTGGACAACACTCATGCTGGAGGTATTAGTGGCAATATCGATTTGGAAACAGGTATAATAAACACCCCTGGTTATAGTGTGCTGGATAAAAAAGAGTATGTATATCATCCGACAACAGGAAAACAGATTATTGGCGCAAAAATTCCTTGTTGGAAAGAATGTAAGGAGTTTGTCGAAGAGGTGGCAAGAATTACACCCGAGGTAAGATACGTGGGGTGGGATATAGTGATTCTGCCTGATGGCAAGTTTGCTCTCATAGAAGCCAATGACAATGCGGATCATGATGGACAACAGATTCGGTATAAAGGTATGTGGCAGGAATATAAAAAGATATTGAAACAATTAAAATGAAACATCTCATCATCATCGGTGCAGGCGGAATGGGCCGCACCTTTTACAGTAATGCGTTGGAAAGTGTCGGATATGGGGAAGTGTTCGATATCAAAGGGTTTATTGACGACAATTTGAATGCTTTAGACGGTTTCCCAAATTATCCACCTCTCTTAGGAAGCATAAAAGATTATCAACCAGAGAAAGATGATGTCTTTGTGTCTTCAATTGGTGGGGCGTCACGACGCCCTTGCATGGAGGAAATCATCGCTCGTGGTGGCGAATTTATGGAGCTGATTCATCAGACTGCTCGTATTTATACTAACGCAAAACTAGGAAAAGGGAATTTTATAGGAGCCTATACTGTTATTGGTAATGATGCGGTAGTTGGTGACTACAATATGATACAGTCTTATACGGTCATTGGTCATGACGCTCATATTGGCAGTTGGAATCGCATTGATACGCATGTCACTTGTGTAGGCGGTACTGTTGTGGAAGATGATGTGAACATTCATACAAGTGCTGTCATCAGTCACAAAGTCGTGGTGGAGAGTGGTGCCCATGTGGGTGCATGCAGCTTCGTGATTCGTAAAGTTAAGGCTGGTACCACAGTCATGGGGAACCCTGCAAAAAAACTGGAAATGTAAAATCTAATTCGTAATAATTATGGAAATACAGAAATTTATAGAAAATTTTGCAGAACAATTCGATGATACTGAATTGGAAGCGTTCAAGCCAGAAACGCCATTTCGCGATTTGGAAGAATATAGTTCCATCATAGCTCTTTCTATCATAGCCATGATAGACGAAGAGTATGGTGTTGCTATTAGCGGTAGCGAAATGAAATCTGCCGTTACTATCGAGGAATTGTTCAACATAGTTCAAGCAAAGCTAGACTGATGGTTGGTAATCCTTTCTCCCTGGATGGAAAAACGATTCTAATTACAGGTGCTGCTGGAGGTATCGGTAGCAAGACGGCAAGCGTGCTTGTCAATCTCGGTGCCCGTGTGGTGCTGACTGATATTCGCGAAGAGCCGTTGCGTGCCGTTTTGGAGTCATTGCCGCAAGCTGTCGAAGGCAGTCATGAGGCTATCGTGTCCGATCTGACAGACGAAGCGAGTCTCAAAGCATTAGTGGATGCCTGTCCCGCTTTGGACGGCTTGGTTTGCAATGCCGGCGTGATGAAGTTGACTCCGGTTCCTTTCATCAGCAACGAAGAACTTCAGCGTATCCAAAGCATTAACCTGAACGCCCCGATTTTGCTGACAAAATCTCTTCTTCGGAAAAAGAAGATAAATAAGGGAGGCTCTATTGTATTTACAGCCAGTGCAGCAGGGGTTTACCGCGTGTCCATCGGTAATGCCATCTATGCCACCACAAAATGCGGTATTGATGCTTTTATGCGCACCGTGGCCCTAGAGATGGGACCCAAAGGGATTCGCTGCAATAGTGTCAATCCGGGAATGGTTGAGACAGCACTAATTTCTGGTTTTACAGAAGAGGAAAAAGAACGTGAAATGCAGAATTATCCATTGAGAAGGTTTGCCAAACCCGAGGATATAGCTCTGGGCGTGGCCTATTTGCTTTCAGATGCATCCTCCTTTGTGACAGGAACCGCATTGAAGATTGATGGTGGTATGACCTTAGGATAAAATCGTAAAGAAGTGATGGAAAAACTTTTATCAGGAAAAATATGCTTGGTTACAGGCGCGGGCCGTGGCATTGGCCGTGTGATTGCAGAACAGCTGGCCTCTGACGGCGCAGTGGTGTATGCCGCCGACCTAGCTATGGGTGATATGGAACCCTGGGCTGCGGAAAAATCCGCAGAATGCAATACGAAAATCGTTCCGTTGGTGATGGATGTGACCGACACCGCTGCTGTGAAGTCAGGACTGATGTCCATCCACAAGACCGAAGGCCGGATTGACGTGGTGGTGAACAATGCCGCCATCATCCAGAACCAAAAGCTCGGAATGGTGACCAAGCCTCTGTTGGAGAAAATGTTCGCCGTGAACGTGTTCGCCGTCATCGATATGATGCAGATCGCCTCGCGACTGATGGCCCGCACGGGCGGTGGCAGTATCGTGAATATTGCTTCCGTCACGGGTGTGGTCGGTTCCCCCGGACAAGTGGCCTATAGCTCCACCAAGGGAGCGGTCATCTCCGCCACCAAATCGGCAGCAAAGGAGCTTTCGCCTATGCAGATCCGTGTGAATGCGGTGGCGCCGGGTATTATTCGTACCGAACGCTTCGAAGAGCTTTACGAAGCTACCGGTGACAAAATCGACCAGCGGATTAGCCGCATCGCGCTTGGACGCCTCGGCACCCCACAGGATGTGGCCAATGCGGTGGCTTTCTTGGCTTCTGACAGGGCTTCCTACATTAGCGGGCACATCCTCGGTGTTGACGGTTGCGCTTCTATTTAGTTAGCAGTTAGCAGTTAGCAGTTAGTAGTTAGTGGTAAAGCTAATTCCTTAAACGCCCCCGATAGGGACAAGAGCTTGGTAGCGTAGGGAGCAAGGATTTGTTATATTGAAAGAGTTGGAAAAATGTTCTTGGATTTAGACAGGAAAGATCGAAATAAGGTTGCAGTCATTGATGACAGTGGTGATCAGTTGACCTACGGTAACCTGTGTGATTTTTCGGAAGAGTTTGCGAAACACTTGCCAAAAAGGTCGCTGGTTTTCCTGATGGCGGAGAATCGAAACGGTTCGCTGTTGGGTTACATCGCCTGCCTTTCCAATGGCATCGTTCCTCTGATTTTGAGTGCTAAAACAGAGGAGAGCTTGTATGCCTCGCTTTATAATCTGTATCAGCCGGAATACATTTGGGCTCCGAATGAAATGGTTGAGAAACTGGGGCATGAAAAAGTGTATGAAGCTCATGGCTATGCACTTTTGCATACAGGCAACGCCCCTGTTGCCATGCATCCCGATCTTGCCTTGTTGTTGCCCACTTCAGGCTCTACGGGGAGTCCCAAATTAGTGCGGCACAGTCTGCGCAACATCGAGGCCAACGCCGACAATGTGCGGCGGATGTTCGAGATGGACGGCACGGAAAAAGCGATGGCCATCCTGCCGATGCACTATACTATGGGGCTCTCCGTCATAGCGAGCCATCTGTTGGCAGGAGCTACTTTGTTGCTGTCGGGCCGCTCCTTGTTGGATAGAGGCTTCTGGGCCATGTTGAAAGAGGCGACGAGTTTCACAGGCGTTCCCTATAGTTATGAGCTACTGATGAAGATGCGTTTCACGAGGATGGATTTGCCCAATCTCCGCATCATCACGCAAGGCGGCGGCAAGTTGACGGAGGAAATGTTCCGCGCTTTGGCGCAATATGCCCATGACAAGGGCAAAAAGTTCATCGCCACCTTTGGACAGTCGGAATGCACGGCACGTATGGCATATCTGCCTGCCGAACTTGCGATGGAGAAAACATGTAGCATTGGCATGGCAGAACCTGGAGGACAGTTGTCCATTGTCGATGAGAACGGAAATGAGTCTTTTGAGGGAGAAGCGACGGGTGAGATGGTCTATCGTGGCGAAAATGTCACGTTGGGCTATGCCAATTGCAAGGAGGACTTGCTGAAAGGGGACGAGAATCACGGCGTGATGCACACGGGCGACCTTGCACGGCGCGACGCTGACGGATGTTATTTCATCGTCGGGCGTTTGAAACGGTTCTTGAAAATTTTCGGACTGCGCATCGGTTTGGATGAAGTGGAAAATCTCATAAAATCCGAATATGGCATTGACTGCTACTGCAAAGGAAACGATGAGAAATTGGTGGTGTTAGTCACAAGACAGGATGTTGTAGAAAAACTGCCTGCATTTATTGAAGAGAAAACCCATCTGTTTCATAAGAATATAGAGATACAGCTTGTTGAGGCCATTTTGCGCAATGAGGCGGGGAAGGTGGTTAATCAATAACTTAGACATAGACATAGACTTAGACTTAAACTTAGAATAATTTAGACATAATAACAAGAATAGGAAGCAATGACAAATTTAGAAAAGTTGAATGCGATTTTTTGCGAGGTGTTCGGAGTCGAAGCATCGGCGTTAGGCGCGGAATTTGACAACAAGACTGTGGAAGGTTGGGACAGTGTGCGTCAACTGAGCCTCACTTCAGCGGTGGAGGATACTTTTGACATTATGCTTGATCCCGAGGACATCCTCGAGTTTACCTCATACGATAATGCCAAAGCCATCCTTGAAAAGTATGATATTGGGCTTTAAGTTACCCCTGCGTAATTTCCAATTATCAATTTTCAATTATAAATTATCTAATCATGGCACTTTGGGAAATAAAGAACGTGGCGGTGCGCGGCGTGACCGGCACTGTTCCGAATCATGCGGTGAAGACTGCCGATTTCGACATCTTCACCAAGGAAGAGGCCGACATTTTTGACAATACGGTTGGCATCAAGAACCGTTACATCGGTACTGACGACATTTGTACTTCGGATCTCTGTTTTGACGCGGCGGAGCGGCTATTGGCCGCTTTGGGCTGGGAGAAGGAGAGTGTTGACGTGCTGGTGTTCGGCTCGGTGACGGGCGACTACAAAACGCCCCCGACAGCGGGCATTCTGCAACACCGTCTGGGTTTGCCGACAAGTACTTTCGTGCTGGATATCCCGATGGGTTGTTGCGGCAGCATGTACGCCATTAACGTGGCGGGCAACCTGCTCAGCGCAGGCAATGTAAAGCGTGCGCTGTTATTGGTGGGTGATACCGCTTTGCGCATGGGCTCGCTCAAGGACAAGAGCCGTGTGCCTCTGTTTGGCGACAGCGGCACGGCAATGGCTTTGGAATATGATCCGACGGCTAAAGACATCGTTATCGAATTCAACACCCTCGGCTCAGGTTATGAAGCGTTGATTACGCCGCATGGCGGATTCAGGCACCCCATCACAGAGGAGTCATTCGTTGAAGAGGATTTTGGAAATGGCATAATTCGAGCCCCGAAGGACACACTCATAAACGGTATGGATGTGTTCTCGTTCGCCATCTCGCGTCCGCCCATCAGTATCAAGAAGATGATGGAGAAATACGAGTTGACAACGGAGAATGTGGACTATTTCCTTATCCACCAAGCCAACAAGCTGATTGTGGACCGTATAGTGAAGAAACTCAAACTCCCGTTAGAAAAAACCCCTTACGATCTGCAGGAATTTGGCAACCTCGGCGGTGCTTCCGTGCCGATGCTGATGACTTATAACCTGAAAGACGAGCTGCAAAACCGTCCGCTCACACTTCTGTGCTCTTCCTTCGGTCTCGGACTCACCTGGGGTACCATGATACTGAGAACTCAAGAGATGATTGTGTTGGAGGTGGGAAAAATATAAAAAATCAAAATCGCGTTTATGGAACTAAGTCTTAGACAAAGAATCTCCCGATTGGTCGGGAAAAGTATCGTTGTGTATCATCGTTTGAGAGGATGTGACATTGGAAATAATTGCAAGATTTCCAAAAGCGCCATCATTGACAGGGCACATCCGAAGGGTGTGCATATTGGAGACAATACGCGTGTATTGATCGAGGCTATGATTTTGGCTCACGATTATTCAAGAGGCGCTTTGGAAGGCCATTCAATGTGGTGCGACACTTATGTCGGAAAGAATTGTGTCATTGGAGGGAGAGCTATGATTATGCCAGGTGTAAAGTTAGGTGATCATGTATATGTAGGGGGCGGTGCTGTCGTGAGTCGTGATGTAGAAGACCATTGCATTGTCGCGGGTAATCCTGCGAGAATTGTTAGAAGAGGAACAGTGATAAGTGATGAGGGACAGATAGTGGATAAAGGAGAAAGAGTTTAGTTATGTATAAACATTTTTTCAAACGCTGCATCAGCGTTTTTGGCGCTATTATGGCGCTTCTTGTGGTCGGATGGCTCATTCTTCTGGTGGCCATTATTCTCCATTTTGCCAATAAGGGGGCGGGTGTCTTTTTCACGCAGGAGCGTCCAGGTAAAGATGCTAAAATCTACAAGGTCATTAAGTTCAAAACTATGACTGACGAGCGTGATGCGGAAGGAAATCTACTTCCGGACGCCCAACGGCTCACTAAAGTCGGGAAAGTGGTACGGAGTCTTTCCATTGATGAACTGCCACAGCTAATTAACATTCTTAAAGGAGATATGTCCTTTATTGGACCAAGACCTTGGAAAGTTGAATACTTGCCCTTGTATTCCCCTGAACAGATGCGCCGTCATGAGGTGCGTCCCGGCATCAGCGGTTGGGCACAGGTGAATGGACGAAATGCCATCTCTTTCACTAAACGTCTGGAATACGATATTTACTATGTCGATCATCTGACTTTTGGTCTGGATGTGAAAATATTCTTTATGACAATATTGAAGGTCTTCAAGCGTGAAGGGATTTCGGAAGAGGGTCAGGCAACATCCGAGGCGTTTAACGGATACAATTAATGCGAGGGGAGTATTATTTCAATGAATAAGATAAAGATATTCGTTTTGTTTTGTGCAGCCGTTTGTATGTCCATGACCATAACGGCAGCATCTATGCAAGGAACAACGCTGTTGACCCAAAAAATGTTGGATCAGGCAGGTGGGTCTTTTGTGGTGAAGAAAAATTATACGGCTAAAGGTGCCAAATTGTATTTGGCAAATAAGCAAAAACTGGTTTTTGAAGGGGGTATGATTGATGATGCGGAATTGGTGGGAAATCACTCTACAGTGAAAGTGTCTGGGAAAAAGCCGGTTTTTGGAAAAAAGGTCATCATATCAGGGTTGTGGGATGTTAAGGAGGCTCATGACGGCTGGTTTGCTTATGAAGGGGGCAAGGGTTTCTTGTCAAACCAGCTTATTAAGAATATGCTTGCCTTCTCCAATGAAGATACGTTTTGCCATCTCTTCTTCGAAGAAGACAGGGTGTATTATTTTGAACTGCCCTATAAAGGCAATGCCAAACTTGGCGATACCTTTACATATCACATGAAGGATGGGAAGAAAAAACGTCATTACGTAGAGGTTTATAATGATGAGTATTCATTTCTGAGGATATTCACAATACCTTCAAATACAAAGGTGACGATTCACAATACGTTGCAAATGCTTCCCACTAATGTGGGAGCCTATTTCATTTTTTGGGAATATGGGAAGAAAAATGTGACGATAGAAGGCAAAGGAACTATTGCAGGTGACAACAAAGAACATCTTTATACTTCACCATACGCTGGATCGAAGTATTACGGGGAATGGGGGTTCATTTTCAGATGTTTCAAATGCAAGAATTTTGTGTTTCGTGGAATTACTCTCAGAGATGCTTTTGGAGACTGTCTTATCTTTCAGGGGTCCCAACTCGCTGACGAAAAGGGTGTACGATATGCGGATGGCTTGTTGATGGAAAATGTCAAAATAATCGGAGCCAGACGCAATGGAGTGGCTATAGGGGCACGCAATGTGGTCATCAGAAATTGTCATTTTGAAAATTGTGGGATAAAAGCGGTGCATGGCACTCCGCCAAGATGTGCCATAGATTTTGAACCTGATGGAGTAAAGAAATATCCTGTGATTGGCAACCAGAATGTGTTGCTGGAGAAATGCACCTTCAAGAACAACTATTATGACGTGGGTTCCTATAGAAATAATTTGGAGAATTACGGAAAAATAGCCACTACGATAAAGAATTGCCGTTTTACAGCTCCTCTCAAAATCCAGGGAACCTATTGGATGCGTTTTGAGAATTGTTACATTCCTTTTATATGGAATAATAAAGACGACAGATCTGTTTTGTTATATTCTAAGCACATGGAATTCATAAATTGTGAGTTTGGGCAGTTGGACACAACCGTGTTAGGTTTGGCGACCCGATACTTTAACAAATATTCAAATTGCAAATATAACACTAAGAAAAACTGATGATTCCTGCATAGTGGAACATCTTTCCCAAATATTGTAAATTTGTGTATTATAGAAAAATCCAATAAACATGACAAATAACCGAAACCGAATCTACCTTTGTCTCGCTCACATGAGCGAAGCTGGACTTGAGCAGAAATATATAAAAGAAGCATTCGATACTAACTGGGTGGTGCCGTTGGGACCGAATGTGAACGGATTTGAGAAAGATCTTGAAGAATTTGTCAACGGTATTGTAGAGACGCGCCATGGCACGTCTCTACAACAGACCGAACCATTGCAGAAACGTGTCGTCGCCCTATGCTCTGGAACCTCTGCCGTACATCTCGCATTGATTGCCTGTGGTGTCGGCCCTGGCGATGAGGTTTTAGTGCAGGATTTCACCTTCTGCGCCTCCTCTCACCCCATCACCTATCTTGGCGCGACACCGGTGTTCGTGGATTCCGAGAAGGATTCCTGGAATATGGACCCCGAGCTGTTAGAGGAAGCCATCAAGGACAGAATCAGCAAGACGAGGAAGAAACCTAAGGCCATCGTACCGGTGGCGCTCTACGGGATGCCTTACGACATTGACAAAATCATGGAGATCGCAAACCGTTACGAAATACCGGTTGTTGAGGATGCCGCCGAAGGGTTCGGCAGCCGTTGGAAAGGGCAGGTTCTGGGTACATTCGGTGTATATGGCGTGCAGAGCTTCAACGGGAACAAGATGATCACCACTTCGGGAGGCGGCGCTTTGGTCTGTCCCGATGAGCAGGCATGGAAGAAAATCATGTGGTTGGCCACGCAGGCCCGTGAGGCGTATCCCTATTACCAGCATGAGGCCATTGGTTACAACTACCGCATGAGCAATATCTGTGCGGGTATCGGTCGTGGACAGATGACGGTGGTGAATGACCATATCGCCCATCACAAGCATGTGCAGCAATTCTATGAAAAGGCGTTTGCGGAGGTGCCGGGCATTACCGTGCATGGGAATCCCGACGACCGCTACGATTCTAATTTCTGGCTTTGCACCATCTTGTTGGATGAACAGCTGAAGGTGCATGGTCAGGAGCAGGCTTACGCTGCTGCCGTACATGGCGCTGTGGGTGGTGCGGCCGGTGTGGTACATGGCGGCGGCACCCTGCACACGGATTGTGAGCCTAACGCCAACGTGGAAGCCATGCGGGTGTGGCTCGACCAAAAGGGCATCGAGGCCCGTCCGTTGTGGAAACCCATGCACAAGCAGCCGGTTTACAAGAATACACCCGCATACGTGAACGGCGTTTCCGAAGCACTTTTCAAAGTGGGTATGTGCCTGCCCAGCGGTCCTATGGTTACAGACGAGGATTTGGCCTACATCGTGGAAAGCATCAAAGAAGCGATTGTACGATGAGATGATGAGATGATAAGATGACAAGATGATGAGATGATAAGATAAGATGGTGAGATGATGATAAAAAGAGTTCGTAAATTATACAAAAATGGATAAAAATACCATTACCGTCACTTCCCCTTTGTTGCCTGACAGGGCGGAGTTCGAGCTGATGCTCAAAGAAATTTGGGACAGCAAGTGGATTACCAACAACGGGCAGTTCCACAAACAGTTGGAAAAAGCACTGTGCGAATATCTCAAGGTTCCGTACATCAGTCTTTTTACCAACGGGACCCTGCCGTTGCTTACTGCTTTGCAGGCGTTGCGCATTACGGGTGAAGTCATCACCACGCCTTACAGTTTTGTGGCCACTACTCACAGTATTTGGTGGAATGGTTGCAGACCTGTATTTGTGGACATAGAAGAGTCCACTTGTGGACTTGACCCCGAGAAGATTGAAGCGGCTATCACTCCTAAAACCACGGCTATCATGCCGGTAAGTTGTTACGGAAAACCTTGCAAAATGGATGAGATTCAGGCAATAGCTGACAAGTACGGGTTGAAGGTGATACATGATGCCGCTCATGCTTTTGCTGTGGAGGTAAATGGCGAGAGCTGGCTTAACAAAGGAGACATGGCTTCTTTGTCGTTTCATGCCACCAAGGTTTATAATACCCTTGAGGGCGGTGCTTTGGTGATGCATGACGAACAGACTAAAAAGCGCATCGATTTTCTGAAGAATTTCGGTTTCGCGGGCGAAACGGAGGTGGTAGCTCCAGGTATCAACAGCAAAATGGACGAGGTGCGCGCAGCCTACGGTCTGTTGAATCTCAGACAAGTTGACGAGGCGATAGAGAAACGACATCAGGTGGCGGTCAAGTACCGTGCGGCATTGCGGAACGTGAAAGGTGTCCGTTTCTTCGACGATATGCCCGGTGTGCGGCATAACTACAGCTATTTCCCCATCTTCATCAAGGCGGAGGAATATGGCATGACCCGCGATGAACTCTATTTCAAGATGAAAGAGCAGGGTGTGCTGGGCAGACGCTATTTCTATCCGCTTATCAGTACTTTCAGTACCTATCGCGGTTTGCCGAGCGCGGCGCAAGAAAATCTGCCCGTAGCCACCAGAATCGCCAATGAGGTGATTTGTCTGCCGATGCATCATGTGTTGAGCGATGAGGACATCAATAGAATACTTGAACTAATAGTGAGATAATCATGCAAAAGAAACTCATGCTTCTTGGCGGTATCCGCTATCTGCTTCCCGTCATCAAGGCGGCGCACGAACAGGGGTATTATGTCATCACGGCCGACTATCTGCCCGATAACATTGCCCACAAGTACAGCGATGAATATGTTAATGTGAGTATCATTGACCAGGAAGCAGTGCTGAAGGTGGCGCAGGAGAAACAAATTGACGGCATCATGTCGTTCGGGGTGGACCCGGGCGTGGTGAGCGCGGCGTATGTGCAGGAAAAGATGGGACTTCCCTCGTTCGGACCATACGAATCCGTCTGTGTCTTGCAGAACAAAGACCGCTTCCGCGCTTTTCTTGCGGAGCATGGCTTCAATGTGCCGAAAGCGAAAGGATATTCACGTGTTGACGATGCATTAGCGGATTGTGAAAGCTTTGACTTTCCTGTGATTGTGAAACCCACGGATTCTGCAGGCTCCAAAGGGGTGACCCGCGTGGATGACAAGAGTCAATGGAAGGTTGCGGTGGAACATGCGTTTGACAAGTCTTTTTCGGGACATATCATCATTGAGGATTTCATTGAGAAAAAGGGTTGTTCTTCCGACACCGATAGTTTCTCAGTGGACGGTGTGTTGAAGTTCGTTAGTTTCAATGCCCAGCGTTTTGACCTGAACGCCACGAATCCTTATACGCCTGCGGCTTACAGCTGGCCATCCACCTTTACCCAAGAAGAGGAAAAATATCTGACCGATGAGATTCAGCGTCTTATCACGCTTCTCGGAATGAAGACCAACGTTTACAACATTGAAACACGTATTGGGATGAACGGGAAACCATACATCATGGAGCTGACTCCTCGTGGAGGAGGCAATCGTTTGTGCGAGATGCTGCACTATGCCACCGGCGTGGATATGATTACCGCCATGACCCGCTATATTGTCGGTGATTCGGTGCCTGAAATAGAGCAGAAACCCTATAACGGTCATTGGGCGGAGGTGATTCTCCATGCCGACAAAGCCGGTTGTTTCGAACGCCTTGAGATTTCCAAGGATTTGCCTGCCGAAGTGGTGGAAGAAGATTTGTGGGTGTCGAAAGGCGATCACGTGAACTCTTTTGAAGGCGCCAATGATGCCATCGGCACGTTAGTCTTGCGGTTTGATGAGGATAAGGCGATGGTGGATGCCATCAGCAATATATCTTCCTGGTTGAAAGTAATCGTTCGGTAAATGAACGCTGTAGGAGGCTATTTTGAATTGGAGTTGCGCCAAGGTGGGCATTATCACCAGAAGGCTATTCGGCTCAACACCGCCCGCAACTGCTTTGAATATGTGTTGCGGGTCCGGCAATATACGAAGGTCTATATCCCTTATTACACCTGCGAAGTGATGCTGGAACCGATTGATAAATTAGGAATTGAAGTTGAATTTTATCATATTAACGAATCATTAGAGCCGATTTCAACCCCGTTGTTGAAAAAGAACGAGGCTTTCCTTTACACCAATTATTTCGGTTTGAAGCAACAAAGTGTGAAGCATCTTGCCGAAGTTTATGGCGATCATTTGATAGTGGATAACGCCCAGGCATTTTATGCGGAACCAATGCAGGGAATTGACACGTTTTATTCTGCGCGAAAGTTTTTTGGAGTCCCGGATGGAGCCTATCTCTATACAGACAAAGAATTAGCGAAAGAGTTGGAACAAGATGTTTCATCCGAAAGGATGTCGCATCTCTTGAAACGCATTGATTTAGGAGCGGAGGCTGGGTATCAGGATTTTCGTCGGAATGACGATTCTCTTTGCCACCAACCCATAAAGCGGATGTCAAAATTGACGGACTCTATTTTGTGTGG
>JAEEGJ010006113.1_pt1 | contig 36608 bp, 29 predicted proteins | sample 8958761 | NCBI WGS metagenome assembly JAEEGJ01 (sample SAMN16246546, study PRJNA631951) | gut metagenome | biome: gut microbiome; feature: rumen; material: RS-attached | host: Bos | place: Iran: Karaj | collected 2018-10
TCTAGCAGGTGATAGGGCACGTCCCCGTACTCGGAGAGATCCTTTCCGGTGCCTATGTCCATCCCCCGGTAAACCTGCCGGGAGTCGGCCGAAATGATCTCGGCGCCGAGCCTTCGGGCGAGGGACACCGCGTAGCGGGTCTTGCCCGAGGCCGTCGGGCCGAGCACGCAGACGAGGTCCACGGAGCCGTCGCGCAGCGCTTCGGCGAGGGCGGCCTCGTCTATGGTCTCCGGAGCCGGAAGCTCCGCAATGATCGGCATCCTTTTCTTCGGCATGGCTTGTGCGTTATCCGCGGTCCATTTCGCGTCGTATGTCTTTCTCCTTGATGCTCTGGCGTTTGTCAAACTCCTTCTTGCCCTTGGCCAGGGCGATGCGGAGCTTGGCGTAGCCGTTCTCGGCGATATACGCGCGGACGGCTACTATCGTAAGGCCCTTCTGCTTGACAGCTTGCTGGAGGTGCCGGAGTTCGCGCTTGGTGAGCAGGAGCTTGCGGTCGCGTGCCGGCTCATGGCTGTTCCACGATCCCCAGAAGTATGTGGAAATGTTCATTCCCTTTACATACAACTCTCCGTTCACGAAGTAGCAGAACGCATCCGCCAGCGACGCCTTGCCCAGGCGCAGCGACTTGATCTCGGTGCCTACCAGCACGATACCGGCGTCGTACGTCTCGAGGAACTCGTAGTCGTACGACGCGCGGCGGTTCGTGATCTGTATCTTGCTTTTTGCTTTCGGCATGGCTAACTGAGTTTGAATGCGTCGCGGATGAGGTCCACGGAGTCGAGCTTCTCCCAGCCGTAGAACTGGACCTCGCGCTCCACCTCGCGGCGGCCGAGGCCGTCCCCGAGGTCCCGCATGAGCTTTACCTTGCGGGTGAAAGGCTTCTTGCCGAAATGGCCGTACGCGGCGGTATCCTCATATATGGGGTTGAGCAGCTGGAACTTGCGGGTAATGGCTGCGGGACGCAGGTCGAAGATCCGTCCGATGCCTTCGGCAATCTCGGAGTCGCTCAGGCCGGCCTTGGCGGTGCCGTAACTGTTGACGAAGATGCTGACCGGCTCCGCCACGCCTATGGCGTAGGCGAGCTGTACCAGCATCTCGTCCGCCACGCCGGCGGCGACCATGTTCTTGGCGATGTAGCGCGCGGCGTAGGCGGCGCTGCGGTCCACCTTCGAGGGGTCCTTGCCCGAGAAGGCGCCGCCGCCGTGCGCTCCCTTGCCGCCGTATGTGTCCACTATGATTTTCCTGCCGGTGAGGCCGGTGTCTCCGGCGGGGCCTCCGATTACGAAATTGCCCGTGGGATTGACCAGAAGCTTGAAATCTCCCTTGAAAAGGGCTGCGGTCCTGTCTGTGAGCGTTTCCACGAGGGCAGGCAGCACGATTTCACGGACGTCCTTCTCGATGCGGGCGTGCATCGCCTCGACCGTGTCGAACTCGTCGTGCTGTGTGGAAAGGACTATGGTGTGGATGCGCAGAGGCTTCCCCGTGTCTCCGTCGTACTCGATGGTGAACTGCGACTTGGCGTCCGGACGCAGGTAGTCCATCACGCCGGGACGGTTGTGACGGATGTCCGCACGCGTCTGAAGGAGCCTGTGTGAAAGGGCGAGCGCCAGCGGCATATAATCTTCTGTGTCGCGGCACGCGTAACCGAACATCATGCCCTGGTCTCCGGCGCCCTGTTCCTCGGGCGTTTCGCGCACGACTCCGCGCCGTATGTCGACGCTCTGTTCGTGGATGGACGAAAGCAGGCCGCAGCCCTGGCTGCTGAACATCAGTTCCGCCCTGTTGTAGCCGATGCGGTCTATGACTGCGCGGGCCGTTTTCTGGATATCGACATAAGCGTCCTCGGAGCGGACCTCGCCGCCAACGACCACCAGGCCGCGGCTGCAGAAGGTCTCGCATGCCACCTTGGCGTGCTCGTCCTGGCGGAGGAATTCGTCCAGGATGGCGTCCGAAATCTGGTCGGCAACCTTGTCAGGATGGCCTTCCGAAACGGATTCGGAAGTAAAAAGGTAATTCTTCATAATAAAAAAACTCCAACGTAAAACAATACGCGGAGAGTCACTAAACGAAGCTATGATAAATTTTAGCATTTTTTAGTGTGGTTGCAAGCAATCAAATCTCTCCACAATTCGGTTTGCAAAGATACGGCAAAAAAATAGATATGCAAAACATCAGTGAATTTGAAAAAAACATGTAAATTTGTACTTTGTTTTAAGAGTGAAATTTTAATTATCTCATAAATCAGTTATGTACCAAGCATTCAAAAGACTTTTGACCGTTGTCGCGGTCATGCTGGTGGGAATTTCGGCATTCGCCCAGGTTACCACCTCTTCCCTTAACGGCAAGGTTGCCGACAGAGATGGCGAGCCCGTCGTGGGCGCCGCCGTTATCGCTGTCCATACCCCTTCCGGTACGCAGTACTATGCTGTCGCCAATGCGGAAGGCCGTTTCGCCATCAACGGTATGCGCTCCGGCGGCCCTTACTCCGTAGAGGTCAGCTGTCTCGGATACCAGACGGTCACTTACACCGACATCACCCTTCAGCTCGGTGAGGCCTATTCGCTCAACGCAGAGATGCCTGATGACAACCAGATGCTTTCCGAGGCCATCATCATCTCCACGGCCAACACCAAGTTCGCCACCGAGAAGACCGGTGCCGCCACCAACATCAACAACAGCCAGATCGTCTCCCTCCCTACCGTCAGCCGCAACCTCACCGACGTGACCAGGCTTTCGCCTTACGGCGGTAACGGCATGACCTTCATGGGAGCCGATGACCGTACCTCCAACTTCACCATCGACGGTGCCAACTTCAACAACAACTTCGGTCTCTCCGGCAGCCTTCCGGGCGGCGGCAACCCCGTCTCCCTCGATGCCATCGAGGAAATGCAGGTCGTCATCTCTCCTTATGACGTCCGCCAGACCAACTTCATCGGCGGTGGTGTCAACGCCATCACCAAGTCCGGTACCAACACTGTCAAGGGTACTGTCTACGCCTACCACAGGAACGAGTTCATGCGCGGAAATACCGTCGACGGACTCGAGCTCGGCAACCGCGACCCTGAGCGTACCACCACCTACGGTATGACGCTCGGCGGCCCCATCATCAAGAACAAGCTCTTCTATTTCGTCAACTTCGAGTACATCCCGCACCCGGAGGAGACTTCCCGCTGGAAGCCTTCCACCAACGGCGTGGCCGATCCTTCCCTCTACATCTCCCGCACCACCGTGGCCGATATGCAGAGAGTCAAGGATTTCGTCATGAACAAGTACGGCTATGACACCGGTTCCTACGACAACTTCAACGGAAACGAGTCCAACATGAAGGCCCTCGTCCGTCTCGACTGGAACATCAACGACAACCACAAGCTCGCATTCCGCTACAACTACACCATCTCGCGTGAGTGCATGTACACCAACGCCTCTTCCTCCGACGCCGGACAGCGTACGACCGAGGCCCGTCTGTCGCAGTATTCCATGGCTTTCGCCAACTCCTTCTACACGATGGACAACCTCGCCCAGGGTTTCTCGCTCGACCTGAACAGCAGGATCTCCGCCAATATGGTGAACCAGTTCCTGGCTACCTACTCCAAGCTCGACACTTCCCGCGGCACCCCTTCGGCCTACTTCCCGTTCATCGACATCCTCGACGGCTCCGGAACCATCACTCCGTACATGTCTCTCGGATATGAGCTCTTCACCTGGCAGAACGGTTACCACAACAACGTCATCAACGTCAAGGACGATTTCACCGTCTATGCCGGCAACCACAAATTCATGAGCGGTCTCGCTTACGAGTATCAGATGGCAGACAATGCCTACCTCAGGAACGGTACCGGTTACTACCGTTACAACTCCCTCGACGACTTCCTGAACGGCGCCACCCCTGAGACCGTCAACTTCACCTATGGTTATGAGAACCTCATGCGTGACAATCCGGCCAGCCGCGTCGCCTACCATAAAGTCAGTGCATACGTCCAGGATGACTGGGACGTGACCGACCGCCTCAAGCTCACCGCCGGCGTCCGTCTCGACTCCTATGTCTTCGACAACAGCAACATCATCACCAACAAGGCCGTCTACGACCTTGAGTATCCCGATGCAGAAGGCAACATCCGCCATATCGACACCGGCAAGTGGCCTGTCGCCACTCCTATCATCTCCCCCCGCGTAGGTTTCACCTGGGATGTCTTCGGTGACAAGAGCTTCAAGCTCCGTGGCGGTACCGGTCTCTTCTCCGGCCACGTTCCGCTCGTCTTCCTCACCAACATGCCTTCCAACTCTTCCATGAACCAGTACAACGGTATCATCACCACCAAGTACAAGAACGGTGTCGCCACTCCCGACCCGCTCCTCGAGCAGTTCAAGGGTGACCTGATCATCGACCGCGAGCAGATGAGGGAGAAGTGGTACAGCCTCGGCTTCCCTAAGGAGATCTCCGCCGAGGACGGCAAGATCCCTTCCAAGCTTGCTGCCGTCGATCCTCATTTCAAGATGCCTCAGGTCTGGAAGACTTCCCTGGCCCTTGATTACGCGCTCCCCACCTCGTTCCCGTTCACCGTCACGCTTGAGGGTATCTTCAACCAGAACATCAACGCCTCCACAATGGAGGACTGGAACATGATTCCCGCTGAAGGATTCGCACGTTTCAAAGGTGCCGACAGCCGTCCGGTATATCCTACCAACTACACCTATACCAAGTCTCCTGCATATGTGTTGACCAACACCCATCTCGGTTACACCTACGCTGGCAACATCACCGTGAACATGGCTCCTGTCGAAGGTCTCAGCATCATGGCCGCCTATACCCATACCGTCAACAAGGAGCTCACCTCCCTGCCCGGTTCCGACCCCGCTTCGATCTTCAACTATGTTCCCACTGTCGCGGGTCCCAACTACACGACCTTGCACCTTGCCCAGAACAACACTCCTGACCGTGTCGTGGTCTCCCTCACCCACAATGACAGGAGCCACAACCACTACGGCTTCATCTATGAGACCTGGAGGGGCGGTTACAACTACTCGTATATGCTCACCAACGACATGAACGGTGACAACTACAAGTACGATTCCCTCTTCATCCCTACCGAGGATCAGGTCAGCTCCGGTGAGTTCCGCTTCGTCTCCCAGGACGACGCCGACCGCTTCATGGCCTTCGTGAACAACGATACTTATCTCAGCAAGCACAAAGGACAGTATGCCGAGGGCTACTCCGTGTACAATCCTTGGGTTCACAGGCTTGATTTCAGCTACAAGCATGATTTCGTGGTCAAGGTGGGAAATAGCACCAATGCCCTTCAGCTCAGCCTCGATGTCAAGAACCTGCTCAACCTCTTCAATTCCAGCTGGGGTGTCAGCAAGTACATGAATCCCGATCTCAATTCCGGCCGTATCCTCCAGTATGAGGGTATCGACGCCCAGGGCTATCCTACCTTCTCCACTCCCGCTGCTGTCAACGGCAATACCCAGACATGGACGTACAATTCCGCTATCGGACAGTGCTGGTATGCTTCCGTCGGTATCAAGTATATGTTCAACTAAGCTAGAAGCCTTACGAATATGAAATTCAAATATATAATCGCAGCGTTGTTCCTCTCCCTCGCAGTCGGTTGCGTTCAGGAGGAGTTGAGCACACTTTCCGAGATTCAGGTCTCCGAGTCCTATCTCGCGATTGACGTCAACGGCGGCTCTGCCTCCACGACTGTCAATGCCACGGAGGGCTGGCAGGTCGATCCTTCTTCGGTCCCCGCCTGGCTCACCGTCTCACCAATGTCCGGCAATGCCGGTTCTTCCCAGATCACCTTCTCCGCCGGCGGTACCAAGGCTACCAACAATGCCGAGGTCAAGATCAAGTGCGGCAGCCAGACCCAGTTCGTCAACATCATCCAGTATGCCGTGAAGGGCGAGCCCAAGATCTTGACGGTCCCCGAGGTCGTAGCCCTTATTAGGTCAGGAGACTATGCAGGCGAGCATTATGTCAAGGGTATCGTCTGCAAGATCGACGAGATCAGTACCAGCTATGGCAACGCCACATTCTACATTTCGCCGGACGGAACCTTCAAGGGCACCTACGAGGCTGACGGATCCGGTGATGCCAACTGGTTCGAGGTTTACAGGGCTTACTGGCTCAACAACGGAAAGTTCACAACGGGTAACGAGTTCGCCATCGGCGACGAGATCACCATCGTGGGCGAACTCACCAGCTACAAGGGCACTCCCGAGACCAACCAGAACGCTGCCTGGGTGTATTCCATCAAGAAGTCCCTCGTCTCCGTGACTCCTTCCGAGTTCGAGGTCGGCAAGGATGAGACTACTGTCGTTGCCAAGGTCCTCTACTCTGGTGATGCTCTCGAGTTCTCTTCCGATTCCGACTGGCTAAGCGTTTCCGAAATGTCAAGGGTCAAGGATACCACTATGGTAAGCATCCACGTCGCCGCCAATGACGCCGACGCTCGCACAGGAGCCATCACCCTGTCTTCTTCAAAGGGCAAGGATTCCTCCAAGGTTACCGTGACCGTCAATCAGGCTCCCGGCTTCAGCGCGTTCGCACTTCCTTTCGAGCAGTCTTTCCTTGACGGCAAGGGCGCTTGGGAGACCGTCGACGTCGTTCCTATGGACGGTGTCGCCAGCATCTGGACGAACGATTCCAAGTACGGAATGAAAGCCACCTCCACCAAGAAGGGAGATTCCCAGGCCGAACTCATCAGCCCGAACATCGATCTTTCCGGAGTGTCTTCCGCTGTCCTCACATTCGAACATGTGCAGCGTTATGCCGGCAATGTCAATGACGAACTCAAGCTCTTCGGCAGTATTGACAACGGTGAGACTTGGCAGGAGATCCTCATCCCTGTCTACTCTTCGGGCGCCAACTGGAGCTACGTGGGTTCCGGAGACATCAGCCTCAAGAAGTTCGCGGGCAACCTCCTCATCCTGAAGTTCGTCTACAAGTCCACGCCTGACTACTATGCCACCTGGGAGATCAAGAACCTCAAGATCGTCGAGGGCGAGGCCGCCATCACCAACATCGCACAGCTGAACAGTGCTACCGTCGCTGCTGAGACCGAGTTTACCGCCACCCTCACCGACGCTGTCGTGACCTATGTCAACGGAGGCAACGCCTTCATCGAGGACGCCACCGGAGGCATCCAGCTCTATCTCAGGGACCACGGCCTCGTGGCCGGCCAGAAGATCAACGGCACCGTGACCGGCAAGACTAAGCTCTATAACGGCTATGCCGAGGCTACCGCCTGGGACATCTCCGCCGCTACCGTAGAGGATGGTGCCGAGATCCCTTGCACCACCCTGACCGTCGCCAAGCTGCTTGCCAGCTATCTCCGTTATCAGAATTGCATGGTCAAGCTTGAGGGAGTAACCGTCACTGACGCCCTCATCGCTGGGACCAACGACAGGAACGGCAAGATCGAGCAGGATGGCGCTGAACTTGCACTCTACGCCCAGGTCAAGAACGCTATCGACGTTCCCGAGGGCAAGGGTACACTCATCGGCTTCCCTACCCGTTACAATGCCAATCTACAGATCGGCGTATGGGAAAGCGCACACTTTACTGCTGAGTAACCTTTTATTCATTTCCAATAATTATGAAAAAGTTCCTTTCAATCCTGGTTGCAGTCCTCTGCTTCGCAGCGGTTGCAAACGCTCAGCCAAAGGCCATCGGTCTTCGCGCCACCTATGGCGCCGAGCTTTCCTATCAGCATTATGCAGGTGGTTCGAACTTCTGGGAGTTCGATGCCGGCCTCTTTGACAACCTCCTTGACGTCGTGGCGATCTACGACTTCAGCATCGCTCCCGTCGGCCCCTTCAATTTCTATATGGGCCCCGGTGCGTTCATCGCTGTATGGCCCGGAAATCCTCATGACGAACACGCGAACATGCAGGTAGGTCTGGCCGGTCAGATCGGTCTGGAGTATACATTTGATTTCCCGCTCCAGATATCCCTCGACTGGCGTCCCTGCTTCAACCTGATGAACGGCTTTGCCTGGGCTCCTTATGGAGCAGCCCTCGGCCTCCGTTACGCATTCTAACAGAAGCTCAAAGCAAAAATAAAGGCTGACCGGATTTTCCGGCCAGCCTTTATTTAGAATGTGAAACTCGCGGAGACCGGGCTCCCGGAGGCGGTGAGGCCTTCGGCCACAGCCTCGAAGCGGCCGGAATAAACAGGCATCTTGCAGTCGATCTCCAAGCTTTCTCCCGGCTCGAGCTCCAGCAGGGGATGCCATAGAAGAGTCTGGCGGTAGTCGGGATAGTCTTTTCCTACGCCCTCACAGGTGTAGGCGAGGGGAAAGGAAGTACCCTGGAAATCGACTATACGTACATTGTCCTCGAAGGCCATCGAAGGTAGGGTGCCCTTGTAAGTGACGAAATTGACTATGCCGGAAAAACCGCGGATACCGACGAAATATGAGTCGGGATAGATGTCGATGCGCTTGACCAGGAGAGGATCGTAGGAGAGTATCTTTTCGTGGTCCAGGACTGGTACCCCGTCCATCATTAAAAGCGCCATGCCGTGCAGGGAGCCGTTCTGTCCTCTCTGATCGGTCGAAAACACCTGGAGTTCGCGTTTCCCGTTTACATTGCGGACGCGGATCTCAGGAACGAACTCGACAAAGATGTCCTCCATGACCGGGAAACGGGTATAGTCATCGAGGATATAACTCTTGCAAGACTGGGGATCCAACACCTTGTGCTGTCTGGCCGGAAGGGCGGAATAAAGGGTGTCGGAGTTGAAATTCCTTTCAAGCTGCATAGCCACTCCGCGCAGTTCCAAGGCTTCGGAATACTCCGGACTCAAGGCAAGCGCCGGTATGTCACCGGGCTCGAGGTCGAGGAAGGGACTTATGATCTCGAGGTGGCATATGTTGTCGCGGTCGACGTCTTCGATCTCCAGAAACATGTTCTGGTCCCCGTAGATATTTGACGTAAAGAAGGTGGCCGTACCATCTGCCCCGATGAGTGCGGTATAGATGTTCTGCCCTTCTCCGGGAGAGGAGATGAATGCGTATTTGCCCTTGGTCAATTCCAGACCCTCGGCATCTGTGCCGGTAACGCGCGCCCGGACGATTTCCCCCTCATATTCGGGAATTACCTCAGAGTTAAAGCCGTGCGCGGCGGGCAGGGAGCGCATGCTGCCGACAAAGTCGGCGATACGCCCGCCCTCAGGCGAGGGAATGCCGTCTTCATGCCTTACACCCAGATTAAAATACACTGCCTCGGAGCCATGGTTCGTCACCGTGATGTGAGTCGTGCCTGCGGAGCCGGCGGCAGAGACTGCCAGCCCTCCGCTCTGCGGCAGGGCGGCGGCCGCCGGGGCTTGTCCTACGACCTTGACCCCATCCTCGATGCGTTCGTTGCTGAAGGTGTTGAACACGGAGAGCGTCCTGGCACCGACAGCCGGGTCGAATCCTTCTTCGGAGGCGCCCAGAGCCGTATATGCCAGCAACCGGTAGTTACCGGTGGGCAGGGTGTTGGGCAGCATCAGCCGCCCTCCGCCGCGCCCGCCCTCAAGGGCGACCTTGGCGGTCTGGACCATGCCTGAGGCAGAATGGATCTCCACATATGCGGTCTTGCTGAATGACGACAGTCTGCCCGAGGAGGCATCCACGCAGTAAGCTGACATCCATACGGCGTCGCCGGCGACATAGACCTCCCTATCGGTGGAGACATATACCCTTTCCCTTATCCGTGACTGCCCTTGAAGGATTTCCGGAAGGGAAAGCATAATAAGGAGAATGAACAATGTCTTCTTCATAAGCTACTTATGGTCGTTGGGCCATCCGGCCGGCTTGTTTTTGGTTCCTCCGTTCGCCCTGCAGTCCACGCACCTGCGCGGCGCCCATTCAAAACCCGAGGGGCCGTCACCAAAGACTATGTCCAACGGTGCGTACCCATTCCTGTAATACATATAGTACTCTGCCGGCTTGACAAGGATGGTCTCGAACTGCTCCGGGTAGGGCTTTTTGTAGAAGTCTTCGACATCGTTGTCGTAATACATGTCGCCCGTGGCCTGAGCCGCTGCGCTGATGTAGCCTATCACCGGTATGGAAGGGTCGGAAACGCAGTGGATATTGCCGGGCATCTGGCTTGGAGTTGGCGAGAAGATGGTATCCTGGCCCTGTGAGTTGTCCAGGATATTCTGCCAGTACTTATAAGCATTCGCGTCCATGGCTTCGAGGCGTACTATGATGTGGTACATCATCTGCAAGCGCCTCTCCGTGCGGGGGATGCGGTGGAACTCCAGATCAACGAAGCGGTTGTCCGTCTGGTCGGCGGTGGAAAATAACCTGATCTCCGGCGATTCGTAACGGCTCCAGCAGTAATAGTTGTTCTCGCCTTCGGGGAAACGCAGGATCTCGTTGGTCGAGGGCTCATAATAGTAGAAGGAGCGGATTTCAGTATGGAACTCCCATTCCTCGGTGAAACACCAGCGGAAATAGCTGTGCCCGTTGCAGTGCATGCTCAACGCCACGTCCAGCTCTCCGCGCTCCTCGTCAAGGATATAGGACATATCGTCGATCGTGGGAGCTGCGCACACTTCCAGCCAGTCCGATTCGTAGATTTCCCCGGACTCCAGGTCCTCGAAATGGAGACGGTATCTCTGACCGGCGGGCAAGTCAGTGGTATCGAAAGACAGGAAGTTAGTCGCCCATTCATAAAAACCTATATCAATCGGGTCATACTCGGGAGGCCGGAATCCTTGATCCAGACGGCTTCCGTCCTCTCCCTCGATATAGCCTGTAATCCTGATTGGCGGCGGTGTGTAATCCTTGACGTCGAGGGGATAGACCCTTGAGAAATTAAAAGTCGAGATGTCTCCGATATGTATGTCTCCGTCAACGACAAGCCTGCTGTCCCGGGCGTCGAGCTCGGGCTCGAAAGGATAGATGCAGGCTGAAACGGCCATCAGGATGGCGGCGAAAGCCGCAATGTGGATATACTTTTTCATGGCCGTCAGAATTTAAGGTTGAGATTGAGATAAGGGATTGCGCAGGCAAATACCGACAGCATGTGTCCGGATATCATCCTGCCGTCATTGGACGAGTAGAATACTGAATACGCATTCTTTCGTGCGGTTACATTGTACACTCCCAGGGTCCAGGACATATGCGTGAGCTGTCTCAGATAATGGCCCGGTTCTATGTTCATCGCCAGGTCCATCCTGAAGTAATCGGGTATGCGGTATCCGTTGCGTTCGGAGAATGCAAGCCTCCATCCGTTCTTGTAGTAATACTGCCCGACCGGCAGGGTGACGGGACGTCCGGTTGCGTAATCGACATTGACCGACAAGGAGTAGCGGTGGGTGAACTTGTAGTTGGCCGTAAGTTTTGCCTCGTGCGGTTTGTCGTGAGGAGCGTTGTACCATGCGCCTCCGTTGATAGTCTCCACCCCGCGGTCGTACATCTCGCGCAGCTGCGAACGGGCGTACGAGTAGGAAGCCCAGCCCGTTAGCTTGCCTGTGGTACGCTTGATCATGAATTCCACTCCGTATGCCCTGCCGTAGGTCTCCACTAGTTCATCAGCGAGATTGTCGTTCATCAGGAGCGTCGTCCCGGATTTGTAGTCGAGATAGTGTGACGTCCTCTTGTAATATGCTTCAAGCGACAGGTCCGCCTGCCCTCCTCCGACGGTCCAGTAGAGTCCGGAGGCGGCCTGCCAGCCGTTCTGCGGCCGAACATCGGCATTGCACAGTTGCCAGCTGTCGATGGGAGATATGGAAGATGTGTTGGAGATGAGGTGGATATACTGGCTCATCGTGTTGAACCCGGCCTTGAGCGAAAGATTGTCCCGGAAGGAGTATTTTCCGGACAGGCGTATTTCGGGATTGGCGTAGAACTTCGATGGGTTGAAAGATGCAAGTCCGCTGATACGGAGTCCTCCTTCGAGCATCAGGGAAGGCGTGACGGTCCAGCTGTCGCTGAAGAACAGCGCAGGCTCCAGCGCCTGCTGCGTGCCGAGCCTCCTGCCTTCCACGAGAGTGTTCTCGTGCAGCGGCAGGAGCTCGCCGGGCATCAGCATGTACCATGTCGCGCTGCCTCCGTATGTCAGGTTGTGCGCGTCGCCGGCGGCAAAGTGAAATGTCGACTTGGCGAACCATTCCTGGATGCCGGTATCTATCCTGTATCCCGACATTTCGTTGAAGTCATTGTCGAATGTTGCACCGTACCTGTCGTATCCGGCTACCGCCACGAGGTCGAGGCGGCTGCCGAGGCGGCTGCGCCATTTCATGGACACGTCGAGATTGGAATAACGGAAAGTCGTGTCCCTGTCGAATGAGAAAACGTCCCTGGACCAGTAGGCATAGGCTTGGAGGGTATTCCTGTCATTGACCTTGTGGGTGACGCTGGCGTTAAGGTCACTGAAATCAGCCCTTCCTCCATGGTAGTTGCTGTTCTCGGAAAGCATGTTCAGGATCCAGTTAGAGTACGTGGTGCGGCCTCCGATTATGAACGTAGTCCTGCCCTTGGCCAGAGGACCTTCGAGGTGGAAGCGGCTGGTCAGAAGACCGAGCCCGAGCGAACCTTCAACCTTGTTGGAGTTGCCCTCGCGTCCACGGACGTCCAGGACCGAGGATATACGCCCTCCGAATTCCGCGGGGATGGAACTTTTGTAGAGCTCTACCTCGCTGATGACGTCGGGGTTGAAAGCCGAGAAGATGCCGAACAGATGTGTGGGATTGTAAAGGGTTCCGTCGTTGAAAAGGATAAGATTCTGGTCTGTGGAGCCTCCGCGGACATTGAATCCGCTGGAGGCTTCACCCACGGACTTTACTCCGGGTAGAGTGAGTACGGCCTTGATGATGTCTCCTTCACCGAAGGCGGATGGGATCTTGGTGACTATGGCTGTCCTCATACGCTCGATACCCAGCCTTGCGTCGCGGTGGTAGGATACCGCATCCGCAGAGACGACCGCCCCTGCAAGGGCGGTGACTTTCTCCTTCATCACCACGTCCAGAGTACCGTCGTCGAAAACCTTGAGATTGAGATGCATGTCATCCAGCGAATAGCCGCTCATGCTGACCTGGCTTTCGCCGACAGGCAGCGCTATGCGGTAGAATCCATCTGCGTCGGTGACGGTATAGGCCCCCGTTTTGGTATCGTAGACCGATACGCCGGTCAGGGGCTCTCCGGAGGAAACGTCCCTGACATGGCCGCTGAGATAGACCTTTCCGCTGCGTCCTGCGGCCGGGTCGCCAATTTCGTAGACCTTGTTGGCATAGGTGACGACAGTATTCTGTTCAGCGAGGAAACGCTTGAGTCCCTCATCGTCGACACTTGAACTCCCGTCGTCGAAATAGCCCGTCGGAAGCGAGGTGAATACGGTCTTGCTGTGGAGGATGAAGATGCTGCCGCCATAAGAACTGACGACATAGCCGCTCTCGCGCAGGCGGTCCAGCGCCGTTTCCATGAAGCGCTCGCGCGGAGCGGTGACGCTGAAGGTGGACTGCTCCTTCTCGTCCATAATATAATAGATGTCCTTTCGGAATTCCCTTCTCATGAAGCGCACGAGCGAGTCCAGCCCTACACGCCTTACCTCAAGGTCGTTCTGCGCAGCCAAAGTGGCGGCTCCCAGGCTCAGGGCGGCCAACAGTACCAGAATGATCCTTTTCATCGGGCGGCAATGCTAAGTACCCTAAGACAATAAGCGTCGAAGTCGATACTGGAGGCTGCGAGGGCCTTGCGTATCTCACTCCGGCGTTCGGGGAATCTCTTTGTCAGGTCGCGTTTGTTCCTTATGCGTGAGAACCGGCCGTCCTTGTCTTTGAAATAGTAAGTACTGCTGATGGCGTAATAGTCGTGCACGTCGGACCTGTACCCGGGATCGACATATCCTATCGGGTCACCGTTCATGTTTTGGACCCCGGTCTTCAGCTGTTTCTTCACGTGCTTGTAAACTTTCTGTTCCCCGTTCCCAAGGATCTCGTACAAGCCTTCAGGTATCACGTCGACCCCGTCGGGGATTCGCTCGAAATGCCCGCTCTCTGTGGAGATGGTACTTACTGACCCTACGGGCAGTGCTATGGCAATCGGAGAACCGTCCTTCCTTACCAGCACCTGGTCGGTGATAGCGTCGATATTCACCAGGATGTCATCGTAAAATCGGCCTTCGAACACAATCTCTGCGGGGACGAAAGTGGTTGAGGACCAGTATGGATTGCCGTTCGCGGCATGCTGGTAGGGATTTGCCTGCTTTCCCCGGAAAAGGACGGAGCCGTTTCCGGCTGCATTCTCGAAAGCCTTGAGTTCCTCAGAAGTTTGTGCCGAAACACAAATGCTTGACAGGGTCAGGAAAAGAGATGATGCTATTAAAGGGATCTTGTCTTTCATTTAGCCCAAATATACAACAAAACCTACGTAAATAAACGTAGGTTTTGATAAAATACTGCGCGGATTCAGCGCTTTTTACTCCGCTCTGCGGGCGTTGAACTCATCCAGTTGCTTGAAGCAGCAGGCGTTCAGGATTTCCTGGAGAGGGCGGTCGAAGTTGTTTCTGACGTAGCACTCGTGATTGAAAATAAAGCATTCGCCGTTGGTTGCAGTGTAGGGACGCCAGGTCGGGAGGCCTTCGACGTTCGGGTCGCCGGTGATGGCGAAATTGGCCCAGCTCCGGCTCATGTTGTCGGCCAGCTTCCAGTCGGCGTCAGCCACCTCGGGGAGCGTGCGGCCGTGACGGTCGGGAGTGTTGAAACAGAAGTTGAGCTCGTAGCCGTGGACGGATCCCTGGTCAGCCGGGGATTTCCAGGTGAACATATACATATACACCGGAGCTTTTCTTTTGGCAAAGATCGCATCCGCGGTGATCAGGGTCTTGGGACGGAACATCATGTCGATGGAAAGGAGATCCTGTGGAGTGTAGTCCGGCCATGCCTCGGCAAAGGCTGCGACGTACTCGTCCACTCGGTCCCCGAAGGTGGGCTTCAGCTGCTCTTTGGCTTCGTCCAGAGTCATGGGAGTGCCATAGACGCGCCTCTGGAGCTCGTTGAAAGTGGTCCCGATCATAAGCGGAACGTCATCGGAGATGCTGGCGAAATCCGGCTGGAATGGCTGCTGGAGCAGCACTTCGCCGTCCGGCGCGGGGCCGAAGCCCCACATCATCGGCGTACCCGGGGACCGGGTGCCGATGCTGGCGGCCATGGCCCTCTGGCCGGCCGCGACCAGCTCCCCGTAGGGGACGTCCTTCATCTTTTCCACCTCGTCCGGGCCGAATCCAAGCTGCTCCACCACGGCGCGGCCGAGCTCCTCGGCCATGGCCTTGGTATTGACGTTGAGGATCGTTCCGCTCATGATGATGGCCTTGTGGAAGAGGCCCTTGGCGGCGGGCATGCACATCAGTGTGCCGACCTTGCCGCCGCCTCCTGACTCGCCGAAGATGGTGACGTTGGAAGGATCGCCTCCGAATGCCTTGATATTGTCCCGGATCCACTCCAGGGCCTGGACGATGTCGAGCATGCCGACCATTCCGGAATGCTTGTATTTCTCACCAAAAGAGGAGAGGTCAAGGAATCCGAGGATGTTGAGGCGGTGGTTGAGGCTCACTACGACGACGTCCTGCTTGGCGAGGCCATAGCCGGGATTGCCGGCGGCCGAACCGGAGTCGAAGCCGCCGCCGTGAATCCACAGCATTACTGGCTTGCTGGCCTTAGTGTCGGTTGTCCATACGTTCAGTACGCAGGAATTCTTCTCGGACATCACGCTCTCAGGCATCTCACGCCTGCCGTTACCCTGCATCACTTGCGGACCGAAGTGGTCGCAGACCATCACAGTGTCCCATTTATCTACCGGAAGGGGAGGCATGAAACGCTCGACCTTGGCATAGGGGATGCCCATGAAGGCCATTGTGCCGTCCTCCTCGATACCCTTGACAAGGCCGGACTTCGTACGTACGACCAGCGGGTCGGAAGGAGCGCAAGCGCAAACAGCCGCCGTGATGGCGGCTGTTGCGAATATCAGCTTGAGGATAGCTTTCATTACTGTCTGGCATTATTGGGAGTGAGAGGCTCGCCGAAGAACGAAGCTTCGTTGTCGTTCTCGTCGAGGCAGAATACCATGAAGCTCGGATCCTCCTTGGTGCAAGGCTTCCAGTCTCCCTGTGGATCGCTGTACTTGGCGAAGTTGGTCCACGCAGTAACCATCTTCTCGGCGAGATCCCAGTCGCCCTGGGTCCAGGGGCGCCAGCAGTACTTGAGGGTCTTGAAGACAAACCAGAGATCGGAGGAGTGGAACGCTCCGCGCAGGCGGTTGGTGACTGCGGGATGCTTGCCGTCATCCGGGAGAGGACGTGCGAACTGGTAGGCATAGGCCTTTCCACCCTTCTCCTGGCGGTCCTGGCAGAAGGCGGCGATGCCCGGAGGCATGTTGCCGGAGTCGTTCAGGGTGCAGCCGATCATGTACGGGACGTTGGCGAGGTTGCCGGACTTGGCGGCGGTGTCGAAGTCCTGCTTGCATACGTATCCGTCGATGACGGGGGCGAACATGCCCATCCCGCCGCGCACTTCATTGACGCGGTTGTAGATGTTGACGATGCTGAAGATCTCTTCTGTCGAGGCTGCGCGCATCTTGTCAAGGTTGTCGAGCTTGGCCCAGTCCATGATCTCCTTGTAATGATTGGCCTGCTCCTCGAGAGTCTGTGCGGGAGCGGCGGGACGTGCGGGCATCCCGGGGATGGCGGGAGCCGGCATGGCGAAGCCCTGGGCGCTCATGATCACCGCCTTGTGGAAGAGGCCGCGGGCGATAGGGGACTCGCTGAGCGTGCGGGTGCTGCGGCCGCCGCCACTCTGTCCGAAGATCATGACATTGTCCGGATCGCCTCCGAACTGTGCGATATTCTTCTGGATCCACTTGAGGGCCTGGACCTGGTCCATAATGCCGTAGTTGCCGGATGAGCCATGCTCGTTCTCCGCGATCAGGTCGGGATGCGACATGAATCCGAACAATCCGAGACGGTAGTTGATGGTCACGAGGACAACGTCCTTGGAGGCGAATTCATCGCCGTAGAACTCGGGCTCGAAACCCCATCCTTCGCGCAGGCCGCCGCCATGGATCCACATGGCGACCGGTAGCTTGGCGTCGGGCTTTCCGGGAGCAGTCGTATAGACGTTGAGGTACAGGCAGTCCTCGCTGTAAGCGGGCTCCTCGCCATAACCCCACTCGTCGGTATAGCCGCCGGGATAGTGTGTAACCTGGAATCCGGGATGGCCGAACTTGTCGCAGACCTTCACGCCCTCCCACGGAACTACCGGCTGGGGTTCCTTCCAGCGGAGCTGGCCGATCGGCGGAGCGGCATAAGGGATGCCCTTGTACACATACACACCCTTCTTCTCGAGGGATTTAATGCCCTGGACCTGACCGCCTTCGATGGTCAGGACAGGATTGTACTCCTTGCACGCGAACAGCGCAAGGGCTGCTGCTAAGCAGATGATGATGCGTTTCATGATGGATGGATATTTGATGTTGGTTCAGTTCCGGGCTGTTACGTGGCGGCTTGTGTTCACAAATATAGCCATATTATTTCAAAGAAAATGTCCTGTCAGGTTCATCTTCTTTAAGAATAATTCCGTACCTTTATAACCTTACTCGCATACAGCTGTAATACAATCATGACTATGGATATCAGACGCCTAATACCCATCTTTTTTGCGGCCTTCGCTTTAGCTGGCTGCCATGAGAAGGTCACACCCGAAACTCCGGATCCGGAGCCGTCTTACGGCTACGGTATGGACGTTGCCACGCCGCGCTGGCTTGAGCTCCCCGCCACGAAAAAGGGTGACGGAAAGGAATGGTTCGCCCACGATATGGGGGGAGGCGATTATTTCGCGAAGAGCGGAGTGATGCGCAACTGGTCCTTCTACTACGACTACGCTTCCTTCATTTCGTCATGGGTGGCCTATCCCCTCAACAGGGGGCTCATCGGCAACGGTACCAGGTCTGACGCATGGGGTTACGACCCTCTTATTCCCATGTCATATCAACAGAACATCATCACCGCTGCGTATGGCACGGGCCATTCCCGCGGGCATCAGATCCCTTCCGCCGACAGGCTCGACCGTTCCGCCAACGTCTCGACTTTCTACGCCACTAACATGACGCCTCAGGATCCTGACTTCAACGGCGGGGTCTGGGAGAAACTCGAAAGCAAGGTCCGCACCTATGCCAAGGCCTGTGACACCCTCTATGTGGTGACCGGATGCGTGGTCAAAGCAACTTCGGCCTCCATCCCCGACAAGATGAATCACAAGGTCAAGGTGCCTGACGGCTACTATAAGGCCCTTCTCCGTTACAAGAAAGGAGCTCCCGACGGTGAATACATTGCCTGCGGATTCTATCTTCCCCACGACTCTTCAATACCTTCCGATTCTTTCATGGAATACATCATGTCTGTCGAAGAGCTTGAGAAGCAGACAGGGATGGATTTCTTCATCAATCTTCCGGACGTAATAGGTCCCGACAAAGCCCGCGCTGTCAAGACTCAGGCTCCGGGATCCTGGTGGAATTAATCAAATCTTTACATATGAACCATTTGAACAAAGTAGCCGGTATTGCCGGCCTTATCCTCATGACTCTTCTGACAGCATGTACGGGCAACACCCGCGTGAACCCCTTCCTTGAGGACTGGGACACCCCTTACGGCATCCCGCCGTTCGACAAGATCGAATACGCCGACTATGTTCCGGCTTTCAAGGCCGGCATCGAGCAGCAGCAGAAAGAGATCGAAGCTATCATCGCCAACCCCGACGCCCCTACCTTCGACAACGTGATCGGTGCGATGGAGCTGTCCGGCAGCATCCTCAGCAAGGTGCAGGGTGTGTTCTACAACGTCAGCGAGACGGAGAACTGTCCCGAGCTGATGGCCATCGAGGAGGAGATCACTCCCCTCGTTTCGGAGCACAGCGACAACATCTATATGAACAAGGACCTCTACAAGAAGGTCGCAGCCGTGTACAATGCCGACCAGAGCGGGCTCACCCGTGAGCAGCAGATGGTCTTGAAGAAAACTTTCGAGGCATTCGAGCGCAACGGTATCGGCCTCGACGAGGCCAAGCAGGCGAGGCTGCGCGAGATCAACACCGAGATGTCGGCCAAGACCAACAAGATCGGCAACAACAATCTCGCCGAGAACAATGCCTTCAAGGAGCGTTTCGGCATCTCCGTCTCGGCATATCCGACGGCGATGACCACCACCGAGGACCGCTCGCTTCGTGAGGAGATGTTCAAAGCCTACTCGTCCCGCGGACACAACGGCAATGAGAACGACAACCGCCAGCTTGTCCTCGACGTGATGCGCCTTCGCATCGAGAAGGCCAAGCTGATGGGTTACGACAATCCTGCAGAGTTCATCCTCGAGCCGAAGATGGCCCACGATCCCGAGACCGTGGACGAGTTCCTCGACGGCATAATGAAGGCCTCCGTGGCCAAGGCAAAGGAAGAGGTCGCCGAGATGCAGAAGGTGATGGACCAGGACATCAAGGCCGGTCTGCTCCCTGCCGGGACCAAGATCAAGCCCTGGGACTGGTGGTACTATGCCGAGAAGGTCCGCAAGGCGAAATATGATCTCGACGAGGACCTGACCAAGCCCTATTTCGAGATGAAGAACGTACAGAAGGGCGTCTTCGAGGCCGCCCACACGCTGTACGGTGTGAATTTCGAGCGTCTCGAGGGAGTCAAGCTCTACAACGACGCCGCCGAGGCCTGGAAACTCACCGATGCCGACGGCTCGCTGCTTGGCATCTTCTTCTGCGACTACTTCCCTCGTTCGACCAAGCGCAGCGGCGCGTGGATGAACAACTTCCGCGACCAGTATTTCGATGCCGACGGCAAGGAAGTCCGCCCGATCATCGTCAACGTATGCAATTTCTCGGCTCCTGCCGAGGACGGCACTGCACTGCTGACCGTGGATGAGGTGGAGACCGCTTTCCACGAGTTCGGCCACGCCCTGCACGGATTCCTGACCAAGTGCCACTATCCTTCGGTGAGCGGCACTTCCGTTGCCCGCGACTTCGTGGAGACCTTCTCGCAGTTCAATGAGAACTGGGCCTTCCAGCCCGAGCTTCTCGCCAAGTATGCCGTCCACTATCAGACAGGCGAGGTCATCCCTCAGGAGCTGGTGGACAAGATCGAGGCCGCTTCCAAGTTCAACCAGGGATTCATGACCACTGAGCTTTGCGCCGCGTCGATCCTTGACATGAAGTGGCACGAGCTCTCCAGCGTCGACGGCATCGACATCGACGAGTTCGAGGCCAAGGTCTGCAAAGAGATGGGGCTGATCGACGAGATCATCCCGCGCTACCGTACGACCTATTTCAATCACATCTTCTCCAGCGGCTATAGTGCCGGTTACTACGGCTACCTGTGGTCCGAGGTTCTGGACAAGGATGCCTTCTCGTTCTTCGAGAAGAGCCCTAAGGGTGTCTGGGATCTCGACCTGGCGAAGAAGTTCCGCCAGACCTTCCTGGAGCGCGGCGGCAGCGAGGAGCCGATGGTGCTCTACGAGCTCTTTGCCGGTCGCCAGCCCGACTCCGAGGCCTTCCTCATCGGCCGCGGCCTGAAGTAGCGCCCGTTTAGCATCGAAAAAAGCACAAATCGCGTTGATTTGTGCTTTTTTTGTCGGTAATTCCTTGAAACAAGCACAAACTGACCGGTTTTGTGCTTGTTTTTAGGCTATTGGCCTCTCTGGAGGGGCTTGCCCATAGCGGAGGCGTCTTTGGTGTTGTCTTCGTTGAGGTTGAAGACCATGTAGTCGGGGGCGTCCGGGGTCCAGGCTTTCCAACCTTCGCCGGGATCGCCCGTCTTGACGAAGTTCGACCAACAGCTGATGACGTGCTCCGCGAGATCCCAGTCAGCCTGGGTGAACGGGCGGTCGCTGCGGTCGAGCGACTTGAACATGAACCACAGTTCGGAAGAGTGGAAGGCGCCCTTCATGTCGTGCGAACCGGCCTCGTCGTCCGGCAGGGCGTGGGCGAACTGGTAGCCATAGGCCGGCTTGCCGGCGGCGTACCGCAGTTCGCAGAACTTGTCGACTGCCGGGCCGTTGGAACCCATGTCGTCACGGGTGAAACCGATCATATAGGGGATGTCCTTGATGCGTCCGCCAAGAGCGGCGGCATCGAAACTCTCTACGGAGACGTAGCCGTCTTCAACCGGCCTGGTCGCAAGCTGGAGGCGCTCGCCGGTCTCGGCAGTGTAGCGGGCTGAAAGCCCGAACACCTCGTCCGTCGAGGCTGCGCGCATCTTCTCCAGGGTGTCATAGCCTGCCCAGTCGAAGAGGGTTTTCCAGGCGTTGCCGAGCATCTCCATCTGGTTGACCTGCGGAGCGTTGGCAGCGCGCTCGTTGACTCCGCCGCCGCTCTGGATGATGGCCTTGCTGATGAGACCGTCGGTCAGCGGCGAGCTGACCAGCGTCTTCACGCTTCCGGCGCCGGCGCTTTGGCCGAGGATGGTGATGTTGTCAGGGTCACCGCCGAACTGGGCGATATTGTTGTGCACCCACTTTAGCGCAGCTATCTGGTCAAGGATACCGTAGTTGCCAGATACTCCGTGGGGGCTCTCTGCGGAGAGAAGGGGATGGGTCATGAATCCGAAAATCCCGAGGCGGTAGTTGATGGTGACCAACACCACTCCTTTCTCTGCCCATACCTTGCCGTCGAATTCGGGTTCATAGCCCCAGCCTCCGGTGTAGGCGCCTCCGTGGATCCATAGTGCCACGGGCAGTTTCTTCTGCGGTTTCCCCGCAGCTTTGGTCCAGATGTTCAAGTACAGGCAATCCTCGCTGAACGGCGGATCCTGCCAGTAGAACTCGCTGGTCCAAGGGTTGGACGAGTCGTGCGGGGCCTGCATGGCGCCGTCGCCGTAGGTGTCGGCGACCTTAACGCCCTCCCAGGGCACGACGGGCTGCGGCTCCTTCCAGCGCAGGTCGCCGACAGGCGGCGCCGCGAACGGGATGCCTTTGTAGATCAGAACTCCCTTGACGGAGCTTTCGACTCCCTGGACCTTACCTCCTTCGATGTCCAGGATAGGGTTGGCCGTTTTGCATCCGGCCAGGGCCGCTGCCGCAACGATGACGGCAAATAATGACTTGAAGCGCATAGTATGGTTGTTTTAGCTTGGTTTCCGCTAATCTCCACTAAGTTACGACTTTTTCCCGAAAACCGTTCCTTTTCCTGAGGAGGAATGCTAGTTGTTCTCGAGGGACTTGCGGCGGCGGTAGAGCTGCCAGGTGTTGAAGCAGTTGTGCCAGATGGTGTAGAAACCGCCGGCGACGGACGTGACCGGGTTCATGAAAGTGTAACCCATCCAGATCTGGAAGACGGTATTCTTCTGGCCGAGGGCCTGGCCGGCGCTGATGCGGCAGCCGTAGCGCGCCCCGATGGCCCTGCCGGCCCAGAACTGGAAGATGCAGCTGGCAAGAGATATCAAGGCTATTTCCAGAAGAAGTCTTGGGGCGCCTTCATTGTGGACTACCGCCCTGGTACTCATGGCGATGGCCAGAGTCAGCGAGAACGCCCAAATGTAAAATGACAGGTCCACGTAGGACAGCAGCCAAGCGTGCAGTTTCGGGAGAAGATAGCGCACGATCCAGGCGCATATGCACGGCATGATCAGCAGCGGGAATACTCTCGCGAGGATCTTGCTGAAGGCGGTTCCGAAGCTCATTCCACCCATCGGGTAAATCAGCGGAACCATCAACGGCACCAGGAAAGCCACGGCGATGTTGATCAGGATGGTGTAGGTGACCACTCCGGCCATATTGCCGCCGAGCTTGCCCGTGACCACGGCGCAGGCTGTGGCCGTAGGGCAGATGAGGCAGAGCATCGCCGACTCTATCGGGATGCGGGCCTCCGCGACGCGGTGCGCCAACGCGCTGTCCGCGCGGAGGGCCCACACCAGCAGCAGCGCCAGCCCCACGAACAACGAGGTCTGTATGAGGAGCAGCCATGCCTGCCAACGGTGGGGCCGCATCTGATGTGGCTCGATCTTGCAGAAGCTGAGGAACAGCATGATGAACAGCAGGACGGGCTGCAAGTGCGTGCAGACGGACTCCAATACGGGACCGGCGCCATGCAGCGAAGGTATCGAATGATAGATCAGATAGGCTCCCGCTCCGATCAGCATGCCTATGACGAGCATCCAGTCGCGTATGAATTTCTTGAAAGTATAAATGTATCCTGACATCGGCCGCAAAGATAGTCATAAGTGATGAAAAGGAAACAAGCTTTTTTTCGTAACTTTGCAGACTGCAACAACAAAGGATATTAAAATACATCATACAATGAACAGAAAAGTACTTCTTATGATCCTCGACGGCTGGGGTGAAGGCCGCCACGACTATTCCAACGCCATCTGGACCCAGGGCACTCCCAACATCGACGCCCTCCGCGCGAAATATCCCTTCGGCCATCTCCAGGCCTGCGGAGAATACGTCGGACTTCCCGACGGTCAGATGGGCAATTCCGAGGTTGGTCACATGAACCTCGGCGCCGGCCGCATCGTCTATCAGGACCTCGTGAAGATCAATATCGCCTGCCGTGAGCACAAACTCTTGGAGAACAGCGAGATCAGCGCAGTCTATGACTATGTGAAGAAGTCCGGCAAGAAGCTCCACCTCATGGGCCTTACCTCCCACGGCGGAGTGCACAGCTCCCTTGACCACGTGTACGAATTCCTACGCGTAGCGAAGGAACAGGGCCTTGACAAGGTCTTCGTCCACGCCTTCATGGACGGCCGCGACACCGATCCGCGCAGCGGAAAAGGCTTCGTCGCCGAGCTCGAGCAGAAGATGGCCGAGACGACCGGCAAGGTCGCCTCTGTCTGCGGCCGCTTCTACGCTATGGACCGCGACAAGCGCTGGAACCGCGTCAAGGAAGCCTACGACCTTCTCGTCGAGGGCAAGGGCGCCGCTTTCACTTCCGCACTCGAGGGCATCCAGGCTTCGTATGACGCTGATGTCACCGACGAGTTCATCAAGCCCATCGTCGTTACCGATGCAGCCGGCCAGCCTCTGGCCAAGGTCGAGGAGGGAGATGCCATCATCTTCTACAACTTCCGCAATGACCGCGCCCGCGAGCTGACCAACGTCCTGACCCAGAACGATATGCCCGAGGAGGGAATGCACACCATTCCTCTTTACTATTGTTGCCTCACTCCTTACGATGCTTCCTTCAAGGGCGTCCACATCCTCTTCGACAAGGAGCTCGTGCAGGATACCCTCGGCGAAACCGTCTCAAAGGCCGGCAAGCGCCAGCTTCGTATCGCCGAGACTGAGAAGTACGCCCACGTGACTTTCTTCTTCAACGGCGGCCGTGAGACCGTTTTCGAGAACGAGGACCGTATCCTGGTCAATTCCCCTAAGGTTCCCACCTACGATATGCTGCCGCAGATGAGCGCTCCCGAGGTGGCTGAGAAACTCATCGACGCCATCCGCAGCGAGAAGGAGGACATGATCATCCTCAATTTCGCCAATGGCGACATGGTCGGCCATACCGGCGTCTATACCGCCGTCACCCAGACTGTCGCCTGCATCGACAAGCTCGTCGGCCGCGTGGTCGATGAGGCCGTCGCACACGACTATGTCGTGCTGCTGACCGCCGACCACGGCAACGCCGACTTCGAGGTCAATGCCGACGGCAGCCCGAACACCGCCCACTCGCTGAACACCGTCCAGTTCGTGGTCATCAACGCAGGTGACGAGGTGAAGACCGTCAAGGACGGCGCCCTCTGCAACGTCGCTCCGACCATCCTCAAGCTGATGGGCATCCCTCAGCCGGCCGCAATGACCGCCGAGCCGCTCATCTAGTGTACAAGTTCGAGCCGATACTCAAGACCCTTGTGTGGGGGACAGAGAGCTGGGTGCTGTCAAGTGTGCCCGGCTCCGAGTCCGTCGTGTCCGAGGGTCCGGAGGCCGGCAGGACTTTGACCGAAGTCTATGGAGGGGAGTTCCCCCTGCTGATAAAGTTCATCGACGCCAGGAGGGACCTGAGCATCCAGGTCCATCCCGGCGATGAACTTGCGCAGGCAAGACATGGCGGACATGGCAAGGACGAGATGTGGTACATCATCGGCGCGTCCGAGGGGGCGCATCTGTACTCCGGCCTGGCGAAGCCATTGACGCCGGAGGAGTATGCGCGCCGCGTGGAGGACGGGACGATTATCGACGTCCTTGGCGACCACGTAGTCGCGCCCGGCGACGTATTCTTCATCCCGTCCGGCCGCATCCACTCCATCTGTGGAGGATGCTACCTGGCCGAGATCCAGCAGACATCCGACATAACCTACCGCATCTACGACTACAACCGTCCCGGTCTGGACGGCAAGCCCCGCCAGCTCCACACCGAGTTGGCCAAGGACGCTATCGACTATACCGTAGCGGACGATTACCGTACGCATTACGAACGCCGCGAAAACGCTCCCGTGGAGCTGCTGAAGTGCGAGCACTTCACGACGACGCTCTTCGAGCTCAGCGCGCCGCTCTGCTGCCCGGCCCCGGGCGGAGGGCGCTGGCTCACGGTCGCCTGCGCCTCCGGCTCCGGCACCGTGAACGGCGCCGCCCTCCGCGCCGGCCAGACCCTCCTCCTCACCCCCGACGAGAATCATCTTGACCTCGTCCCCACCGCTCAGGACTTCCGCCTCCTCACCAGCTACTGTTAGACTCTCGGTATCATCCTACGATGATGATAACGTTGTAATTTGCGGAAGGTCTGCAAAAGTATGCGAGACCTTCCGCACAAGTTTCAATAGACCTTCCGCACGTTACGGGTTCGGACGGTTATGTTCAATATGAGAATCAGAAATGCCCGGCTCATCGGCCGGGCATTTCTGTAGGGTAGGGGAGACGGTTAGACCGTCATGATATCCTTCTCCTTGGCGGAGACGATCTCGTCGACTTTCTTGATGAACTTGTCGGTGACCTTCTGGACTTCCTCCTCGGCTTCTTTCTCGGTGTCCTCGGACATGCCTTCGTTCTTCTGGGCTTTCTTCAGGAGGTCGACGGCGTCGCGGCGGGCGTTGCGGACGACGACCTTGGAGTTCTCGCCAGTGGCCTTGGCCTTCTTGATGAGTTCCTTGCGGCGCTCCTCGGTGAGGGCGGGGACGATGCAGCGGATGATCTCGCCGTTGTTGGCGGGGGTCAGTCCTACGTTGGCGTCGAGGATGGCCTTCTCGATCTTCTGGATCATGTTGCGCTCCCAAGGCTGGATGGCGATGGTCTTGGCATCAGGTGTGTTGATGGAAGCCACCTGGAAGAGGGGAGTGGGAGTGCCGTAATAGTCAACCATCACGTTGTTGAAAATGGCGGGCGTAGCCTTGCCAAGGCGGTAGGACTTGAGGTCCTCCTCGAGGAAGTCCACGGCATCCTGCATCTTGCCTTCGGCAATGGTGAGGATCTCTTTTGCTCTGTCTGTCAACATATCTTTATCCTTTTTAAATTATTATACGTGTACCAGGGTGCCGACTTTCTCGCCGGTGATGAGCTTGGTGAGGTTGCCCGGTTCGTTCATGTTGAACACGATGATGGGCATGTTGCCTTGCTCGCAGAGGGCGAATGCTGTGGCATCCATGACCTTCAGACGATCGGCGAGTGCTTTTGTGAAAGTCAGTTCGTCATATTTTGTCGCAGTGGGGTCCTTTTCGGGGTCGGCGGTATAGACGCCGTCGACGCGGGTGCCCTTCAGCAGCGCGTCCGCGCCGATCTCGAGCGCGCGCAGCGCGGCGCCGGAGTCGGTGGTGAAGAAAGGATTGCCGGTGCCGCCGGCAATCAGCGCCACGCCGCCCTCTTCGAGGACCTTGACGGCGTGCTCGCGCACATAATAGCGTGCGATGGGCTCCATCGGAGTCGCCGTGAACACCTCTGCCTTGATGCCCAGCGACCTGATGGCCATCGCGAGGCCGAGGGAGTTGATGACCGTGGCGAGCATGCCCATCTTGTCGCCGTTCACGCGGTCGAAGCCTTTTCCGACGCCCTGAAGGCCGCGGAAAATGTTGCCTCCGCCATTGACGATGGCGATCTGGAGGCCTTCACGCGCCGCCGCGGCGATCTCCGCCGCATAGGCGTTCAGGCAGTTCTCATCAATTCCCTTTCCCTGAGGGCCGCCGAGACTCTCTCCGCTCAGCTTCAGCAAGACTCTTCTGTACATAATTATTGTGGCTTATTGAGGGAAACAAAAATATCGGAAAATTATGAAACTTGCAAGAAAGAACCTATATTTGCAAATGCGATAGCGCTAAAATGAATTAAATCCTTAAGAAATGTTCATATTCAATTCCTCCATCGGAAAGAAATTCATCCAGAGCATCAGTGGTGCTTTCCTTGTCATCTTCCTTCTGCTGCACGGTACTATCAACTTCTTCTCGGTCATCGACTCTTTCACCGGCAAGTACGGCGTGGTTGCTGCTGACGAGAAGCTCTTCTCCGCAGGAGACGGCCTGTTCAAGCTCGGCTGCGACTTCATGAGCACCGGATTCATCTCCATCATGGTTCCTGTCCTCGCGCTCGGTTTTCTGGTCCATATCATCTATGGCTGCTGGCTGTCGTGGCAGAATATGAAAGCCCGCGGAGGCTGGAAGCGCTATGAAGTGGCCAGCAAGGCCGAAGCTGATTCCTGGTCCGCCAAGAATATGCTCGTCCTCGGTGTCATCATCCTCGGTTTCATCTGCTTCCACCTCACCCATTTCTGGGCCAAGATGCAGCTGCCCGAGATGTTCGGAGTTGGCAACTATGAGAACAATCCTTATCTCCTGCTGAACGTTACATTCGGCAAGTGGTGGATCCTCGTCCTCTATATCATTTGGTTCGCAGCTGTCGGTCTGCACCTCGTCCATGGCTTCTGGAGCATGTTCCAGACCGTCGGCTGGAGCGGACAGACCTGGTTCAAGAGGCTCAAGGTCATCGGCGTTATCGTCGCCTGCATCATCGTCCTCCTCTTCGTCGCCACTGCGGTCAACGCTTTCATCCAGGCCAACTTTATCGCCTAGGCTGATTAAATTTGTCCAAAACATATTTTTTGTGTACCTTTGCGGTCCCTATTTTGTGTAGGGATCGCAATTTTTATTATTAACTAATTAAAGATCAAGACAGTGGACACACTAAGCTACAAGACAGTCTCGCTTAACAAAGCGACTGTGAACAAAGAGTGGGTTGTCATTGATGCTACAGATCTTCCGCTTGGCCGCCTCGCTGCCCGCGTCGCTCTTGTCCTCCGTGGCAAGAACAAGCCCGGCTTTACTCCCAACGTCGACTGCGGTGACAACGTCATCGTCGTCAACGCCGAGAAAGTCGCTCTCAAGGGCAACAAGATGACCGACCGCGTGTACATCCGCTATACCGGCTATCCCGGTGGACAGCGCTTCACCACGCCTAAGGAGATCCTTCAGAAGAGACCCGCTGAATTGGTCCGGAGAGCAGTCAAGGGTATGCTCCCGAAGACCCGTCTTGGCAACCAGATCCTCGGCAACCTCCATGTGTATGCAGGCCCCGAGCATCCGCACCAGGCCCAGAACCCTAAAGTTATTAAGTTGGACGAAATTTAAACAGAGCAAATGGAACAGATTCACGCCCTTGGAAGACGCAAGGCAGCTGTAGCTCGCGTTTATCTCGCAGCAGGTACCGGTGAGGTCCTCATCAACGGCCGTAGCCTCGACAGCTACTTCGCTGAGGAAGCCCTCCGTTACATTGTGAACCAGCCGTTCTCGGTGACCAACACCGAGGGCCAGTTCGACCTCAAGGTCAACGTCGTTGGCGGTGGCATCAAGGGTCAGGCAGAGGCTATCAGGCTTGGTATCGCACGCGCACTCTGCGAGGTTGACAAGGAAGCTTATCGTTCTGCGCTCAAGGCCGCCGGTTTCCTCACCCGCGACGCCCGCGAGGTCGAAAGGAAGAAGCCCGGTCAGCCCGGTGCCCGCAGACGCTTCCAGTTCAGCAAGCGTTAGTACTACAATCACGCTGTTTTACAGATTGCACAGTCCGGTTGTGAAATCTCCGGATCTTAGGAAGGATGCGAATCCAACCTGGCTGCCGGGAGATTGCCGGGACTGCGGAAAAGACAGGAGACTGACAAGGTCACTACTCCGGTCTTGATGAAAAGAGAACAAAAAGTAAAAAAACAAAACAATGTCTAGAACAAATTTCCAGGAATTGCTTGATGCAGGCGTTCACTTCGGACATCTCGCCAGGAAGTGGAACCCCAAGATGGCTCCGTACATCTTCGATCAGAAGAACGGCATCCATATCATTGACCTGCACAAGACCGTCGTCAAGGTTGACGAGGCTGCCGAGATGATGAAGGAGCTGGCCAAGTCCGGCCGCAAGATCCTCTTCGTAGCCACCAAGAAACAAGCCAAGGACATCGTCTCGGAGAAGGCTGCCGAAGTTACCATGCCTTCGATCACCGAGCGCTGGGCCGGTGGCATGCTCACCAATTTCCCTACCATCCGCAAGGCCATCAAGAAGATGAGCACCATCGACAAGATGAAGGAGGATGGCACTTTCGAGAAACTCGCCAAGAGAGAGCGTCTCCAGGTGGACCGCCAGAGGGCCAAGCTGGAGAAGAACCTCGGTTCCATCCGGGATATGAGCCGTCTCCCTTCGGCTATCTTCGTGGTTGATGTACAGAAGGAGGCCAACGCCGTCAAGGAGGCCAACCGTCTGAACATCCCGGTATTCGCTATGGTTGATACTTGTTGCGATCCCACCCCGATTGATTATGTGATTCCGGCCAATGATGACGCCACGAAGTCCATCGAGTGCATCATGAATGTACTCTGCAAGGCCATCCAGGAAGGACTCGAGGAGAGGAAGCTCGAAAAGGACAAGGAAGCCGCCGAAGAGGAGGCTGCCGTGAAGCCCACCGCCAAGAAGCTCCGCGCCCGCAAGGGTGCCAAGCCCGTAGATGTCGAGGCTGAAGCCGAGGCCGCCGAAGAGGCCGCCGAGGCCCCTGCCGCTCCCGCCGCCGAGGCGGAATAATCGCTCTGTTTAACATTAATATTTGACGAATATGCAGATTACCGCAGCAGACGTAATGAAATTACGCAAGATGACCAGCGCCGGCATGATGGATTGCAAGAAGGCTCTCATGGAGGCTGAAGGCGATTTCAACAAGGCAATGGACATCATCCGCGAGAAGGGTAAGCTCGTGGCCGCCAAGCGCGCTGACCGCGAGACCTCCGAAGGCGCCGTCAAGGCCCGCATCGCAGGTAACAAGGGTATCCTTGTCTGCCTTGGTTGCGAGACCGACTTCGTCTCCCGCAACGAGGCCTTCCAGGCCCTTGCCGAGGCTATCGCCGACGTCGCCATCGCCAACTGCCCCGCCGATCTCGAGGCTCTCAAGGCCTGCAAGATGGCTGACGGCCTGACCGTCGCCGAGGCAGTCGAGGAGCAGACCGGCAAGACCGGCGAGAAGCACGTCCTCGCTTACTACGCCCTCGTGGAGGCTCCTTTCGTGAAGGAGTACATCCACAAGGTCAACGGCAAGCTCGGCGCTCTCGTGGGCTTCAACAAGGAAGTTCCCGCCGAGGTCGCCAAGGGTATGGCCATGCAGGTCGCTTCCATGAACCCCGTCGCCGTCTCCGCAGCTGATTGCCCGCAGGAGGTCATCGACAACGAGCTCAAGGTCGCTACCGAGAAGACCAAGGAAGAGCTGGTGAAGAAGGCTGTTGACGCCGCCCTCTCCAAGGCCGGCATCAACCCCGCCCACGTCGACAGCGAGGCTCACATCGAGTCCAACACTGCGAAGGGCTGGCTCACTCCCGAGCAGGCTGACAAGGCCCGCGAGATCATCAAGACCGTCGGTGAGGAGAAGGCCGCGAACCTTCCCGAGCAGATGGTTGCGAACATCGCGAAGGGTCGTCTGAACAAGTTCTTCAAGGAGAGCACCCTCGAGGAGCAGGAGTACACCATGAGCGACGACAAGAAGACCTGCAAGCAGGTCCTCGCCGAGGCCGACAAGGAGGCCAAGGTCGTCTGCTTCAAGAGGTTCTCCCTCAACGACTAATTGTCAATCCAAATATTGCGAGAATGGCCTGCGGTTTGCGGGCCATTTTTGTTATATTTGTATCGTTATGAATCTGAAGAGTCTTGCAAGGGACACCGCCATCTACGGTCTGGTGAGCATCGTAGGCAGGTTCCTGAACTATCTGCTGGTCATCCTGTACACCTATAAGATCCCGGCGGAAAGCGGTGGTTACGGCATCGTGACCAATCTTTACGCATATACCGCGCTCTTCTTCGCCCTCCTTACTTTCGGTATGGAGACCACCCTTTTCCGCTTCGCCAACAAACCCGACGCGGACGAGAAGATGGTCACCAGCAATGCCTTGAGGATGGTAGGTCTTGTGGGTGTATTGTTCCTCGCGGCAGTGTTCCTCTTCCTTCGTCCCATTTCCGAGTCTTTGGGATACGAAGCACATCCGGAGTATATCGGCATTTTTGCGCTGATAACCGCCCAGGACGCTTTCCAGGCAGTTATGTTCAGCCGCCTGCGTCAGCGGCGCAAGGCCATGCGTTTCGTGGCGCTTAAGTTCGCCTTCATCATACCGAGCATCCTCCTCAATCTCTTCGTCTTCCTGGTGATGGTCAATATGCCTTCGCTGCACGACATTTTCGTCCGTTTCGACTACGGCGTCGGCCTCATCTTCTTCATCAACCTTTTCTGCACGACGCTCGTCTCGCTCCTGTTCATCCCCGAGATCAAGGAGATTGCATATGGGTTTGACAAACAGCTCGCAAAGCAGATGCTGATATACTCCTGGCCTCTGCTGCTGCTGAGCCTTGTCGGAGTACTCAACCAGGTGGCGGACAAGATACTTCTCCCTCGTCTTATGCCCGGAGAGGATGGTATGGTGCAGCTCGGCATCTACGGGGCCTGTGTGAAGATAGCTATGATAATGGCCCTGCTGACCCAGGCCTTCCGCTATGCGTACGAGCCGATAGTCTTTGCGGACAACAGGGACAGGAACAGCCCCGCTACGCTTGCCGACGGTACGCTGTACTTCATCGTCTTTACCTTGCTCGCTTTCCTGGGTGTGATGGTCTTTATGCCCGTGCTTCAGCATTTCGTGGGAGCAGGGTACCGCGTCGGCCTCGGAGTCGTCCCAGTCGTAATGATGGCAGAGATTTTTATGGGCGTCTATTTCAATCTCTCCTTCTGGTACAAGCTTACGGACCAGAACTGGTGGGGCGCAATCATCAGCGCCGTCGCCGTGGCGGTGATGGTCGCCATCAACGTCATCTTCGTCCCTAAAATCGGCTATTGGGCATGTGCCTGGGGAGGTTTCGCCGGCTACGGCATCGCCATGCTCCTCAGCTATTTCATCGGGCAGATGAAGTATCCGATACACTATGACCTTAAGGGCATCGGGCTCGCGGTCTTGTCGGCGGGTGGCGCGTATGCCGCTCACGCCGCCATAGTCCGCGCCGGAGCCGGCCCTGTCGTGAGCATCGCCCTCGGCACGCTTCTCATCGCCGCCTACTGCGGCATACTCTTCCTGTATCTCCGCCGCCGGTCATCCATATCCTAAAGTGCGCTAGACGGTCCAACAGATGGACCTTCTACGTCAAAATAGCCCCAAAATGCTTTAGACGGTCCAATTACTGGACCGTCTAGGTCAAAGACAATAAAAAAACGGTCCGTGCTTCTCAGCAAGGACCGTTTGCAATTCTAACCAAAATTTAACCTATGAAAAAACTATTCGATTACAGATATTGCAATGTCTGTGCCATAACGAAAAAAGTTTTAACATAAATCAAATATATTCGTCATAAGCGGTTATTCCTTGACAAGGTTGATCGAAATGATCTTCACGTCGTTGAGAGGACGGTCCCGCTGGTCGGTCTGGACGGCGGCGATCTTGTCGATCACGTCAAGGCCGGAGATGGTCTCGCCGAAGACGGTATAATCGCCGTCAAGCTGAGCGCAGGCCGCCTCGCTCTGCACGATATAGAACTGCGAGCCGGAAGACTCCTTCATGGGGTTGGCGGCATCGCCGCGGCGTGCAGCGGCCAGGGCGCCCTTCTTGTGGGTGTACTCGGGAACGAACTCTGCCGGGACGGTATAGCCCGGACCGCCGGTACCGAACTTGTCGGCATTGGCCGGATCCTTGGTCAGCGGATCTCCGCCCTGGATCATGAAATTGCTGATGACCCTGTGGAAAAGGAGTCCGTTGTAATAGCCCGAGAGGGCGAGTTTCGCGAAGTTCTCGCGGTGTTTGGGGGTCTGGGAATAGAGCTTGATCCTCATCGTGCCCATATTGGTGACGATGTCGAATACCGGCTCTTCCGGCAATGTCGCTAAAGTGGCCATGGCTTCTTTCTGTTTTTGTTGCATTTCTGCCTGCTCGAGGGAGTCGAGGCGGGCCTGCTCGGCCGCCTGCTTCTCGGCTTTCTTGTTGGAATTGCCGCAGCTGGCGGCAATGAGGATGGCGCCTGCAAGGCAGAGCGCGCTGATAAGGATTCTCTTCATATCTATATAACTTTAATCGAGTCTGCGGTAATTGTACCCCATCGCATCGAGGATCTTCAGCTCGTGCTCCGAGAGCTTGGTCTTGAAGCCTTCGAAGTCCTTGTTTTCGGGTTTGCACCACTGCACTTCGCTGAGGGCCATCAAACGGGGCAGGAGCATATACTGCAGGTGCTCCTCGGTGGAGATATACTCCGTCCAGAGATTGGCCTGCACTCCGAGGATATGATTCTCCGCTCCCGCGGGCATTCCCTCGAGGGGTTCGAAGCTGTAAACCTTCTCCAATGGAAGGTTCCCTCCGATGCCGACGGGCTCCTTGTCCTTGTCCTGGCTCTGCATATAGTCGAAATAGCAGTGTGAGGTGGGAGTCATGATGGCGTCGAATCCGTGCGATGCGGCTTCCTTTCCGCCGTCCACTCCGCGCCAGGACATTACCGTGGCGCCTTTGGCAAGCTCGCCTTCCAGGATCTCGTCCCAGCCGATGATTTTCTTGCCCTTGGTGGCAAGGAAAGCCTGCATGCGTGCAGTGACGTAGCACTGCAGGTACTGCTCGGCGCTGAATTTCCCGTCGGCCTTCAGGCCGAGCTCCGCGATCTTCGCCTGGCAGTCCGGGCATTTCTCCCACTCGGTCTTGGGACATTCGTCACCGCCGATGTGGATGTATTCGCCCGGGAACAGATCGGCTATTTCGCCCAGGACGTTCTCGAGGAACTCGTAGGTCGTTTCCTTTCCGGCGCAGAGCACTTCGTCGGCGACGCCCCACTTGTGCCAGGCTTCGTAAGGACCGCCGCTGCAGCCAAGCCAGGGATAAGCCGACATTGCGGCGAGCATATGTCCGGGAAGGTCGATTTCGGGGATGACCGTGATGCCCAGCTTTGCGGCGTAGTCAACGACTTCCCTTATCTGCTCCCTGGTGTAGTACCCTCCGTAACGTATGCCGTCGTCGGAGTTGAAGTCCCTGCCTATCATCGTTCCGCTGCGGTAACCGCCGACAAGCGTCAACTCTGGATACTGCTCGATCTCCACGCGCCAGCCCTGGTCGTCGGACAGGTGCCAGTGGAAGCGGTTGAGCTTATAGACGGACATGATGTCGAGGTAGCGCTTGACGGCATCCACGCTGAAGAAGTGACGTGCGCAGTCGAGATGCATGCCGCGGTAGGAGAAGCGCGGCTTGTCGGAAATCACGGCGCACGGCAGGTGCCAGTCGGCCTTGACGCCGACGGAGTTGCCGTAGATGGCCTCGGGCAGCATCTGCTTGATGGACTCTACGGCATATTTGAGGCCGTAGAAGCCGGAGGCCCGGACGATGACGGATTTCTTCCCGATCTCGATGCGGTACTCCTCGTCCGACATGCGCGAGTCACGGATGAATACGAACCCCTTGATCTTACCCGCTGAAGCTGATGCGGCTATGCCGACCGGCACGGCGAATGCGCTGACCTTGCCGGTAACAAGGGACATCCTTGCCGCGAATTCCTGGACGACGGTGCGCGAAGCCGCATCGAAGGCATCGTCGCAGCTGACGCCGGCGCCGATGGCCTTGAAGGTCCCGCTCTGGAGCTCTATGCTCTCCGGCTGCGGGACGATGCGGATGAAATAGTCCTTGGCGAAGCCGGAAATGGGCGCCAGGAGAAGGAATATCGCAAGTATTGTCCGTAGTTTACTCATGGTCAGGGATTATAGCGGATGCTAAGATAGTAAAAAAATCAATACAGAAGGAGCCCCAAAACCCCCGAGAGTATGATCAGCAGGATGGGGTTGACCTTGAACTTGAACGACGCCAGGAAGGCCGCTGCGAACAGCAGCCAGCTCTTCCAGTCGGGGAAGTTCTCCTCGACGATATGCATGGACGGGACATTGCCGCTCCAATCGACCTTGAAGATGAGGATGAGCGCCGCGGCGCCGATAAGGCCGACCACGGCGGGTCGGATGACGCTCATGACTCCCTCGAACATCGGACTTCCCTTGACCTTGGTGTAGAACCTGACCAGCAGGAGTACAATGAAGAATGAAGGCAGCGTGATGGCGAGTGTAGCCGTCAGCGAGCCCACGATGCCCATGAGATGCCCGGCCCCGGTGGCGGTCACGACGTCATAGCCCACGTACGTGGCGCAGTTGATGCCCACCGGGCCGGGCGTCATCTGCGAGATGGCGACGATGTCGGTGAACATGCTTTCCGTCAGCCACGCGTGCTTGACCACCACTTCCGCCTGGATGAGCGAGAGCATGGCATAGCCTCCGCCGAAAGTGAACATTCCGATCAGGAAGAAGGTCCAGAACAGCTGTGCGAGCAGAGTGATCATCCCCGTCCCTCCTTTCCTTTGCGCTCGCGCCAGAGCGTGACGGCCACGGCCAGCACTATGAGCACGAGAAGAATGTATATGGGCGAGAACTTCAGGACCGCCACGGCCACCAATGCCGCGGCGGAGATGGCCCATGCCCACCATGTGTGGTTGTTCTTGATGGCCATATTGAGCATCGGTACGGCTATGAGCGAAGCCACTACCGGGCGGATGCCCTTGAAGATCCTTATCACGACGGGCGAATCCTTGAAGGAAGAGAAGAGGATGGCGATGAGGAGGATGGCCACGAACGACGGAAGCGTAGCGCCGAGCGTCGCGGCTATGCTGCCCTTCACCCCGCGGAGCTTATATCCCGCGAAGATGGACATGTTCACGGCCAGCACTCCGGGAGCGCTCTGAGCCAATGCGATAATGTCCGGAAGCTCGTCTTCGCCTATCCATCCACGCGAGTTCATCTCGCGCTGGATGATCGGAATCATGGCGTATCCTCCGCCAATGGTGAAGGCTCCGATCTTGGCGAAAACACCGAATATTTCGATCAGCGAAACCTGCTCTTTCATCCTGTTTTATCCTATGGGGAAACAAAGATAAGGAATTGCTCCCGAATGATTCAGTGAAAGGGAGTTTTTTTGCCTTTTTTGTCAAAAAAAATTTGCTGGGAAAGAAAAAGTAGTTATCTTTGCAGCCCGTTTCGATAGAAGCGGCCAGTTATTTGACAATATTGAAAGATAAGTACAAGCAAGTACCGAGAAAATTATAAGAATCGAGAGCGTTGATTTCTTTGAAACGCGTCAGGACAGACTAGAGTTATAATAGAATTATACAAAGAAGAGTTTGATCCTGGCTCAGGATGAACG
>JAEEGJ010006114.1_pt1 | contig 36603 bp, 27 predicted proteins | sample 8958761 | NCBI WGS metagenome assembly JAEEGJ01 (sample SAMN16246546, study PRJNA631951) | gut metagenome | biome: gut microbiome; feature: rumen; material: RS-attached | host: Bos | place: Iran: Karaj | collected 2018-10
CCTAAATGGATTTACTTTGTGCTGTTCTTTGCCTGGGGTTGGCTAATGTGGAGACTCTGGTGCTGGATCGATTCCAGAAAGAGCAGAAAAGACGCGTCTGAAATTAAGGGAACAGATTCATAGTTTTACGACTGCCTTGAACTAGTGAACGGCAAGAAAGGCATCAGGCTTATTCTTGCCGTTTTTTGTGTATATTTGAAAGTTGTAGCAATTTGTACTGCATCCAAGGGTGGTGCTGATGCGAATTGCCGCTGGACTGATTAGAAAATATATTGAATATGGGAAAGATTATACTCACCGGAGACCGCCCTACCGGCAGGCTCCATATCGGACACTATGTAGGCTCGCTAAAAGGAAGAGTCGAACTCCAGAACGCTATGGACTATGACAAGATGTTTGTGTTCATCGCAGATGCACAGGCTCTTACCGATAATTTTGACAACCCTGAAAAAGTGCGCCAGAACATCATAGAGGTGGCTCTGGACTACCTCAGCGTAGGGCTGGATCCATCAAAGATAACTCTGTTTGTGCAGAGCATGATTCCTGAACTTACGGAACTGGCGTTCTACTATATGAACCTTGTGACCGTGGCCAGGCTTCAGAGAAATCCTACCGTCAAGACCGAGATTGCAATGAGGGGTTTTACCAGCGAGGACCAGCAGGCCGTGTTCGGAAGCGGACTTCCTGTTGGATTCTTCACCTACCCTATCTCACAGGCTGCTGATATCACGGCATTTAAAGCCACGACCGTTCCGGCCGGAGAAGACCAGAAGCCGATGATAGAGCAGACAGTGGAAATCGTGAGAAAATTCAACAGCATCTATGGAGAGACTCTCGTGGAGCCTCAGATTCTGCTGCCTGCAAACAACGCCTGCCACCGTCTTCCTGGAATCGACGGCAAGGCCAAGATGAGCAAGAGCCTTGGAAACTGCATCTACCTCAGCGAGCCGGCAGACATTCTGGCTAAGAAAGTGATGAGCATGTACACAGACCCTCAGCACATCAGCATCAACGATCCGGGCCATATAGAAGGCAACACCGTATTCACTTATCTGGACGCTTTCTGCCGCCAGGAGCATTTCGGCAAGTATCTGCCAGAGTACCCTAACCTGGACGAGCTGAAGGCTCACTACCAGAGGGGAGGACTCGGAGACGTGAAGATAAAGAAGTTCCTGGGCAAGATTCTTGAAGAAGAGCTCCAGCCGATAAGAGAAAGGCGCAAGGAGTTCGAGAAAGACATTCCTGAAATCTACAATATGCTCAAAAAAGGAAGCGAAAAAGCCCGCGAAGCCGCCGCCCAGACTATGGACGATGTGCGCAGGGCAATGAAGATCAACTACTTTGAGGACAAAGAACTGATTGCCGAACAGGCCAAGAGGTTCAGCGCCAAGTAACAGACTTCTCTTCAAGACAAGAAACATTCAAGACAAAACACTTCAGAATATGAAAAAGATATTTACACTCGTGGCTATCTGCCTGGCGCTGCTCTCGGCTTCTTCCGTTTTCGGGCAGATGAAGAATAATCCAAAGGTGGGCGACATGTTCATCAACTTCACCGTTCAGCAGGACCCTCAGAATCCAAACAGCAAGGTATCGCTGAGCAACTATGTCGGAAGAGGAAAATGGGTTGTGGCAGATTTCTGGGCTTCCTGGTGCGGATGGTGCATAAAGGAAATTCCGACCCTGAAGAAGATCTTCAACGATCTGCCTAAAGAAAAGGTTACCGTCCTGAGCATTGCTGTATGGGACAAACTTGCTGACACAAAGGCTTCTGCAAGGGAAAACGGAATCGTATGGTCACAGATTGTAAACGCGCAGGACATACCGTCAGACGCTTACGGTTTTGGCGGCATTCCTTACATCGTGGTGTTTGACCCGCAGGGCAAGATTGCCGCTATCGGACTGAGAGGAAACAATCTGTACCAGTTCGTGAAGAAATCAGTCGAAGGCTCCAGATAAAGATTGCCGGGATGCCTCTTCTTTCTGTCAGCAAACTGAGTCTCGGGTATGGAGACAAGCAGATCTTCGCCGGCATAAACGCTTGTGAAGATGATGGTTGCCTTATTGCCTTACTAGGCTCCAACGGAAGAGGAAAGTCCACGCTTTTGCGCACGATAGCCGGGCTGGAAAACATCTGGGGCTCTGGAAGTATCCTGTACAATGGCAAAACTCTGGACAGCTATTCCAGAAAAGAAGCCAGTTCTCTGGTCTCCTTTGTAAGTCCGCTGGCAGACAGGACAAAATTCCTGAGCGTAAAGGATTTGGCCGCCATCAACAGCTATTTCCGGACCAACTGGATCGGGGCCTCGGACCCCGCAGAGGAAAAAAGAGTGCAGGAAGCCCTGAAGATGGTCGGGCTGGAAGGTTTTCAGGACAGGGACTGCACCAGTCTCAGCGATGGCGAATTCCAGAGAGCGACAATAGCCGGAGCCATAGTCCAGGACAGCCGCATCATCCTGCTGGACGAGCCTACGGCTTTTCTGGATGTGGCAAACAAATTTCTGGTAACCAGGCTTCTGAAGCAGATTGCCCACAAGGACAGCAACCGCAAGCTGATAGTCTTCTCCACCCACGACCTGCAGCTGGCCCTTCAGATTTGTGACCGGCTGTGGATAATGACCGAAGAAGGGTTCTTCTCCGGAAGTGTGGACCAGATGACAGAAAGCGGAGCCATAGACAAGATGTTCGACGTGGAAGGCCTGGCTTTTGACAGAGAAAAGATGATGTTCGTGTGCAGGGATATTTAAGAAAATTAACTAAAGATGAGCAAGATACGGATTACAAGAGAGTTCAGTTTCGAAGGGGCCCATGCCCTTGAAGGATATGACGGAAAGTGCAGCCACATCCACGGCCATTCCTACCGGCTGGCGGTGACTGTTGCCGGAGAACCCGTCGCCGAGGAGAACTCTCCAAAGAAAGGGATGGTCATAGACTTTACTGACCTGAAAAGAATTGTAGGAGAGAACATTATTGACAAGTTCGACCATGCGCTGGTAATGAGCCGCGGAGCAGCTTTGGCGGATGAAATCCAGAAGGCTTACGGCAATGTCGTTGTCGTGGACTTCCAGCCTACAAGCGAGATGCTTGCCATCCATTTTGCTCAGATAATCTCCGGCAAGCTGCCTGAAGGCATAAGTCTTTTCAGCGTAAAACTCTGGGAAACAGAAAAGAGCTGCGCCGAGTGGTACGCTTCAGACAATAACTGCAGATAGTTTTGCTTGTTTTATGGCTAACAAGATTTTCCTCATAGACGGGCACGCGCAGATATTCAGGATGTATTATGCGTTTATGCGCCATCCCCTTATAAATTCCAAGGGGATAGATACTTCCATCCTGTATGGATTCACCAAGATGATCCTTGAACTGATAAACAGGGAGCATCCCACCCATCTTGCCGTGGCTTTCGACCTTCACGCGGAAACGTTCCGCCACAAAGTCTATGGGGAATACAAGGCAAACCGTCCGCCGGCTCCGGAACTGGTGGTGGATGCACTGGAACCGCTGAAGGAAATACTCAATGCCCTGAACGTTCCCGCCATTGGTATGGAAGGTTATGAGGCAGATGATGTAATCGGCTCAATGGCAAAGCAGTGGGCCACTCCTCACTCCCCGGTCTACATGGTAACTCCGGACAAGGACTACGGTCAGCTGATAGATGACAACATTTTCCAGTACAAGTTCCCGAAAGGATCCGCTACGGAAATTGATATCGTGGACAAGGAAAAGATCTGCGCGTATTATGGGATCAAGTCTCCCGAAAGTGTGATAGATATACTTACTATCTGGGGTGACGCTTCTGACAACATCCCCGGTGTCAAGGGCATCGGTGAAGTAGGTGCCAGGAAACTCATAGGGACATATGGCAACATAGACAATCTGCTGAAGCATCTGGACGAACTGCCCGCCAAGCAGAAGGAAAAGATTCAGGAGGCATCTTCCCATCTGGATATGAGCCGTTTCCTGGTGACCATCAAGACCGACATAGACCTTCCGGTGACTTTGGACGACATTAGAATCCAAGGGGCGAACCAGGCGGCTGTGGACAGTGTTTTTGCCAAATACGAATTCTCCTCGCTCAAGAAGATGATCGCATCCTATTCGGATATGCCGGCCGATGATATGCCGGCCGATGATTTCCCTGAAGACGAGGATAAGCCGTCCGGCAATTATTTCAACAGTTATATTCCTGAAGAAAAGAGTGTTGCGGAAGATATTGACATTCCTCAGATAAGGTTTGTGGACCTTGCTGCCCTCAAGGATGCCGCCAGGAAAAACAGCGAGGTTTCCCTTTTCGCCGAGTCGTCCGGAAAGATTGTCCTGTCCACTCTAGACTCCGGCTCCACAAGGAATAAACCGAAAGGAATCGCCTGGAAAGGAATTCCCGGGCCTGAAGCACTTAACCTGATAGAAGACAGTTCCATAGCCAAGACAGGATGCAACCTCAAGGATTCTGTCCGACTCATTGCTTCAGCGATGGACTCCGGTATCGGGAATCTGATCGAAGGTTTTTCAAAGTCCGAACTCAATGATATCACCCTGTTACACTATCTGATTGATCCTGAGGTCAGCCATTCCCCTTCCTTCATCCTTAAGCAGCAGTTCGGTCTGGATATTGAGAATCTGGCAGAGAAAAAGGAAGAACCCGCCCAGATGGATCTTTTTTCCCAGGAAGATGATGAGGATCCAGCAAAAGACGAGGCCCTGGCTAAAGAATGCGTCCTGTATATATACCTGAAAAACAAGCTCTCGGAAGAGGTCGCCAGAATTTCTCCGGAAGGAGGGAACCTCTACAGGACTATCGAGATGCCGCTTATCGGGACATTGGCCAAGATGGAGTTTGCCGGAGTGAAAATTGATACGGCCCAGCTCAAGGATTACAGCAGAACCCTCACATCCCAGATGAACGGAATTGAGCTCAAGGCAAAGGCTCTTGCCGGTGATGCACAGATTAATCTTTCTTCTCCCAAGCAGGTGGGAGAACTGCTGTTCGAGAAACTGAAGATATCTTCCGATATCAAGAAAACTCCGAAGGGAAGTTATCCAACGGACGAGAGCACTCTGAGATCTGTTGCTCCCGCCCACCCAATCGTAGAGGAAATCCTCGAATACCGCAATTTCAAGAAACTTCTCTCCACTTACGCAGATGCTCTGCCGGCTTTGGCAAGCAGTCGCGATGGAAAGATACATACGACTTTCAACCAGGCGCTTACGGCTACCGGAAGACTGTCTTCCAACAACCCTAACCTCCAGAATATACCTATCCGCACGGAAAGGGGCAGGGAAATCCGCAAGGCCTTCATCCCGTCTTTCGAGGACGGCTTTATCGTCAGTGCAGACTATTCCCAGATCGAACTCAGGCTCATGGCTCATTTCAGCGGTGATGAACATCTGATATCAGCTTTCAACAGCGGGGAGGATGTACACAGGGCAACTGCCGCAAGGCTTTTCGGAGTTGATGCGAAAGATGTGTCCGACGATATGAGACGTAAGGCTAAAACCGTGAACTTCGGCATTATTTACGGCATCTCCTCATTTGGTCTGGCGGAAAGGATGGATATAGGCGTTGGAGAAGCCAAAACATTCATAGAGAATTACTTCAAGATGTATCCAGGAGTCAGTTCCTATATTGCGGACACCGTGGAAAAGGCCCATAGCAGGGGATTCGTGGAAACTCTCTATGGAAGGAGACGTTACCTGAAAGACATCAACTCACGCAACGCCAATGTCCGCAAGTTCAACGAACGAAATGCTGTAAACGCCCCTCTTCAGGGCAGTGCGGCTGACATTATAAAGATTGCTATGGCAAACATCTCCCGAAGGCTTGAAGGAGAACGTCTTGAAAGCAAGATGATCCTACAGGTCCACGATGAACTTGTATTTGACGTGCATCCGAAGGAAAAGGACATCGTGATGGAAATAGCCCGCGCAGAGATGGAAAGGGTCGCCGAGCTAAAGATCAAACTTATTGCAGAATGTGGATATGGCAAAAACTGGCTTGAAGCACACTAACACCAAAGAGTATGTGATGATGGATGTGGGCCAAATCATCACTTACGCCAAAGAGGGTGAGCAACTGGCTTTTACACTGCTCTTTGACAGGTACTACATCCCGCTCATGAATTTCCTCAAAAGGAATTTTGTCACGGTTCACAAAGAGCTCAGCGAGGAAGTTGAGGATATTTGCATGGATACCTTCAACAAGGCTTTCATGAACATTGCTTCATACGACGAAAAGTACAAATTCTCCACCTGGCTATACAGGATTGCCATAAACTGCCTGACCGATTTTCTCAGGCGCAGCCGCAATTCAATCAGCGATGCCAGTGCTTCAGACAGCGGAGAAGTCGGGAACGTTCTCTCTCCAGACACTCCTGAAGAGAATCTGATCATCAGCCAGCAGATTGAAAAGACGATGAAGGCCATAGACCGCCTCCCGGATATATATAAAGACGTAATGCTATTGTATATAGAAGGTTACGCCCTGGATGACATTGCCGACGAACTTGATATTTCCCTCTCCAACACAAAGGTCAGGGTAAAGAGAGGCAAGGATCTCCTGGCGGAGGCATTGAAAGACAGTCCTCTGGCCCAGAAACGCAAAAAGAAAGTCGCGACGAGGAAAACCAAGGAATAACAGATGAACGCAGAGGTCATATACAAGTTTTTTCCTGTTCTGTCCGCCGGGCAGAGGCAGCAGATAGAAATGCTGGCGCCTCTGTACAAAGACTGGAACTCAAAGATCAATGTCATCAGCCGCAAAGACACTGACTGCTTCTACTTGCACCACGTCCTGCATTCGGCGGCAATTGCCAGATTCATCGCAGAGTTCCTCCCCGATCTTCAGGCCAGGATGACAAATCCGGAAGCCGGGATTTCGGTTATGGATGTCGGGTGCGGCGGAGGTTTTCCGGGGATTCCACTGGCAATTCTCTATCCTCATTCCAGATTCCTTCTTGTTGATTCCATAGGCAAGAAAATCAAAGTGGCCCAGGCTGTAGCGGATTCCATTGGCCTGAATAATGTAACCACCCTCCATTCAAGGGCCGAAGAAGTTGATGGAAAGTTCGATCTTATAGTATCCAGGGCGGTAACCTCCCTCTCCAACTTCATTCCGTGGGTCAAGGGCAAATTCTCGGAAGGCATCCTGTATCTAAAGGGCGGAAACCTGGAAGAAGAAATCGCCGAGGCTATGAAAAAGTGTAAACTGAGGCCTTCACAAATCTTCCAGAAAGACATAACAGACTGGTTCTCCGATGAATACTTCCAGGAAAAGAAAGTCCTTTTCATAAAATAATCCTGATTTTTTTGGTATTTGGAGAATAAATCTTATATTTGCAGCCCAATTGACGGAAATAATAAAGAGTTAAAGATATGAAACGTACATTCCAACCTTCCATCCGCAAAAGACGCAACAAGCACGGATTCAGAGAGAGAATGAGCACTCCTAACGGAAGAAGAGTTCTCGCTGCACGCCGTCGCAGAGGAAGAAAAAAACTGACAGTTTCTTCTGAGGACAGGTTCTAGACTTGTCTTTTTGAGGTGAGAGTGAGGCTGGCCATAAGGTCAGCCCATTTTATTTTCTGCAGTTTTTGTATATTTGTGTGTTATGGCAAACAAGAAAACTCAGGAGAATACATCCAAATACTGGTGGCTTAAGCATCTGGTGCTTGCCCTGATAGCCGCCCTGGCGACAGTATTGATTCTGTTCTGGATGCTTAAGGGCATTACCCGCCACGGCAAGACCCTGGAAGTGCCGGACCTTACCAACATGACCCTTTCCGAGGCCAGGAAGGTGGCAAAGAAGAATCATATCAGAATCAAGATCACCGATTCAGTCTATATACCTCAGCTTCACGCCGGACAGGTGCTCAAGCAGACCCCTGGCGCAGGCTCCCGCGTTAAGAAGAACCGCAACATTCTGATAACCATAAACTCTCTGGTCCCAATGATGGTGAAGGCTCCCGATGTGGTGGGTTATTCCCTGAGACAGGCCGAGAGCAACCTTCACGCCGCCAACCTTCAGGTGGGAAGGCTTAACTATGTGCCTGACATTGCAACCAACAGCGTTATGGGCCAGTCCTACAAAGGAAGGGCTCTGACACCGGGAACGGAGATTCCGGCACAAAGCGAGGTGGACCTTACGCTTGGCCTGAGTGCATCCGACTGCTGGACAAAAGTCCCGAACCTTCTTACCCTCCCATACCATCGGGTAAAGGGAGAACTTACATATAACTCCCTGAATCTGGACAAGATAATGTTTGACGCAACCGTCAAGACTTATGCAGACACCCTCAACTCCATAGTCTATAAGCAGGAACCGGGCCCTACAATCGGTAATTCAGTCAGAATGGGTACCGGAGTGGTGATTTTCCTTACCCTGAATAAAGATCTTGCCGAGCTTAACAAGCAGAACACCAAGGCAAAGGATCTGGTTAGGGATACCTCATCATTGAATCTGCCTAAAGACACCCAACTGGAAGAAGCTCAGCCTGAGGAGAACACAGAAGAGGCTCAACCTGTTGAGACAAATAACGATGAGCCTGAGCTTTAACCGTCTATGGGCTCAAGCAAGAAAAAAAATACCGTAAAGAAACTTGCAGACAAGCTCAGCAGCTTGCCTTCTGTCGACGTGCAGGAGGAGGTTTTTGAGGATAGCCAGGATACAGAGTTCTCCGATGACGAGAACGTGGAGGAACTCTTCGAGCACTACAAGTTCATAGTGGACAAGGGCCAATCTATGATGAGACTGGACAAGTACATCACATCCAAGATGTTCGAGACCTCCCGCAGCCGTGTCCAGATGGCCATCGAGGCCGGTTACGTGAGGGTCGACGGCAAGATCGCCAAGTCCAACTACAAGATCAAGCCGCTGGAAGAGATCACCCTGGTGTTCCCGTACGAAAAACGTGTCAGAGACATAGGCCCTGAGAATATTCCGCTGAACATAGTTTACGAAGACGATGACGTGCTGGTAATAAACAAGGAAGCCGGCATGGTGGTGCATCCGGGACACGGGCATTTCTCAGGTACTCTGGTAAATGCTGTAGCCTATCACCTTGGCGGAAAGAACGGCATACTCGTACACAGGATAGACAAGGACACTTCCGGAATACTTGTCATCGCGAAGAACGAAGAAGCCCAGATGAAACTGGCAAAACAGTTCTTCGACCACACGACCAAGAGGAAATACGTGGCCATTGTCTGGGGCAACGTGGAGCAGGATGAAGGCACGATAGAGGGCAATATAACCCGCGACGAGTCGGACAGGATGAGGTTTACCGTAACCAAGGACCCTAACAAGGGAAAACACGCTGTTACCCATTACAGGGTTCTGGAAAGGTTTGGATACGTGACCGTTGTGGAATGCATACTGGAAACCGGAAGAACCCATCAGATAAGGGTCCATATGAAATATCTGGGGCATCCACTTTTCAACGATGACCGTTACGGCGGCAACAAGATCCTTCAGGGAACAATCTTCACCAAATACAAGCAGTTCATAGAAAACTGCTTCAAAATCCTTCCAAGGCAGGGACTTCACGCCAAAACCCTGGGCTTCGTACACCCTACTACCGGAAAGCAGATGGACTTTGACTCCCCGCTTCCTGAAGACATGAAAGCCCTTATCGAGAAGATGAGGAATTACGTCAAATCCCGAAACGATATAGAAGAGTAAACATCAGATAGCGCCCGAGGGTGTTGTTCCTGGTGTCCTGCCAGTAATTCTCGGCATTTGTTCTGGAGACGGACCTGTTTGACTTCAGAATATCGTACACCTTAACCTTGGCAGTCATCCTTTTCCTGAAGAAAGTCTTTGAGACAGATGCATTCCAGATAGTCTGGCTTTTGCCGTAACCTTCCGAGTATCCGATGAAGAAACGATGGGTAAGGTCAGATGAAATATTCCATGTTTTGTTGATTGTCCAGTTCAGGGAGCCGCTTGCGCGGTTGGTCCAAAGGGAAAGATTCTCCAGGGATTTGGAGGAATACCAGGTCCTTCTGTAGGACAAAGACAGCGCAGCCGTAGCCTCAAAATCGTCCAGTCGGTAACTAAGACGGTTGTTAAGACCCAGGTTGAGGTTCGTGGTGATATTCTCCTCAAACTGTGAGTTCACGTTCAGATAACTGATCCCGTTGTTCAGGGCTGACCGCGTCCAGAGGTTCCAGTAGAAATCTGTATTCGGAATCCTGTAATTGTACATCAGTCTGAGGTCCAGACTGTAGATGCCCTTGTCTGAATTGATGTACTGGCGCATCTGCACTCCGTCCGGAGTATAGGTCTTGCGGTTGATTATGCTGTTTGTGGTATACTTTCCCCTGAAGGTCACACTGAACCAGCGGTAACGGTTACGCTTGCCCGTCCGGTATTCCGTATCCAGATTGTGCGTAAATGAAGGATTCAGCCGGTCATTGCCTTCCTGGATAACCAGAGGGTTGGAATTGTCCTTAAGAGGAAGAAGCTGGTTCAGGGAAGGCTGGGAAGTGGTTCCCCGATACGTTACCCTGAGATATCTGCTTCCGTCAAACTTATGAATGAACCTTGCTGTCGGAGCAATGTTGTAAACCGTGTAGGAAGTGTCCCGGCCACGCCCTGTACTTTTTGTGGTGGAAGGCTGAAGGGAAGCCCCGAGCATAAAGTTGTAGCGTCTTTCCTGCTTTCGGAAACTCATCTCATAGCGCCTGGTGGTGAACCATCCTTTGTAATCTCTTGTCATATCCTCATCGAGGATGTCGTAACTGCCGGTTTCTGGATCATAGTCAAAGGTATTCCTCAGCGTGGTGGAACGGCTCTTTGCGCTGCGGTGGGCGAACTGAAGGAAATAGTTTCTGCCAAGCGGCTCTGTATAAGTAATATACATAGCATAGCCATTGCTTGTATTCTTTCGGTGATAGAACTGGTCTACATCTTTTGTCCGGTTGATTTCCCCGTTCTTGAAGTAGAAAGTGTTTGAGCGGTTGTATCCATCCGCGATGTTACGGGAGAAGTTGCCGTTGAGAACCAGGGCCATAGTCCTGCCGGGCTTGCCGAGCCTTTGTCTCCAGACAAATGTAACCCCTCCCTTCGCTGAAGAATTGTCTCCGAAGGAAGAACTCGTTCCCCTGTTTGTGGAATCCGCGTTTCTGAGAGTGGAGAAATCGCGTCCCCTGGAAAAATCTCCGCTGCCTAACTGGATATTCGGCTTGAGAGTAAAGGAAGTATTCTCGCTCGGCGAATAAACGGTCTCGCTGTTGAAGCGATGTCCCCGTGTCTTGTTGCGGTTGGAGTTTTGGGAATGGCTGTACTGGGTTACATCATCGCTGAGGCTGGAGACCCTGTCCACGGTTTGCTCAATAACCTGGTCCGATGCGGAATAGAGGTAACTGTTCTGTGTCTTAAGCTTTTTGTTCTTGCTCTCGTAGTTGTAGTTGGCTCCTCCCATCTTGCTGGTTGTCACTCCATTGCCGGTGGCGGTATTGCCCACCATAGAAGTCAGCATATCCATCGCCATATCCCTGAATCCGGCGTTGTTGGTGTTGTTGGTATTACCTATTACACTGAGCTGAGCAGTATTTGTAAACCTTCCGGCAAGCAGGGCTCCTTCATAGCGCCTGTCTGAACCGTATCCGCCACCAAGATTTCCGAACCAGTTATCGAAGATACCGTTCTTAAGACTCAGATCCAGCACGGTTTCTTCCTCGCCGTCATCTATGCCCGTGAAACGCGCTTCATCGCTCTGGCGGTCAAGAAGACGTATCTTCTCCACTATTTTTGCGGGTATGTTCTTGGAGGCCAGGGTCGGATCATCCATGAAGAATGTCTTTCCGTCTATCATTATCTTCTTGACCTCCTTCCCGTCCGCATAGATTTTACCGTCCTCTATCTCCACTCCTGGGAGTTTCTTGATGAGTTCCTCCAGCATATCGGCCTCCTCCACCTTGAAGGAAGAAACATTGAATTCTATGGTATCCTGCTTGACCAGCATCTGATTGCCTGTCGCCGAGACGGTTATGGAAGAGAGGGTATTGGCGGAAGCCAGATAGACCGCCCTAATATCGTTTGCGCCCCTTTTGACATCTACAGTAGCGGTATAGGTTCTGTAGCCGACATAATCGATCCTGGCCTCAGCCCTGCCTACAGGAACCCTTTGTATTACCGCAGTTCCGGTTGAATCTGTAAGGGCGTGGCGCTTGGGATTGGTTTCCCCGATATACTTTACGCTGAAAAGTGCTGCTTCCACGGGAGCCTTGGTGGCACTGTCCAGAACAACAACTTTCAAAGTGTTCTGGGCAAATAGAAAATTCCCCCCACCATACAGTATGAGTACGATGAGGGGGATGATTCTGAATATCCCGATGGAGGCTTTCATATTATCTTCTTCTTCCACCTCCACCACCTGGAGGGCCCCATCTGCCAGGACCACCACCACGTCTGGCATCACGCATGCTAACTCCACCGAACGAGCCGAAGCGGTAAGTCAGTGTGAACATCAGGTAACGGCCGAGGGTATTGTTGGTAACATCCTCGAAATAGTTCTCGGAAGTATTCCTATATGTATTCTTTGACTTGTTGAGTATATCGTAAACCCTTACCTTGAAGGTGAATGCGTTTCTGAAGAAGGTCTTGGAAACCTCGCCGTTCCAGATGGTCTGGCTCTGTCCGTATCCGGAAGAATAACCGTTGTAAAACCTGCGGGTAACGTCGGTTGTGATGTTGAAAGTCTTCAGGAATGTCCAGTTTACGCTTGCGGTAACCCTGTTGTTCCAGGTCTGAACATCGTCCAGGCTCTTTACGCTGTACCAGGCGTTACGGAAATTGGTTCCGCCGCCGATCCTTGCCTCAAAGTTGTCTATCCTGTACGTCAGGCTGAGATTCAGCATAACATTCAGGTTCTTGGTCTCATTCTCGGCAAAATCTCCTGCAGTTGAAACATAGCTGATTCCGTTGCCATAGCTGAATCTGGAGAACACGTTGACGGTGAAATCACTCTTGGCTATCTTGGAATTATAGAAGATTCCGCCGGAGAAATTATATATTCCCTTGTCGGCATTGATGTACTTGCTATGCTGGACTCCGTCTTCGTCGTATCTCTTCTGGTTGATGATGCTCTTTGTAGTGTAGGAAGTCTCGAAGTTGAAACCAAGGAAGCTGAAGTTCTTGCGGTTGTTGGACCTGTACTCTCCGCCGATACGGTGGGAGAATGAAGGGTTCAGCTTATCGTTTCCTTCCTGGACATACAGAGGGTTGGAGTTATCCGGAATAGGAAGCAACTGGTTCAGATTCGGCTGGTTGGTTCTTCCCCAGTAGTAGAGCCTGAGGAACCTGTCCTGGGAAATCCTGTAGTCCAGTCTTGCGCTTGGAGAAAAGTTGGTTACGGAATAAGAGGTATCCCTGCCCCTTCCGATCGTAGTGGTCTTTGAAGGAGAGGCGCTGAAACCGAACATGAAGTTATATTTCTCCTCCTGCTTCCTCAAGGCGATTTCCGCTCTCTGATTCTGGAAGTTACTTGTATAACGGCTTGAATATTCGTCGTTGTGGATGGAATATGTATCGGTAACAGGATCGTAGTCATAGGTCTCCTTCACAGCGTTAGAGTGGTTGAGGCTGTAACGGTAGGATCCCTGGATGAAATAATTCTTTCCGAGAGGCTCGGTGTAGGTTCCGGCAAGTCCGAACTGGTTGGATCTCTGGTTCTGGTGATAATTCTGGTTGATTCCGTCAATCCTTCCTATGATTCCTTCGTTGAAATAGTTGGTCTCGGAGATGTTGAAACCGTCAGAAGAGTTGTTTGAGAACGCGTAGTTAACTCTGAAAGTCAGGGTTCTGCCAGGTTTCCACAGTCTCTGTCTCCACATCAGTCTTCCGCCAACCTGCAAGGAGTTGTTGTCTCCGAAGGATGAATTGAAACCACGGTTAGTGGAATCAGCTCCACGAAGGGTGTAGAAGTTGTTCCTCTGGTCAAAGTCTCCACTCCCCACTCTCAGATAAGGACGGAATATGAAGGAGGTAGCATCTGTTGGATTGTACTCTATCTCGCTGTCGAACCTGTGACCCTGGGTTGATGTATTTTGCTTTCCATCAGACCAGTTGTTCTGGTTCAGGGTCTCTGACAGTATGGTGGTACGGTCCTTGGTCTCAAGAACATCCTTGTTTGATGTTGAGAAAAGGTAACTGGTGTTGACCTTGAGTTTCTTGTTCGGGGACTGATAGTTGAGATTGGATCCCAGCATCTTGGATGCGGTGATTCCGTTTCCTGTCCAGGAGAATCCGCCACGGCCTCCTCCGCCGCCGCCCATCATATTCCCTCCGCCGCCGGACATCATCACGCTCATCATGCTTCCAGCCATATCGTTGAAGCCGCGGTTATTGGTATTGTTGGCATTACCGATGAAACTGAGCTGAATCTTTGGAGTGAATCTTCCAACCAAGAACGAGCCTTCGTATCTCTTCTCGGTTCCGTAACCGCCACCAACGTGTCCAATCCATCCGTCAGCCATTCCTCTCTTGAGGCTGAGGTCCAGCACCGTCTCTTCTTCTCCATCGTCGATGCCTGTGAAACGGGCCTCGTCGCTCTTGCGCTCAACTACCCTCACCTTTTCTATAATCTTTGCAGGAAGGTTCTTGGATGCCAGCTGAGGGTCATCCATGAAGAACACCTTTCCGTCAATCATTATCTTGGTGATTTCCTTGCCGTTCTGGGTGATTTTGCCGTCCGAGTCGATCTCTACGCCAGGGAGTTTCTTGAGGAGTTCCTCAAGCATATCGGTCTCGTTGGTCTTGAATGAAGAAGCATTGTATTCTATGGTATCCTTCTTGACAACAATCTGGTTTCCGGCTGCGGTAACCACAATACCCTTGAGGGTGTTCTGTCCGTTCAGGTAAACCGTTCCCATGTCATTGGCTCCCTTATGAACATCAAAAACCTGTGTATGCTGGCGGTAGCCCACGCACTCGATAAGAACACTTGCCCTTCCTACGGGAGCGGTCTTGATGATGGCCACGCCGGTGGAATCTGTAAGGGCATAACGCTTGGCCTGTGTCTCACCGATGTATTTGATACTCATTGTTGCAAATTCGACAGGTGTCTTGGAGGCACTGTCCAGAACCATGACTTTCAGGGAGTTCTGAGAATACGCCTTGTTCTGGCCCAAGAAAAGCAGTACCAAAGCAAGGGTTAGGAATAAGTATATCTTCTTCATAAATATCAATTTTCAAACTTTAGACGGAGATAGCCGGCAAAAGTAAAATTAGTGGTTTTTCGAACTTTTTACGCTTCTTATCGTCCGCGACGGATTCGACTTTACAAAATCTCCCCAGCTGGATTTGTGACCGGCACTTCGGATGTTCTCAGCTCCGGATTTTCCCACCCTGCGGCTCATCGCCGAGCCCTTTTTGGAAGCGGAAACGGAAAGGCGGGTACGGATATCTTCCGTCTGTGCCTTGGAGGTGAGGGATCCCTGGCTCAAAAAATGGCAGAGGGCTATGGCGACTGCGTCAGTAGCGTCCAGATACTTGACATCACAGCTGAAAGCCAGTATGCTCTGCACCATCGCTGAGACCTGTTCCTTGGATGCGGAACCCTTGCCGGTAACGGCCAGCTTCACGCTTGTAGGGGCATATTCATAAATAGGTATATCCTTCAGCAGAGCGGCCGCGATAGCTGCCCCCTGAGCCCTTCCAAGCTTGAGCATGGTCTGGGGATTCTTGCCGAAGAACGGGGCTTCAATGGCCATTTCATCCGGCCGGTACTTTCTGATGAGTTTGGAAATCTCAGACAGAATCCTCTGAAGGACAAGGAAATGAGTTTCCTCCTTCTTGAGGTTGACCACCCCAAGTTCTTTCAGGCGGGCCTTGCGACCGGTAACGGAAATGACCCCGAAACCAAGAATCCTGGTTCCAGGGTCAATTCCCAATATCACTTTCTGGTCCGCCATCAATACTCCTTAATCTATATAGTCAAATCCTGTGTAAGGTCTCAGACAGTCAGGAACCCTGATTCTGCCATCTTCAAGCTGATTATCCTCCAAAATGGATGCCAGGATCCTTGGAAGAGCAAGTGAACTTCCGTTAAGGGTATGTGCCAGGCGGATCTTGCCGTCATCATCCTTGAAGCGGAGTTTCATACGGTTAGCCTGATAGGTCTCGAAGTTGGAAACGGAGCTTACCTCAAGCCAGCGGCCCTGAGCCTGGCTGTAGACCTCGAAATCGTAGGTAATCGCAGAGGTAAAGCTCATGTCTCCTCCACAAAGGCGGAGAATCCTGTAAGGAAGACCGAGCTCCTGCACAAGGCTCTCAACATGGGCAACCATTCCGTCCAGTGCCTTGTAGGACTCTTCTGGAAGGGAAAGCTGGACGATTTCCACCTTGTCGAACTGGTGCAGGCGGTTAAGGCCCCTTACGTCCTTGCCGTATGATCCGGCCTCGCGCCTGAAGCACTGGGTATAGGCGGTCATCTTTATAGGGAAGTTCTTCTTTGGAACTATGCAGTCTCTGTAGATGTTGGTTACAGGAACTTCTGCAGTAGGAATCATATAGAACTTGTCCAGACCTATATAATACATCTGCTCTCCCTTGTCCGGAAGCTGCCCTGTAGCGAAGGCTGAATCCTCGTTGACAACCAGCGGTGGCTGGACTTCAAGGTATCCGGCCTTGGTGTTGCGGTCCAGGAAGTAGGCTATCAGAGCCCTCTGGATCTTGGCACCCTTGCCGATATAAACCGGGAATCCCGCACCTGTAAGCTTGACTCCGAGGTCAAAATCTATTATACCCAGATCCTTGGCCAGTTCCCAGTGAGGTTTTGCATTCGGAGGGAGAACAGCCTTGTGGCCTCCTTCCTTAACCACTACGTTATCCTCTGCGGTCTTTCCCTGAGGAACTATGCTGCAAGGAAGGTTAGGCAGGAGGACAAGTTTCTCGTTCTGCTCTTTCTGAAGACTGTCAAGCTGCTGCTGAAGGGCTGCAGAAGCATTTTTCAGCTCGGCGACCTCCTTCTTAGCGTTCTCGGCCTCTTCTCTCTTACCCTCTTTCATCAGGAAGCCGATGCTCTTGGCGGCCTGGTTCTGGCGGGACAGATTGGCGTCCAGCTGAGTCTGGATGTTACGCCTCTGGGCATCGATATCCAGAATATCGGCGACAATCTGCTTTGCGTCGAAATTCTTTACCGCAAGCCTTTCCACCACGAAATCCGGCTGCTGACGCAATAATTTAAGTTCTAGCATAATCGTTTATCGGTTAACTTTTTGATTTCAAAATAAAAGGCGCCCTAAAAGCAAAGGGCGCCTTCTCAGATTTTCTCTATGCGGTAAACCCGGGATTAGCTCTTTGCCTCTTCCTTTGGAACTACCGATACATAGGACTTGCCTTCTGACTTTACCGTGAAGGTTACGATTCCATCCGTCAAAGCGAAAAGAGTATGGTCCTTACCCATTCCCACGTTCTTGCCCGGATAGTGCTGTGTACCTCTCTGGCGTACCAGAATGTTGCCGGCCTTGCAAAGGGAACCGCCTGAAATCTTCAGACCGAGTCTTTTGCTCTGTGATTCACGGCCGTTTTTGGAACTACCTACACCTTTCTTGTGTGCCATAATCTTTTACTTTAAGCGATTGATTCAATTTCCAGTCTGGTAAGGTACTGACGGTGTCCGTTCTTCTTGTCGAATCCCTTGTGGGCAATCTTCTTGAATACGATAACCTTGTTACCCTTAAGGTGCTCAAGCACTTTGGCCTTTACTGCGGCACCCTCAACATACGGAGTTCCGACTGTTACAGCTCCGTCGTTGTCTGTCAGCAGGACTTTGTCGAAGGTTACGGTAGAGCCTACCTCGTCTGCAAGACGATGAACGTAGATCTTCTTTCCGGCCTCAACCTTAAACTGCTGGCCTGCAATGTCTACAATTGCGTACATAATTAAAACACATTTTGGTTTTGACAGCAAGCGGCCTGACTTGCAGGCTCTTATAAAAAGCTCCACTGCCTTCTTTCTTTTGGGGAGGCAAAAGTAGTGTATTTGGCAGGAAAAAACAAAATTTTTGATTAAATTTGTACCCCTATGCATTGAAAAGATGGAATATCTGTCGCCATTCGAATATAATGATATAGTAACCGGACAGCGGTTTGTAGGCAGGGAAAAGGAGGTTTCCAGGCTTAGGAAACTGATTTCTTCTCACAAGAACGCCCTGCTCTACGGCCCGCCGAAAATCGGCAAGAGATCCATCGTGCACAATGCCCTCAAGGGTATGGACCTTGAAAAAGAAGGCATTGCGGTATGCAAATTCGACCTTTTCAACATCCGTCACATCGACAAGCTCCTGAGAAGACTGGCCCGTAGCGTGGCCAGGACCTTATTCAGCGAAGAGGAGCAGAAGAAGGCCTATTCTACCCTTCTGAAGAACATCCAGCTGGATCCGTCTTCCAAAGAGACATTGACGGAGAGGCAGATAAAGACACTTTTGAAGTTTCCTCAGTCGGCCGCCAGGCTGAAAGGCGTTCACCTGGTGGTCTATTTCCAGCAATTCCAGGATATCCTTCTGTTCGACAAGCCCATGAAGGTTCTCAATATGCTGGAAGGAGCGTTCGCCGAGGCTAAAGATGTCTCCTTTATTATTACAGGAGACAAGCGGAACGCTATGTATTCCATATTCGAGGAAATGCATTTCTTCCGCAACCTGGTGACGGAAATCCCTATAAAACCGGTTAACAGGAAGGTGTTCGCCGATTTTATCTGCAAGTGTTTTGCAGACAACGGAAAGGTCTGCTCCCAGAAGGACGCACTGATGATGTTCGACACCCTGGAGGGAGACCCGTGGTACACCCAGCATCTGGCAGAAATCTGCTACTTGCTTACAGACAAGGAACTTACGCCGGAGATTTACCAGAGGAGCCTGAGATATCTCCTGAGCATGTACGACTATGAGCTCCACAACACCATCTACGGACTGAGCACCCACCAGCTTCAGCTCATCAGGGCTATCCTGGATGGGGAAAGGCGTTTTTCCAAGACTGAAGTGCTTGAAAAATACGGGCTTAACTCCTCCGCCAACGTAAACAGGCTGAAGGAGGCTCTGATGAAGAAAGAAGTGGTGACTTTCGTTTCAAAGAATACGATTGAGTTCAACGATTCCCTACTGAAGCTTTGGTTCAGGAACTATTTCTTCAATGACAACAACTGATTATGAAAAAGATAGCGGTTTTGACAGGTGCGGGGATAAGCGCTGAGAGCGGAATCAGCACATTCCGGGACAGTAACGGACTTTGGGAGAATTATCCCGTTGAGGAAGTTGCAACCTCAGACAGCTGGTATGTCTATGGACGCAAAGCCCTTATGCTGGATTTCTATAACCAGAGGAGAAGGGGCCTGAAGGGCTGTGAGCCTAATCTGGCCCATAAGCTTGTCGCTGAGCTGGAAAAGGATTTTGATGTTACTGTGGCAACCCAGAACATCGACGACCTCCACGAGAGAGCCGGTTCTTCACACATAATCCACCTTCACGGGGAACTGACCAAGGCAAGGGGAGAGTTCGACGATTACTACAGCGCCTTCCCTATCGGATATGATGACATAAACATCGGGGACCTTACCAAGAAAGGACAGCAGATCCGCCCTCATATAGTATGGTTCGGAGAAGCCGTACCCGAGCTTGAGAAGGCGGAAAAGGCGGTGCGGAATGCGGATATCATGATTGTAATTGGCACAAGCCTTGCCGTTTATCCTGCTGCGGGGCTGGTTTATTACACCAGGCCCGGCACTGAAATTTACCTGATAGATCCCAAGGATGTGGCTTCCAGCGTGGGATTCACCCACATCAAGGAGAAGGCAACTGTCGGGATGCAGAAAATGAAAGAGATTCTTATGGCAAAAAAATAACGAAATAATAAACAACACACACACTTATGAGATTCAAAGCATTACTTCTATCGGTCATAGCCGGGGCCCTTATGGCAACCGGATGTGCACAGGAAGACCATCAGGACATGCCTTACATCGACCTGGACGGCATTTCTGCTGATGCTGTTCTGACTTTTGAAGCCGGAGCGTCTTCTCAGACCTTCACCATTTCCTCCAATAGGTTTTGGCATATTGACTACGATGCAGAATGGCTCCACATCGAACCGTCCGTAGGACCTGCCACAGAGACTCCTCAGGTAATTACGGTTACCGTTCTGAGCAACGACTCGTTTGACAGGAGCGTCCCTATCAAGGTTTCGATGGATTATGACTACAGGACCGTAACCATCAAGCAGAAAGGAGAATGGGGAGATCCTGAGGACTTGATTATCTACAAGAACAACTTCGACAAGGAGGCCGCCACCCAGACTTACGGAACCGGCACCAGCTGGCCTTACACAGACCAGAGCGACTGCTGGAAGAACGAGACGGGAAGCGGAGCCGGAGAAGTGCAGTACACTGCTTCCGGCATCAGCATCAGAAACAACTCCAATTCTAACGGCAACTATTCCGATTACGATGGTTCCGGAACCAACAACCTGTTCTTCGGTTCCAAGGGAGCCTTCAAGATCGCCAACATAGACATTACCGGCAAGGGAGTCAACTATGAACTCAGCTTCGGAAGCGAGAAGTATCTCAACCAGGGTTCTTCCGTATTCAATCCTGCTGAATTCCACGTATGGGTTGGTTCTGATCCTGACCATATGGTCGAGATAGAATACGCATTCCCAAGCGGATACAAGGACGGAAGGTGGGACAAGGCCACTTCAGTCTTCACCATACCTGACGGAACAACAACCCTTTGCGTTTACTATAAGGTGGATGTAGCCAGTGCCTATCGTCTGGATGACGTTAACCTGAGCATTTCCACCGTTGCAGGCACTCCGCTCAACTTTGAAGAGGGAGTAAATCCTGACAAGGACCCTAGCGCCGGAACAATTATCTACTACAACAACTTCGACAAGGAAAAGGCAACCCAGACCTACGGAAGCGGCACCAGCTGGCCTTACACTGACCAGACAGACTGCTGGATCAACCACGAGGGAGAGGGAGCCTCTAATGTAACTTACTGGTACAAGAGCATAAGTGTCAGGGCTAACAGTGCATCTGACGGATCTTATTCAGACTACTCCGGATCCGGAGTTAACAACCTGTTCTTCGGTTCAGACGGAATGTTCAAGATCAAGAATATCCAGACCAAGAGCGAATACGCAAATTACAAGATCACATTCGGAAGCGAGAAATATCTTAACGGCGGATCATCCGTATTCAATCCTCAGGAATTCCACCTGTATGTTGGAAGAGACACTTCCAAGTGGGTTGAACTCACCTACACCTTCCCTAACGGATTCAAGGATGGAAGATGGGACGAGGCCAGCACGACTATAACCATTCCTCAGGGAACCAGCGAGCTCTTCTTCCGCATCCAGACAGACGTTGCCAGCGCTTACCGCCTGGATGACTTCAAGGTTGTAGTTTCTGAAGAGGCTGGAACCAGCATAGACTTCGAACGGGGAATTGACCTGGATGGTGACCAGCCGGGACCGGACCCTACAGGAACATACGTATACAAGAAGGTTGAGAGAGTCACCAGCGGCAAGGCCTATCTGATAGTAACTACGGACGGTACCGTAGCAGCGGGCCCTATTGCTGCCGGCAAGACATTCGGCTATCTGCCTAAGGTAGCGGTAACTGCAGCGAACGGTGAGATTACATTGAGCACCGATGAAAACGAATTCACATTCACTGAGGTACAGATGCCTGGCGCTACAAATGATGTTTACTACACCATCCAGCAGAAGGACGGAAGATACCTCTACATGAAGGGAACATACACCAGTTGCAATGTCGATGCAAATCCTACCGAGGGACAATACTGGGTTGTCTCCATGTGGAATACGGGAATGGGTATCGTCAACCAGAATCAAAAATGGATGCAGTATAGCACAACCCACTCATCCTGGGGAGTTTACGACTCCGAACAGGATGGAGCCCTCATGCCTGAACTCTATGAGAGGGTAGATGACAGCGGAGAGGATCCAGGTGGAGACGATTCTGGTGGAGATGATACAGGCGATGAAATCTCGTGGACCATCGGCTCAGCCAACCAGTCATGGGCCGCGGAAACTGACGATACTTATGGAGTTGGTTTCTCCGCTTCAGACAACGACATTAAGGTTGGTTACTATAAGAATACAAGCACGTCAACTCCTGTAACAGCCAACACTGACCATATCAGGGTTTACAAGTACTCTGTCCTGGTAATCACACCTCTTGACCAGAGCAAGAAGATAAAGAAAGTGGTTTTGGAAGCCTCTGGAGCAAACTATTCATCCAGCATGGATGTTCTAGCTCCCGGAAGCGGAACTGCAACTGCTGCAGGCGCAACAATAACCTGGACAGGAACAGCCTGCGCGCCTTGGATTGGCTACGCTGCCAACGGACAGGTAAGAGTAAAGAAAATAACGGTAGTACTTGAATAAAGTGAAACGGATCAGAAACATACTGCCATTGGCGCTGCTGGCAACAATAATGTTGCTGGCGGCTGCCTGCGGCGGCGGTGGCGGTGGCAAAGGCGGAGATAAACCTGTTACTCCTGATGTCGTCGTGAGCCTGGCATTCAAGTCCCCGACCGTAGAAGCGGCAAAGGGCAGTCAGTTCGTGACGATTTCAGCTACTGGAAGCTGGACACTTAGTTCATCTGCCAACTGGCTGAAACCAAGCACAACTGGAGGAAGCGGAAGCACCACTATTTCCGTTACCTATGAAGAAAACACGTCTTCATCTCCGCGAACGGCAAATCTCACCCTGAATTGCTCCGGAAAATCAGTTACGGCTACCTTGACTCAGAAAGGCAAAGAAGAAATTCCTGTCAGCACTAATCCAGGATGGCTGGAATTGCCTGCAATACAGGCTGGGGCAGGACACAAATTTGTGTCTCATAATTTCTCTAACAAAAACCTGAGAAGTTTCTCCTATGACTGGAACTCTAACGACCTGGTTGCAAACTGGGTGGCTTATCCGCTAAACAAGAGCCTGATAGGCAGCGGAAACAGGACGGACGCTTGGGGGCTGGACCCAAAACTGACTTCTGCGGAACAGCCGATTCTTGCATCCGGTTACAAGGGCGGATATGACAGAGGTCACCAGCTTCCGAGCGCAGACCGTCTGACTTACGCCGAAAACGTCAAGACCTTCTACTATACCAATATGACACCTCAGATGAATTCCTTCAACGGTCAGATCTGGGCTACCGCAGAGAGTATGGTAAGAGGCTGGAGCACAAGCTGCGACACGCTGTATGTAATTACAGGATGTATTGTAAAGGGAAGCGGCAAGAAAGCCTACGACAACAACGGCAGGGCGGTTACCGTTCCTGTGGCCTATTACAAGGCTGTGCTACGCTACATGAAGGGAAGCACACTCGGTTACAGCGGTTATATGGGACTGGCTATGTACTTTGAGCACAAAGCCTACAGCCACTCCAACATTAATAATACCATGACAAACATCGTGATGAGTATTGACGCGCTGGAAGCCAAGATAGGTCTCGACCTCTTCCCTAACCTGGAAAAAGTTGCGGGCAAGAGTGTTTCTGATAAGGTAGAAGCTGAAGACCCTACCAAAGTTTCATACTGGTGGTAATAGAAAACTGAAATGAAAAAACTACTGACATATAAATCGTTGACTTTACTGGTTCTGGCCCTGATTCTGAACCTCGGCGGCAATGCTTTGGCTCAGAACAAGGTCAAGACATATGTCATAGGATTCTACAACTTAGAGAATCTTTTTGACACTTATCACGACGATGGGAAGAACGACTTCGAATACCTTCCTGACGGAGCGAACCAGTGGACAGACATCAAATATCAGAAGAAGGTTCACAACATGGCCAAGGTCATCAAGGCCATGAAAGAGGAAAACCATGTCTATCACGCCGTGCTTGGAGTAAGCGAAATCGAGAACAGGCACGTTCTGGAAGATCTGGTAAACGATCCCCAGATCGCCGATGCAGGCTATATGATAGCCCATTTCGACGGCCCTGATTTCCGTGGGGTTGACGTGGCCCTTCTCTATCAGCCGAGAAAGTTCGAGGTGCTGGACGAGCAGAGCCTTCCTTTCGACTTTAATTCGGACAAGATTGTATTTGACCTGGATTCTGCGGGCAAGGCCGCTTTCCGCACAAGAGACATACTTATGGTAAGGGGTCTTCTTGGAGGAGAAATGTTTGCTTTCTATGTTGCCCACCTTCCATCCAGAATCGGAGGCAAGGGCGGAGACCTCAGAAGCCGCGGTGCGGAGATAATCTACACCCACGCTGCAGCCCTTATGGAAGAATTCCCGGGTATCAAGATTGTGGTGATGGGAGATATGAACGACAACCCTACAGACGAAAGCATGACCGTCTATATGCATGGAAAAGAGAATATTGAGGATGTGCAGCCGGGGGATTTCTTCTGTCCGTTCATATCCATGCTCAAAGCCGGATACGGGTCCCTGGCTTATCAGGGAGCCTGGAATATCTACGATATCCTGCTTGTGAATTCCAATCTTGCAAAAGCTGAAAAGGGCACCTTGAGAATTATCCCGATAGTAAAGAAGAAGTTCTACGGAAGAATATTCCACAGGCCTTGGATGGCTACCGAAGAGGGCCAATACAAGGATGTGCCTTTCAGAACATTCTCAAACGGAGCCTTTGTGGGTGGCTACAGCGACCACTACCCTACCTATATAGTTGTAACAAATAAAGAATAAAGATATGCTAAAGAAAATTTCCCTGATTTTAGCCTTAGTAATGTGTTCTGCCCTGGCGTGGGCGCAGACACCTACAGGCGGTGTTAAGGGAACGGTAATCAACCGTACAAACCGGTCTGCGGTTTACAACGCGAGGCTGATGCTGCTCAGCGGCTCGGAACGCGTTGCCACCGCAACAACGGATTCTGACGGAAACTTCCTGATTCCCGACCTTAAGGACGGAGTCTACACTTTGGTCATAGCGGCAGACAACTACGTGACCACAAGGGTAAACGTTACCGTCAACAACGGTTATGTAAAAGACATGTTCACGATTTCCGTTTACCCTATCATCCGCGAAAGTGAAGTCAACATAGACGAGGAGATGGTGGACTTCGACCTGGAAGATTCCGGTTATCAGGACAATCCGACAATCCTGTATGGCCAGAACGACGTGTTCAACAACCAGGCCGGATACAATTTCTCGTCTGTAAGGTTCAAGACAAGAGGCTTCAACAGCGAGGCCCAGGACGTTTACCTGGCAGGCATTAGGATGAACGACGCCATTACCGGTTATTCTCCTTTCTCCCTGTGGAGCGGACTTAACGAGGCCACAAGGACAAAGTTCACCGTAAATGGAGGAGATGTTTCAGACTACGGATTCGGAGGCTACAACGGCCTTACAAACATTCCGGCAAACGCTTCCAACGTGCGCAAGGGATGGAGGACTAGCGTTATGACCAACAGCAGCCTCTACAGGCTCAGGCTGATGCTCACCTACGCTTCCGGAGTTCTGGATAACGGGTGGAGTTATGCTTTCAGCGTATCTGCCAGGCTTGGAGGCAACGACTGGATCAATGGAGTCTTCTACAGGTCTTTCGGCTACTATGCCAGCGTGGAGAAGAATTTCGGCAAATACCACAGGATCGGAGCCACCATACTGGGAACTCCAGGAAGAAGAGGCGCCCAGAACGCTTCCACCCAGGAAGTTTATGACCTGATGAAGGACAATATGTACAACTCCAACTGGGGCTGGCAGAACGGCAAGAGGCGCAACGCAAGGGAGAGAAGGGTTCACGAGCCTATCGCGATACTGAAATATGACTTTACCCCTTCAGACCGCTTCAAGGCCTCCCTCACCACACTCTACAGGTTTGGAAAGAACGGCTACACGGCTCTTGACTGGTACGATGCCGCAGACCCTAGGCCTGACTACTACCGAAACCTTCCGTCTTACTTCCTGATGGACAACCAGGACTATAACCGAATCAATGTCCAGAAATATATGTGGGCAAAGGATTCCTGGGAGCAAAACGTCAAGACCATTACCCAGATCAACTGGGACAGGCTCTACGATGTAAACAAGCACAATACCACCGCTGAAGGCCTGAGGTCCAAGTATGTGCAGGAAGAAAGAAGGGTTGACCAGAAAGACCTCAACGTAGGACTTAACTTCAAGTGGAACGCTTTCAGGTGGTGGACGATTACCGCAGGCGCCAACGCCAAGTGGAACAGGACCGAGTACTACAAGATAGTTGCAGACCTTCTGGGCGGAGAATACTATGTTAACATAGACAACTTTGCAGAAAGGGACTATGCTACCAACGAAGCTCTGATCCAGAACGACCTCAACTACTTCTTCAAGCACGGCCAGGCCCAGATTCTTCACAAGGGAGACAAGTATGGATATGACTATTATGCCCATGTCCATAACTATACCGGATGGATGAACTGGACATTCCGCTACAGAGGCCTCAGGCTTGATATGGCCGGACAGGTCAAGAAATCAAAATTCTGGAGAGAAGGTCTCTACAGAAAAGGCCTGTTTGCAGGTCAGGACGAGAACGGCAACGACATCTATTATAATGGCGAGAACCTGACCAAATACAGTCACGGAGATGTTATCTCGTCTTACGGAAACAGCGAAAAGTGCGATTTCACCACTTATTCAGGCAAGGCAGTTCTGAGCTACAGTCTGCTTGGAGGCCACAGGTTCTCGGTAAGCGGAGGATATTTCACAGAACCGCCGATGTTCAACAAGGCATTCATATCGCCGAGAACAAGAAATACCCTTATGATGTATCTCGACAAGACCAGGATAGTGGCCGCCGACGCTACCTACTCCCTGAACAACAACCACGTAAACTTCAGGATCACAGGTTTCTACTCCACTATCAAGGACCAGACGGAAGTGATGAGTCTCTACGACGACAGCCAGAATTCCTTCACCAACTTTGCAATGAGCGGAATCGACGAAAGGCATATAGGAGTTGAGATGGGATTCAAGGCTCCTCTGTTCCTTAACGGTCTGTTCCTTGTTGGAGCCGGAAGCTACGGTGAGTATATCTATACTTCCAACCCGTACATGACTCAGACCTTCGACAACACCACCGAGATTATCTACGACTACATAAAGATTCCTTACTGGATGAGCCATCCAACCTTCAAGATGGATGACAGCGGTAATTACATCAAGGACGAAAAAGGACATTATGTTGTGGACAAGTACAAGCAGCACTATGTTCCTTCAACTCCTCAGCTGGCAGCCAGCCTCGGCCTTTCCTACAACAAGAACTACTGGTTCCTGGACGCCAACGTAAACTACTTTGACAAGTCCTACCTTGCAATGAATCCTCTTTACAGGACGGATATGGCAACCGCCGGTCCGGACAAGATTATCACCCCTGGTGAAGTTGAATATATGACCGAACAGGAGAAGTTCAAGAGGGCTTGGGTTGTAAACCTGAGCATCGGCAAGAGCTGGTACATAAGGCGCAAATACCAGTTGGGATTCAATGTCAACATCAACAACGTGCTCAATAACAAGAACGTAAAGACGGGTGGCTTTGAGCAGAGCCGTATGGTTGACAATACTATCAGCAAGGAATGCTACTACAAATTCGACCCTAAATATTACTATATGACAGGGTTGAGCTATATGGTTAACCTCTATTTCAGATTCTAATACATACAGGCTATGAAAAAGATATTGAATATCGCATATATTCTGATTGCAAGTTCATTTCTGGCAGCTTCCTGCTCAGAATGGGATCCTGTTGTAAACATCGGTTACGACCAACCTGAGGAAGTACCGTATCCTGACATCAAGGCAAACATTTCAATTGCCGCAGTCAAGGCAATGTATGTAGACAAACCTGTCCACATAGAAAAGAATCTGGTTATTGGAGGCCAGGTCACTTCTTCAGACCAGAGTGGAAACATCTACCGCTCGATGTATATCCAGGACGCAACCGGAGCCATCGAGATAAAGATTGGAAAGAGTTCTCTCTACAACGACTACCGCCCAGGGCAGTGGGTGTTCGTCAAGCTGGACGGACTCACTCTCGGAACCTACGAGGGTATGCTCCAGATTGGTCTGGACGATCCTTCCGGAGAATACGAAACAGCTTACATTGATGTTCAGAGAATGATTGACCTGCACGTTTTCAAGGGAAAGATAGACACTCCAGTCCAGCCGATCGTGCTCTCTGAAAGCGAGATTCTGCTTGACCAGAACATGGAAAAGCTGGTGACTCTCAAGGGCCTGAAATACGCCAACGAGGCATTTGCCCTCCTCTATCCGGATCCTAACGGAGACAAGAAGAGCACTGCCAACCGCGTTTTCCTCAGCGACAAGACCTGGGGAATCACAACTTGGGCAATGAGCAAGAACAAGATGCAGGCTTATCTGGATTCCGGAATCTGGGACGAGGCCAAGACCGCAGACGGAGCCAAGACCGTAGCCGAGCTCAGGAAGGAAAATGCCATTGAGGCAACTGGCACATATGTTAGCCAGTACTTCAAGATGGGAAGCAAGGAAATCCAGATCAGAACCAGCGGATATGCCAAGTTCTCAGACGTAGAACTCGATGAGGGAGTCCTCAACGGCACCAAGCTCATCGATATTACCGGAATCCTTACCAACTATCGCGGATCAGCACAGTTCACCCTGATAGACCTGGATGGAGTAAAAGTTTACTCAGCAGAATAACCTATGAAAAAACTGACAATACTATTTGCAATACTTATGATGGTTGCTTCGTGCAAAGACAAGAATCCTTTCCTGGCGGAATGGAACACCCCTTACGGAATTCCTCCTTTTGACCAGATAAAGACTGAAGACTATATTCCTGCAATCAAGGAAGGTATCGAACAGAACAAAAAGGAAATCGAGGCCATCATTAACAATCCCGAAGCACCGAACTTTGCCAACACGGTTGAAGCTTTCGAGTTCTCTGGACAGCTCCTGGCAAAGGTTTCCGGCGTTCTTTTCAATCTCGCCGAGACCGATGCGGACTCTACTCTTAATAAGGTTGAAGACGAGGTCAACAAGCTCATGACAGCCCATTCGGATGATATCTTCATGAACAAGAAGTTCTTTGAAAGGGTTAAGGCCGTCTATGAAGCAGACCAGAGCCGTCTGGACCGTGAGCAGCAGATGGTGCTGAAGAAACTCTACCAGAGATTCACCCGCAACGGTGTGGACCTTGCAGACGAAGCTCAGCAGAAGATGAAGGAAATCAACCAGGCCCTCAGCGATGCCCAGCACAAATTCGGCGATAATCTCCTCGCACAGAGCAATGCCTTCAAGGAGAAGTTCGGAATTCCGGTTTCAGCTTACTCCGACGAGATGGCAAGCTGCCCGGACAGGGAAAGGCGAAAGGCTATGTTCGAGGCATATTCGAACCGAGCCAACCACGACGACGAGTTTGACAACAAGGCCCTCTGCCTTCAGATACTGAAACTCAAGGCTCAGAAAGCCAAACTTCTTGGTTTCGAAACTTTTGCAGCCTACCAGCTGGACGACAAGATGGCCCACGACCCTCAGACCGTGGACACATTCCTGGATGAGATAATGGTTGCTGCAAACGCCAAGAGCAAGGAAGAGGTAGCCGATATGCAGAAGGTTATGGACCGCGACATCAAGGCCGGCCTTCTCCCTAAGGGAAGCAAGATCGAACCTTGGGACTGGTTCTACTATGCGGAGAAGGTCAGAAAGGAAAAGTATGACCTGGACGAAGAGCAGACCAAGCCTTACTTCAAGATGGAGAACGTGCGTAACGGCATCTTCTACGCAGCCAACCTTCTTTACGGAATCAACGTGGAGCCTATCCAGAACGCTCCTAAATACAATCCTGAGGTTGACGTATTCAAGGTAACCGATTCAGACGGATCTCTTCTGGGAATATTCCTGACCGACTATTTCCCTAGAAGCACCAAGAGAGGCGGTGCCTGGATGAACAATTTCAGAGACCAGTATGTAGACAAGGACGGAAAGGAAGTCCGCCCTATCATCGTGAACGTTGCAAACTTCAACGCCCCTACCGACTCTCTTCCTGGCCTGCTTACCATCGACCAGGTGGAGACCATGTTCCACGAATTCGGTCACGCCCTCCACGGACTCCTGACCAAGTGCCACTACCCTTCCGTAAGCGGAACCAGTGTGGCAAGGGATTTTGTGGAGACTTTCTCCCAGTTCAACGAAAACTGGGCTTTCCAGCCTGAAATTCTGGCTCAATATGCTAAGCACTATGAAACAGGAGAGGTTATTCCGGATTCCCTGGTTAACAAGATTCTGGCTGCCCGCCAGTTCAACCAGGGCTTCATGACCGCAGAACTCTGTGCCGCATCAATCCTGGACATGAAATGGCACGAACTCAGCGAGGAGCAACTGGAAGGAGTGGATATCAAGGCTTTCGAAGACAAGGTCTGCAAAGATATGGGACTGATTTCGGAGATAATCCCGAGATACCGTACCACATATTTCAACCACATTTTCAACTCAGGTTACAGCGCTGGTTACTACAGCTATCTGTGGAGCGAGGTTCTGGACAAGGACGCATTTGACTTCTTCACCCAGCAGGGAATCTATAACAAAGATGTAGCTACCAAGTTCCGCAAGACCTTCCTGGAGAAGGGTGGAAGCGAAGAGCCTATGGTTCTCTACGAGATGTTCAAGGGAAGCCAGCCCGACCCTAAGGCAATGCTGAGGGCCAGAGGTCTTATAAAGTAATCAGAAACGAAGTCTCAGGTCAACTCCGGCCTGGGAAGGGCGGCCGCGCTGCATGAATCCGGCGTTTCCGCTATCGAAATAGAACAGTGCATAATCCTTATCCAGGATGTTGCTGCACCAAATGGAAACCTCCAGACCCGCATAGCCGCTTCTGGAGGATTTCTTTTTCCCGGTGGAGAAAGTGACCCTGCCGCCCAGAAGACCGTAGAAATTCTGGCTGACATCGTTTGCCTCAGTGAAGTAAATTTTGCCGATTCCCGTATAATCCACGCCGAAGGACAGTTTGCTGTTCTGGCTAAGGTCTATTCCGTAGGATGCTGCCAGATGAAGCGTGTGTTTTGGTGCAAACGGCACGTACTTATCCTTGAAGTCCCTGTCTTCCAAAACTCTCTTCCCGTCTTTTACTACAGATACCTGGGTAAGGTTTCTTGTGAATCTGGCGTCAGTATATCCGTAATCGGCCACGATGTCAAGCCCGTATACAGGATTCCAGAGAAGGGAAACCTCTCCTCCATAACTGCGGCTCTTTCCGGCATTGGAAGTGTAACGTCCCATACCGCTTTCCACAAAGCGGGAAACCTGCTGGTCCTTCACCTTCATGTAGAAAAGGCTCACATCCATAGACAATCTGGAATCGGCTGAAGTGAAATGCCCCCCTATCTCGTGGTTCCAGGCAAACTCAGGCTTATACCTAAGTGCCGCATTGATGGTCTCGTCGTTTTCCAGGGTGCCCACGTTCTTCTGAAGGTCCGTCTGCATGTAATCGCTGAGCATCTGGATATTGAATCCTCCTCCGCGATAACCTCTGGCAGTCATTATGTAGATATTGTTCCTCTTGTTGAAGTCATATTTGAGGGCCAGCCTCGGCAGTACAGGCATCGATTCCTGATACTGTTTTCCCAGGTATTCAACCTTGTACGTACCCTCGCTGGTCCTTCCACCGGGCATTGTCATCAGGTAATTCATCGCTGAGGATGTGGCATAGTCTATCTTGACCTTCTCATAATCAAACCTCACGGCAAGGGTTGCGGACAATCCTTCCGCTCCGAAAATATCGTTGAAAACGCTCTGATGGAAAACGGCTCCACCGTATGATGGCAGATGGAAAAGCCCTGGAATGTCCATATAATCGTCCGTAAGCTTGACTTTAACAGGAGAATGCGCCATCGCTGCATCCATAGTTGCCTGGAGAGAAGAAATGAAATCGCTCCCGAATGTCATCGGAGTAAAATTCCTGTTCCACTGATAGAATCCCGACACTCCCGTGGAGAAATCCATTCCGCCCCAGATCTCATTCCACCTGCCCTTTATGATAACCTCCTGGCTTATGGTATTCTGCCTCTGCTGCTGGTTCATCGTGAAACGGTCTGCCGGTGAATAATCCGTATCCATCCTCATCTTGTCACTGAGATACTGCCAGGCAGTGGCACTGTTGATGGTAATTCCCAATCCCTTCGGAGAATAAGACGTTATCAGTCCGGCATTCAGGAGATTTCGGCGGTAACCGCTCTTGTAATTGTAAGACGGGAGGGAAAACTCGCCCGTAGCCTTGTCATAGGCTCCGTATGGATATCCTCCGTCATCATTGTACTCGTAGCTCACGTTAAGGTCAAATGACAAAGCCCCAGATGGCCTCCATATTCCGTGCATCCTTCCTCCGGCACTGGATCCCTTGTCAATCTTCTTTCCGTCAAACTCATTCCTGTAGAATCCTCCGCTGTAGTCGTAGAAGCCTCCGGCCGAGAAAGCAAACTTATCGCTGATCCTATGATAATGAGTCAGATATGCCCTATATCCATTCTTGGTGGCAGCACTCAGCATCAGGTCCGTTCCGGAATAGTCGAACGGGCTTTTGGTCCTGACATTTATCAGTCCACCCATCGTATTCCTGCCGTATAAGGTTCCCTGAGGTCCTCTCAGCACTTCCACTCTCTCTACATCTGAATAATCAAAGTCAAATCCGCTCTTGTCGAAGTACGGAATACCGTCTACATAGATTCCCACTGCCGGAGAATTGATCCTTGAACCTATTCCCCTTACATAAATGGATGAAGTGTATTTTGTCCCGTAATCCGGGATGTAGAGATTCGGCACCAACCCCGTAAGGTTCTTCATCGAGAACACCCTCTCATCTTCCAGGGCCTTCCGCTGAACGATGGACGAGGAAACCGGCTGGTTCCTCAGCACCCTGTTCTCCTTTGGAGAATCCACGACCCATAGGCTCTCTATTGAATACTCTGCGATTGTATCTGCCTGATAAATAGCTGAATTATCCTGCCCATAAGCATAAAGGCAGGTTAAAAGCATAAAGGACAGCACGGCTGTCACATTCCTCATTGTCTTCTTCATATTCATGAGGACAAATATCAGAATAGTTTGTCAGAAAAAATAGTGTTTGTCAATCCGTAATTAGGATTATTTGTGCGCCTCTCTCATTTTTTGTCTGAACTCCAGCGGTGTCATCCCCGTCTGCTTGCGGAAAAAGCGGGAAAAATAAGACTGGTCGCTCAGCCCCACAGCAAAGGCAACATCCAGAACCGGCATTTCAGTTTCCTGGAGAAAATGCTTTGCCCGGGTCAGGCGGGCAATGGCTATCCACTCTCCGGGACTGCGCCCAGTTTCCCGGCGGATCATCCTGCAGAAACCATTTGGAGTAAGACTTGCCTCCCTGGCATAGTCTTCAAGCTCCCCGAAAGGAAGATCCGTATTGAATATCTGTCTGAGGAAATTGCTTGCCCCGGGATGTCCGCAGACATTTGCCGGGAGCATATCCAGCAAAAGCCTGACAGCGTTCTGAATAAACTCGCCCTTATTCTTTTCGGACGCTCTTGCCATCATATTGAAAAGCTCTCCGGCGAATTGTGCCTCTTCGAACCAGAACGCAAAATGAAGTGGCTGGGCAATCAGCGCTTTTTCTCCAGCCATGGAGGCAGGGAAACCTCCTGTATAACCATGAGCATCGCGATAATATAGAATGGAAAAAGGACGGTTCTCGGGAAGAAGAAAAAGATGCCCTGCAGTGCAATGGAACAGTTCTCCTTCAGCTTCAACCAAAATCTCTCCACCGGTCAGATATGCAAAACTGACAAGCGGAAAAGCTCTGGGAGGTACCTCAGCGGCCTTGATATAGCCCTTGGTGTCCATCCTTCTTATGAAGAAAGGCATCGGTGACATAATGCAAAATTAGCATTTTTTATTATTACATTTGCCCCTTGAAAACTGCTATATGAACTGGAACGGAATACTTATAGGCGTAATCTCTTTCCTGATCATCGGAATCTTCCATCCTCTGGTGATCAAGGGTGAATATTACTTTGGTGTCAAGATATGGTGGGCTTTCCTGATTGCAGGAATAATCTTCGGAGTATGGGCCTGCCTTACTCCTAGCATTTTCTGGAGCGCCATCCTGGGAGTGGCCTCATTCTCAAGTTTCTGGGGTATCCTGGAAGTATTCCATCAGAGGGAAAGGGTCCGCAAGGGCTGGTTCCCGAAAAATCCCAACCGTAGATAATCTCTAACAGACTTGTCATCAAAAAAATATCGGGCATCCATCCTAGGATTACCCGATACTAAGTGCTAAAGAAGCGACGATTAACCATAACTATGGCTCGTCCTCTGAACCGCCTGCGTCTTGATTGCCTGATCCGCCATGGCCAGGTAAACTAGGACCAAAAGGGCCCCCTCCACTACCGCATACGATTCCCTCGAGTCTAGTTTCAAATTCTTGGATTACAGGAGATTCGTAGTAGTTATTCCTTTTCATTTTCATATGAATTAAGTATTAATTATGCTATACTACTAATCCTAAATGGAAATCTGCACAAATATAACCATTTTCTCATTACAAATATAATTGATGGTATTATTTGCTCATGTTATAATCCGCGATGGAGAAGATCTCCGTGGAGACTTCCCCTATCCATCCGGCCTTGTCGCAAACAGCGGTCTGGACTTTTACGAAATCAATGTACTTGAGGTTGGCAGGCTTGCCTTCCCAGGTAACTGCATCGCTGATCTTGAAGTGATTGTCTGAAGCACCAGCGGAAGGATTGGCGTCTGGGGAAAGGCGGTCGATTTCGCTGAAATTGTCTGCATAGCCCCATCCGAAATCCTGATTGATCCAGTTGTCCTTGCTGATTTCCTTGGTCCTTGAGATGAGTTTTGAGCCGTAGAGGGTGTATGTGTTTGTCTTCACCCAGTTAGGATAGTAACTGTCCTGAGTGTGGTATGCAGGAAGGTAGTCAACGCAGCCGGATTTGCCGTCTGAGGAAACCCACTGGACGGAAGACTTGGAATTTGGCTTGTAATAGGTTATTGCGTAATCTTTTGTCTGGGTGCTGTAATCACTTCCCTTCAGCTCGTACCAGGTGTCGTCCGGAAGGCCGTTGCCGTTCTCGTCCTGCATCACCCATACGATGCCGGGTTCGGAAGAATTGTGGAAGGCGTTGCCGGCAATGGCGAGGTTGTAGCCGCCGTCATTATCCACGCTGTGGTCGAAGCCGGCGATGATGTATCCGCCCCAGGCTCCCAGGGAAACGAAGTTCTTGGCTTCCATCCTCTTCTGGGCGTACTGACATGCTTCTTCCTTACTGTTTGCGGTAAAGCCTTCGTTGATGAACTGACCCGGAGCAGGCATATACTCGTAAATCTTGTTCCAAGGAGCCGTGCCCCCGGTTCTCTTGTATGTACCTTCTGGTTGGCAGACATTTACGGTCAAGGTCTTGGACTGGGAGCGGTAGGAATTTGTCATAGTGACTGTGAGCGTATGCTTGCCGATGGCCCCCTCCGAGCAGACATAGTAAGGCTGTGCGGAATTCTGGACCTCGGTCCCGTCGAGTTTCCAGATGAACTTGGCATCAAAGGCGTTTTCCAGGTCGCGGATGAGAATCCTTATGCTTCTTCCGGTGGAATAGTTATATGTGTCTGATTCAAAGTTCCATCTGAAAGGCATGTCCTTTTCGTCCAGAACCTTAACTGTAAAGCTCAGCGATGCCTGCCCGTCCTCGTTCTTTGCGGTGAACTTGAATGTATGGGTTCCTGGTGCGGATGGCTTGTACTTGTAAGACCTGGATGTAGCAACCTCGGCGTTATCCAGAGTCCAGCTGTAGGAGCAGCCGTCATCATTTTCCACGGAAGGGATGAACTCGTGTTCCGTGTCTTTCTGGATGGAGAATCCACCCTGCGGAACCGCCATAGCCACCCTTGGAGGAAGCATTTCGGCTACGGTAATCTTGATTTCCATACTGGCCGAGCCATTAGAGTTGGTAACGGTTATCTTGGCATAGAAGATTCCCGTTTCCTTGGAAGAGAATGTAAGGCTCTTTGCCGTGGAGATAACCTTGCCGTCCATAGTCCACTGAAAAGAGGCCCCGTCGGCATTGGTGTAGGTTGGAGTTATGGTTATGCTCCTGCCCACCTTAACCGTTACCGCCTGGCTTTCCACGGAAATTGAAGGAGCCGGCTTGGGGTTGACGTCCAGCGGCTTTCCGCCGCAGCACCAAAGCATTGCTGCCAGAGCGGACAAAACTGTTATCTTGAACAAATACATCAAAGCCTTCATAAACATCGCCGATATCAAATCTCCCATATCCCGCAGGAGAAAATACCTAAACGCAAGGCAGGTCTTCTGACTTCGCCCTATCCGGAAGCCTTCCCGGCCTGAATGCCAGTGGCTTGGAGTTCCGGAAACATACCGGGCTTACAGCAGCGGGAACTGTACGGGACTTTCACCCGATTCCCATTTGATCCTCATCCTGAAAAGAATATGGAACCTTGCCGGTGCAAAGATAGGAATTATCATTTTTCTATCAATAATCTCGCCGATGAAGAAAAAAACTCTATTTCGTGCACAATTATTGAAATTGTTTCTTCGGCTGCCTCTTTTTATGCAGTGAAAATTCAGAAGAGATTTGTAAATTTGAAAACATAAAACCTC
>JAEEGJ010006116.1_pt1 | contig 36584 bp, 25 predicted proteins | sample 8958761 | NCBI WGS metagenome assembly JAEEGJ01 (sample SAMN16246546, study PRJNA631951) | gut metagenome | biome: gut microbiome; feature: rumen; material: RS-attached | host: Bos | place: Iran: Karaj | collected 2018-10
TCGCGGGGTAGAGCAGTTGGTAGCTCGTCAGGCTCATAACCTGGAGGTCGCACGTTCGAGTCGTGCTCCCGCAACGAGGGTGGTAGCAATCCGGTGGCATTCGTGCCCCGGGTTGTTTTTTTATGTCCACACCGGAATCCTTCCTCTTGGAGCAAAGAGGACTAATACTTTGGCAAACGCCCTATAGGGGCGACTGGGGTCCGGAGTATGCTCCGGAGAAGCCACTGAATGTGGCTTCGGCCCCACAAAGGGGAGCGAGTTTCCACTCGCGACGGAGGAAGAGCCAACGCCCTATAGGGGGATGACCAACGCCCTATAGGGGAACGTTCAACGCCCTATAGGGGAGTGAGCAACGCCCTATAGGGGAGTGAACGCCTCAATATTTTGAGTTATTCCAGAGAGAACTCTACGCGTTGGTTTCCTGCTGCAGCCCTGAACTGACCTGGCTCGAGTACCCACTCCAGATCCTCGTTGACAAAGGAGAGGTCGGATGGCCGAACAGTGAGGGTCACCGTCTTTGTCTCGTGCGCATCGAGTTCCACCTTTGTGAAAGCGCGCAGCCGCTTGACGTCGGGTGTCAGCGAGGCAACGAGGTCGGACACAAACAGAAGCACCGGCTCCTTGACCTTACGGTCCGACTGATTCGTGACATCTACGCTGAAGACCAAGTCTCCGTCGTACTTCGTGCCGGCTGCCGACCTTGGAGCAAAGCCTTTGCTCGGTGCTGCCTTGCCAGAAGCTTTGGGCACTTCGACACGCAGGTTGGCATACTTCACCTCGGAATAGGAGATGCCGGAGCCGAAGGTCCATTGCACCGTAGTATTGGCGTCGTAGTTGTACGCGCCGGCCATCGTCTCGACGTACTCGCAGGGCTTGCAGTCGTAGGTGATGAACGAGCCGTGATGCTTCGGATAGGTGTAGGGCATGCGGCCAGAGAAGTTGGCCTCGCCTGCCAGCAGATTGGCCAATGCATCGCCGCCGTAATTGCCAGGCAGGAAGGTATGGACGACTGCCTTTGCCAAAGGCTCTATCCCGCTCACAATGCGGGGTCGGCCCTCGTTGAGCACGAGCACGATGGGCTTGCCGTAGCTCGCCAGCGACTTCACCATTTCCTGCTGGTTGGGCGAGAGGTTGAGGTCGTCGATGTTGCCAACGGTCTCGGTATAAGAATTCTCGCCGACGAAAGCCACAATGACGTCGGCAGCAGCAACTTTCTCTGCAACCGTTCCATCACTTTGCGAGCCTTCCTGCACCTTGTGGTCGAGGTTGAAGTTCCGCGCATCGTAACGAACCATCTCGCTGAACATGACATTCTCCTCGCCGAACTTTGCTTTGAGGGCTCCCAGGAAAGTCCTGTATTTGCCTATCTTCGTGGCAACCTCGTCGGTCTTGTTGCCTTGCCAAGCATACGTCCAGCCCCCATTCATCGTGCGGAAACTGTTGGCATTGGGACCGCAGACAAACAACTTGGTGCCTTTCTTGAGCGGCAAAACCTGCTGCTCGTTCTTCAAGAGCACCATGCACTCTTCCGCCATACTCGTCGCCTCACGGGCAAACTTGTCGCTGGCAAAGTCGGGATAAAGACCCTCTAAATCTCCCTTAAAGGGAGACTTCTTGTTCTTCTTGGCTTTAGACGAAGACCTGTAAGGCATGTCCCATGTCTCCTTATCCATCAGGCCCACGCGAATCTTCAGTCGGAGGATGCGGCGAACAGCATCGTCGATGCGCGACATGGGCACTCTGCCTTCGTTCACCAACTCGATGAGCATGTTGCAGAAGTCCGTGGAATAGGGGTCCATCGTCATGTCAATACCCGCATTGATGGCAAGGGCAATGGCATCTTTCTTCGAGGCGGCAACATGATCGCGATGCCAGATATTGTCAATGTCTGCCCAGTCCGTAACAATCATGCCATCCCAGTCAAGACCTTCCTTCAGCCACTCCGTGAGCAAGCGGCGGTTGGCATGGAAGGGCACACCGTTGTTGTTGGCCGAATTGACCATCAGGCTCAAGGCTCCTGCCTCCAGGCACATGCGGAAGGGCTGGAAGTACTTCTCCATCATGTCGCGATAGGTGACGCTCGAGGGCGTACGGTCTTTGCCGCTCACAGCCGCGCCGTATGCCATAAAGTGCTTCAGGCAAGCAGCCACGTTGTTCATCCCCACGCTGTTAGGGTTCTCGCCCTGCAGGCCGCGTGTCAACTCGGAAGCCATCACGCCATTCAGCAGCACGTCTTCGCCAAAACTTTCCCACATACGAGGCCAAAGCGGAGAACGGGCCAAGTCCATCACCGGCGAATAAACCCATGGAATGAGGCAGGCTCGAGTCTCGTATGCCGTTATCTCTCCGATGCGACGGGGTATGGCGACATTGAAACTGGAGCCTTGTCCCACTTCCTGCGGAAAGAGCGTCGCACCCAAAGTATAACTGGCGCCATGTATCTGGTCCACACCATAGATTTGTGGCACACCACATTGCTCGAGCGAAGCCTTATTAAGGGTCCGGATGATGTCCGACCACACCTCAGGAGTCTGGGCAATATCAAAAGGCACATTCAATATGGAACCAACCCTGTACTGGCTGAACACTTCATTCACCGCATCTGCCGAAAGCATGCCGCCTGCCAGTGTCGGCGAGGCATTACCCGCCATCGGATTATGCGCTACCTTGTCGAAAGTAAGTTCACACATCTGCCCAACCTTGTCGCGGAGGGACATTTTGGCAAGCAAAGCCTCAACCTGAGCCTCTACCTTTTCATCGCGAGGAATGCACTGCGAACGAACCGGCAATGCAATGGCAGCACACAACAGTGCGACAGAGAATACTTTATAATTCATCATTTATCGTTTAACGTTTAACTTTTATCTTATGTTCTCCAACTTGTACGACATACTCTCCAGACATGATTCTCATGGCGTTTGACTTCGCATCCCACCATTCGAAAGCAGAGTCAGGCAGAGGAATGCTCACGGTCTGGCTGCTTCCGGCAGGAACTTCGACGCGCTGGAAGGCTCGAAGCGTGCGGATAGGTCCGTCCACATCGCCTACTTTATTAATATATACGAGCACCGTCTCCGTGCCGTCCCGCTTGCTCTTGTTGCTGACGGAGAGCGTCAACTTGCCATTTGCGAAACGCGGCTTCCCATAGACGAACTTGCTGTAACTGAGGCCGTAACCGAAGGGATAAAGCGGCTGGCCACGGAAGAAGCGGTAAGTATGCCCTTCCATATTATAATCCTCGAAGTCTGGCAATTGCTCCACATTACGATAGAACGTCACAGGCAACTTGCCACTCGGATTGACACGACCGAAGAGAACCTCTGCCACAGCCTGTCCGCCAGCCTGACCACCATACCATACTTGCAGGATGGCATCTGTCGATTGCTGTTCTGGAACGAGCCCGATGGCACTGCCAGAGCAGAGAGCAAGGATGACGCGCTTGCCTGCCTTGTGGAGCGCAGCAAGAATGTCGCGCTGGTCTTGCGGCAGTTCTATCATCGTGCGGTCGCCTCCCTTGAAGCCCGGCTCGTTGACATTCATCTCCTCACCCTCGAGACGCGGCGAAATGCCGCCGCAGAAGATGACCGTCTTGGCATCCTTCGCGGCCTCTACCTGCTGCTGGACATCTCGCTTCCAAGGTATTAAAGTGGCTGACGGATTGATGCTCTTGATGCCTTCTGACAGGGTGATTGTATGAAGCGGGAAGCCATTGTAGTTGCCCCACTGCATTTCCGCGTCGTTGGCATTCGGGCCCATAATGTAGAGGCTCTGTGTGTCGCTCTCCGAGAGAGGCAGGGTGTTCTTCTCGTTTCTCAGCAGAACAATGCTCTTGCGAGCTGCCTCGAGTGCCAGGTCGCTATGTTCCTTGCAGCAAAGACGCTCGTCGGGAATCCTGTTCCAGGGATTGAGATGCGGATCGTCGAAGTCGCCCAAACGAAAACGCGCCTCGAGCAAACGGAGGAGACTCCTGTCGATGGTTTCCTCCTTGATGCGTCCCTCTTTTACACCATCCTTAAGGCTGCCAAAGGTTTCGCCGCATTCGACGTCCGTTCCGGCAATGACCGCCTCACTCACAGCTATGGTCTTGCTCTCGCTGTAATGGTGTCCCCACTCCTTCCAGAAGTCATCGACAGCCCAACAATCGCTGGTGACCAAGCCCTCGAAGTGCCAATCGTCGCGCAATATCTGCTGGAGCAAACGGTCACTTCCGCAGCAAGGTTTGCCCTCGAAACTGTTGTAGGCACACATTATCTCTGCCACCTTTGCCTCTTTCACGAGGGCACGGAAAGCATATAGATAGGTCTCGTGAAGGTCCCTAAGCTTGATGTTCTCGGCATTGAAGCGGTGACGGCTCCACTCGGGACCGCTGTGAACGGCAAAGTGCTTAGCGCACGCCAGCAACTTCTGGTAGTGAGAGTCCATCGGGCCCTGCAATCCGCGAACCACGCTCTTACCCATGACGGCCGTCAGGTACGGGTCTTCTCCGTAGGTCTCCTGTCCTCTGCCCCATCGCGGGTCACGGAAGATGTTGATGTTCGGCGTCCAGAAAGACAGACCATGATACATCTCGCGTTGCGTTCCGAGGCGGTGTGCCTGGTTATGCTTCACGCGAGCCTCATCGCTGACAGCTGTGAAGACACGCTCCACAAGCACGGTGTCGAACGTCGCAGCCATGCCCATCGTGATGGGAAAGACAGTAGCATTGCCGTTACGACCCACGCCATGTAGGGCCTCGCTCCACCACTGGAAGACCGGCACATCAAGGCGCTCAACCGGTTTCGAGTAGTGCATCATGAGCCCCACCTTCTCATCCAAAGTCAACCTGCCACAGAGGTCAAGGGCACGCTCCTTAGGACTTAGGCTTGCATTCTGATAAGGAAAAGGCTGCGCAACTGCATAAGACCAGAACAACGGCAGCACAAAAAGCATAATTAAGCGATGAAATGGGCAATTCTTTATCATAATCGTATGTTTTTGTCGCAAATATAGTAATAAATCTTCACATTGCGTCTGTTTTCATCAAGAAAAGTGTAACTTTGCGAAAGCTAAGGTAAAAACCTCTATTTCATGGCACACATAAGGCTGAAGTTCATGCTCCTCTTGCTCTTTGCTCATTGCACCTTTATAAAGGCACAGCAACAAGTGGAACGCTCTGACTCGACGTTGATGCAGGAAGTGAGCATCAACGGACAACGGCAGCGCATCAGCTATCGCCTCGACAGGCAAAAGGTTGATGCCTCGCAAGTGCTTACGGCCGGGGGCGGAACGGCATTCGATGTGCTGCGGGCTGTGCCGGGAGTCGTTGTGGATGCTGACGGAAGCCTCTCCTATCGTGGCAGCCAGGAGTTCCTCGTCTATGTGGACGGCAAGCCTTCACCGCTCTCAGGAACCGAGGCGCTGCAGATGATTGGTGCTGCCAGCATTAAGGACATTGAGATTCTAACCACACCATCTGCCAAGTACAAGACTGACGGCGACGTGGGCATCATCAATATCGTTACGAAACGAAGTGAGACGGACGGTTGGGACATTGCCGTCAACGGTACTGCCTCTACGTGGGGCACGCTTTCGCTCGACACGAAAATCAACTATCGCACAGGACACCATAATATATATATAGGGGGACAAGGCTCCGACATTCACAATAAGAGCCAGTTCGAACAAGAGAAACAGACCTCGGCAAACGGCACGACTGTCACCTCCTATGCCGACGGCACACGTTTTCGAGACTTCCGTACCTTCGTTGGCAACGGCGGATATGAGTTCAACAACGGCTGGCATCGCTTTAATATCGACCTGCAAGGCGGCAGAACTATCAACCCGAGAGGAGGCGACATGACCTATCTGACGAACCAATCTCCTGACCTGCTCGACAGCCACGACCGCTACAAGTTGACGAAGTACCTCTTTCAGACAGCCATCGACTACACTTGGAAACTCAACGAACGGGGCGACGAGATTAATGTCTCTAATCGCTTCCGCTACGACCGCTTCTCGGAGGAATACACGGAGAGCAACATGTTCGACCTGAACGGTGCACGACAAGAGGGCACACGAGGCTATGAGACTGAACACCATTGGGACTGCGACGGCGCTTTCTCCTACAAACTGCATTACCGCCAGACCGGCACCCTTGAACTCGGCTATCAGTACACAACCTACAGCGAGCATGGCGACTATCGCATCTGCTACTGGGACTTGCCGCAGCAGGACTTTGTCTGGCAGGATGACCTCTATGCACCTTTCTACTATCGAAGGCAGACGCATAGCGAATATGCTCAGGTGAACGACCGTTTCGGGCCTTTCCAGTTCGATGCAGGACTGCGCATAGATCATGTCATAGACGATATGGACTTGCCCACCATTACCAGTCGCCATCGCCGTTACACCGAACTCTATCCCTCGACACATCTCGCCTATACGACCGACAAGGCAGGCACCTTCACGCTTGGCTACTCGCGACGAACGAACCGACCGGGCATCTGGAAACTCGAGCCGTACATTACCTACGAAGACTATCACACGCGCATCATCGGCAACCCAGACTTGAGGTCGGAGTACATACACTCGATGGAGCTCTCATGGCGCAAGATGTTCGGCCAGACGCAAGTGACGGCGACTGTTTATGCGAGACGCAGGACGGGCGTAGTTGACTATGTCCGTCGTGCCTATGAACCTGGCGTGACGCTCGACAGCATCATCAATGCCGGCAATGGCTGGCGCAAAGGACTGGAGCTGCAAGTCACTACGAAGCCCACGAAATGGTGGCAACTCACGGCAAACGGCGACCTGTCCTTCCATAACTTCCGTGCTACATACGAAGGCTGCACCAGTACGCACAACACGACTGGCACGGTGGGATGGATTAACAACTTCCGTCTGGCAAAGAACACAGCCTTGCAGTTCGACGGACATTTCGTGAGTGGACACCACCTCACGCAAGGTTGGGAAAGGGCTTACGTCTATTTCGACCTCGCGGCTCGCCAGTCGTTATTACAAGGCAAACTGCAGTTGGGAGTTGTCGCTCACGACCTCTTCCACACAGCTCGCTACCATAGTCTCCGCTCCTCGGAGTTCTTGAGCAGCGAGACATGGGTGCGCCCGACATATCCTAACATTGTCTTCAGCGTCTCCTATCACTTCCGCCAACCTTCGGCAAAGGCGAAAGAGGGAGCAATAAGCAAGGAGGCAGAGTTCGTGGGCAAAGACTTCTGACAATTCATAATTCTCAATTCATAATCTATGAAAAAGATCACACTTCTGACTTTGAGTCTGCTGATGTCGTTGCTGACGATGGCTCAAGCGACTGACAACCCACTCAGAATCGGCGTGTCGGGCGTGGCACACGGACACCTTTGGAACCTCATCAACGCCATGCACCGCGGCGACTTCGTTATTGTTGGTGTGGCTGAAGAGAATGATGACTTTCGCGCACATAACAACCTAGTTGGCCGGCTGCCCAAGGAGAAGTTCTATGCCTCGCTCGCCGAGATGCTCGACAAGGAGAAACCTGAGGTGGTGGTCGACTACGGAAGCATCCTGCATCACATGCAGACGGTGGAAGCTTGTGCCAAGCGCGGCATTCATGTCATGGTGGAGAAACCGCTCGCCACAACTTACAAGCAAGCCCTCCAGATGCAAAAACTCGCCAAGAAGTACGGCATCAAGATCATGACGAACTACGAAACGACGTGGTACAACACGAACCATCATCTCAAGTCTCTTGTAGATAGAGGCCAGTTGGGCAAAGTCCATCGCATCGACGTCTATGACGGGCATCAGGGACCAAAGGAGATTGGGTGCGACAGGATGTTCCTCTCGTGGCTGACCGATCCGAAGGAGAACGGCGGCGGTGCCGTGATTGACTTCGGTTGCTATGGTGTCAACCTTGCCACCTGGCTGCTCGGCGGCGAGAAGCCCAAGAGCGTCTATGCCGTTCTGCAACAGAACAAGCCAAATGTTTATCCGAAAGTTGACGACGATGCCACGATACTCTTGGAGTACGAAGGCTGCACGGTTCAGGTCATGGGCTCGTGGTGCTGGCCAATGAACAGGAAGGACATGTACGTTTATGGCTCGCGAGGCTATGCCTATCAACGCAACGGGAAAAGCATGCAGCTCCTTGTCGATGGCAAGCAAGGCCGCGAGTTCAACGCGCCAAGACTCCCTGCGCCCTACGATGACTCCTATCGTTACCTGAAAGCCCTCGTCCGCGGTCAGATAGAGGAACAGCCCTCCGATCTCTCAGCCCTGGAGAACAATGTCCTCGTTGTTCAAATCCTCGAAGCCGCCATCCGCAGCGTCAAGACAGGGAAGGCAGTGAGACTTTGAACACCCGAAGAAGGGCCAGTCAAAGACAATCTTTGAGGGGAATAGCACCGCTCATTTCAGAAATTGTCGTACCTTTGCAGCAGCATTAAGAGCAGTGAGCCTAAGCTCACTCACCAACCAAGCAATCATCGGACAAAAGTAAATCTAATTCTTCACTCTCTAAAAAACAAAAGAAAATGAACATCAGACACATTTTAGGCATAGCACTGCTTGCCTTCAGCTCGGTCGTCTACGCCCAGAGCACGAGTCCCACTACAAAATGGCATTGGGACAAGGGAACTATCGTTGTTGAAACGCCTGCTCGTCCTGCCGGTCAGCAGTCCGCCCTTCGTTTGACCGCTCCTAAGTTGGAGACCGTCAGGATAGGGTTCGCAGGGCTTGGTAGCCGTGGCCCCTGGGCCGTGAAGCGCTATTGTCACATCCCCGGCGTACAGATTGTAGCTCTTTGTGATTATGAGGAAGAGCGAGCAAGGGATGCCCAGAAGTACTTGAGGGACGCAGGCCTGCCTCCCGCTGACATTTATAGTGGAGAGACTGGATACGTTGATATGTGCAAGCGCAAGGACATCGACCTGATTTATGTTGCTACGGACTGGGACCATCATTTCCCCATTGCCAAATGCGCTATGGAGAATGGCAAGCATACGGCCATCGAGGTGCCAAGCGCTATGAACCTGGAACAATGCTGGGAACTCATCGACCTGAGCGAAAAGAACCGCGTCCATTGTATGATGCTGGAGAACTGCTGCTACGACTACTACGAGATGTGCGCCCTGAACATGGCTCAGCAAGGACTCTTTGGCGAAATCATTCGTGCCGAGGGTGCTTACATCCATACGCTCAACGAGGCAGGCATCTGGAAGGGCTATTGGCAGAACCCTGACGGCTCCGACCCAGAAGGATTGCATTGGCGCCTGAAATACAACAAGGAGAACCGTGGCGACGTCTATGCCACTCACGGACTTGGCCCCATTGCTCAGGCTCTGAACATCCATCGAGGCGACCGCATCAAGACGCTCATCGCCATGGATACTGAGCCCTTCTGCGGACGCGAGGGTTATAAAGAGGTGACTGGCAAGGAGTGCGACGATTTCCGCAATGGCGACCACACCACTACACTCATGCGAACCGAAAAGGGCAAGGTCATGGAGATTCAGCACAACGTGATGAGTCCGCAGCCCTACAACCGCATGTACAAACTGACGGGTATGACGGGCTACTGCACCAAATATCCCGATCCGAAGATTTATATCAGCAAGAAGAGCGCCAGCACCATGGGACTTGCGGAAATGGCAGGCAAGATATCAGGCCACAACTTCCTGCCGAAGGAGGAGTATGATGCCCTGATGAAGCAATACTATCATCCCATCCTGAAGAAGTTCGGCGACTTGGGCCGCGAGTTCGGACATGGCGGAATGGACTATACGATGGATGCCCGTCTGGTCTATTGTCTGCAGAACGGCTTGCCTCTCGACATTGATGTCTATGACTTGGCGGAATGGTGTGCCTTGGCTGAGCTTGGCACCTTGAGTATGGACAACGGCTGTGCTGCTGTGTCTTTCCCTGATTTCACTCGTGGAGGATGGAACGAACAGCAAGGTTTCCGCCATGCTTATGCCTCTCCCGAAGACGAGGCTGCTGCAGAGAAGGCAGCTCGCGAAAGTACTGCAAGACAGAAGGAGTTGGCGGCGAAAAAGAAACTTTGGGAGAAGTACGACAAGGCCCAGTCCTCGAAGCCTCGCAAGTAGAATCGTAACCCTTCTGCCTATCACTGCATCTGAAGCCTTTTCCTGTCGTCTGCTCTTGACGGGGAAAGGCTTTTCTTTTGCTTTTTGAAATGCATGAAATGCCGTCAAAGTGTCAGAAATTGCACACGCTGAAAAGTGTCGAAAAAGGGCACTTTTCACGTCGATTTTGCCGACTCGACGTGAGGCCTTTCAAAAGTTCACACGTGAAGTTTGAAAAGTTCACACGTGAAGTTTGAAAAATTCTCGTGTGAATTTGGTGAAGGCTTCACTGCAAAAAGTGTGCAATTTCGGGTCAAAAAGGCCTGTTTTGCCATCCACAGATAGCAAAATGACGAATGGAAGTAAAAAGTTGAAAGCGTGGATCCGTCGCTAACATGCTGTGACAGAGGTAGATGCGAAATCGCACGCGATTTAAGCCCATATTTTTGCTCGAGGGTTAAAAAACAAGGTCAGAGGCAAAAGAAGCGATTCTGACGCGTTCGGGGAAAAATCGCCTGTAAGCAAAACTGCCGAAATGCTTACATTTTGTCAAAGTGTCAAAATGGCACTTCAAATTGCAAACATCAGAAATAAAAGCTCGGTCCGGCTTGCCGCCTGCTCCACGCATTATAAAGCGCGCTTTGGTGCTAAAGCATCCAAGAATACCTACTGGAGCGCAAGAACCCTTGGGTGAGAGTTGCAAGCGGGAAAGCAAAAGGGAGAGGCATCAAATGCTTCTCCCTTTTTTGGTAACCCGCTTGGGGCTTTTGGTAACCCGCCTGGGGCGCGAAGATAATTCTGCCAGCATCGCTATCAAATATTTGATAGCTACTTATTTATATTGGCAATCATCACTTTTTTTTATCTCAATTTTTATTCATTTTTTTTGTTGGTATCTCAAATTATACATCAAACATGGGGTATTTTTAGCGAGATTTTTGTCCCATCGAACTCGTAAAGTAGAGTTGTTTGGGGTCTCATAACCTTAATTTTTGACATTTTTCTTTGAGATTTGGACTGAATCCGTATTTTTTTCAGGCTAGTGATTTACGCTTAAATCTTGCCTTTTTTGAATTCCAAGCATCTTAATTATTGTTAAATCTTTCAAAGCTGTCGAAATATGTCGAATAGTGTTCGACAGATTGAGTCTGACCTTTGCGCCCCATTTTTTTAATTCGGTTTTTCTGCTTTAACTTTATCACAGAAAATGAGGCATTAACAATACGCAAAGAACACTTGTAATTCAGACGCAAAGGTAACAATAATAATTGTAAGTGACAAGCTTTAATGAAAAAAATATAGTTATGGCAAGAAGTTTTTTAAGTAGGAGCGATGAAATGTGGCTTTTTAACAATTTCTGCTCCAAAAGCAACGAAGATTTGGCCTTGCAATTGAACGAAAAAGTTTCAAAAGAAAACAAGGAACAAATCAATCGGCTTGAAGAGATTCTGAAGGACGTTTCCCAAAAATCTGTCATCCGTTCTATTCAAAGTGAAATAGAATGGAGGAAATCCTTTAAGGGTATTACAACTAACTTTATTAAACACACCGCAAGAAGGCTGAAGCTTGGAAAGAAGTCCTTCGAATACCTTTCCAGAGTCAGCAGAGAGAAAGCTGTGGCCACTAATATAAAAAGGTGGCACAAACAAGCGCGTGTCGTTGAAAACCCTAATGACTGGCTGATTACGTTCAGAAAGAAGGAAACAAGAATTTGCGTGGTCGAGAATAAAGATGCTGTGAAGAAGATTAGGAATGCCATCTTCTACTTCAATCGTAACGAAAGCAATATTTATGGATTCTTCTTCACTTCTGAAATTGTCCCCAAAGAAAACCTTCTTAGAGTCGTTGCACTTCCCCTAAATTAATACTGATATGGAGAAAAACACTGAAACTATAGAACTAACAAATGAGACTCTCGAACAATTGAGAACCGCCATAATCGAGGAAGTGAAAAGGGACTTGAACAAGGAACTGCCATGTATTATCAAATCCATTTCATTCAAGGTAATTGGGAAATTGCTCGATTTCCCCTTGACTGTTAAACAGGTCTCAATCTTGACTAAACGTAAAATCAAGACGGTTTATAAAATGTGCGACAGAAAGCAGATTCCCTTTACTAAGGTTGGAAAAACTGTATACATAAACATCCGAGACATAAATAGGGAACTTATTCTGGAAGATGACCAGGATGAGTCACTATAACTTGAATAACTAAGTCCACCTGAAGCCCATTGGGAAATGCGCTGAGGGTGGCAATTTTAATCTAAAAAACATGGAAAGAAAGGATTATTGGGTGCAGCCGAAGATAGCTGCTAAAATCGTGGAGCTGCAGGTGGAACACAATCTGCCAGTGAATATCGTTGTGGGGGAAAAGGTGGATGGGCTGAAGCCTATTTCCTTCGAGTACGAGCTGATAGACCACAATCTCGTGGCTTGGCTCGTCAACAAGGGAACAAATTTCTATTCTAGCCTACCACCTGAAGAAATAATGGACGACGATGATTAAGCATTCTGATATAGACAAGGTTCTGGACGCGGCCAACATTGTCGAGGTCGTGTCTGACTTCGTGCAACTGAAACGTGTGGGAGCCAATTTTAAGGGAATTTGCCCGTTCCATGAAGACAGTAAGCCATCTCTTTCGGTTTCACCTGCAAGGAATATCTGCAAATGCTTTGCCTGCGGCGAAGGAGGTACGCCTGTGAACTTCATCATGAAACATGAGGCTATGACTTTCCCTGAAGCCATCAGGTACCTGGCTAAGAAATACGGCATACAGATTGAGGAGTCTGTGCCTACTGCTACAGAGCAGGAGGAAATGAAAATGAGGGAAGCGATGTGGATTGCCAATGACATTATCTGTAAGGAATACCATCAGCAGCTCCTTTCACACAAAGAGGCTCAGGCATACGCCTACAAAAGATGGGGAAAGGAGTTCTGCGAGGAAATGGATATTGGTTACTGCCCTCCTTTCTCACAGCTGGTTCAAAAGGTTGGCATCAGCAAAGAGGTGGCCGAGATGTTACACCTGGTTGGGGAAAAGGGCTATGATGTCTTCTATGGTCGTATTACCATTCCTATACGCGACCGCCAGCGTCGCGTCATAGGCTTTACGGCAAGGCTCTTTGATGAGCCGAAGGCATCTGCTGGAGAACACAAGACTCCGGCTAAGTATATAAACAGCAGCGACAGTCTAATATACAACAAGTCGAAGTCTATCTTTGGCATCGATTGGGCCTGGCGCGAAGCGGCTAAGAAGGAAAGGTTCTATATCGTGGAGGGTGCGCCTGACTGTATGAGGCTGCACATTATCGGTGTCCTTAATGCGGTGGCTCCGCTTGGCACGGCTTGGACGGAGGAGAATCTTTCTACCCTGAAAAGGGTGGCAACGCATCTGTGCTTCCTGCCGGATGCCGACCCGCCCAAGCCTGGGGAGAAATACGGCCCCGGCATCAATGCTGTGATAAAGTCGGGTGAAGCGGCAATGAGGCTTGGCTTCAATGTGTCCGTCAAGCAGATTCCCGTCTGTGAGGAGAAACAGGATCCTGACACGTTCTGCAAGAACAGAACGCTCTTTGACGTACTGGAGGAACAGGACTTTATCCTTTGGATGGCTGAAATACTATTCGAGGACGGGATGCTAGATGCTGAGAAGGGAAAAGTCATCAGAAGGCTGGCTTCGCTCATGGCTACCATGGAGGATGAGACAACCATGGAAATGTACATCTCTAAGCTGATACAGTATGTCGGTACCAGGACGATGTGGAAGAAGGAGGTGGACAAACAACGCAAGCAGGCTGTGGAAGAGGAAGAGAAAGCGAAGGCTGAAAAGGAGTCTGAACTATATAAGGAGTATGGCTTCAATGTGGAAAAGAATAAATACTATTATTCCATATCCGAGAACGGGGGATATTACGTCTGGAGCAATTTTACAATGAAACCCCTATTCCACATCAAAGACAGCATTAGCCCAAGACGTATTTATAAACTTATCAATGAATTTGGTGTTGAAGAATTAGTTGAAATGAAACAGGAAGATTTAGTTTCGCTTGTGAAATTCAAGCAGAAAGTTGAAGGCCTCGGAAATTTTATCTGGAAGGCTACAGAGAGAGAATTAACCAAGTTGAAGTCGTTCATCTACAGAAACACTGAAACAGCCATCATAATAACGCAGCTTGGATGGCAGCGGCAAGGATTCTTTGCCTTTGGAAATGGCGTTTACTATGATGGGAAATTCATAAACGTCGATGACTACGGCATCGTGCGTATCGAGGGGAAAGGGAATTTCTATCTGCCCGCTAACTCTAAAATCTATCGCGATGACATCCGTCTGTTTCAGTTTGAACGACGATTTATTCATCTGGGATACTCGGCTGTTACACTTGAGCAGTTCACAAATCAGATGTTCCGTGTGTTTGGCGACAATGGACGAATGGGATTCATCTTCTATCTCGCCACTTTGTTCCGGGATATTGTGACTCGCTCCACACGCTCCTTCCCTATCCTGAATCTATTCGGACCGAAAGGCTCGGGTAAGTCGGAGCTGGGACATACGCTGATGTCATTCTTCATCATCGAGAACGTGCCGCCTAACATCCAGAACTCTACACTACCTGCGCTTAACGATACGGTGGCTGCTGTGGCCAATGCGCTTGTACACCTCGATGAGTACAAGAACAACCTGGACATCGCTAAGCATGAGTTCCTGAAAGGATTGTGGGATGGTACTGGACGTACTCGAATCAATATGGACGAGAAGAAGAAAGAGACGACTGCTGTGGATGCCGGCGTCATCCTCTCTGGACAGGAGATGCCGACTGCGGACATCGCGCTCTTCTCACGTCTCATATTCTTGTCATTCAGCAATTCCTCGTTCTCGGAAATTGAGAAGAAGGATTTTCAGATTCTTAAGGTTATGAGATCACAGGGCATGTCTCACCTTACGCTTAAATTATTGAAACATCGGAAACGCATGGAAGCGGAGTTTCCTGTGGCCTATCATAAAACGATGAATGAGGTGAGCGACATCTTAAGTAAGTTGGTTATCGAGGACCGAATCCTTATGAACTGGGTGGCTCCATTGGCCGTTTTCAATTGCCTTGAAGCGTTTCTTGATACATCACTCTCCTATAAACAGATGCTGAATATCTGTGTGGAGGGCATCAAATACCAAAACGCTCAGTGCAGGCAAAGCAATGAACTGGCTGCGTTCTGGAATATGGTGCAGTTCCTGGTCAGCGAGGGGGAAATCATTGAAGGTGGTGATTTCCGTATTAAATACACCCGGCTGTTGAAGACTGACAAAGGTACAATGGACTTGTATGAAACAACGCCGGTACTGATGTTCCAGAAGTCTCGTATCTTCATGCTCTATAAGAAACATGGCAAGGCTGTGGGTGATACGCTCCTTCCGGAACAGTCGCTTAAATACTATCTCGAAAACAGCAGGGGGTATCTCGGTGAAAAAGCTTCGGTGAGATATACTGTCTATCATAAGGGATACGTGAAGTTCCAAAAGGAAGGCGATACCACTAAAGAAGCTAAGACTGTGCAGCGGTCTTACTGCTTCAACTATAATGAGCTTAAGACATTGTTCAATATCAATCTTGAACAGGAAAATCCAAACAACAAAACAGAAATCGAAGATGAAGATGATGAAGAGCAAGTGAAACCAGCCCCACCACAGCAGGGAGTTATGAATTTCAACTAATCCTTCTTTTCTATTCCAATGTTGTGCAGTATTGATAAATATGCTGCTAGCCAACCATCTGTCGGGAGATAGGTGGTTGGTTTTTATTACCTTAGCCTAATTGGTGGGTATCCCTGAAAAAAGTTGAACACAAAATTTTCGGGTTGGAAACCTTGCTACACTTGCTACTTTTGCTACATATTGAAAATAAATAAGTTATATGGTCAAATCTTCGTTTCCTTTTTGCTACATTTTGCTTCGTTTTCAGTTCCTTGTTTCAAAATCGGGGTTTTTGCTACGAGAAACTGGCATTGTAGTAGGGACTGATTGTTTCTAATTGATTGATATTTATAGCTTTATAAATCAAGATTTTCTGTAGCGCTCATAGCGTTCCTAAGTGTGTCTCACACGCGAGAGGATTTTTATATAATAACTTGTATCGATTGATTTGGAATTTATTTGTATCTTTGCAACAAAAATTCTCGAAATAAGGCAATAAAATGAGCATCTTATATTTATTTGGAATTGATTTGATAAAGTGGATTTCATTATCATTTAATGTATATTCTCTTTGGGAAAAAATAAAAATACGGTATAAGAGTTGGAGAAAAACCAATGGCAGACATATGCTTTCTTATCATGAGGATGGTTTCGCTCATGACACTATCCGTTACCGCTTCCGTGAAATAATGCACTCTCTTAACAATCATTACGAGGATGCTTGCAAAGAGCTAAAGATTCCGGAATTTAAACGGCCTTTTTCTTATTCTGTTATGCTGAAAACAGATTTTCATCGTCCTAAGAATCTGTTGAATTCAATTGAAGAAAACAATCGAATCATTCTTAATGAATTTTACTCAAAATGCGAAAGCAACTTTGATACAATAAAAAAATTCGGGGATGTGTTTGAAGAGCTACCCTTCATTGATGTTGAACATTTGTTTTATTTTTATTTACTTGATGTTTTTTACGGCTTCGATATTTGTATTCAGGAAAAAATGTCAGACAATATAAAATGTGAGATTTTAGATCCTTATAAATTAAAGAAAAAGGAAGCCATTATAAAAGACCTTGAAAAAGGACTATCTAAAGAAGATAATAAGAATAAGTCCCCAAAAGATGAAAAGAAAGAGGAATCTTCAATTCTAAAATGTTTGGATTTAATTAATAAATTTGATAAAAGTACAGAAAGCGAACCAATAAAAAGGATCAAATATGATGATGTTAAAGAGATTCTAACAAAAATAACGCTTATTTCATTGGATTCTAACACAAATGACCTAAGCCAGTTGAGTGACCGCAGATGCCAAAACATAAGCAAGGAAAGAATTTTCCCATACGAAATAGAAAAATTCTCAGATTTGATATGGTCCATAAAGGAAGAAACAGAGATTAACTACTTGGTTGATAATAGTGGTGTGGAGTTTTTCGCTGATCTCACTTTTGCTTATGTGCTCCTTCAAATGCAATCAATTAATAATGTCATTTTACACATTAACAAGCTTCCTGTATTTGTATCGGATGTGATAGAATCAGATTATGAACATATGATGGGGCTTGTTGAAAAAATAGTAAACAACATAGATAATAAAAATAAGGAAATTTCTGAGACTAAACAGAATGCTGATGATAATAATACTCAACCTGGGTATGGAAAGGCTTTAAAGAAAATTCAGGATTTGGTTAAGGAGGAAAAAATTAAAATTGTTTCTAATTTTATATGGAACATGCCAACACCATATAAAGAATTGAGAAAGAAAGATGATAGGGATGTATTTTCCAAACCAAATTCTATTCTTATTATTAAAGGCGATTTGAATTATCGAAGGCTTGTTGAAGATAAGAATTGGAAATATAATAAGAAAATAGAAAATTTCACTCAATATATTGAATGCCCTACACTTGTTGTTAGAAGCATAAAATCTAACCTTGTTTTAGATTTTAAAGAATCTGAATATAATAAATTGCAAAAAACAGATAAGTATTGGAAAGAAAATGGTGAGTATGGAGTAATTCGCTTTATTAAGAAAGATAAAAACAAAAAATGGTGGAAAAAAATAATCCTACGGATGATAGGTGATTCATAGAATTTATTATTCCTTATTTTTATGTAAAAAAGTGTTTATGTCGAACTGTTTTCTACATATTTCGACAGCCTAAAATTATCTGTAAAATAACGACTGTTTTCTTTGGTGATAAACAGGAAATAAGCTAACTTTGCACATTATTTCATAATTATATCACCAATGGAAAACACAATTTTCATTACCCTTGAGCCGTATTTGGCTCAATGGCTGAAGCATGAGTTTGGAGGTATTAGCCCCATCCCCATCAGAAGAGCTTCTGCTGAAGCGGATATCCTGCGCCTCAATCTTCGGACACAGCCCCGACACAATGGGTACAAGCGGCAGCTTACCCCAGGACCTAACCAGGTTGAGATTCTGCTGCCTAAGTTCAAGCTGAAAGACACGCGGGATAACAACTACCTCACTGCTCATGGGGAGAAATGTCTGCATGAGTGCATTCGGACACGGTTCCGCGTGGCAATCTGGAAAGACTTATATACCGTCGGATCTACACTAACCCGTACCAAGGAGTCTGTCGAGCACTGGATGGTGGCTCATGGTATTGAAGTCGATGATAAGAACTGGAACACGCTGGTCAAGATGCTGCAGCGTTGCAGGGCGAATTATTGCCCCAATCATCGGCTTACTAACCATAAATCTTCTAAACATCGCAAGAAATTCTGATTTTTTTCCCAACTTCAGACGCCATTTTGTCCACCTGACATGAAACAGTCACTGCCTAACATTATAAATATATATATAGTGCCATGCGCTTCCCTGGTCCCGAACATCACTGAGAAGTTTCGTGCCGGACTGCCTGTTGCCATATTCCCGCTCCCTACTCCTATCGAACATTTCACCAATGCTTCGTGTGAGGCGGAGCAGGAATTTGACAACAATGGGTATTCGGAGAAGACAGTACTGCAGTTCTCTACCACAGAGGACATCAGCCACTATCCTCCACTGGCTTTTGTCGTTACAGATGCCAATGGGCAGTCCTATATCATCGGGACACAGGAAGCACCTTATCCTATCATCGAAATCACCAGGACGATTGACAAGGAGATGAATGTCAACACTGTCAAGGTGACTTTCACGCGAAGGAAGTCCCTCGTGCCTTGCGTGATGTAGCTACTTTCTGCTGATTTTAGCGTCTTTCCATACCTTTCTATTATAGTGTACTTTTGTGCCGTAAACACATCAGTACACTATTTTTATGGCTAACACCAAATACCATCTTCACCTGAAAGGCTATGTCGGAGGATATGACTTCGACAGGGATTATGTCGATTACGTCCTCTCCAAGAATCCGAATACGGAGGTGCATGTGCTCATTGACTCGCTGGGCGGGTCTCTGGCAACTGCACTCTCCATAGTGGCTGCTTTCCGTCAACACGGGAATGTGCACGTTCATTTCGTGGGCATGAATGCTTCTGCTGCTACCATCGTGTCGCTCGGTGCTAAGCATGTCTCTATTGACTCTTCTGCTATGTACCTTGTTCATAAGTGCTCTGTGGAGTTCTTCCGTTGGGCTTCGGCTAACAGCGACAAACTGGCGGACATCATCAAGGAGGCGAAGCAGATGAAGTCCGACCTCGAAAAGATGGATGCAAATGTCGCTCAGATGTATGCCGCCAAGTGCCAGAAGTCCCAGGAAGATCTTCTCGCACTGATGAAGAAAGGTGGATGGCTCACTGCAAATGAGGCTAAGGAATGGGGCTTCGTGGACGAAATCACCCATTATGAAGAGGATGCTGCACCTGTCATCACTGACTCCATCGCTGCGGATATGGCTGCCACTGGCATTCCAGTACCCGCTGGATTCACGCAGGGACAGTCCTCTTCCCTCTTTGCACGGTTCATTGACGCTCTGACAAACATTTTCTCTAACTCTAACGCTCATACTAACATGGAACAAGCTAACACTACACAACAGGAGCAGGTGCAGACTCAGCAGCCTACTCCAGCTCCTCAGGCACAGCAGCAGGAGCAACAGCAGCAAGCAGCTACTGATGCGCAGGCTTTGGCTCAGCAACAGGCACTGGAACAGCAGCGCCAGACGCTGGAGGCTCAGCACAATGCAGCCATCGCTGCCAAAGACCAGGAGATTGCTAACCTCCAAGCAGAACTGAATGCCCTTAAAAAGGCACCTGGGGATTCTACGTCTCAGGTTGTTCAGACAGAAAAGAAAGACGCGCCCCAGGACAAGCCTTCGGCTGTCGAAGACTTCTTCGCTACACGTCAACGTGCCGCTGAGCTGTACAATCTCGTTCCCTAACTAATTATCAATTGTCAATTGTCAATTATCAATTCTTACTATCATGGCTGGAAAACTAACTTTTACCTTGCAGGACTATCAGGAAGCGGCTACCAAATGGCGCTCCGACCTGCTCATGCTCCCTATCATCGGCTGTCAAGAGACATTGAAGTACATGACGGCTCGCCCTGGCATCCGCTACAAGGAACAGGTGGGAGCTCTCTCCGGTGATGCTCAGTTCGGTCCATATAAGCCCTCCCGCTCTACGGACTTCAACCTGAACATCGACTTCCGCACCCTCGAAACTTTCTTGGGTAGCGTCGTGGCGAAGTTCGAGCCGAACAGCGCTGTCTCTACGCTCCTCGGTCAAATCGGTGACACGAAGGGCGACGGACAGATGCAGGCTCCTACGGCCAAGCATGTGCTGGCACTCATCGCCAAGTCGCTCTCTGAGCATCTGAATGAGGCTATCTGGGCTGGCAGGCGCAATGCCAACGGTGACACTACGCTTGACCTCTTTGACGGCTTCGATACGATTACCGCAAACGAGATTACGGCTGGTGCAATTGCCGCTGAAGAGGGCAATTACATGAAGCTCACCGATGCCATCACCAATGACAATGCGGTGGACATCGCCAAGGAAATCCTCTTCTCGCTTGACCCACGCCTCCGTGCCCAGGATCTTTATATGTTCTGTACACAGGAGTTCGCTGATGCCTACAACGAGAGCTATCTGCTCACACATGGCGGCATCAACTACAACACGAAGTATGGTCAGGACACTGTGGAAGGCTCCAATGGCCGCCTGCACATCGTTCCGATGTTCAACAAGATTGGCTCCAAGTTCATCCACATCTGTCCGAAGATTAACATGCTCGTAGGTTATGACCAGATGGGCGACATCGAGTCTGTTATGGTCAAGGAGTATGAGCCGTTCATCCTCTCCTACATCGCTACCATGTTCTTCGGTGTACAGTTCGAGTCTATCGACAAGCGCCGCTTCAAGGTCATTGAGCTGGCTGACTCTGCTCAGTCTGGCAATGGTGGCAATGCTGGCGGTGGCAGCAATGCCGGTGGTGGTACTACTGGTGGTGGTACTGCTGGTGGCGGTACAACAGGTGGCGGTGACAATGCCGGTGGTGGTGCTGCTGGTGGTGGAGAAAATGATGGTGGAGATTAAATCACCCTAATCTCTATTCTCTAATCTCTAATCTTACTTATTATGCCAGTAAATTGCTCTCCTCTTCAAAAGTCGTTGGCATGGTGCATGGGCAAGCCTGAGCTGCCCGGCATCTGCCGACGCATCTACTACATCTCGAAGGACCAGATTGCCCAATGGCCGGCTTACATCCGCGATTACAGTAATCGCAGAACAACCAAGCCTGCTTACAGGGGTGATTTCGTCCTCGAAGCTGATGCCAAGTGGAAGTACATTGACATACTGCCTGATAAGTCGCAGCTGACTTCGGAAGCACAGGGCGAGATTCCTTCACAGACACAGTTGAACAAACTGGTGGCTGTGCATCCTGGCGTAGGCCCTGAAGCTACAGCGGCTGCCTGCTATCTCAACAACGGCGACAATGTTTTCCTTGTCGAGGACATGAAGGGTTTCTTCCGCGTTGTAGGGTGTGCCAGGTGGATTACCAAGACAACCGTCACACAGGAAAATGGCCAGGGACCTACGGGTACCGTTGCCACCACTATCAACGTGGAAGCTACGGACGAAGTGCCCGCTCCCTTCTATTCGGGCATCATCGAAACCGAGGATGGCGATGTCTATGGTGAATCTTATGATGATTCTGATGATGGCCCCGTTCCTGTCTATGACAACATCGTTAGCATCAATGGTGTAGAACAAACCATTTCTGGTGGGGAAATCAGCGTTCATGGGCCATTGAGATCTTTGAACTTCACAGGTCTGGACATGCTGATGATTAAAGTACAAGTTGACAGGAACACCTTGGTAATGGCTAATATGTCAGACGATGGCACTTCTGCTTCTTGGACTGGATATGTGGAGGCTCCTACGTCTGTGCTTGTCAACAAGCGCACTGGAATCCATGATGAGCTGTGGTTCATCATCAGTATTACGTAAACTGACTCTTAACTCTCTCCCTTTTCTACTTTTTACCTTTTCAATGTTTCAACTTTTCAACTCTTACTATCATGCCAGCTAATTGCTCTCCTTTCCAAAAATCCCTGAACTGGTGCATGGGTACGCCTGAGCTGCCCGGCATCCGCAGGCGTATCTACTACATCTCGAAGGACCAGATTGCTGCCTGGCCGCCCTATAACCGTGACGTGAATACCCATAGGACGAAAACCGCTGTCCTGACGGGTAACTTCACGCTCGTAGCGGATGCCAAGTGGAAGTACATCGACATCCTTCCTGACAAGTCCCAGCTGACTTCTGAAGCACAGGGCGAAATCCCATGCCAGACGCAGCTTAACAAACTTGTTGCCGTGCATCCTGGTGTCGGGCCTGAAGCTTCGGCTGCTGCCTGCTACTTGAACAACAGCGACAATGTGTTCATCGTAGAGGACACCAAGGGATGGTACCGTGTCGTGGGCAGCTCGAAGTGGATTACCAAGACGACTGTCACACAGGACAATGGTCAGGGGCCTACGGGTACCGTTGCCACCACCATTAACGTAGAGGCTACGGACGAAGTGCCTGCTCCCTACTACATGGGTATCATCGAGACTGAGGACGGCAACATCGATTGCACTGCTTTTGAAGAATAATCCTTGTTTCCTGCTTTTCTTCGTGGCCGCGCCCGAAGGTGTGTGTACGCACATCTTTGGGCGTTTTTGGTTATTCATCATTAAATCTGCCCATTGCTATGATAGATGAAATCACCTCTGAAATCACACTGCCTGCAGACATCGCTTCGCTGACTGCGGACATTGCCTTGCCTGAAATGCCTGATGTTTCTTTGGATGTTTCTAAGGATAAGGACATCTTCGGCAGCAAGGCGCGTAAGGCTTGGGACAAGTCTGAGGAGGCACGATGTGATTTCCAGTACCACCTTCGCCTGACTCGAAGGGCTTCCACTTCGTTCATCTCCATCTGGCAGAAGTCGGTATTCGGAAGGACGCTGACTGACATCAAGAGTGATGACAGTATGATACCCTACTTCGTGGAAAAACTTGTGCCTGTCATTCAGGAAATGATAGGCTACAATCTATCATCTGGAGATTGGGCTTTGGTGACTACACCCATGAGAAGGCATCTGCAAAGGAACTTCGCTTCGCGCATCTCTGAAAAGCTGGCAGATTCCTTGGGCATTCCGTTCTATTATGACTGTGCGCGATGTCGCTCTAAGCAGCGCATTGGTGCTGTGTACGATGCAAACAATATCCCACATGAGCACAATGTGATTGTGTTCGATGACTTCGTTACGACTGGCTCCACTATACAGGCCATGAAGAACTTGTTGCACTCCGAAGGGAAGAATCCCATCTTTTTCTGCGGAATCAACAATAAATTATAAAAATTTCCCCAACTTCAGGTGCCGTTTTGTCCACCTGTGTATTTATACCCATTTTGCCCATTTAACCTATTAAGCCCATCTCATCATGAACAAAGTCTATTTCAATAATCCTCAGAGATTGACACAGCTCATCGGTGCCAATATATCCGTCATCGTGGCTGGCCGACGAACAGGGAAAACGGACTCTATAGCGGCTCCGTTTGTACTGCGGAACATGCAGCGTATGCCTGGCAGTACTGGCGGCATCGTGGTACCGACATTCAAGCATGGCCTCACTAACACGCTGCCTGGACTGTTCGCGGCTTGGAAGAGATGGGGATATATCAGGGGTGTTCACTATGTCATAGGACGCAAGCCGCCAAAGACGTTTGCCAAGCCTATCATTGAGCCTGCGGAATATGAGCATGTCATATCCTTCTACAACGGCTCTTGTGCTGTGATTATCTCACAGGACCGTCCAGGCTCTTCCAACTCGCTTACCCTCTCGTGGCTGCTGATTGACGAAGCAAAGTTCATTGATTACAACCGCCTGAAGGAAGAGACTCTTCCGGCGAATGGTGGTATCAAGTCACACTTCGGGAAGCATTCGTGCAATCACTCTATCCTCATTCTATCGGATATGCCACAGACACAGAAGGGTTCGTGGTTCCTACATTACAAGGACAAAATGGACACGGAGGTTATTCGGGGCATCGAGGGCTTAGTCTATGATATATGGAAGCTCAAAGAGCGCATGAAGAGTATCAAGGCTTCGGGGAAAGATGTCCCGAAGGCTATGGTCTATCAGCTGCGGCATAAGGACAAGCAATTAAATCAGCTACGTTCTGTGGCTACTTACTACAAGGAGTATTCTTCTATCGAGAATCTTCAGCTGCTGGGTGAGAACTACATCCGGCAGATGAAGCGCGACCTTACGCCCCTCACCTTCCAGACTTCTATTCTCTGCCAGCGCATAGGCATCGCAAAGGATGGCTTCTATTCCTCAATGCGTGAGAAGCACAAGTATGATGCTTCTAACTTTGAATACCTCGATGAGATTGCGCAGTCGTTCTATGGGGATGAGAATTGTTCAATGGTCAATGTTCAATGTTCAATGGATTCACGCGCTGACCGCGACTGCAATCCCCTCGCCCCTATCTGCATCGGCATGGACTATAACGCGAACATCAACTGGATTGTCGCAGGTCAACCGTCTGGCAGACGATTGAACGTGCTCAAATCCTTCTATGTGAAGTTCGAGCGGAAACTGCCAGCACTCATCGATGATTTCTGCCGATATTACGCCTTCCATCAGAACAAAACGGTCATTTTCTACTATGACACTACGGCCCTTGGTTCAAACTATGCTGTGAACGAGCAGGATTTCCGTTGGGTGATTATACATGAGTTTGAACGGCATGGCTGGACTGTCAATGATATCTACCTTGGTAATCCGATGCGACATGATGAGAAGTTCCTGCTCATCAACCAGGCGTTTCAGGGGAAGCAGCGGCTAATGCCGTTCTTCAATCGCCAGAACAACGACGACCTGATTCTCGCTGTTCAGGCTGCCGGAGTGACACGCGGACGCAACGGATTCCACAAGGATAAAGGGGGTGAGAAGCTGGCCGAGACTGAGGAAGATTTGCTCGAACACCGTACCGACGGCACAGATGCCTTCGATACCTTGTTCATCGGGTGTGAAAAATTCCCCCAAAGTGATTACTCTGGAGGAATGGTGGATATGGGTGGCGTGATGTAGTTATAGGGATGATATGCTCCTATTGATTATACTTCGTTTAAGAGGAATGCCATGTACATAGGCAAAGTGAGCAATTGGTCACTGTTCCCGACATTGTAGTCTCCAAGTTTGAGACCACCCACTACATGGTATTTCTCTGGATGTTTCAGAACGGTTCGCATGGACTTGGCATTACCGCTGGTGGCCTTGCATTCTACAGGGGTACACTTACCCTTATAGCGTATAAGGAAATCGAGTTCCACCCCACCATCTTTATGATAGTAATAGAGCTTGCGGCCCATTTTCCCGAATATGTCAGCCACAAGGTTCTCCTTGATGGCACCATGGTAGCTGAGCAAATCGCCAGCAAGGATGCTCGATTGAGTGCCATCTTCCAGCATAGAAATGAGTAGGCCAATATCTGACATATATACCTTGAACTCACTCTTGATTTTATGGCCGTCCAAAGGAAGTTCTGTTATCTCCGTATTATAGCATCTGCGGATAATGCCTGCATCCTCTATCCATTGCAGACTACCGGCATAGTCACGACCTCTGCCTCCAGAACGTACTACCGTATAGCTGAACTTCTTGTACTCACGAGCCAGCTGGGCGGGTATTGACTCGAAGCATTCTCTGATGCGTGACTTGTCGGCTGCAGGAGCATACTTCACCATGTCTGCCTTATATTCTTCAACTATGCGACGCTGTACTGCAAGCACCTTGCCTATCTGCTTCGTTTCCATGAAAGTTGTCACAACCTCCGGCATACCACCTACCACCACATACTGATAGAGCAGTTCGCGAAATCTGTCGTGCAAGGCTTCTTCAATGGGTAATTCGTCCCTCAGGCATTTTCGAAGGTATTCTATGTGCATGTCCTTGATACCATTGGCCCAAAGCCATTCCTCAAAGTCCATCGGATACATGTCAACAATATCTTCGAAACCGACAGGAATAGATGCCTCCTCTTCTTCTTTCTTTTCTTCGGGAGTCTTGTAGCCGTTTACGCCCAACAAGGAACCTGTACACATCACTTGGTAGCGGCCGTCCTGATGGAAGTACTTCAGCGAACCTCTGGCCTTGGGACAATCCTGAATCTCATCGAAAACAAAGCAGGTCTCACCTGGTTCAATCTCTGCATCTGGCATGGCTGCAGTAATACGCATGATGATGGCATCCACCTCCAAGTTGGGAGTGAAAAACTTCTTGTAGTCTGGATGCTCACGAAAATCCAAATATACAACATGCTTAAAATTCTTAGTAGCAAAGTCCATTACACTGCTGGTCTTGCCACACTGACGGACACCTTTCACAACAAGTGGCTTGTGAGAAGCATCATCCAACCACGATTGGAGTACTTTTTCTATCTTCCTTTTGTACATATAAACACATTTTCATGCCGACTTTTTAATGTATTTTACACATTATCCACCCGACTTTTGGTGCAAAGATACACATTTTCTTGTATTGGAAAGATATTATAACTATTTTTTTTTCGCAAATAAACAATTTGGGGCTGCATTTGATGATTTTCGTCTAACAATTACAAGATGGCACAGATGCCTTCGATACCTTGTTCATCGGATGTCAAAAATTCCCCCAAAGTGAATACTCTGGAGGAATTGCGGATGTTGGAGGAGTAATGTGATTCACTTAAATTCTATTCTGTGCATAAATGCGAACATTGCTCCTAAAGAGTGTAAGAATCTATTGTTCTACTGAATCAACGCGGACGGGCCGGACAGTATGACCAGAGCTGCGGCTGCTGTCCCACATGTCGATAGCGCTAGAACTGAAGCCCAGAATGTAAGCGTAGCGGGAGCTGCTCGTATCGAGCGTCCTCGACCAGTATTCACCGTACGAGCCAACGAAGGAGAAGTTAGCATTCCAGAATCGGCCGGCGGCGGGAAGGAAGATTGCATTGCCGTTGCTCTTACTTGTTATCTTACGTCCATAAACGCCGTTTAGGTTCGTCCACTCCATTGTCGTATAACTACTGTTGTACAATTCCTTTATCTGGTCGAAACTCGGTATCTGCCAGTCGCTGCCCCAATTGGCCGTCGCAGCATCGTCCTCAGGCAACAACTCCGTCAATGTGTCCCGGAAGTCGTTGTAGCCATAGTTGCTAGTGTAACAGTACTTCGTCAATGTATTCTCTGAACCTTTGCAGTACATATATGTGCTCCAGTCGAAATATGTCTTGCCACTATTATATCCATTCGTCTCACCCCAAGCAAAGTAGTCACCGTACTCTTCTGGACTGCTTGCGCCAACATTACATGTCGCCCAGAGAGTTCCGCTAGGCAACCCGAGGTCAACATACTCGTGTAGTACACCCAGTTGAGCCATGATGTTCAGGATGGTTACGAAGTCGGCAATGTCAACTGTTAGGTCATGATTGACATCTACAAAATCGTCGTACTTACCTTCTGCCATAGTGTTCAGAACAACTACTCCATCGGCAATATCAACCTTGCCATCAACGTTCAGGTCGCCATTGGTAACAATGTAAACAAAGGTGGCAATCTTGCTATCCTCCATGTCTGGAGCGGCGGCCATTGCCTTGATAACAGTGTTCTTTTCTATAGTGATAGGTGTGCCGTCATATACCTTCCTTGCTTCAGAGCTGACACATGGACAGGAGCCCTCCAGCGTGTAGTAGATGGTGGCACCTTCTGTAGCGCAGAACAATTCTATTTGTGTACCTTTCTTTACTATCGAGCCAGAGGCAATGGATGCAGTCGGAGTGGCAACAGGTTATATTTGCTCCACATTAATAATAGTAACAGCGGCCTTGTCTGTTCCCTCCACAGAAAATGTCAGGGCGGCAGTACCAGGGAGTTCGCCAAAAACAGCAACTTCAGCCTTACCATCTTCATCAATAATGACTTCTTCTGTTTCCAGCCCAAGAATCATTGAAGAGGAATTCTTGATAGTCAGCGTTCTGCCAGCTGCCGCTTCTGCAGAAATTACATGAACGGTAATCGTCTCAGTACCTTGATATGGAACCTTCACATAGCTAGCAGCAGGAAGACGGTGTTCTCTGCCATGAATGATTTTGGCAGCCTGGCCCATCCGAATCCATTGTTCAAGTCGTCAAAGATACGCTCCTTGCCGCCTCCGCAGAAGTAGACGCTTGACAACGAACCCACAATCTCGCTGTACTGATAGCCGTATGACGTACACCGGAGACCCAGTACTTTGTCGATAACGGGGCCGACGTAACGGGAAAAAAGTTCTCTCACGTGAAATATTCCTCCAAAAGGAGTGATTTTCTCAGATTTTATTTGTACCTTTGCCATGTCATTGATGATTTTGCTTGTCTTGAATTGCAGCACTAAGGTAAGTGAAAAATCTGACATGGCAAAATCCTGGGCAATTTTTTATTGCCCAGGGACTTATAAATATAGTTAAACTAAAGTGCTGCGGATTTTAGGATAAAAAGAAATAAACATACGAACCTATGAATATTGGCGATATACCAGCAGGGTTGATACTGTTTTTTATTCTCTATGGCATAACGGGAGTGGTGCCTGCCATTGCTGCTGTTTATCTGCTACTGCGCCGGGCCAATGCCATTGCGCCGGGCATTACGCCGCCAATGCGGTTACGCCGCTGGACGGCATCATTCTTTGCCGTAACGACATTGGCGCATGTGTGGTGGCTGCTCTTCTACATCTACTCTGGCGACCTGCATTCCGTGGCCTATTTGGTGATCGTCATGGTCGATTGCATGTTGCTGTTCGTCACCTTCGCCGGCATGTTGCTGGCCATGCTTCAGGACCGCCGCCGGCCGGTGTGGCCCGCCCTGGTGACCATGATACCTTTCGTGGCACTTTGCGGAGCGGTCATGGCTTTCCCCAGTAAACTGTTTGAGCAGATTACCGTGGCATACCTCGTGTTGCTCGGCCTGCTCTTTACCGTACACATGATATTTGCCATCCGCCAGTACGGACGCTGGCTGAACGATAACTATGCCGATCTGGAGAATAAGAAGGTGTGGCTGTGCCAGGCGGTGGCGCTCGGCTGCATGCTGTTGTTTGTACTCTATGTATTCGCTGTTGACATGGTCTTAATCTGGTTTTTACGTATCACCGAGCTTGTGCTTGTCGGCCTTCTGCTATGGCGTGTGGAGACGCTACCGCTGTTGGCGCAGAACACCGCTGAGCCCTCACCTAACCCCCAACACCTAACACCAACATCCACAATCTCCACCATCGACCTCGAACAGATTGACCGACTACTGAAAGAGCACTGCGTGGCCACGCAGCTCTATCTGCAGCACGAACTCTCCCTACAGGACCTGGCCCAGGCCATTGGCACCAACCGCTCGTATCTCAGCCAGTATTTCTCGCGTAAGAGCATTACATACAATACCTATATCAACAATCTGCGCATCGACTACTTCATCAAACGCTATCAGGAACTCACCGCTGCCAGACAGGCCGTCGTCGCTCAGGAACTGGCATACGAGAGCGGCTTTAGCAGCTACAGAACCTTCAGTCGTGCCTTCACGCAACGCATGGGCCAGAGCGTAACTACATGGATGGGTCAATCGACAGAGTAACATACCGACATTGCATCATATCCCCGCCGAGTTTTCCGCAAGGAAGACTCGGCTTTTTCATTTTTGGAGTGGACAAATTTACAATTTGACTGGACAAATTTACAAAATGTGGACAAATCGTAAAAATCTGCACCTGACAGCGCATTTTGATCTGCACGTTTCAGAGAAAATTCGTACTTTCGTAGCACCAATCACTACTAATTTAAAGAGTGAACATTGTGTGTAACATTTAACAATAGCTACTAATATGTACGAATACCGAGGACTACAGGACATTATTTTCATCTCGCTCTACTGCGGGGTGGCTTTCCTGGCCGTGGTAGCCTGTTTGTACCTGCTGCTGAGGCGAGGCAACGCGTTTGTCGGCGATGATTTCAAGACCAGCCGCAGGTTGCGCCGGTGGACGGCGGCGCTGCTGGCTGCTATGGCGGCGAGCCACGTGTGGTGGTATGCCGTCGGGCAGTGGTGGCTGACCGACGACTGGCTGGTGCGCACCATCACGGTAATCATGCTCGACCGCATGACGCTGGTGCCGCTGACCATGGCGGTGCTGCTGGCCATGCTGCAGGACCGCCGTCGCCCACTTTGGCCGTGGCTCGTGATGCAGTTGCCGGTAGTCATATTTGCTATCGTGGGGATAGACGAACGTAGTTCGTTCTGTGGCTGCGAGCTGCCGCACTACTGGCAGCTGGCCATGGTCGCCGTCTTTATTACCTATTATATATATGCGCTGTGGCAGTACGGGCGGTGGCTGCTCGACAACTATGCCGACCTGGATCACAAGGAGGTGTGGCAGAGCCTGGTGTTCGCCCTCGCGCTGCTGGCAGTCTATGTAATCTATACCTCGAACGCCGGGGAACTCATGAGGGAGTACCTGTCGCAGGTTATCTCCATCGTCATCATCGCCTTCCTGCTCTGGCGCGTGGAAACACTACAGGAACTGCCGAGCCAAGAGGACATGAAGGCTTTTTAACACGAATTACCACGAATTGAACACGAATTATTCATGAATAATAATTATATGAATTCAAGTTTCGCATGTTAAGAAGATATAGGAAGATAGAGGTAGATAGCCGCTTTTCAGCGGCGGAAGATAGAGGACATTACTCCATCTGCGGTGATTCTGCAGAAAAACAATTGTCTTTTATCTCCTTTTATCTCCTTCTATCTCCAAAGCAAGCGGAGCTTGCGAAAGTTGAATTATATGAATAAATTACATGGGCAATTACATGAAAATTATATGTTGAAAAGAAAAAAGACTAACAGACAATTATATGTTAAACAAATTAAACAATACTATTATGAGAACAATTATCAGTAACATGAGAACGGCGCGGATGGCCATGATGTTCATCCTTGCCATGTTGACCACCCTGACCGTGCAGGCAGCTGCCGACAAGACAGCGCTGGACTCCGCCGTCAGCGAGGCCGAGACCTACAACAGCAGCATCCTTGAGAGCAACCCCAAGCAGGCCGAGGTGCTGACCATGCTCATCAACTCCTGCAAGACGGTGCTGAACGATGCCGATGCGACGCAAGAGGACGTTGATTTCGCTACCAAGTTCATGAACGAGAGCGTGAGCCAGTGCAAGATTGCCGTGGCGCAGGCCAACTACGCCGCCGCCATCAGCGAGGCCGAGGAGTACCTGGCCACCATCAAGGAGAACTACCCCGCGCAGGCCGAGAAGTTGAACAACGTTATCAATAACGCCAAGGCCCTCATGGAGAACACTTCGGTAGAGGTATTGGAATTCTTCACCCAGGTCGTGACTGAAGGTCTCCAGCAGATTAAGATAGAGGTGGCACAGGCCGACTACGCCGCCGCCATCGCCAAGGCCGAGGAGTATCTGGCCACCATCCAGGAGAAACACCCCGAGCAGGCCGAGAAGTTGACCAACCTCATTAACAATGCCAAGGCCATCGAGAGCACTTCGGTAGATGTCTTGGAATTCTTTACCCAGGCCGTGACTGAAGGCATCAAGTTGGTGCAGTTAGAGATAGCACAGGCCGACTTCGCCGCCGCCATCGCCGATGCCGAGGCTTACTTGGCCACCATTCAGGAGACACACCCCGAGCAGGCCCAGAATTTGACCAACGTCATCAATAACGTCAAGGCCATGGAGAGCACTTCGATGGAGGTATTGGACTTCTTTACCCAAGTCCTGACTGAAGGTCTCCAGCAGATTAAGATGGAGATAGCCCATGCCGACCTCGCCGCTGCCATCGCCGATGCCGAGGCTTACATGACCACAATCCAGGAGAGCAACCCCTCCGTCGCCGAGGCGATGCAGATGTTCATCAACGCGGCCAAGCAGGTGCAGGCCGACGACAGCTACACGCAGGCCGACCTGGAGTTCGCCACCGCCTTCATGAAGGAGCTGGTCGTGCAGGCCAAGGAGGCCGTGACCACCGGTGTCTCCGCCGCCCGTGCCGCTACGAGCCTGGCCGCCAAGTACTACGACCTGCAGGGCCGCCGCCTCTCGCAGCCCTCACGCGCAGGCGTATATATAAATAATGGTGTAGTGAAAGTGAATAAGTAATTTTATTTTAACCTAATTTATTAATATTATGTACAACAATCTAACAAACTTGAGGCGAGGGCGACCGTGGCTGCTACTGGCGGCGCTCTTCGCGTGGCTGCTGCCACAGAGGGTGAATGCAGAAGCCTATGTGGAAAAACCCGAAAACTACTCAGTGTCGCTGGGCGGTTCGAACATCGTCTATTTCACGGCGCCGGTCTATGACCAGGATAATGCCGACCAGTGGATTACCAGTGGTAAACTGATGTGTCAGCCGGAAGGCGAGTCTCAATTCGAGGTCATCTACTGGAAGGCGGCAGAGACGGACATTTCCGGCAGTGCCACGGAGGTGAGCACCTACTTCAGCACGTCGGCCGACGGCTTCTTCGACATCACGAAGGGCAACACCCGCGAGTCGTTCCGACTGACGAAGGACAATGCCGGCAATGCGAAAATCAAGCGCAACAGCGACGGCATCACCTTCTCTTACGAAGCCGAGTGGGCGGTGCCCTACAACCTGTTAGGCAAGAAACTGACCTTCACCTGGGAGGTGAAGCGCGACGGTAACAGTTGGAGTGAAATAACGGTGTCTGGCCTGAAGACGGCGACCATCAAGATGCCGGCAGCAGCCTCAAAACTGCAGCCCTTCATCTCTCAGCCCATGTTGAACCCCAACAACCCGGGCAAACTGGAGTTGCCCTGGTTTATGACTTCCGACAGCATCGTCAGTGCCCGCTACGAGTACACCGATGCCAATGGGGAGCGCAAGAAGGTGCCTATCAGCAACATGGCCAGCGGAATCATCGAACTTGATGCCAACGTGCCTCACCGCAGCTTCCGTGTGGTCTGCAGTTACAAACAACAGGGTGACAAAGGGAGTTACCTCATTGAGGACCAAGGCTCATCGGCGCAGAACATAGCCATGATCCATGCGCCCATCGGACTGAAGGCCCGTTCATTAGGCGGCCAAAAGGCAAAGGTGGAACTGACGTGGAGCGTGCCCTATATAGACGATGAAGACCTGGCTCCCACCGACTTCTTCGAGGTGCAGCGCTCGCTCACCGGTAAGGAGGCTGACTTCGAGACCATCAACCAGGACTTCTTCTCTTCTAAAGCAAAAAAGGCCACCTACACCTTCATCGACAGCACCTTAGTGGAGTCCATGCAGGCGGGCATACTGGCGAACGGCGGCACGCTTGACAACCTGACCTACCGCGTGCGCCGCGCCATCACCCAGGACTGGGGCTGGGGCACCAGCAACAACTGCGCCGCCACCACCCGTTGCGTGGTGGACAATCTGCACCTGCTGCGCATAGCCAACTACACGGCTCAGTGGGAGGACTCGCTGGCCTACACCGTGCGCGTGGCCTGGCAGTATGCCGACGAGCGTGGCGCCGTTTGGGACGACCGCGCCAAGATGGTGCTGCGCGTCATCTCGAAGAACCGCGAGGGTGTCCTCGTCGATAGCTTGGTCTACAACATCGACGACGAAAATGAGCGCGCACGGCGCTACAAGGTGGTGAACCTGACACGCACGTGCGTCACCTATGATATAGATATGTATGTGGAGCGCGGCACGTCGCCCATCAACCAGCTGGCCGACGTGGAGCCGTACTTCTTCCCCATCCGCTCGTATGAAGACTGGCAAACGTTTAACCGGAACGGGGAGGCAGCCAACGGCAAGTACGACCTGAACGCCCGCCTCTATGCCGACATCGAGGTCAATACGATATTAGGCTGGAAATCGGAATCCCCCTACAGTGGCATCTTCGACGGCAACGGCCACACGCTGACCGTCAGTTACAAAGGAAGTGACAATAGTGCCTACAACAGCGAGTATATTGCTCCCTTCCGCTATGTAAGCAATGCCACCATCAAGAACCTGCACGTAAAAGGTACCATCAGCACCAATTCGAAGTTTGAGGGTGGTCTCATTGCACAAGTCAAGTCAGGAAGCACGGTGAGCATCGAGAACTGCCGCTCGTCGGTGACGCTCAACAGCAGCGTCAGTGGCGATGCCACCAACGGCGGCTTCATAGCCCACGTAAGGCCGGGCTGCAGCGTCACGTTCACCAACTGTAAGTTCGACGGCAGCTTCGAAGGGGCCAACTGCGCCCACAACGGCGGATTCATTGGCTGGACCGACAGCGGCGGCAAGGTGACCATAGACAACAGCCTCTTCAACCCCGGCCACTACGACTGCAAGGTCGACGCCAGCGCAACATGGTCGCGCAACGAAGCAAACATCACCCTGACGCTCAAGAACAGCTATGCCACCCTGGAGCTTACCGACCAGATTGAGACCATCGTCATAGACGGAAAGACCTTCATGGTGCTACATGACAATGCTGACTGGCTGAAGTTCAAGGCTCAGGTGGAAAAAGATGCCAAAACCAATGGCATACTGGCCGGCGACTTTACAACCACCGACACTGGCTCGTGGGAAAATAACTTCTCCGGCATTTTAGACGGTAATGGTCATACGATTACGCTCAATGTTAATAGTGGTAACACAGCAAATGTCGCCTTGTTCAGAAATGGTGAAGGCTGCACTATTAAGAACTTGCACCTCACTGGCAAAATCATTGGCAGTGACCACGTGGCAGGTCTTGTTGGTGTGGCAGGTGAAGTGAATGGCAAGTGGACCGACATCTTTAATTGCCGTGTATCGGCCAGTATAGAGTGTTCCGGTTGGATCGCAGGTGGCTTCATCGGTCGCGGCACCAATGCAAATATTCAAAACAGCCTGTTCGACGGCTCCATTTGGTGTCAAAGAGCACAGGTTGATGGTAATCAGAACTGGGCTGGTGCATTCCATGGTTTCAGAGATGGCGCAGAAGGTACCGTTTCCAATGCAATAGTACAAAACTGTCTGGAGAAAGCAACTTGGTACAACATTCTTCTCCAAAACCTGAACTCGAAACCATGGACTTATTGGGGTAATGGCGAGAATTCTGATACCAAAAACAACTGGAGCTATACTGGTGTAAGTGGAGCCTCCAAGGTTACTGGAGAGTCAGTAGAAACGATGGTAAACTATCTGGGCAACAGCAACTGGCAGGTGGTCAATGGCGAGGTGGTTCCCAAGATGACCGTCACCGAGATTATCGGTATCGTGACCCATCCGCTGAGCGACTTCGAGGCCAACTACACCGACGGCTGGACGAAGGATGGCTCGACCATCAATCCGACCACGACCACGGAGGAATACCAGGAGTACGCCACCGTGAACGACCCGAAGCTGAAGGGGCTGTTCTACCACAAGAGCAACGGTACGATAGACGAGACGCTGCTGACGCAGACGCGCCAGAGCAGCGTGCTGCTGAGCTGGAACACTGACGGCAACCCCATCGACTACTTCATCGTGCAGCGCCGTGTCAAAGGCGAGGGCGACGATGCGTGGAAAGAGATAGCCACCAATATCGACCAGCTGAGCTACGAGGACACCAGCGTGTCGCCACTGGCCACGTATGAATATAAGGTCATCGGCGTTAACGACTGCGAGGGCATCAGCACCAGCGAGACTCAGGAGAAGACCGGCGAGTGTAAGCACACCGGCCGCTTGGAGGGCTACGTGCGCTACAACGACGGCACGGGCGCTCCCGATGTTGAGGTGGACATCATCTATGATGGAAAGAAGGTGACGAGCGTCAGGACCGACGAGGGCGGCTACTTCGAATGCGACGAGTTGTCGTACCAAGGCAAGACGGCTGTAGATTACAAGGTGCAACCCGTGACCTCCGAAGTTCTCCGTCTGGAGGTGGATGCCTACTCGGTGACCTTCAACGCCACGAGCAACAACGAGACTGTGCACGAGTTCATCATCACCAGCGGCAAGCGTTTCTCGGGCTTCGTGATGTACGACGGCACGAGCATCCCTGTGAAGGGTGTCAACTTCCTCGTCAACGGCAGGAAGATCCACAACGCCAAGGGCGACCTCGTGGAGACCGACTACGACGGCAGCTTCTCCTTCCGCCTGATGGAGGGTGACAACACCATTCAGGCTGTGATGGACAAGCACGTGTTCACGAACGACGGCTGGTATCAGAACTCCGGCAAGCAGAACATCACGAGCGACGTGGCTGGCATCTATTTCTACGACGCCACGAAGGTGAGGCTGACCGGCCGCGTGGTCGGCGGCGACGAGCAGGGCAGCAAGCCGTTGCTGAATAACCTGTCGAAGAACAACCTGGGCGACTCGCTGACGATTGTG
>JAEEGJ010006117.1_pt1 | contig 36579 bp, 29 predicted proteins | sample 8958761 | NCBI WGS metagenome assembly JAEEGJ01 (sample SAMN16246546, study PRJNA631951) | gut metagenome | biome: gut microbiome; feature: rumen; material: RS-attached | host: Bos | place: Iran: Karaj | collected 2018-10
GAACGGAAACGATTAGCGTCGTCGATGCGGAGGGATATAACAAACCTTTCGCAGGTACGGGAGAATACAGAATCAGAGTCGGCAGCGAGAATAAGATAATCGAACCGGAACTGCTCGGGGAACTGTTCTTCTCAAATCCGGCTGCAATGGCCGCCAACGCGGAAGCAAGCAATCAGGATCTTACCTTCAATGAACTGAAGCGCCTGTACGCCAGCCGGGGATTGACCATTGACGATGCCACGTTTGCGCGGAACATGGGGCTGCTGACCAAAAGCGGTGCTTATAACTATATCGCCGAAACCCTGTCCGACAGCAACAACTGTTCGATCAAAGTCGTCCGGTTCAAAGGAACCGACAAGCAGGAAATGATCTCCCGCAACGAATACGGATACAAATGCCTCCTGGTCGCGATGAGACAGGCGTTCGATTATGTGTCTGCCCTGGATGAGGTGCGCGTGAACCTTCATGGCGGAATGACGCGCACGGAGACGCATCTTTTCGACATTGACTGCCTGGATGAGGCGTGGACCAATGCCTGCTTGCACAACCGCTGGATCAAAAATGTGCCGCCTGCCATCTATATTTTCTCGGACAGGATCGAGGTGCTTTCAACTGGCGGTCTTCCTGTTGATTTCACCAAGGAGGAATTCTTTGCTGGCATATCCCGTCCGATCAATCTTTCGCTTCAAAAGATCATGGGGCAGCTTGGGATGGTCGAACAGACCGGGCATGGTGTTCCCAAGATCGTGAGTGTTTACGGGAAAGATGCCTTCGAGCTGGCCGACAATCACATCACGGTGAAGATTCCCTTCGCATTCGAGCCAAGTATGGCACAGTCAAGTTACGATGATCTGCCGAAGTCCCATGCGGCTGTTCTGAAAATCATACGCAATAATCCACGATTCAAGACGAGCGAAATCGCCGAGGCTGCCGAATTGAGCCAGGCTCGAATCGGACAGATCATTTCAGATCTGAAGGAAATGGGGAAACTGAAGAGAGTCGGTGGTAAACGAGGCGGTATTTGGGAGACGAAATGATCAATACCGTGGGGATGTGTTTATATCCATAGTGCAAGGCTCGCGCGCACATACGACGGCAACACGCACCTTGCTACAACAGAAAACAAGCACACTTATGAAGCTATATGAAAGCAGAAAACTCGGAAAAACTCGGAAAAGCATTACAATTGTCTATAAATCAATACGTTCATGCCCGTTGATATCGTGGAGGTCGTAGATTCGAGTTCTACTGCGCCCACCATGCCGCACCGATCTAAACCACTGGAAACAAGCAGGTTTCCAGCGGTTTTTCTTTTCTCCGGCTTTCCCCGTCCCCATCCCGCGAAAACAAACCGTTTCCATAAGAAAAACGCTCGTATCGTGCCGCCTTTCCTTGCATTTTCCTGAATATTATGCTATATTATTTACTTTCTTCGATTTTAAACCCCGAAACCATAAAGGATTCCGCATGAAAATTCTCGTGATCAACTCCGGCAGCTCCTCCCTCAAATTCACCCTTTTCGAGATGGAAGGCGGCAGCAACACCGTCATCGCATCCGGTCTCGTGGAGCGCGTCGGCACCCCGACTCCGAACCTCATCATCAAGCGTCCGGACGGTTTCAAGTTCGAAGAATCCCCCGAAGGCGTGAAGAATCATTCCGACGGTCTCCGCGCGGTCTGCGCCAAGCTCGTCGATCCGCGGATCGGCGTCCTGAAGAGCCTGTCCGAAGTCAAGGCGATCGGCCACCGCGTGCTCCACGGCGGCGAAAAGGTCACCGCCCCGGTCAAGGTCGACGAAGCGGTCAAGGACATCATCCGCGAGTGCATCCCGCTGGGACCGCTCCACAACCCCGCCAACCTCAGCGGCATCGAAGCCTGCGAAGAGATTTTCGCCGGCGTTCCGAACGTGGCCGTGTTCGACACGCAGTTCCACCAGACCATGCCCCCGGAGGCCTACCTCTACGCCATCCCGATGGAGTTCTACAAGAAATACGGCATCCGCAAGTACGGATTCCACGGCACCAGCCATCGTTTCGTGACCCTCTCCACCGCCGAATTCCTCGGCAAGAAGCCCGAAGACATCACGATCATCACTTGCCACCTCGGCAACGGCTGCAGCATGGCCGCCGTCAAGAACGGCAAGGTCATCGACACAACGATGGGCCTCACCCCGCTCGAAGGCCTCATGATGGGCACCCGCAGCGGCGACATGGACCCCGCCGCCGTCCTCCGCATGGTCGAAGTCGGCAACACCGCCAAGGACGTCGACACCATCCTGAACAAGAAGTCCGGCCTCCTCGCCATCGGCGGCATCGGCAGCGGCGACATGCGCGACATCGTGAACGCGGCCGACTCCGGCAACAAGGACGCCGCACTTGCCCTCAAGATGTTCATCCGCCGCATCGTCAAGTACATCGGCTCCTACTACGTGCTCCTCGGCGGCGCGGACGCCATCGTCTTCACCGGTGGCATCGGCGAACACTCCATCCCGGAACGCAAGGCCATCCTCGACGGCATCGCCTGCCTCGGCATCAAGTGCGACGACGCGAAGAACAAGGAATGCTTCGGCAAGGCCGGCGTCATCTCCACCGACGACAGCGCCTGGAAGGCAATCGTCATGCCCACCAACGAAGAGCTGATGATCGCTCTCGAGACCGTCAAAACCCTCGGTCTCTGAGACGAAGTCTCCTGCGATAGTGTCCGGCTCTGCTCGGACACATTGTACTGAAAAAGATTAGCCCCGGAACCATGCTTGATGCAAGATTCCGGGGCTGGTTTTTATCGGTTTGTTAGTTTCTTGCCGTTATCTCGGAAATGATGGATGAAGGAATGTCAAATCTTTCCAAATCAATGAAATGACGGAATGACGGCGGAATGACGGACACTTTTGACGGAGACGGAATCCGCCTAATATACTTCGCAAAAAAGGAAGACTATTTCGCCGCCTGGAGCCGGTCGAGATACGCGCTGAAGGTCTCGAACGTGCCGGATCGGCCGAGGCTCGCGATCAGACGGCGCAGGCGGCTGCACTGGGATTCGCCGGCATGACGGACGATGTAGCCGGGGATTTTCCATTGGGGTTCCGCGGCGCGCTCGTGGTATTCCCACGGATGCGAATACATGTTGAAGAACCCGGTGGCGGACATGGCGGTCTTTGCCATCGGGATGTAGAGCGCCGGCGGGAGATTCTTGAAGGAAAGCCAGAATAGCGGAAAGCGGACCACGGGCAGGGCGGACACGGGCATCTGACACAGGCCGCACGCCTCACGGAAGGGTTTCAGCGGCGCGGTGAAATTGCTGTAGCGGCCCGGCAGCCAGACGGGATTCAGGGAGGATTCGTACTCGTATCCGGCGTCCAGGATGTCCTGTTTGCCGACCTTCGCGAGACGCGCCATGCGGAATCCGCGGACGGGCGAATCAATGATCTCCTCCAGCGCTTCGCGGGAACGCTTCAGGTCGGCTGGCTCGAACGTGGTGTGGGAATATCCGTGGGACGCGATTTCGTGGCCGGATGACTTCATCTCGCGCACGAGATCGGGGAACTCCAGCGCGAATGCCGCCGTCACGAAGAACGTGACATGCGCGCCTGCTTCATTCACGATTTTGAGGATGCGCCGCGTACCCTCGCCCGCGATGGAAAACATGTCGTCGCGGGAGATCTCCACGCCGAACTCGGTCGGCAGGTCGAATTCCTCGATGTCGAACGAAAGCAGGATGCTTTTCATCGGTCAGTCCTGTGCCGGACGGTGCTGTTTCTCGCGGAACCAGTGCGCGGGCATGATGCGGAGGAAGTGTCCGAGCTCGCGGAACAGCACGCGCCAGCCCATTTTCGAGAAGGAGAGGCCGGGCCGCAACGTGAGCGGGATCGTGTCGATGCGGAGCCCGCGGTCCCAGGCGAGCAGGATGAACTCGGTATCGAACAGAAAGGTGTCGACCGTGGTGTCCAGGAACGCCTGTTTTCCGTCCCCTTTGAATGCCTTCATCCCGGCCTGCGTGTCGAGGTAGCGTTCCGGCATTCCGAGCAGGAACCGGTTCAGACGGCGCATGCCCTTCGAAATGAACTTGCGGAGCGAATGCAGGGCCTTGCCGTAGTCGGAGCCGCGCACGCCCATTACGACGTCCGCGCCGGATTTCAGTCGGTCGAACGCTTCGGCGGCGCACTGCCAGCCGAACGGGAAATCGCCGTCGGTGTAGATCTGGATGTCTCCGTCCGCTTTCTGAACGGCATGACGCAGGCAATAGCCTTTTCCGTGATTCACGTCGTAAGTGGAAAAAATGAACTCGTCGGCGACCGCGCGGATGGCGTCCAGCGCCTCGTCCGGGTAGCAGGACTTCGGTGAGCCGTCATTGGCGAGGATTACACATAAAGTCGAGCCGCGTTCGTTCAGTGCCTTTCTGAGCGCCGTAACGGATTCGAGCAGATGATTCAGCCACCCTTCATGGGGTTTATAGAATGGAAGGATCAGGTCGGTTTTCATAGGATGCGCGGGGTGCGCGAGAATCGGATGCGTTGGGGTTACTGGAAGAAATCGGGCTGGTCGGAATCGTTTTTTCTGCCGGAGGAGCCGCGTCCGGTCAGTCTGTTTTTCGCGGTGAGGCCGAAGAGCGACCAGGATTTGTCGGTGGCGATGCGTCCCTGCGGCGAACGCATGAGGTATCCTTCCTGGATGAGGTAGGGCTCGTAGACTTCCTCGATGGTGCCGGGGTCTTCGCCGATGGCGACGGCGAGCGAGTTCAGGCCGACCGGGCCGCCGTTGAAATTCGCGACGATGGTTTCGAGGATGCGCTTGTCCATCTCGTCGAGGCCGTTGCTGTCGATCTCCATCATGGAGAGCGCCTTGCGGGCGGTCTCGTCGTCGATCGTGCCGTCGCCGCGTACCTGCGCGAAGTCGCGCGCCCAGGACAGCAGATTGTTGGCGATGCGCGGGGTGCCACGGCTTCTGCGGGCGATCTCGAACGCGGCTTCCGGGGTGATCCCGACGTTCAGGATGCGGGCGGACCGCTGGACGATCCTCTGCAGATTTTCCGGGTCGTAGTAGTCCAGGCGAGGCGCGAGCTTGAATCTGGCGCGGAGCGGCGCGGAGAGCAGCCCCTGCCGCGTGGTCGCGCCGATGAGCGTGAATTTGGCGAGATTCAGGCGCACGGACCGCGCGCCGGGCCCCTGGTCCAGCATGATGTCGATGAAATAGTCCTCCATGGCGCTGTAGAGGTATTCCTCCACGGCCGTGTTCAGGCGGTGGATCTCGTCGATGAAGAGGATGTCGCCGTCCTCCATGGACGTGAGCAGGCCGGCGAGGTCGCCGGGTTTTTCGATGACCGGGCCGCTGGAGGATTTGATGCTCGCGCCTTTTTCGTTTGCGATGATGTAGGCGAGCGTGGTCTTGCCGAGTCCGGGCGGACCGTAGAGGAGGAGATGCCCGAGCGGTTCGTTGCGCTGTTTGGCGGCCTCGACGTAGACTTTCAGGCGTTCCTTGACGCTGTCCTGACCGGGGAAGTCCTCGAATTTCTGCGGACGGAGCGTCTTTTCGACGGTCTCGTCGCGGCGGTTCAGCGTCGAGGTGATGTAGCGTTCGGTTTCAGCCATTTCAGATCGGGAACCGGATGCCGCCGCCTCAGTTCATTTCCTGCAGGACCACGCCGGTGCCCTTGACGACGGCGTTCAGCGGGTCGTCGGACACGAAGACGGGGAGGTTGATCTCTTCGGAGATCAGGCGGTCGAGGCCGCGGATCAGAGCGCCGCCGCCCGCGAGCATGATGCCGCGGTCCATGAGGTCGGACGCGAGTTCAGGCGGGCAGTGTTCGAGCGTGGAGCGCACGGCGTCGACGATGCTGGCGATGGGCTCCTGAAGGGCGGTGCGGATCTCCTGCGAGGAGACGCGGATGCTCTTCGGGAGGCCGGACACGAGGTCGCGCCCCTTCACTTCCATGGATTCGTCGAGGTCGGGTACCTGGTAGGCGCTGCCGATGCGGATCTTGATGTCTTCGGCCATGCGTTCGCCGATGAGCAGGTTGTACACGCGCTTCATGTGCTGGATGATGGAGGAGTCCATCTCGTCGCCGCCGACGCGGCAGCTGCGCATTTCCACGATGCCGGAGAGCGAGATCACGGCCACTTCTGTCGTGCCGCCGCCGATGTCGACGATCATGCTGCCGGTCGGTTCCGCCACGGGCAGGCCGACCCCGATCGCGGACGCCATCGGTTCCGGGATGGTGATGACCTTCGCCGCACCCGCGTGCATGGCGCTGTCCTGCACGGCGCGGCTTTCGACTTCGGTGATGCCGGAGGGAACGGCCACGACGACCGTGGGATGGAAGATGCGCTGGTACGGCGCCATGAAGCCCTTCGCCTTCGTGATGAAATAACGCAGCATGTCCTCGGTTACGGCGAAGTCGGCGATCACGCCCGCCTTCATCGGGCGGACGGCTTTGATGTTCATGGGACAGCGTCCGAGCATGCGTTTCGCCTCGATTCCGACCGTGACGTCCCCATCGTCGCGGATCGCGACCACGGACGGTTCATTCAGAACGACGCCGTGGTCCTTGACATAGACCAGACAGTTCGCGGTCCCCAGGTCGATCCCGATATCGCTCGAAAAGAATTTTGAAAATCTGAACTTCATATTTATGCCCTCCGGCGGTTCGTGTTCTCAGGCTGCATCATCGCATATCCATAATTTACTCTGCATTTGCAGGAAGTAAAGCGTGTTTCCTGTTTTTTCTGTTATTTTTTCAGACGCTCCGGCACATGCGTGTGATTGATCATGTCGTCGAACGTCTCGCGGTCGCGGATCACCGTCGCATCGGAACCGTTCACAAGCACTTCGGCGGCGCGCAGACGGCCGTTATACTGGTAGCTCATGCCGAATCCGTAGGCTCCGGCATTCTCCACCACGATGAGGTCGCCTGGAGCCAGGCTGGCGGGCAGGCTGCGTTCCTTGACCCAGTAGTCGGTGTTCTCGCAGAGCTGGCCGCAGAGGCCCAGGTTTTCGCGCGGCTCGCTTTCCTTGCCGTCGACGTAGATGTGGTGGTAGGAACCGTAGAAGGCGGGTCGCACGAGCACGTTCATGCCGACGTCGGTGCCCACGATTTTCGTGTAGGATTCCTTCACCGCGTGGACGCGGCCGATCACATATCCGGCGTTGCCGACGAAGTAGCGCGCGGGCTCCATTTCGAGGCGCGGCGGCTTCATGCCGTACTGTTCCACGAAGGATTTGAAGACGTCCGCTGTCTTCTTCGCGGCCGCTTCCAGGTCCAGGGACGCTTCGCCGGGTTCATACGGGATCCCGAGTCCGCCGCCGAGGTCGATGAACTCAAAGTCGATTCCGAGTTCTTTACTTGTCTTGCACACGATTTCCATCAGCAGCTTCGTGACGAAGGGGAAATAGTCCGCATCGGTGATGCAGGAACCTGTCATCATGTGTACGCCGAAACGCTTCACGCCGGCTTCCTTCGCCATGCGGAACGCGGCGGTGACTTTGTCCGGATGGATGCCGAACTTTGCCTTCGGTCCGGCATTTGTCACGTACTCACCGACGTTGCTCTTGCCGTAGCCCGGGTTCACGCGGAACGATATGACTTCCGGCACGCCGAATCTCAGGAGGCGCGGGAACAGGCTTTCGTCGTCGAGGTTGATGACGGCTCCGGTCTCGATGCCTTGACGCAGGTCCTCGTCGGAGAGAAAGTTGCCGCTGAACATGATGTTTTCACCGGTGATCCCGACGGATTTCGCCAGCAGAATTTCGTTCACGCTGGCGCAGTCCGCGCCAGCACCCTCCTGGCGGAGGATATTCACGATAGCCGGATTGTTACAGCACTTCACGGCATAGAACATGCGGAAATCGGGATAGTATTTCCTGAATGTCGCGACCGCGCGCCTGTAGTTGTCGCGAATCTTCTGTTCGTCGTAAACATAAAGCGGGGTCCCGTATTTTGCGGCGAGATCCGCAACTGGGATATCTCCGATTTTGATCTTGTCCTGTTCAAACTTCATGGTTGCAATACCTTTCAATATGTCATTGCTTAATTCCCTATACCGACTCTGGGCCCGAACGAGAAGCCGGGCATGGCCGTGAGTCCGACGGAAATGGCAAGGTAGTTTTTCAGGCGCTGCGAGTATTCGCCGTTTCTATGGCGTTGCCACTTTTGGCCCGTGCCGCATTCGGCGGCGACGTACCAGCAGTGGAACCGTTTCGTGAGGCCGATACAGGCATTCTTGACCAAATTCTGGTCAATGTCGTAGGAACACCGCGTGTAGCCGTGCAGGTCCTTGTCGATGAGCAGCGGGAATTCGAATCCGCCGCTGACCACCTGGGAACGCGTCGTCGGCGAGACCATCATGGATGCGGCCGTGATCGTGGAGAACTGTGTACCCATGGAGTAGACGGATCGTTGCAGGAATGCGTCCGAATACGTATAGCTCCCATAAATACGCCATTCCGGGGCAAACCTGTAATCGATTGAGGTTGTCAGACGGTTGATTGCCGTCCCGTTGATGCCGGGCCGTCCTGCATACGAACCGCCGCGCCGCACCTCGTAATCGTGGTCGCCGTTGTTGCCGATGTCCAGCAGCAGTTCGGCGGAAATCGTGAGTTCTTTTGTTGGCCGGAACTTGAAGATCGTGCCGAAGTCGCCGATGTTGTTGAATCCGTCGGAGGTGTGAATAAAAAGGTCCCAATAGTTTTCCAGCGACATCCACTCGTAGATCTCTCCGTTCCGGCGCGTCTGCAGCCGGTTCGTGATGCCGAACCGGACGAAATGCTGCTCGGTGATGCGGTCGATCTCGTCGAAATAATACAGGTTGTCGGCGTTCACAGTCGGCCGCGGGATATAGGTGTAGTTCACATACGGCGTAACCACGTGGCGCAGACCGTCAAGGCCCCAATACGCGCTCTTCACATCCTGCCAGGCATGGTAGAACTTCGTATTGACTTCGACGCCGAGTTCGCCGATCACGCGGAATTTCGATCCGCCCTTCGAGTCATAATTCGTGACCTGGTAGCCCCGGGGAATTCCCTCGGCCTCGTCCGCAATGGACATGTAGCCGAGCTCCTTGACGCCGACTTCCCGTTCGGAAGTGCTGGAATACGCGGTCAGGCGGATGCCGGTTCTCGGAATGATGTTGATGCCCCATAGGTTGATCGGATAGTAGAGCATATGAAGAGAATCGAACCGGAGCGTGCCGTAATTTCTGATGTGCCAGTTCTCGTCGCCCGGGATGTCGCGGTCGAATCTGCGCCAGCGCATGAAGAGCGGCGTGAGGGACATTTCACCCTGATAGTAGAGATTTGCGAAGAGTTCCTGACGCTGGAAATCCAGCCTCAGTTCCGGCAGACGGTCGACCGTGGAGTAGAAATCGTTGATGCGAAGAGTCATGTACGCGCTGGCGGTGAATCTGTCACCCTGATATTCCAGCGAGGCGTAAGTCGGAGGTTCATATTCGGAGTTGAACCGGCCGACATAAAAATCCCGCAGATACTCGTAGTCGCTGATGAGGTCGATCTGCATCCGGAAGTCCAGCCGATTTGTGATGTGTGTTAAGTTGTTCGTGCGTACTTCATAACGGTAATACGGAATCGTGAGGCGGGAATTGTTCAGCAGATAATGCGGATCGCCGTCTTTCAGGTCGCGGTCCCAGTACGCATACCGGTTCCGGTCATAAATGCCGTAGAAAGAAAATTCGGTGGCGGATTCAGGAGTGAGAAGGTCGGAGGTCAGGCCGTATCCGATTCCGCGTTCTTCGTACCAGTCCAGCATCAGGTTCATGTTCCAGTACGGCTCGTCCGTGAGCTTGAAGTGCTTTGCGCTGCGGATATACCAGCCCCAGTCGCTGTTACTGCCGAACTCGATCTTGCCGCCGAAACTCGAAAGGTCGGAGGGCTTGTACAGGACCGGCAGCCAGAACACGGGGACGCCGTAGATCTGCAGGAAGTTGTTCTTCATCAGGATGCTGTGGTCGCCAAGCTGGTTGTCGTAGTGGAACAGGCTGCTGTTGCTTTCCCTCGGTTCGATCGTGGCGTCATAGGCGGCGATCGCGAAGTGGTCGTGATCGTCCTGGATGTATTCGCAAGTCGTGAATCTGGCCTTGTGGACCTTCAGCGTTCCGTCGAAGAAACGGTCCGCCTGTTCGCCGACGCAGTAGAACAGGCCGGATTTCAGCGCGAAGTTCGAGAACTGGATCACGCCCGTCAACAGGTTGCCCGCCACGCGTTCGGCGCGAATCACCGAGGATTCCGTCACGATTTCCACTTCGGCGAGCTGTTCGCCGAGGTCGTTCATGACATAGCGGAGCAGCGTCACGCGGGCTCTCGGGTTTTCCAGCATAGCCTGATAGTTTTCCATTGTCATGGTCTGCACGACGCTCGACAGGACGCAGAACTTAACATTCCCGGCGGCTTCGAAATCGTAAAGCTCGGAGTCGAGATTGATCACGATTTTGTCGGCGGACACCTCGGTGCCGGGAGCCTGAATCACGGCATTTCCGCGTGCCACCAGGTTGTCCCCTACAAACTCATAGGAGTCGGCGGCCGCATCGAAACTATCCGGCAGTTTCGACAGCTTTTCAATGTCCGAGACATTGACTAAACTGTCGGTATTGAACCTCCGGACCGACGGAATATCCCCGCCTTGACCGTATGCTTCCGCCGCACTCAGAAGCAGAAACATGGCCGTCATGGCGCAAAGAATATATGTCCGGATGGATTTCAACGTTTTTCTCCGAAAACAGTCTGTGGATAATTATTTAACAAGAAATATACTACGGAATTCAGGAAAATGCAATCAAAAAACAGAAAACTTTTGCTATTTATTATATAGGCAAACGGACAGAGCCATGAAAAGAACGGATGTGATACTGAAAAGAAACAGCTGATAGTACAGTCGTTTTTGCCTTATTCCTCAGCGGGAACAGAGAGAAAAACGGCTTCCTTGTGCTGGCTGCGGAACCAGGATGCCTGCCTCCGGGCATACTGACGCGTCGCGATCACGATGGACTCCAGCAGTTCGTCACGGGTCATCTTTCCTGCCAGATAGTTCCCGATCTGGGCATATCCGATGGCCTGCCATGCGGTCGGCGCCTGAAGCAGTCCTTTCGCGAGCATTTCCCGAGCTTCCTCGATCCAGCCGGATTCCAGCATCATTGCGGCACGGCGGCGTATCCTGTTCACCAGATCGGCGCGGTCGCGGACCAGCACGAACTGCGAGAATGCCGGGTCGGGAGTGAATCCGCCGGATTGAAGCTCGGATATTTGTTTGCCGGAAAGCAGGAAGACTTCACGGGCACGGATCAACTTGCGCCGATGCGGATAGAAGCGCTTGAAATCCAGCGGACATTCGCGTTCCATGATTGCCGCGAGTTCTGAAAAATGCTCCTCATTGTCGTAGGCCGCATCGAGTTCGTCGCGCAGACTCTGTTTCGCGGGAAGTGAGTCCAGCCCGTACACGAGCGCATGAAGATACAGTCCGCTTCCGCCTGCTACGACCGGAAGATGGCCGCGCGTCTGAATTTCGCCGATGATGCGGAGAGCATCCGTACGAAACCGGAACACGTCGGACTTTTCCGAGATGTCCAGGGAATCGATCAGGTGATGCGGTACCAGACGGCGTTCTTCCGCGGTCGGTTTGGCAGTGCCGATGTCGAGTCCGCGGTAGAATTGCATGGAGTCGGCGGAAACGATTTCCCCGCCGTATTCACGGGCAAGGGCGAACGCCAGCTCGGATTTCCCGGCGGCGGTCGGTCCCATGATAACGGGGATCCCGGGTGCCCGCCGGACGGCGTCAAGCAGAATTCGCAGCGTCGCCGGCGTCATCCTGCTTCGCCTTTGATTTGTTTTCGGGCCGGAAGAATGAGGAGATTACGAAGAGCGTCACGCCGCAGCAGATTGCCGAATCCGCCACGTTGAACGACGGCCATTCAAGGTTGCGCCAGTAAAAGCGGAGGAAATCGATGACCGCGCCATGCCAGAGACGGTCCGTGCAGTTTCCGACGATGCCGGAGGCGACCATCAGCAGCGCGAAACAGCGTTCCGGCCATCCCGCGCTCAGTTTCCGCAGAAAGACGATCAGCAGGACAAACGCCAGAATCGAGATTCCGAACGGGATCCACGGCAGGTTGTGGAACATGCCCCAGGCCGCGCCCTTGTTCGTAACATGTGTGAGGTCGAAAAAACCGGGGATGACCGTGATGCGTTCGTGCAGTCCGATGTTCCGCAGGACCAGTATCTTGGTCGCCTGGTCCAGGACAGCCAGGACCAGCGCGAACACGGCGGCCGCGAGGATGACATGCCGTTCCCGGAGGGATCCGGGCTTCATCTGTGCTTCAGGCGAGAAAAACTTCATGACGGAAAATGGCGGCGTGGAATGACGACGATACAGTACGGCGGATCATGTGTAATGATGCGCATCCGCCATGCAGAACTTATGCCGGAAAACCGGATCAGCGGTGGCGCTCATACGCTTCTTTTTTTGATTTGCATTCCAGACAGAACCGCGCATACGGCTTGACCTCAAGACGGGCGGGGCTGATCTCCTGGCCGCATTCGATGCAGATGCCGTATTCGTTCTCGTCGAGACGGGTCAGCGCTTCGTCGATCATTTCGATCACGGTTCCTTCGTCCGAAAGGAGTCCCAGCTCGAAATCGTGCTGGAAATTGTCGCTGCCCAAGTCGGCCATGTGCGTCGCCATGCCCGCGCCGGGACCGGATTTTCTGTTGGTGAGGGCGTCATCGCGGTGAATATTCAGCTGGTCCTGATACGATTCTCTCAGTTTCAGCAACATCTCTCTGTAATGTTTCTTCATCTTCATCGAGAGGTAGGTTTTTTTGATGACGTGCCCGTTGGCTTCCGCCTGGTTCTGAAACGCCTTGAGTTCGGCCTTCGTGATGATACGGCCGTGATGGGACGCCTGGACGTCTTTGTTCTTGTCGAGTTTCTTTTTTGTGGAAACGGATGTAGCGGGAGATATCTTCTTTGCGGACGCGGCCTTCTTCCTTTCAACCTTGACAGCAACCTTCTTTGCCGGAGCAGCTTTTTTGGGGGCAACTGCCTTGACAACGGCTTTCCTGGCAGACGTGATCTTCTTCGCGGCGACAGCCTTGGCCGAAGCCTTCTTTACCGGCGCGGCTTTCTTCGGAGAGACGGCCTTGGCCGGAGCTTTCTTCACCGGCGCGGCTTTCTTCGTGGCGACAGCCTTGGCCGGAGCTTTTTTGGGGAGAGCGGCCTTCTTAGTGGCAACAGCCTTGACAGCAGCCTTTTTCGGAACGGTTTTGACAGCCGGCTTGGAGGCCGGTGTTTTGGCCTTCTTTGATTCGTTCTTATTCATCTGTTACAACTCCTGGTTTTACGGCTGTCAAAGGCCGGTTTATTGTGTTTTTGAGTTCGATTCCTCCTGCCGGACCGGTCTTTCATACTTTCATCGAATGATTGTTCGTGGTCCGAAAAGATTCATCGAAGTATTTAAAATAGCACTAAAAGTATGATAATCAAGCCGGATGAATTGAAAAAAACGTTTTTTGCTGTATATTTTATGGCCGGGTTTTCCGTCGCGCCTCAAATTCCGGAGTCCATGCGCCGCCGATCCCGCCTTTTGGAGACCTCATGATTGACCTTCACATGCACAGCACATGTTCCGACGGCACCCTGACGCCGGAGGAGCTTGCCGCCGCCGCCCTGAATATGGGGCTGGAAGCTGCCGCACTGACCGACCACGACACGGTTTCGGGCATGGAACGTTTTCTGTCCGCCGCGTCCGGAACGTCGCTTCATGCCGTGCCCGGCGTCGAACTCGCGAGCATGCTGTTCAACAAGGACATCCACATTGTAGGCTTGTTCATTGACCCCGGCTGCCCCTCTTTGCTGTCCGCGCTGGAACAGATGCGCCTGTGGCGCGAGGAACGCAACGCGGAAATGGTGAAGAGAATTCGCTCGAAGGGATACGAGATCACGATGGACGAGGTGCTGGCCGAGGCGGGCGGCGAAAGCGTCGGGCGTCCGCACATGGCGTCCGTTCTGCTCAAAAAGGGCTATTTCCAGGACATGCAGAGCGTGTTCGGACGGCTGATCGGTCGCAACGGCCCGTGCTATGTCCTCCGCAAATATTACCCCGTCGACGCCTGCATCCGGCTGATCCATGAGGCGGGCGGCCTGGCGATCTGGGCGCATCCGCTTCATGCCGCGCACGGAGCAAGGGCGGCCCTCCGCAAGATCGGATCGCGCCTGATCTCCTACGGCCTCGACGGCCTCGAATGCTATTATTCAATGTTTGACGAACAGCAGCGGATTGATGCGCTGGATTTTGCCCGCGCCCGTTCGCTGCTGGTTTCCGGCGGAAGCGATTTCCACGGTGCCTCCCATCCCCGTGTCAAAATGGGAACCGGAATCGACAATAACCTCGCGATTCCGTTTGAGGTATATGAACGGCTCCTTGCCGCAAAACAGAACAGGGATTCCCATGACAACGAAAAAACATGTTGACGGCATCGTGATGCTCCATAATCTGTACGCCCGGCTGGAGAACGTGCTTCCGATGCCGGAGCCCGGAATGCGCGTCGAGCTCGACCTCGGCTGCGGCGACGGCGAATACGCGCTGGCTCTGGCGGTACGCCGTCCCGACGTGTACGTGATCGCGGCGGACATGCTGCTCGGCCGCGTGCGGAAAGTTCAGAAACGCGTCCTGCGGGGTGGAATGACGAATCTGCACGTGCTGAAATGCGAATCGCGCGTGCTGATTTCCCGGACGATCCCGGATGCGTTCCTCGACCGCGTGAATCTGCTCTGCCCGGATCCGTGGCCGAAGGCGAAACACCGCTGCCACCGTCTCATCACCTCGGACATCATGATGCAGTTCGCACGCATCCTGAAGCCGGACGGCGTGTTCCATTTTTCCACGGATAATGCGGAATATCTGGAGATTGCGGACCGGACCGTCGCGGAGTCGGGGCTTTTTGCTCCGTCCGATCTCGCGCTCATCGCCGACGTCGCAGACATCAAGACCGGATTCGAGCTTCTCTGGGAGTCCGAGGGCAAGACAGTGACGCACCGGGCCTGGAGGAAACTCTGAAATCTTTTGCATTTGAGGAGAATTGAAGCGGAGTCAGAAAAGTCAAAAATCCTCCAAGTTTCTGTCAAAAGGAATCTGGTTTGACAGAAACTTGCGCGTGTGCGCGGGAAAGATCGGGAAGAGCCCTTGAAACCATTCCCCGTCCCGTCCCGTCCCATGAATAGCTTCTTATCTCGAAAAGGCTCCCCGGGAGGGAATAAATGAGACCGTGTGCATTAAGATTTTGAACCGAATCTTATTCAGGGAAAACCCCGGTCAAGTTTCTGTCAAAAGGAATCTGGTTTGACAGAAACTTGCGCGTGTGCGCGGGAAAGATCGGGAAGAGCCCTTGAAACCATTCCCCGTCCCGTCCCATGAATAGCTTCTTATCTCGAAAAGGCTCCCCGGGAGGGAATAAATGACCGTGTGCATTAAGGTTTTGAACCGAATCTTATTCAGGGAAAACCCCGGTCAAGTTTCTGTCAAAAGGAATCTGTTTTGACAGAAACTTGCGCGTGTGCGCGGGAATGGAATCCTGTCCCTTTTTTCGCAACGCCGAAACACTATCCGTGTGCTTATCCGCCAGGCATGTGATAATGAATCTTTCGGAATGGTCCCCAGTCATTATCGCGCCAGCATGATTTCTGACGCTTGAATCCGCCCCGCCGCCTTCTTTTTTCCTCTTTTTTTGGAAAACTTCGGAAAAACGACTTGATTAAAACGGCGGAGTATGATATATTGCTTTATAAACTATACGCTTTTAACTGAAACTCATCATATCAGGAGACAAATCCCATGAAAAAGTCCCTCAAACTCGCCGTCCTTTCCGCCTGCGCCGTCCTCGGCGCCCTTTCCGCCACCTCCTGCGCGACGCCGTTCCCGCTCGGATGTCTCTACACCGATGTCATTCTGCCCGGAACCGTTGGCGACGGCAACCTGAGCCAGTCCTATAACCGTCGCGGTACTTCCTCCTGCTACAGCATCCTCGGCTGGGTCGCAGGCGGCGATGCTTCCATCAACGAAGCCGCGGTCAACGGCGGCATCGACAAGATCGCATGGACGAATACCCATGTGACGAACTATTTCGGCATTTACGGCATCTACAAGACCGAAGTCTTCGGTACCGGCAAGGCCCTCGGTCCCGATCAGACCCTTGCTCCGGCCAAAAGCGGCCAGAAGTAATTGATCGCTCCGGTCCAGATCCGTTCCGGCCGAAACAAAGCAAACAGGCGGTTTTCACGACTGTGCCGCGGTTTTTCCGCGACACGTCGGATGCCGCCGTTTTTTGTACGGAAACAACCTCGTTTTTTCTTCTGTCATGACATTTCTTGAACTGAAAAAGAATCTCAAGGAACGATTTTCACAGGCCGGATTCGAGGCGGCCGATCTCGAAGCGCACTACATTGTCTGCGAAGCCGCCGGAATCCCCGACCGCGAGTTCCCGCTTTATGCTCATGAACACCTTTCATCCGAAGTGCAGGCACGCGCGGAATCCTTCGCGGCTCGCCGCCTGAAGAATGAACCGTGGCAGTATATCTTCGGACATGCGCCGTTTCGCGATCTGGAGCTTGCCGTGGGTCCGGGATGTCTGATCCCGCGTCCCGAGACGGAGTATTCCATCAGCCTCATGCTCGACGGTCTGCCGCACGGTGCGTCCGTATGTGAACTCGGCGTCGGCAGCGGCGCGATCTCGCTGGCGCTCGCCTCGGAACGTCCCGATCTGACGGTCGTCGGCATCGAACTATCCCCTGACGCACTGAAATGGGCCGAGCTCAACTTGAAAAAACTGGCCCTGCCGAACGTGACCTTCCTGCAGGGCGATCTCTTCTCTCCGGTCGCCGGACGCAAGTTCGACCTCATCGCGGCGAATCTCCCGTACATCCCGGAAGGCGACCGCGACAATCTTCCGCCGAACGTGCGCGGCTTTGAACCGGACGAGGCGCTGTTCGGCGGTGCCGACGGTCTGGACGTCATCGTCCGTGCGCTGGAACAATCTCCCTCATTTCTGAATCCGGTCGGGCGCGTCTTTTTCGAGCTTGACCCGTGCAATGCTGACCGGGCATTTGAGCTCGCCTCAAAATATCTGAACAAGCCCGCGCTTTTGAAAGACCAGTACGGCTCGGTGCGTTTCCTCTCGGCATATAAATAACGCCCGGACCGCCGTAAGGCAATCCGGGCACACATTGTGTGTCGAGCAGTGCACGGCTACGCTCGCGCACAAACGATCTTATCGGTTGTTCCGTTATTTTCTCAGAGATCCAGCACCATCCGGATGAACGCGTCGCCGGTCATGAACCCGAGCGAACCGTTCGGCGCGGCCTTCTCCGAGTATTCCGTAACGGAATCGGGCAGGATGTGCGGACCCCAGATACAGACCGGCACCGGAGTGCGCGTGTGCTGGCGCATGGAGAGCGGCACGGGGTGGTCCGGGAGGACCGCGAACGTCGCGCCGCGTCCCTGAAGTGCCTCGACGACGGGCTTGATGATGCGGTTTTCGAAGTCGCGAATCGCCTGCATTTTGAGGTCGAGACGTCCCTCATGTCCGGTTTCGTCGATCGCCTCAAGGTGAACATAAACGAAATCGTGGTCTTCGATCGCGCGGATTGCCGCCGCCGCTTTGCCCTCATAGTTTGTGTCGATGTAGCCGGTGGCGCCCTCGACCGGGATCACGTCCATACCGGCGCACTTGGCGATGCCGGAGATCACGTCGACCGCGGTGATTACCGCGCCGGTCTTGCCGCCGTAGCGTTCCGTGAACTTCGGGAACGACGGCGTGCGGCCCGGGCTCCACGGCCAGATCGCGTTGCCCTTAGCCTCGCCGGACTTCACAAGCGGATGTTCGGCCAGGAACGCCGCCGCGTCCGCCCAGAGCTTGTTCAGGAATTCCACCGTGTATGCGGCTTCCTTCGAATCGTCCAGCGCGGTCCACGGGAGTTCGGCGACCGGGATGTCCTGCGAGGAATCCGGTTTGTAGTAGCCGACTTTCGGGGAGAATTCCGGTCCGTGCAGGATCAGCAGGTTGCGGTAGCTCACGCCGGGGTGGAACGTGAGTTTGTCCGAGCCGAAATGCTCCTGAAGCGCCTCCATCAGGACGCGGGCGTGTTCCTTCGTGATGTGACCGGCGGAATAATCCTTCAGGATGCCGTCTTCGACCGTGATCAGGTTGCAGCGCCAGGCGACGTCGTCGGGCGCGAGCGGGATTCCCTGGCTGACCGCTTCAATCGGGCCGCGTCCCGGGTAATACAGCGACGGCGCATAGCCCAGTACGGACATGTTCGCCACGTCCGAGGAGGTCGGGTAGCCTTCCGGCAGGGTCAGGAACGTGCCTGACGCGCCGTTCGCGGCGATCTTGTCCATGGTCGGGGTCGGGACGGATTCGAGCGGGGTCTTCCCGCCGAGTTCGGGGATCGGGAGGTCGGCCATGCCGTCGCCGAGGAAGACGACGGCTTTGCCTTTCAGGTCGCATGCGTTCATGATTGGAGAGATCCTTTCCTGTCATGCAGTGGATGAATTGTTTTGATATAAATAAAATACTACACCGGAGCCGAAAAGTCAAGGCGTCCCGGCGGTGTCCGGCAACGAAAAACATGCTGACAATTGTTAGTATACTTTGAAAATACTTTCAAAAAAGTTGCAAAACTCGCTTGAAAGCTGCAGCTTCGTGTTGTATTGTATTCTGTCGAAAGACTGTTTTCCTATTCCAAAAACATGACTCCGGGTTTTTCCTCTGCCCCGGAATCACGCTAATCCCGACCCCAGGACCCGGATGAATGAAGAAAATCACGAAACGTCAGTTTGAGATTGCGGTTTTCATTCGCGATTTCATCGGTAAAAACGCTTTTTCGCCCACGCTTTATGACATAGCCGGGTATTTTTCCATCAAACCGTCCACCGCGGCCGCGCATGTCGCCGCACTCGAACGCAAGCACGTCATTGTCCGGCAGAAAGGCCGCCGCCGGAGCATCCGGCCTGTCGGAATGGGGGTCTGTCTGCCGAAGAAACTCCCGCTCTGCGTTCCGTTTTACATGAAGGGCACAAATGTTTCGGGCGCGCCGTCATCCTATTATCACGTGGATGCCAGTCTGCTGCCGGACAATGTTCGCGCAAAGGACCTTTTCGCCGTCCGTTTCGGCCTGTTCAGCGGGCTGTCCGCCGGATTCGATATTGATCCCCGCGACATTCTGATCGTCTGGACCAAGCCGGCCCGTCTGCATCCCGGCATGATCGTGATGGAACATACCGAAACCGCTCCTGTATGCCGTCAGGTAAACGTGGATTCGGAACCCGGCCCGGAAGTGGTCGGGCAGGTGATCGCGCTGCTTCGCCCGCTCAAATAAGACATCTCGCCCCGGTGTTTTCGTCTTTTTTTCTTCATACAGGCTTGACTTTGCGGAAAATGACTCTACATTATCATACCGTGCATTTATTCAACCGGAAGGGCCTGTCATGTTCAGATTTTTATCCATCCTTTTTTCTGCCGCTCTTGTCGTCCTGTTCAGCGGTTGCAAAAGCACTGTTGAAAACAATGATCGTACCGCGCTGGAGCTTTGCCGGTACATGATGCAGCAGACCGGCGGTAAATTCGACGGCGCGATGGCGGTCGAGCCGATCCATGCGGACGACGGGTTCGCGCTGAAGATCGCGGACCGTCAGGTCGCGTTCTACAAGTTCAACACGAAGTACAAAAAGGCCCGCGATAAGATCGAATACGTCGACAAAAACGGCTTCATCTACATCTACGGGTTCAAATACTCCGCCATCTCCCGCGGCTCGTTCATCATGGTCGATTACGAGACCAATCCGCTGAAGGACAAACTCCTCGAAGCGTTCAACAGCTTCTGAGCCAGCCGCGTTTCCTTTTTTCTTAGTCCCTGAAGTCAGGGGACAACTGTCTGCACGAGCGTCATGTACACCGCGGTCCCCGCCAGAATGGATATCAGCGGATTGCGTTTCCACAGCTGAAGCGCGACCACCACGACCGCCGCCGCGATTTCCGCCAGTCCGAACATGTGCTCGACGGGCGCGCGGTCCCGCACGTAGCAGGCGAAACAGTACACCACCAGCATGGCGATCGCCGCAGGGGAAAGAACGTTTCCGATGCTCAGGACGAGCGCGGGCGGGCGCTTTCCGGTGCCGAAGAACAGGAACGGCAGTGCGCGGAGCAGGAACGTGACGCCCGCGGTCACGGCTGTCAAAATCAGCAGGTACTCGGTCGACGTCCCGTTCATTCTTTCCCTCCGAATCTCCACGATTCCAGTTTCTCAAACGGTTTCCGGAATACGATCAGGGCGGACAGCATCAGGATCATGGACGGGATCAGCATCTTTCCCGCCCCGAAGACGAGCGCGCATGCGACGGATGCCACCAGCCCGACCGCCGCGTAGATGCGGTTTTTGCGTTCCCGGCACTGGTCGGTCAGGATCACCAGGAAGAGCGCGGTCATGGCGAAGTCGATGCCTTTGTTCGGGAACGGCAGCGCGGCTCCGGCGAGTGCGCCGGACACGACGCCGACGATCCAGTAGAAATGGTTCAGCGCGGCGAGCGTGACGCAGTACAGGATGGAATCGCCTCCGGGCGGCACTTTGTTCTCGACTTCGAGCGCGTAGGTCTCGTCGGTGAGACTCCAGATCAGGTAGAGCTTCTTCGCGAGCGGGATTCCGCGGAACCGTTCGATGAGCGAAAGCCCGTACATGGAGTAACGGATGTTCAGGCAGACGGTCAGGAGCGCCACGTCCAGCATCGGCTGCGAGTTCCGAATCCAGTCCACGAGCATGAATTGAAGCGCGCCGGAGATGCTTGTGGCGCTGGTCAGAAACGCCCAGAACGCGGGCAGACGGATCCCGCTTTTCGCGGACAGCAGGACGCCCGCCGCAAATCCCATGGCGGTATACCCCATCAGGACTGGCAGCGAACTGATAAAAGCCTGTTTCAGAACCGGTTTCTGATTCATGGACCGTATGCTCCCGAAAAATGAAGCTACTAATATATCATCGTTCTCTGCAAATACAAAATCTTTTTCCTTTCTTTTCGCCGCTTTTCCCGTTTTCGTACCCTCTTTTTCTTGAAAAAGGCTCGCACGCATGATATATTATATTCTGAACTACTGCACACTGTACCGCCGCGCTCCGTATCCCTGCATGGAGCCGGCAGAATGAAGGAAACATGTTCATCATGAATGATGAAAAGACCCCGGCCGCGAAGACCGGGGCATCGGCACGTACCGCCGCGGCTCCGGCGGAATGCACGCTGGCGGAACTCCCCGTCGGCCAGTCGGCCGTCGTGATCTATATGAAGCCTTCCCTGCGCGGGAAGAAAAAATTCGCGGACGTCGGGATCGTGCCCGGCACCCTGCTTGAGATGGAAGCCCACGCGCCGTTCGGCGGTCTCCTCCGCATCAAGGTCATGGAGAGCAGCCTCTCCATCCACCGCGACGATGCCGCGAACATCATCATCCGCATGCAGGAGCGCCCATGAGCCGCAAATACCGGATCGTCCTCGCCGGAAATCCGAACTGCGGCAAAACCACGATCTTCAACTGCCTCACCGGCGCGCGCCAGCACGTTGGAAACTACCCCGGCGTGACGGTCGAGAGCAAGACCGGTGAATTCATGCTCGGCGAGGACGAGATCGAGATCATCGACATTCCCGGCGTGTACAGCCTGTCCTCCAGCTCGCCCGAAGAGGGCGTCGCGTTCGAAGAACTGACCAAGCCCGGGATCGACCTCATTATGAACGTGATCGACTCGTCGATCCCCCAGCGCAGCCTGTACCTCTCCACGCAGCTCGCCGAGCTCCATATCCCGATGCTGATCGTCTTCAACATGAGCGACGAGGCGAAAAAGAAGGGGCTCAAGTTCGATATCCGGAAACTTCAGTCCTATTTCGGATGCGGCATCGTCCAGACGGTCGGTTCCCGCGGCGACGGCATCGACAAACTCAAAAACGCCCTTGCGGAAAGCCTCCTGCATCTGGAGGACCACGACGTTCCGAAGCTCACCTACGGCGCGGACGTCGACGACGCCATCCACGAGCTTGAGGAATGGATCGAACCAGCCATGACCGACCGCATCCGCCACATCCCCGCGCGCTTCTTCGCCATCAAGCTGCTGGAGAAGGACACCTGCGTGATGCGGCTCCATGAGTTTCAGGGGCTCGACGCCATCATCGACGCCCAGATCACGCATCTTTACGCCCGGCACGCCATCACGGCCGAGACCTTTATGGCCGACTGCCGCTACGCCATGATCTCCGGCGCATGCCGCGACGCGATTTCTTTCACGCAGGAACGCCGCCGCGAGATATCCGACAAGATCGACGCCGTGGTCACGAACCAGTGGGTCGGACTCCCCCTCTTCTTCGCCGTCATGTACCTCATGTTCTGGTTCACGTTCACCTGCGCCGCGCCCATGACGGCCGGCATCGAATGGCTGTTCGGCTGGATCCAGAGCCTCATCGAACGCTTCTGGTCGCCGGATGTCCAGCCCGTCCTCCGCAGTCTCCTGATCGACGGCGTGATCCACGGCGTCGGCGGCGTGATCGTCTTCCTCCCGAACATCCTGTTCCTCTTCCTCGCCATCGCGTTCCTGGAGGACACCGGCTACATGGCGCGTGCGGCGTTCGTGATGGACGGCATCATGCGCAAGTTCGATTTGCAGGGCAAGAGCTTCGTGCCGCTCGTGCTCGGATTCGGCTGCAACGTCCCCGCGGTCATGGCCACGCGCAGCATCGAGTCCGAACGCGACCGCAGGACCACGATCCTGGTCCTGCCGCTGATGAGCTGCGGCGCGCGCCTGCCGATTTACGCTCTGCTGATCCCCGCGTTCTTCGCGGTCAAATACCAGGCGTTTGTCATGTTCCTGATCTACGCGATCGGCGTCGCGTTCGCCATGCTCGCCGCCCGCCTCCTCAAATCCACGCTGTTCAGGGGCGACGGCGAAGTCTACCTGATGGAGCTCCCGCCCTACCGCGTCCCGACCGTGAAAAGCATCCTCCTGCACATGTGGGACCGCGGCGTGATGTACCTTCAGAAAGCCGGCACGATCATCCTCGGCGTCTCCGTACTGCTTTTCATCGCGAACAATTACCCGGAGAAGAAGACGTTCGACGCCGATTACGGCGCGCAGATCATGGCCGTCGCATCCGATACTGTCCTCACTCCGGAGGAACAGGCCGATGCCTTCCAACGCATCGAAAGGATGCGTCACGCCGAGGCCGCCGAATACACCGTTTCCGGCCGCGTCGGGAAGTTCCTCGAACCCGCGTTCAAGCCCATCGGATTCGACTGGCGCGTCACGACCGCCGCGATCAGCGCCCTGGCCGCGAAAGAGATATTCGTCTCTCAGCTCGGAATCCTGTACGCCGAGGACGCCGAATCCGCCGGAGACGGGGAGGACGAACAGGAACCGCTCCGCCAGCAGCTCCGCCGCGCCTACACCCCGCTGCAGGGATTCTGCATGATGCTGTTCTGCCTGCTCTCCATCCCGTGCCTCGCCACGCTCGCGATCATCCGCCGGGAACTGAACTCGTGGAAATGGATGTTCTTCGAGGCCGCCGGACTCTTCGTCCTGGCGTACGGGACCACGTTCATCGTGTACCAGCTCGGCCTGCTCCTGAAGATCGGGACGAACTACCTGCTCTGAAAAACGGGTAAGACATTCGCAAATCTTTCTTCAGTAGATTCAGGTTATAGTTAACAAAAAGGCGGAATCTCTCCAAGTTTCAGTTAAGGAACTTGTTTTAACTGAAACTTGCGCGGGCAGCGCAGTTATATGAACGTGCGCTCGCGCATCCATGCGCGTGAGCCCTTGATCTCGGGTCTCAAACCTTTCCTCTGTCAAAAACCTCTTTGTGCGGGAACGGTCATCCGGATTGCTATGCAAAAAAAAAGAATTTGAACTTTTGCTGTTGGTACTTGCTTTTTCTTTTACGCATGCTATAGTATGTCAATAATTTTATCGAAATACCCTCAAAACCCCTGGAATACAAGAAAGGAAGCACCTCATGCCTGTTCTTATCTTTTTTGGGGCCCTTCTCCTGATCTTCATTATCGGGATTCTTCCTATCATCAATCTGGTCCTTCTGTCCTCGTGCAAATCCAGAATTGAGGATCTTATGCTCCGGATCAGGGATCTGGAAAAGGCGGTAAAGGACGGACAGTCTGTGTCCACGCCGAAACAGGATGTCAAGATCCAGGTCCCCGGCTCGGCGGAATCCAAACCGGTTCCCGAATTCCTTCTGTCAAATCAGCCTGCGGCGAATCCGCCTCAAAAACCGGCGGAGATCAAGCCGGAAGTCAAGCCGGAAGCCCCCGCTGTCAAGCCGGAAGTCAAACCGGAAGCCCCCGCTGTCAAGCCGGAAGTCAAGCCGGAAGCCCCCGCTGTCAAGCCGGAAATCAAGCCGGAAATCAAGCCCATGCCTGTCCAGCCTCCGTCGCAGGCTACGCCGCCGATCAAGCAGAAACCTCCAAAACCGGTTCAGCCGGAGATCAAACCAGCCGCCGCTGCTGCGAATACATCCGAACCATTCGATACCAAGTCCCTGCTCAATGTTCCGAGAGGGAACGGCAATGCCTGGATGGCGGGATCAAAACCTGTCGACGACACGCAATTCCCCTCGCAACATTCCGCCATTGAGGAACGCACGGCCGAAGTGCTGTCGAGGCTGTGGCAGTGGATCATCGTCGGGGAGGAATACCGCAAGGGCAACATGCCGAAGGAATACGCGGTCGCGACGACCTGGATGCTCCGTTCGGCGGTGCTTCTTATTGTGCTCGGTCTGGCGTACTTCATCAAGTACACGCACGACCGCAATCTGCTCCCGCCGGAACTCCGCCTCTCCGTCGCCGCGCTGTTCACGCTGGCGCTGCTCGGGATCGGATGCCGCCTGCTGAAGGGCGCGAAATACCGCATCTTCGGGACAGCGCTCGCCGGAGCCGGGTTCGCCGGACTGTACCTGTGCGTGTTCGCGAGCGTATCGGTGTACCATCTGCTGACTCCGCTGGTCGGGCTGGCCGGGCTGGTCGTCGTGACTGCCGCCGGCGTCGCGCTTGCCCTTCGATTCAATTCGATCATTCTGGCGGTGCTTGCGGTCAGCGGCGGCTACCTGGCTCCGGTCCTGATGGACACCGGGTCGCACAATCTCGCCGGACTGTACAGTTATATGCTGATCCTGGTCGTCGGTTCGCTCATCATCGCCCGCATGCGTTCGTGGCAGCCGGTCAACATCCTGTCGTTCATGTTCACGTGGGGCATCTATGCCGCCTCGAATCCGTTCCCCCCGGGCGGCGGGATCAACGTGCCCCTGACCGCCTCGCCGAACTGGCTTGAGCTCGCGGACGGCGTGAATCGCGGCTATGCGATCGCACTGGGAGCCGGAGCGCTGTTTTTCCTGGCGTTCTGCGTGCAGACCGTGGCGTTCAACCTCTTCACGAAACGAAAGGTATCGCTGCTGGAACTCGGATTTGCCGCGCTGAACGGCATTATCTTCATGTCGCTGACGATCCATCCGACGATCCGTATTTACGGCCGCGAATACGCCGCCGCGATCACGTTCGGCGGTGCGCTCGTCTACCTGCTCCAGATCGCGCTGCTGATCCGCACGAAGCTGGAGGACCGCAACCTCCTGCTGACGCTCCTGGTGTTCGCCTGCGGCCTGATCTCGCTGACGTTCCCGCTGCTGCTGAACCAGGACCACCTCGCCGTGGCGTGGTCGGCGCAGGCGGCTGCGATGCTGTACATCGCGTGCCGGACGCGTTCCGTGATCCTCCTGCGCCTGAGCTACGTCGTCTACATGGTCGCCGCGGTGCGCCTGCTCGGATTCGACCTGTCGCGCGGATACTGGCGCCACAGCGTCACGTTCCTGACGCGCCTGCTGAACTTCGGTTCCTATACGGCCGCGCTCGCGGGCGGGTTCTTCCTGCTGAACCGTTACGGCGCGGAGCTGACGCCCGCGTCCGAACGGCCCGCGGACGACGGATCCCGCACCGTTTACTCCCGTTCGTCGAAAACGATGTTCTGGTGCGCGTTCGCCGTGAGCTTCCTTCTGATCGCGGGCGAGTTCACGTATCTGCCGCACCTGAAGGTCGGCGGCGTGGTCGTGACGGCCGCGCTGTACCTGCTGATCCTGTCGCTGATCCCGAGGTTGTTCCGGGAGAACCGGAGGGCCATCATGACGGCGGGCGCGGTTCTGCTCGTCGTGTTCCTGTGGTATGTCATCGTCTCGTGGCAGTCCGGCGGCCAGTCCGTGCACGATTCGCTCTGGCGGTTCTTCCCGAACCTCCTGGCCGTGGCGTCGCTGATTTTCGCCGGGACGTTCTTCGCGGCGTTCGACGGCGCGGAAGACGATGAACGGTTCGGCGGCAAGGACGTCAGCCGATTCTTCATCCTGAGCGCGTGCATCCTGTGGTTCGTCTACAGCACGGACGAAACGTCGTTCCTGGTCCGGCTGTACGGTTCGCCCTCCGGCGCGCGGATCGCCGTCTCGCTGCTCTGGGGCGCTTACGCGCTCGCGCTCCTCGCGTTCGGCATCCTCCGCAAGAAGAAGATCGTCCGCATTCCCGCGCTGGTCCTTTTCGCCGTTACGGTCCTGAAAATATTCTTCTTCGACCTCGTCGGGACGCCCGCGCTGTACCGGATCGCGGGCTGCATGATCACCGGCGCCGTGCTCGTCGCCGGAGCCTGGCTCTATGTCCGGTTCGCACAGAAAGGAGATCCGTCCGATGAAACCCGTCCGTAATCACCTCAAACTCCTGACCGCCGCGGCGTGCTTCCTGTTCGCGGCCGCGACCGGATTCTCCGGCGAGGAGAAAACCGCCGCGTTCCCGTTCTACAAGGACATCATCCTCCCCGAACATCAGGGGGACATTTTCACTTTTACCGTCGATGCCGGTATCTACCGTGAAACGGAGACCATCCCGAACGACATGCGCATCTTCGGTCCGGACGGGGAGAACTGCCCGTTCATCCTCAGCGAACAGAAGCAGATCGTCCAGGACAATACCGTGGAATCCAGTTATCCCGCGACCGTCACCGGCTTTGAAACGCTTCCGGACGGTTCTGTGCGGATTACCGTGAGCATGAACAGTACCATCGCGGATTCTTCCGATCCGCGTGTCGTCGGACTGAAGATCCAGACTGCCGCGAAGGATTTCGACAAGAAAGTGAAGGTCTACGACAAGACCGGCGAAACCCTGATCGCCGAGGGCGCGTTTCTGGATTACTCCAGCCGCGTCAACCTCAGAAACGATTCCGTCCGGTTCCCCGCTCCTGTGAAGGAATTCAGCTTCGTCATCGTCATGGACAACTACACGGAGATCAAGGATTCGCCTCTCTTCCGCGTCGTTGAGGGAGACACCAACATCGTGGAGCAGGAGAAGTTCCGCGAGTCGCCGAAGATCGACGGCATCTCCCTGTTCGTTCTCAGGAAACAATCGGTCAGAAACACCGTTCATACCCAATGGCCCGTCGAGATACTCTCCAAAACGAAACGGGGCAATACCACGGTCGTGAACTTCTCCAACGGCTTCGCGCCGCTCGACAGTATCACCGTTGACAGCTCCGACGTCTTTTTCTCCCGTCCGTACCGCCTCTACGACGCATCCGGGAAGCTTCTTGCATCCGGGACTGTCCGCAAGCTTGATTCCGCATCGTTCCGCACGTCCGTGTCCGACCGCGTGATCACGATTCCCGAGCATCGTTCCAGGACCTGGACGCTCGAACTGGACAACGGCGAATACGGCGAACTGAAGGATATCACGCTTCAGACGGGCGGCCGTGTCTGTCAGGTTTGGTTTCTCGCACTGAAATCTGCTACCGCGGACGGATCGGGACAGGCCGGCTACAGGGTCTACTACGGCGCCTCCGGTCAGCCCATGCCGCCTTCGGATTTCACGGATGTCCTGTGGCACAGGGAGGAGCCCATTGTATCCGACGCTACGCTCTCGGCGCAAAAGGATAATCCACACTGGGATCCCTCCGGCACACCTTTCGCTTATGCTCAGAATTGGGGCCTGGTCTACAAGATCATCATGGCCGCCGCCGCGTTCGCGGTCTTCGTGATCCTGCTTTTCTCCGTCAAGAAGATCGACAAGGTCAAGGACTGACCTGTCGCAAATAGCTGAATCGGAAAAATGTCTCCGCCTGCTGAAAACGCAGGCGGAAAAGTACGCTTTTGTCCGCAAAAGGCGCTTTTCCGTCTTTTTTTGCTTTTCCGCCTTGACTTTGTATCGGACGGGGCTATATTTTCTAAATAGAGAACGATACATCACTTGTTGAACAATACACCACCAGGAGGTTTGAACCATGAGAACATCCGTTTTGGCCATGATCCTCGCAGGCGGCGAAGGGACCCGTCTGGCTCCCCTGACCGACCAGCGCGCGAAACCCGCCGTCCCGTTCGGCGGCAAATACCGCATCATCGACTTCGTGCTGAGCAATTTCGTGAACAGCGGCATCGACAGCATCTTCGTGCTGACCCAGTTCAAATCGCAGAGCCTGATGGAACACATCATCAACGGCTGGAACCTCTCGAACGCCCAGCAGCGCGGCCACTTCATCATCCCGGTGCCCGCCCAGATGCAGACCCGCGAACGTGAATGGTACCAGGGCACGGCGGACGCGATCTACCAGAACATGAACCTGATCGAGGACTTCGACCCCGATCTCGTGGCGGTCTTCGGCGCGGACCACATCTACCGCATGGACGTCAGCCAGATGGTTGACTTCCACCAGGCGAACAACGCCATCGCGACCGTGGCGGCGATCCCGATCCCGATCGAGGAAGCCAGCCAGTTCGGCATCATCGAGGTCGACGAGCAGTGGCGCATCGTCGGGTTCCAGGAGAAGCCGAAGAACCCGATCCCGCTGCCGAACGACAAGAACATGTGCCTGGCCTCCATGGGCAACTACATCTTCAACTCCGCCGACCTGCTGGCGCTGCTGAACCGCGACCACAAGGCGGGCAAGACCAGCCACGACTTCGGCAAGGACATCATCCCCGCCCTCGTGAAGACGAAACGCCTCTACGCCTACAACTTCTACACGAACGTGATCCCCGGCCAGGACCTCTCCACGAAGCCCTACTGGCGCGACGTCGGGACCCTGAAGGCGTATTTCGAGGCGAACATGGACCTGCGCAGCACCACGCCGCACCTCGACCTCTACAATCCGCTCTGGCCGATCAACAACTACCACTACAGCCTGCCCCCGGCCAAGTTCATCCACAACGAAGAGATCGACGCCTACGGCCTCCCGCGCATCGGCAGGGCCATCAACTCCATCGTCTGCGACGGCTGCATCGTCTCCGGCAGCACGGTGACCGACTCGATCCTGTTCAACAAGGTCTTCGTCCACAGCTACGCCACCGTCCACAACTGCATCCTGCTGTCCGACGTCGACATCGGCGAACACTGCCGCATCCGCAACGCCATCATCGACAAGCACAACATGATCCCGCGCGGCACGATCATCGGCTACGACAAGGCGGACGACGAGAAGCGTTATTTCGTGGTCGATCTCGGCGTCGACGAGCAGGGCAATCCGAAGTGGCTGACCGTGATCCCGAAGGAACGCCATTCCCTGCAGGTGGTCCATCCGTCGGCCGACATCGCCCGGCTGGACGCCGAACCGGAAAAAGACGAAAAGGCGGACGGCGCCAGCCCGGCGAAAAAGTAACACCCCGCGAGACTTGCCGTGAACTCTTCCGGGGCATCCCTCGGCCTCTGGGACCGTGTATTCGATCGGGTACGCCGCGAACTCGGCGACGCGCCCGGTTGCCACGACTTCGCCCATACGCTCCGCGTACTGAAAAATGCCGAACGGATTGCCGCGGAGGAATCCGGATGCGACCGGGAAGCCGTGCGTTTCGGCGCGCTGCTCCACGACGTCGCGCGTCCGGAGGAACTTGCCTCCGGCGGCAAGCTCTGCCATGCCGCGCTCGGCGCGGAGAAATCCCGCCGCATCCTTGAGGAGGAGGGCTGTGAAGACCCGGCGTTCGTGCAACACATTTCCGAGATCGTGCGGACGCACCGTTACCGCGGCAACCTCAAACCCGCCACGCTCGAAGCCTGCATCGTATACGACGCGGACAAGCTTGATTCGCTCGGGGCGTTCGGCGTGGCGCGGGCGTTCCACTTCGCCGGACGCATCGGGGCCTGCCTGCACAATTCCGAAGAGGCCGCCCTCGCCTCCGAATCGTATTCCAGTCAGGATTCCGCCTACCGCGAATATCTCGTGAAGCTTCGCGGTCTCCCGGACCATCTGCTGACCGGATCCGCGCGGCGGTTCGCCGCCGACCGGGCGGCGTTCATGCGGGCGTTCTTCGACCGTCTGAACGAGGAACAGGAGGGTCTCCGGTAATGCTCTCCGAGTTCATGGCATTCTGTTTCCCCGGTATGACGGCGTTCCAGCTGGTCATCCTCGCCGCCTCCGCGCTGCTCGTGGGCGTGAACAAGTCCGGCATCCCCGGGCTCGGCATGCTCCCCGTGATCCTGCTCGCGGTGGCGTTCGAGCTGAATCCCGGCTTCGCAACCGGCGTGATGCTGCTCATGATCTGCGCGGGCGACATCTTCGCGGTATCGTACTACCGCCATAATGCCGACTGGAAGATCGTGCTCCGTCTGCTCCCGTATACCATGCTCGGGCTTGCGCTCGGGTTCGTGACGCTGCGGTATCTGAACCGTCCGGAGCATCTCCGCATTCTGATCGGCTGGATCATCCTGCTCCTGGCCGCCGTGCATCTCATCCGCGTTGCTTTTTTCAAACACGCGCCCGTCCCGAGCCACTGGGCGTTTTCCGCGGTCGTCGGGCTTGCCGCCGGATTCACCACGCAGGTGGCGAACGCCGCCGGGCCCGTGATGGCACTGTATCTGCTGAGCATGAAGTTGCCGAAGGCCCGCTACGTCGGCACGTGCGCCTGGTTCTTCATGATCATGAACTGGACCAAGCTCCCGATTTTCTGTTTCGAGGGGCGCGTCTCGTCAGCCGTCCTGTACGCCGTCCTTCCGATGTTTCCGCTTATCCTGATCGGCGCGGCCCTGGGCGTACTCTTCGTGAAACGCGCTCCACAGCGCTTCTTCGAGATCGTCATCGAGATCATCGTCATCGTTTCCGCGGTCAAGCTTCTCTGGCCGTCCTCACCCGTCAATTCACCCGAACCGGAATCCGTTCCAACGGAGGAAACGGCGCCCGCCGAACGTCCTTCCCCCGAACAGGAACCCGTCGCGGGCTGAACCCGTTTTTTTCATCCCCCTCACATACGGAGATCAAACATGAAACCTGCCTCCAAAAAAGAACCTGAACAGACGGCCGCCGATGTCCGCACGGACAATCCCTCCGCCACGAAGTCCGCTTTGAACGTCGCGGAACAGCCGGACAAGGAAGAAGCCGCCGCCCCGCTGAAACAGATCGAACAGAAAGTCTGGAACGTCCGCACGGCCGACCTGCCGAAGAGCAAAGCCTTCCCGCTTGCCATCGAACGCGTCCTCCTGCTGACCGGCAAGAACTTCATCAAGAACAAATGCGCACTGCGGGCCTCCTCGCTGACCTTCCTCACTCTGATGTCGGTCGTCCCGCTCGTCGCGCTTCTCCTTGGCATCGCGCGCGGCTTCAACTTCGAGGAAATGCTCCGCGAAAAGCTCGTCGAGAGCTTTGTCGGGCAGGAGGAAGTCGCCGAATGGATCCTGAACTTTGCGGACACCACGCTCAAGGTCGCCGCGGGCGGCGTCATTACGGGCATCGGCGTCGGCATGCTGTTCTTCACGGCGCTGAAACTGCTGGCCAATATTGAGAACTCGTTCAACGACATCTGGGGCATCAAACAGGGGCGTTCCGTGCTCCGCAAGCTCAGCGACTACATCACGCTGCTGCTCCTCTGCCCCGTCTTCGCCATCGTCCTCCTCGGTATCAACACCCTCGGCATGGCCAGCCTCGAAGGGCTCGTGGGCATCCCGGGCAAGAGCTATCTGGTGAACGCCATCCGCTTCGTCTCGCCGTTCATCCTCTCCTGGGTCATGTTCTTCTTCCTCTACCTCTTCATCCCGAACACCCGGGTCAAGCCGAAGGCGGCGATCGCCGGGGCGATCCTGACCGGCTCGCTCCTGATCGTCCTCCAGTACATCTACATGTTCCTGCAGACGATCCTGACCGGGTACAACGCGATCTACGGCAGCTTCGCCGCTCTGCCGTTCTTCCTCCTGTGGCTCCAGGCCAGCTGGACCGTGATCCTGCTCGGCGCGCAGTTCTCGTTCGCCGTCCAGAACGTCCACTACTACGAATACTATCCCGGCGACCAGCCGCTCTGCTACCACTACCGCTCCATCTGCGCCCTGCGCATCATGAAGCTCCTCGGCGACTCGTTCAACGACCGGGCCGGAGCGGTGACCGCGTCGGACATCTCCGGCCGGCTGGAGATCCCGATCCGCATCACCCGCGCCGTCCTGAACGATCTGATCACCGCCGGGCTCGTGATCGCGGTCTCGACCGACCGCCGCAAGGACGATTCCTTCATAAACAAGGTGCCGCTCGGGGATTTCATCCCGACGACCATCCTGGAGCGCCTCTCCAACATCGGCGACAGCGGCTACCGGTCCGAAAACGCCGCCGAGGCGGAAAAGCTCCTTGCCGACCTCTGGGACGCGGCAAGAAACAATCCCGCCAACGCCCAGCTCGTGACGTTCACGCCGGAAGCACTGCTGGAAGCGGAAAAGGCCGCCGCCGAGGCAAAAGCTTAACACACTGCATCTGCCTGTTTCACGAGGATGATACGGACAAAACAGGAAAAGACGTTCGGCCGGCGGGGTTTCTCCCTCGGGAACATCCTGTTTTCGGCGTTGTTCTGTTTTGTCCTGAGCCTGTTCGGCGGCGGGTGCGTGACCGCTTCGGTCATCAACGACCTCGGCACGACCCGGACCGAATACTGCGATTACCGCTACGAGATGTCGTCGGACGGTAACGAGATCGTTTTCACGAGCAAACGCACGAAGCAGTACAACTATCTGCCGCTCTACGGCCTTTTTCACCACAAGCCCGCCTGGACCTCGATCCGGGACGTGGAGGAACGGTTCCCGCTGGACCAGCCGCCGGAAGTCCTGTCGCGTCGCTGCACCCTGATCGTGACGCCCGACCCGGATGCGCCCCCCGCGAAATATCTGATGCCCGTTTCCGTCCCGGATTCCCTGACTTCGGACGACGCGCTCAGGCGCCTCATCGTGGCGCCGGAGCCCGTGGACATTCTCACCTGGAAAGGGGAGAGCAGTTCCAGCTACGCCGACGGCATCCGCGAGTTCACGGCCGTCCCCGAAAAGCTCCCGCTCAGCCACGGCGATACGCTCCGGCTCCGGGTACGCCCCCGGGACATGCAATATCTGGCGCAGCCGTTCCGCATCCGGCTGTTTACCGCAGACGAAGAGGCGGACGAAAGCCCGTTCGGCGCCACAGACCCCGCGGGTTCCCCGCTGTACGTGGTACAGCCGGACGGGACCGTGCTGCCTTTCGAATCGCTGGCCGGGGGCTGGGCTGACTCCATGATCGCGGGGCGCATCCGCGGCAATGCGGACGGCAAAGAATACCTCGTATTTCCAGCGGACGCGGACGGCGGCGGCCTTGAAAACCTGACCAGCGGTTCCGTGTCCGATTTCACGCTCCGGGTCCGGGTGTCGGAAAACCTGTATCCGCTCCGGGACAAGCAGACGACGGAGGTCATGAACGAGTACCGGGATTCCAACGATACGCCCACGGTGGAAGCAGTCTGCTGGAAAGCCCTCTGGTTTCCCGCCGCGCTCGCCGCGGACGTGATCGCCCTGCCGTTCTACCTCATCGTCATCCCGATCGACTACATCATCTGGGAAAACAACAACGGCTTCCGCTGAGGCCGCATGACTGAACACCAACCTCAACATTGCAAGACATAAGGAATCAGCCCCATGAGCAGCAGACCGCGCAAAAAGAATCCGAGGACAAAGAAGTTCGAATACACGCACAAACAGGCGATGGAGATTCTGACCGACCTTACAGAGAGGATCGAACTGCTGGAACAGGACAACGCGGTCCTGAACGAGGCGTTGCGGGCATTGATCTTGAAAGACACGTTCAGCATGCACGAGATCGGCGCCAAATGCGCGTGCGGAGAGTACGGGGACGGAGAGCAGGCGGATTTCGACCTCGGCATCTGGTTCTATAAACGGGGCGCGATGCTGGGCGATATGGAATGCCAGTGGGATTACGCCATGATGCTGTACTCCGGGGAACACATGCCGCAGGACAAACGCAAGGCGCTTTTCTGGTTTCAGAAAGCCGCGGAAAATTCCGTGGACGAATACGGGCGGAGAAAAGACGCGCTTGAAATGTGCGAAGTGATCAAACAGGAACTTGCCGAAGAGGAAACGGGTCGTCCGTCCTGAAAAACGTGTTCCTCCCTCGTTTGTTCGCCGGGAAAGCAAAAAAGAAAGCTCCTGCCGGGTTGCGGCAGGAGCCGGGAGATGAGAAGTAAGTGCCGTTGTGCCGTCGCGAAGCACGGCACTGCTTCAGTGGAGGTCTTGTCCTCCCAGGATCGCGTCGATGCGGGCGAGTTCTTCCGCGGTGAACGTCGGATTCCTGTTCAGACCGTCCAGCACATCGTTGATCTGGCTGATGCGGCTGGCACCGACGAGCGCCGACGTGACGACGTCCTGACGCAGCACCCAGGCGGTCGTCATGGCGGCGAGACTCTGGTTGCGTTCCTGCGCGAGTTCGTTCAGCTTTCTGATCATCTCCAGTCTCTCCGGCGTGAGCGCTTCCGGCTTCAGGAACACTTTGCGCGTCATGCGGGAATCCTCCGGGATGCCGTCCAGATAGCGGTTCGTGAGAAGTCCCTGCGCCATCGGCGAGAAGATGATGCCGCCCACGCCGAATTCCTTCATCACATCGAACGTGCCGTCCTGTTCGCATTTGCGGTCGAACATGTTGTAACGGACCTGATGCAGCACGGTCGGCGTCTTGAGTTCACGCAGGATGGAGAACGCCTCGCGGGCGCGTTCGGGCGAGTAGTTCGAAATGCCGACGTAGAGGGCACGTCCGGACCGTACGATCTGGTCGAGCGCGAGCATGGATTCCTCGACGGGGGTGTCCGGGTCCATACGGTGGTGGTAGAAGATGTCGACGTAGTCGAGGCCAAGGCGTTTCAGGCTCTGGTCGCAGCTGGCGATCAGATATTTGCGGCTGCCGAGGTCGCCGTACGGGCCGGGCCACATGGTATAGCCCGCCTTGGTGGATATGACCAGCTCGTCGCGCAGTTTGCCGGTGAAGTCGGCCTTCAGGATCTTTCCGAACGCCTCCTCCGCGCTGCCGGCCGGCGGTCCGTAGTTGTTCGCCAGGTCGAAGTGCGTGATGCCGTGGTCGAACGCGTCCCAGACCATGGAATGCGCGTTATCGAAGTTGTCTTTTGCGCCGAAGTTGTGCCAGAGTCCGAGCGAGACCTTCGGCAGCTGGAGGCCGGTACTGCCGCAGTGGCGGAATTCCATGACGGTATACCGTTCCGCCGCAGGGGTGTAGTCGATCAGCGGATCCGGCTTCCTGCCCTGGCGAATGACGAAAACGGCGAACGCAACCGCGGCAATGATGCCGATCACGATGGAGACGTTGTACGGGAGGCCGCCTCTGTTGGTGAAGAAGAAAAGACCGTCGGGCTGACCGGCTTTGCCGGATGTCCAGACGATGAACGTGACGACGACAGCGGTCATGAACATGCCGGGCAGCATGGTGATCAATGAACCGATTTTCCTTCCCCTGCGGAGCAGCCACACGGTACCGGCCATCAGCGTGGTGGCGGCGAGCACCTGGTTGCCCCAGGCGAAGTAGTTCCAGAGCTTGTTGAACGATTTGGCGGACTCTTCGTCTTTGTTGGACCAGTAGAGCAGACCGGCCACGAGGACGATCAGCGGCAGGCAGGTCAGGAAGCGAGGCAGGAAGCTCTGCTGCGGGATATGAAGCATTTCGGAGAGGGCGAGGCGCGTGCTGCGGAGCGCGGTGTCGCCGCTGGTCACGGCGAGGATCACGACCGCCAGCACTGTGACCGTGCCCATCCAGGTCCCGAGGAAATGCGTGGTGATCTCGCAGAGCACCACCGGTCCGCCCTTCGACATGAATTCCGGCTTCAGGTTGTAGATGGCGAGTCCGCCGACCGCCCAGATCATGGCGATGATGCCTTCCACGATCATCATGCCGTAGAAGTCGCTCTTCGCCTCGCGTTCGGATTTCATCGTGCGGGCGATGATCGGCGACTGCGTGGCGTGGAACCCGGAGATGATGCCGCATGCGATGGTCACGAAGAGGAGCGGGAAGACCGGAGCGGTGTCGGGTTTGAACATTGCCTTTTTGAACTCCGCGCCTTCCTGCAGGAGAGTCGGCGATTTGAAGCCGGCGACGACGAGCGCGACGAAAATGGCGAGCGTACCGACCAGGAGCATGAGGCCGAAGAACGGATACACCTTGCCGATGATCTTGTCGACCGGGAACATCGTGGCGATGACGTAGTAGCAGAAGATGGTGACGACCGCCACCCAGAAGAAGTCCTCGGGCT
>JAEEGJ010006118.1_pt1 | contig 36557 bp, 37 predicted proteins | sample 8958761 | NCBI WGS metagenome assembly JAEEGJ01 (sample SAMN16246546, study PRJNA631951) | gut metagenome | biome: gut microbiome; feature: rumen; material: RS-attached | host: Bos | place: Iran: Karaj | collected 2018-10
TCTTGAGTGAGATTACGGGTGAGGACGATGATGTCATTTCACGGTCGCCGGTCGAAGCAACTCCGAGGACCATGTTGATAACAGCGATCTCGGACTCTGCCTGTAAGAATACGCCGCCTGCCTTATGCAAACGCTTTGCCATATAAGCGGCAAGCTCTGTCTGAGGAGTGATAGGATATCCGAAGAAGCATTTACAGCCTGCTCTGATAGCAGCCTCTGCCAGCGCTTCGTTACCCTTCATAAGATTTCTTTCCAAAGCTAAACAGCTCCTTTCAACGAATATAGATTATTTTTCAATAACGATAGCGCAGTCGGGGCACATTGTTGCGCACATTGCACAGCTTATACATGCTGACTGATCGGTACATTCTGCGTAAAAATATCCCTTCTTGTTACGCTTTTCCTTCTGAAGTGCAACGATCTTCTTGGGACAGGCAGCTGTACACAGACCGCAGCCCTTGCAGCGCTCGGTAATAACTGTCATTTTAGCCATACACTTTTTTCTCCTTTCAGATGAAATAATGATTTATGGTCAAATAAGGAATTCGGGGTTCGGAATCCGAGATCAAGCTGCTTTTGCTGGATCACGCATTCCGAATTCCGCATTCCGAATTTTCATCAGCCCCATATGGGCTTTACATATATCTTAGCCGGGAATACATCGGGCTTATCTGCAAGCACGGCTATATCCTCGGGATATACCGTATATATTACAGGAAGCCCTGTGATACGGGAGGTCTCTTCCGCAAAGGGACGCGACCGCTCGATTATGCCAAGGTCGGTCTCAACGCCGAGATTGGTGTTGTTTACTATTGCGGTATGCTTCATGCGGGCAGCCGCCTCTATCTCATACATCAGCTTTGTCACTTCCTCAGCGGTATTGGTGAGGTAGCGGCGCTGATTTATGACGTAGTACATCTCGATACTGTCCCTGAACTGCTCCAATGCTTCGGCATATCGTCCGAGAGCCACGGCTCCTGCGTCATCGCCGCCCACGTCGATTATAAGGCAGTCCTCGTCGGTGGCAAGCTCCACCACGTCGAACTGTATGGACGGGATATCAAGGTTGCTCCTTGCAAAATCGGGAGCTATGAGCCTTATGCCCTTTTCCTCGAAAAGGTCTTTGAAATCGGCAGTTCTGAAATAGGGATTTACAATGTCAAGGTCAACGATAGCTGCGGACTTGCCCTCCGCTGCGGCTTTTACAGCAAGATTTACTGAAAAATTGGTCTTTCCGCTGCCGTAATGACCTGTGATTATCTTAATATTCTTCATAAATATCCTCTTGGCCTCTTTGTGAAAAATCCTACAACTTATATTATATCACTTTAAAACATTAATTGCAAGTGCAATTTTTAGTATCTGACAATGGCGTTTTTGTTGAAAGCAGGCAAAAGCCCCGACTTAAAGTCGGGGCTTCATTTTATCAGAATAAAAGCCAATTGATTTTCAACTGCAAATTACTGGTCAGTCTATCGCTTCAAATCTGCTTTCAAACTCTGAACAGTCATCATCAGCAATTGTGTAATAGCTTATCTGTAATGTAAAGTCGTCATCTATCTTTCTTAAATAAACGATGGTTACTCTGTCGGGGGCGTAATCAACAGATATTCTTATCTTTGCGTACTCCTTGCCGCCAAGCTCTACTGTCTCAGGCTCTGTCACGTTGTACTCTATCCACTCAGTTCCGTCAAATGCTCTTTTGGTTATAAAATCATCAAATGTCACATCTGTCTTGTCAGGAAAACGGCTCTTTGTGTTGATGAATTTGAAATCTACTCTTGTATTATTTTCGTAGTCCGTTGCATCTACGTCCAGGATCTCACTGTCTATTATGTACTTCTCTTCTGGAAACTTAAATCTGTTCTTCATCTGTTGCTCGGTGTATCTATCCTCTCGTGACATATAATTCATGCTCTCACTTCCTCTGAACCTGAACCCTGCATAGTCCGATGTGTACACCTTGCCTTCAAGTGTTCCCTCCCGGAATCCTGCGTCCGCAGCTGTTGTGCTTGCGGTTGTGATCTCTGCGTCCTGAACACCGGTGCTCTGGACATTTGTCTCCGCGGTATTTTCCTGTACTGATGTGGAGACAGTTGTAACTGCCTGTGTTGATGTTGTCCTGACAGAAGATGTGTATTTTGTTTCTGTGCTGTTCTTATCTGTTGCGACAGCCGTTGCCGCAGGAGTGACGCTGCCTCCGCCGTTAATACCGCCGTTTCTGTTCAGAAGTAAAACACTTCCAAGCACAGTTCCTGTTACAAGCACCAGTGAAGCTGCTGTAATGAGGGGTGTGAGCCACACAGGTCTCTTTACGCGGTCAACTCCGCTCACTGTAACCTCATCGCCGCTTATATTATTATCTTTCCTTGTTCTTTCTATTTCTTCCTTTTTCATTTTGTACTTCCTTTCGCTCCCTGCGAGCAGCTTTTCAAACTGCTCTCCGCCTATTTCCGGACAATTTCCTGTAAGCTCGTCCATAGAATCATCCTCTGCGTTTTCAAGCATATCAAATATATTTTTCTTATTCACAGCTGCTCCTCCTTTACCTTGTGATGCCTGCTTCGGCAAGCTTTATCCGAAGCTTGTCCATTGCTCTCGTACATCGTGAACGCACCGACGACGCCGTCATGGAGACCGTCTTTGCTATATCCGACGATCTGCGGTTATAGTAGAACTTCTGGATAAGTATGGTGGAATCCGGCTCGCCCAGCTCTTTTATGTTCCTGAGGAGTATCCTGCGGAGTTCCGAACTGTCAACGCGCTCGTCAACACTGAAATCGGAAACAAGCTCCGTCATATCCTCCTCGTCGGTGAATGCGGCATGGGCTCTCTCGGCAGAAAGGCTCCTGTACCTGTCTATAGCCGTGCGCTTGGCAACAGTGCCGATATATCCCTTTATATCGTTCACATACTTCTCGTCGTACTCGAATTTTATGAATATATCCGCAAACACGTCGCTGAAGCACTCCTCTATGTCCTCCTGGGTGCCGCAGCTCCTGAGCTTATTGAAAATTATCGAGTAAACATATTTTCCGTATTCCTGCATGAGCGCCCTGTGGCATTCAGCAGGAGACCTGCCGAGAAGCTCTCTCAGCTCGCTTCCTGTCATGTTCATCCCTCCCTGCTGTATTATTATTGAAGATCGACCTTTCATAAATAACATTCGGAGCGAAATACGAAAGTGCTGCAAGGTCCGAAAAAAATTTTTCCTTCTTATATATTACCATATTTTTACAGGGGTATCAACAAAAAAATCCCCCGACTTATGGTCGGGGGAATTAATACGCTCATTATTCAGCGTCTGTATTCTTTTCAATATAGTTTACGATGTCTCCTACTGTCTTGATCTCCTCTACTGCCTCGTCGGGGATAGAAAGATCAAACTCGTCCTCGATAGTTGTTATAAGGTCAACAACGTCGAGAGAGTCAGCTCCGAGATCGTCCTGAATGTTTGAATCAAGGTTTACTTCGTCTGCCTCCACACTGAGCTGTTCTGCAATAATATCTTTGAGTTTTTCAAAAATCATTATCTGGTCCTCCATTTTTCTTTTATTTATCTTTATTTTTTGTCAAAACCGGTTCATTCATTGAACGCTCCGATTTTTCTAAATTTAGTATAGCGTTCTTTAAGCAAAACGTCAATATCTTTTTTGCATTTTTCCGATATTTTTTGTGACAAATATTCCTTTATATTTTCTGAAATTTTGTCTAAATCGTTATGAGCGCCTCCGAGGGGCTCCTCTATTATGGCTTCAGCCACGCCCAAACGCACCATATCCTCCGCGGTTATCTTCATTATCTCGCTTGCTTCCTGCTCTCTCGAAGCGTCCTTCCAGAGTATGCTCGCAAAACCTCTGGGAGATAATACGGAATATTCCGCGTTTTCCAGCATTGCCAGCTCGTCGCATACGCCCAGCGCAAGTGCGCCGCCGCTTCCGCCTTCGCCGAGAACTATTGATATTATAGGTGTGCGCAGAGTCATGAACTCCGCGATATTCTTTGCGATAGCCTCGCCCTGTCCGCGCTCCTCAGCCGCTACTCCGCAGAACGCTCCGGGAGTGTCTATGAAGCATATTATCGGACGGTGGAATTTCTCAGCCTGTCTTGCTATCCTGAGAGCCTTTCTGTAGCCCTCCGGGTGAGGCATTGCGAAATTGCAGGCTTTATTCTCGTTGAGGTCTCTGCCCTTTACCTCCGCTATTATGGTGACGGGTGTGCCGTCAAGTCTTGCGATACCGCCGATTATAGCCCTGTCGTCGCCGAAAAGACGGTCGCCGTGCATTTCGTACCAGTCGGTGAATATCTGCGGTATATAATCCTTTATGGTAGGTCTGCCCTTGGTGTGTATGAGCTGAAGGCGTTCCCACGCTGTTTTCTTTTCGTCCATGCTCACGCCTCCTTAGGGTTGTATCCGTGGAGCTTCAGAAGGTGTGAGAGCACGCTTCTGAGCTTCCTGCGCTCAACTATCATATCCACAAAGCCTTTTTCGTACATGAACTCGGCAAGCTGGAAGTCCTCCGGAAGTCTCTGCTTGATAGTTCCCTCGATGACTCTTCTGCCCGCAAAGCCTATTAGCACCTTGGGCTCTGCTATGATTATATCTCCCAAAGACGCAAAGCTGGCGGTAACGCCGCCTGTTGTGGGGTCAGTCATTACGGATATATACAGTCCTCCTGCCTCGCTGTGGAGCTTTACCGCTCCTGAGGTCTTTGCCATCTGCATGAGGGATACTATACCCTCCTGCATACGGGCTCCGCCGGAAGCCGTGAACATGATGACCGGAAGACTATGCTCCGTTGCGTACTCAAAAGCCCTTGTTATCTTCTCGCCTACGATGCTTCCCATAGAACCCATCATAAAACGTGAATCCATTACTCCTATCACTACGGGAGAGCCCTTTATAGACGCCGTACCCGTGATTACTGCTTCGCTGAGACCGGTGCTTGCCCGGAGCTCTGCCTGCTTTTCGGCATAATCAGGGAAATCAAGAGGGTCTGCGCCCTTCATCTTTCCGTCGAACTCCCTGAAGCTGTCCTTGTCAACAGTTATTGCGATACGCTCTGTGGAAGAAAGTCTGCCGTGATAGTTGCACTTGGGGCATACTCTTCTGAGCTCCTCATATTTGGACAGCGGACTCGTGCCCTGACAGCGCGGACATTTGAACATGGGCGGCTTGTATTCCTCTTCGCCCTCTCCCCAGCGCTTCTTAACTACGTTAAAAAAATCTTCAAACAATTCTTTTCACCGCATTCCCGTTTTATTTCTTCTTTTCTTCCATATATCTCTCAAGGAAGCCGTTATCGTACTTTCCTGCCCTGAAATCTGCGTTTCTGATTATTTCAAGCTGAAAATCTATATTTGTGTCAACGCCCTCAACGATGAACTCCGAAAGCGCCCATCTCATCTTGTTTATGGCGTCCTCCCGGTCGGAGCCGTGCGCGATGAGCTTGCTTATCATGGAGTCATAGTAAGGGGTTATGGTATAGCCCTGATACACTGCTCCGTCTATTCTTATTCCAGGACCGCCCGGCATATACAGCGCCGTAATGGTACCCGGTGAGGGACGGAAGCCCTTGTCGGGATTTTCCGCATTTATCCTGCACTCGATAGCGTGACCCCGCATCTTTATATCCTCCTGTTTTATCTCAAGAGGCTTGCCGTCAGCTATCTCTATCTGCGCCTTTACAATGTCGAAGCCCGTTACTTCCTCGGTTATAGGGTGCTCGACCTGTATCCTCGTATTCATTTCCATGAAGTAGAAGTCACGGTTCTCGTCAACGAGGAACTCTATAGTACCTGCGTTATAGTAGCCACACTCCTTTGCGGCTGTCACCGCGGCAGCCCCCATTTTCTGACGTAGCTTCCCGTCCACGATAGGGCTGGGGCACTCCTCCAGCATCTTCTGGTTGCGGCGCTGCATGGAGCAGTCGCGCTCGCAGAGGTGTATATAGTTGCCGTGCTTGTCAGCTATTATCTGTATCTCCACATGGTGGGGATTCACAAGGAATTTTTCGATATATACAGCGTCGTCGCCGAAGAAGTTCTTAGCCTCCTGCTGTGCCGCTGTCATCTGAGCCTCAAGCTCGTCGGGACTGTTAACACGGCGTATGCCGCGTCCGCCGCCGCCTGCGGAAGCCTTTACAAGTACGGGATATCCTGCCTTTTCGGCTATCTTCCTTGCTTCCTTCAGGGTCTTTACAGCTCCCTTTGAGCCGGGGATAACGGGTACTCCGGCTGCTGCCATTGTCTCCTTTGCGGCAGCCTTGTCACCCAGCATTTCTATGGACTTATACGAAGGACCGATAAATACTATCCCGTTAGCTTCACAGAGCTTTGCGAACTCCGCGTTCTCGGAAAGGAAGCCGAAACCGGGGTGGATAGCCTCCGCACCGGTATTGAGAGCCGCCTGTATTATGGCGTTCATATTGAGATAGCTGTCCTTTGTGGCAGGCGGTCCTATACATATCGCCTCGTCAGCTATCTGCGCATGGAGAGAGTTGCGGTCAGCTGTGGAGTATACCGCAACACAGCGTATGCTCAGCTCTCTGCACGCCCTTATTATCCGTACAGCTATCTCGCCTCTGTTGGCGATAAGTACTTTTTTGAACATTTACGATTATCCCCCGTATGGATTATTTATTGTCTGTGACGATAAAGGTTATCTCGCAGGATACAGCCTTTTCGCCGCCTACGGACGCAAGCGCCTGTCCTGTACCCACAGGTCCGCGCTGACGTATCATCTCCACCTCAAGGTCGAGAACGTCGCCGGGAACCACCTGTCTGCGGAACTTTGCCTTGTCGATGCCTCCGAAAAGTCCGAGCTTGCCATTGAACTCAGGCTTTGAGAGCATACATACGGCTCCTGCCTGCGCAAGCATCTCCACCATGAGAACTCCGGGAGTTACCGGATATCCGGGGAAATGTCCCCTAAACCAGAAGTCGTCCTCTTTGATGTACTTCCTTGCGTGTACCCTTACTCCCACTTCCATATCCACTATCTCGTCGATGAGGAGAAAGGGATCGCGGTGAGGGATTATTTCCATTATCTGTTCTTTATTCATAAGTATATCAGCCATTGTTATATCTCCTTTTTCGTACATCAGTGTATTCAGTCACGGTTCTGCTCTCTTCTTGCCTTTTCGCGTATACTGTCGAATGTGATATTCGATATGCTGTCGGAATCGCTCTGGGAGGTGGTCACGGCAAGCCTTGAAAAAGCAGGATATCCGGACTTGTTTTTAAGCTCGTTCTCCGTTTTCTGATGGAGCCAGCCCACAAGAAGATTAAGAGCGGGTATGCCGAGGAACTTCCATGAGGCTATGAGCCAGTGATTGCGGCGCTTCTTGTTGTAGTTCCTGACGGCTTCGATATTATATTCTCTCGCCTCCGCGAACATTTCGGCATTGGTGACGCTTATGCCCCCTGCGTCGATGATATCCTGAGTTATATATTTCCATGCCATGATACACAAAGTCTCCCGTTATCCGAGGAAATCCCCGTCGTCAGGGTGATCCCTGCGTACATTTTCACGTATGCTGTCATAAGTGAGGTCGTTTATATTATCCGAACTGCTGAACACGGAATTGGTGACAAGTCTCTGAAAAGAAGGGTATCCCAGCTGTTTCGAGAAATAGTCCTCCGCCCTCTCATAAAGATATCCTATAATAAAATTTCCGAAGGGGATACCTGCAAGGTACGGTGAAAACGCTATTATGGGCAGCGAAGCAAGGCAAAGGGTCTTCTTGTCACGGCTGCCGTTGTGGAAGGCAAACCAGAACATCAGCCCAAGATAAGCAAGAACTCCCGCTGCACCGAGAACTATCCGCCATACCGGCATACTTGTCTTTGTCGCTGCGTCATAGCTCTCCTGCATATCCAGACTGTTCACAACGCAGAACAGCACATATATCACCTGCGCAGCTATCCATAAGCCGAAGATGATCTTTAACCAGTAACGCTTCTTATAGTTCTTAACAGCTTCTATATTGTACCGTCTTGCTTCCTCGAACATCCCTGGAGATGTGATATTCACGTTGCCTTTTTCTATGATCTCCTGCGTGATGTACCTGTATTCCATTATTTTATGACCATGATAGGCTGGTCGAACTCTACTGCCTGACCGTCGGAGACCAGTATCTGCTCAACTGTTCCGTCGTACTCCGACTGTATCTCGTTCATCAGCTTCATAGACTCGATTATCATTATAATATCGCCCTTCTTCACCTCGTCGCCTGTCTTTACGAAAGGCGGCTTGTCAGGTGAGGGAGCCGAGTAGAATGTGCCTACGATGGGCGATCTTACGATCTTTCCGCTTACCTCCTCAGCCATTGATGCCTCGCTCGCCGCAAGAGTACTCTCAACGGGTACGGAAGTCTGGACTGGTACTGCGGCTGCTACCGGCACAGGCGGCAGGCATTTTCTTCCCTTGAGGGTTATGCTCTTTTCGCCGTTTGCGATAGTAAGCTCAGAAAGATCCTTTTTATTTATTATGTCAGCAAGCTTCTCGATAGTTTCAAGGTCTATCTGACCGTAGATTTTCTCCATTGAATATCCTCCTTAGTCCTTTACCCTTGTGAAACAGAGTGTTGCGTTATGTCCGCCGAATCCAAGCGAATTGGAAAGTACGGCATTGACCTCCTGCTCAATGTTGCCGTTTCCGCAGTAATCGAGGTCGCACTCCTCGTCGGGCACCTTATATCCCACAGTCGCGTGAATGAAGCCCTCCTGTACGGACTTCGCGCATACCACCGCTTCCACAGCGCCTGCTGCGCCGAGAAGATGTCCTATCATGGACTTGGTGGAGCTTATCTTTACTCTTCTTGCGTCCTTCTCGCCCAGAGCGAGCTTTATAGCGGCTGTCTCGTACTTGTCGTTGAGACCTGTCGAGGTGCCGTGTGCGTTTATATAATCTATATCCTCAGGTCTGAGACCTGCTTCCTGCATTGCGAGCTCCATGCCCTTTGCGGCTGCTTCGCCGGAAGGCATGGGCGATGTCATATGATATCCGTCGCAGGTAGCGCCGTAACCTGATATCTCCGCGTATATCTTAGCGCCTCTTGCCTTTGCGTGCTCGTATTCCTCAAGCACGAGAACTGCGCTTCCCTCTCCGAGCACAAAGCCGCTGCGCTCCTTGTCGAAGGGTATGGAAGCTCTTGTAAGATCGGAGGACTTTGTGAGAGCTTTCATATTCGCGAAACCGCCGAAGGTGAATTCAACTCTTGTGGACTCTGTTCCGCCGGCAAGACAGGCGTCAAGGTAGCCGTCCTTAATCTTGCGGAAGGCTTCGCCTATGGAGTGGGCGCTTGAAGCACAGGCGGTGGTTATATCGAAATTGGCGCCTCTGAATCCTGTTTTCATGGATATGGTGCCGGCAGCCATATTGCTTATCATCATGGGGATATAGAATGCGGATACACGGCTCGGACCTTTTTCAAGATACTTGCTGTACTCCGAGAGAGTAAGGTCAACGCCGCCGATTCCGGAACCTACAAGTACGCCTACTCTGTAGGGATCAAGGTCCTTCAGGTCGGTGCCTGCGTCCGTGAGCGCCTCATGCGCTGCGACTACCGCGTACTTTGTGAAGGTATCCATATGCTTTGCTTCCTTCTTGTCGAAGCAGCCTGCCACGCCGTAGTATTCCTCTTCGTTGAAGTCGCGGATCACGCCTGCGATCTTCACTCCCGTGCGCTCGGTATCGAACATATCAATAAACGATATGCCTATCTTATTCTCCTTTATTCCTGCCCAGAACTTTTCAACGCCTGTTCCGAGGGGAGTAACGGCTCCCATTCCCGTGATAACAACTCTTCTGCTCATATTTTTCCCTTTCTGCTATTTATTAAGATTTTTGGTGCGTCCGGAGCTTCTGCCCCATGCTGCGACTGTTGATAATATTACATTGAGAGTCCGCCCGATATCTCTATCACCTGTCCCGTAACGTATGAAGCGTTGTCGGAAACAAGGAAGGATACAACGGAAGCGATCTCCTCAGGCTCGCCGTATCTCCTGAGAGCTACAGCCTCTATCATCTTTGCTTTAAGTTCATCGGAGAGAACATCTGTCATGGGAGTCCTTATAAGTCCCGGCGCAACAGCGTTGCAGGTGATGTTCCTCGAACCGAATTCCTTGGCTGTGGTCTTTGTCATGCCGATTATGGCAGCCTTTGAGGCGGAATAGTTCATCTGTCCGGGGTTGCCGTAAAGTCCGGCTACCGAAGCTACATTTACTATCCTGCCGCTTCTCTGCTTCATCATTACAGATGTGACCTGCTTGGTCATATTGAACACGCTCTTCTGGTTAACAGCGATGACCGCGTCGTATTCCTCCTCGCTCATTCTTGCAAGGAGCTTATCCTTTGTGATGCCTGCGTTGTTCACAAGTGCGTCGATAGTGCCGAAGTCAGCCTTTACCTGCTTCACCATAGCTTCACACTGGTCAAATTTCGATACGTCTGCCGCATAGCACTCAGCCTTTACGCCGAAGCCGCGGCACTCCTCCGCGACCGTGAGAGCCTTTTCCCTGTCGCTGTCGCTGGGATAGTGATTAATTACTACGTCAAAGCCGTCCTGTGCGAGTCTTTTTGCGATGCAGGCGCCTATTCCCTGTGAAGCGCCTGTGATTATTGCTGTTGCCATTATTGTTTCCTCCGTTTTCCTTGGACTGATGCTTTCATTCTATCATGACTTCACGCAGTTTTGAACGTGAAGAATGTCATTTTCTCAGTTACAAATGTAACTTTCTCAGTATTCAAATATCATGTCATATTCGATCAGGGCGCCGTATCCGCCCAGCTGTACCGGTACATTTCCAACATACCTGCAGCCCTGTGCAGCCATATCCTCTATCACCTGACGGGGACTCATCTTGCCGTTCTCGGTCTTGTGATAGTATTTGCCGCCGATACTGCTCTTCATCCTTACATACTTGTATCTCATAGCTTCAGGAGCCTCTCCGCTCCGTCGTTTATTTCCTTTACGATGTCAGCGCAGGACTTTATGTCGTTGACCATGCCGGATATAGCTCCGCAGAGGAAGGATCCGCTTTCCACATCGCCGTCAACTACGGCTCTGCGGAGAGCTCCCACTGTGAGCTGCTCGAACTCTTCGGGAGAGAGCGTGCCCTCCTTCTCGCCTGTGGCAAGCTTCTTTGCGAACTTGGTCTTTATATTCCTGCACGGGTGACCGGTATAGCGTCCCGTTACTATATTGTCCGTATCCTTTGCCTTTATGACGAGGTCCTTGAAAGTGGGGTGTATCTGACACTCCTCCGAAGCAAGGAAGCGTGTGCCTATCTGTACGCCCTCAGCACCAAGCATGAAGGCTGCCGCCATACCTCTGCCGTCGGCGATTCCGCCTGCCGCGATGACCGGTATCTCCACCGCGTCCACCACCTGAGGAACGAGACACATGGTCGTATTCTCGCCGATATGTCCTCCGGACTCCGTACCCTCAGCGATAACGGCGTCAGCTCCGGACTTCTCCATTCTCTTCGCAAGAGCTACAGAGGGAACTACAGGCATTACCTTTATACCTGCTTCCTTCCATGCAGCCATATACTTTCCGGGGTTGCCGGCACCTGTGGTGATGACCTTAACGCCCTCGTCTATGCAGAGCTGCGCGAGGTCGTCGGCATTGGGGCTCATAAGCATTATATTTACGCCGAAGGGCTTGTTTGTCTTTTCCTTGCAGAGACGTATCTGCTCACGCAGATAGTCTATTGGAGCACTGCCGCCTGCGATAAGACCTATTCCGCCTGCGTTTGATACTGCGGAAGCGAGTGTGTGCTCGGCTACCCATGCCATACCGCCCTGTATTATGGGGTATTCGCAGCCGAGAAGCTCAGTGATGCGTGTTTTCATAGTAGTAGTTCTCCTTCTGTTATTGAGCACTTAGCCTTTAGCTATCAGCTTTTAGCCTGTTGTGTGCCCTTACGGACATTAATTGAAATTACATAGGCTAACGGCTAATAGCTGAAAAAATCAGTATTCCAGTATTATTCCGCCGTAGGTGAGACCTGCTCCGAAGCCGATGAGAGCAAGCTTCTGTCCGCGCTTTATCAGTCCCTTTTCTATGCCCTCGCAGAGCGCAAGAGGTATGGAAGCGCTTGAAGTATTGCCGTAATGGTCAAGGGTAACTATGAACTTCTCCATAGGTGCGCCCAGCTTCTTGGCGGCTGTCTCTATTATCCTTATGTTCGCCTGATGAGGCACGAACCAGTCTATATCGTCCTTTGTGATGTTCACCTTTGCGGCTGCCATCTCAAAGGCTCTCGGCAGCGCCTGCACAGCGAACTTGTATACCTCCTTGCCGTTCTGGCGGAGCTTGTGGAGCTCCATTTCCGGGAAGGGGTCCCTGAACCCGTTCTTCAGCGCTACCTCCGGCGCTACGTTCAGTGCCCTTGCGCAGAGCAGCTCCGCGCCGCTTCCGTCCGAGCCGAGATGTGATGAAAAGAGCTTGCCGCTCTTCTCGACTACTGCTGCGGCAGCTCCGTCGCCGAAGAGTATGCACGACGCTCTGTCAGAAAAGTCGATGAAGCGAGAGAGGGATTCGTTTGCGACTACAAGCACGTACTTCATATCATCGTCCGTTTCGAGGAAACGCCTTGCCGTATCCAGCGCATAGACGAATCCCGAACAGGCTGCGTTCATATCGAACGCGGCTGCGTTCACAGCTCCCGTCTGGTGCTGTATTATGCTCGACATACTCGGAGTGTGGAAATCAGACGTTGCCGTACATGATATCACAAGTCCTATATCCGCAGGGTCTATGCCTGCCGACTTTATGGCGCTCATTGCAGCCTGTCTGCCCATATACCACGTCGGCTCCCAGCCTGCCATAGGGCGCTCCTTTATGCCCGTTCTTGAGCTTATCCACTCGTCGTTGGTGTCTATGAAACGGGTGAAGTCATCGTTTGTCAGTACCTGATCCGGTACATATCTTCCCATTCCCAAAATGCTTATGCCCATTAAAAAGCTCCTTAGAATCAATAAAATTATGAAAATACAGTTGTAAAAACCGTAATTTTATGTTATAGTAGTAATATCGGTACCGCCGGAGGAGACAGTTTTCCCCTTAACGGCGGGATACCACACATATTATATTGTAAATCATTTTGAGGTTTTTTGCAACGATATTTCAGCACTTTGATAATTTAAAGACAAAATATCGTCACTTCTCACAAATTTGCAATTAGGCAATAGGTTATTTTCGCCAATACCATTGGGGATAACATACAGAAAGGAAGTTATTTATTATGACAATTGCACTATTTTCAGGACAGGGTTCGCAGTACGAGGGCATGGGCAAAGACATAGCTGAAGCTATGCCGGAACTCATGGAGGTATACGACACCGGCTCGGAGATACTCGGCACCGACCTGAAAAATATCTGCTTCAACGCACCTCTTGACGAGCTTTCAAGGACTATCAACTCTCAGCCGGCTATAATGGCTACTTCCATAGTATGCCTGAAAGCCGCACAGTCCAAGGGCTTCACCTTTGACGGAGTCGCAGGACATTCCCTCGGCGAATACGCCGCAATGTACGCTTCCGGAATGATATCACTTGAGGACGCTTTCCGTCTTATAAAGGCAAGGGCTGCCGCTATGGAGGAGGCTACGGCTTCCGCTTCGGGTGCCATGGCTGCGGTCATGAAAATAGCTCCCGAAGAAGTGGAGAGAGTATGCGGCGAGGCGAAGGAATATGTCACCGCCGTAAACTACAATTCACCTGCTCAGACTGTCATTGCGGGAACCCCGGAGGGCATCGCAGAGGTAAGCGAGGTATTTGCTGAAATGAAGGCAAGAGTGATACCCCTTAATGTAGCGGGCGCTTTCCACTCAAAGCTCATGCAGCCTGCTGCTGACAAATTCTACGAGACCGCAAAGACAATAAAGTTCAGCACACCCGGAGTGAAGTATTATTCCAACCTCACGGGCGGCGAACTCACGGATTTCTCGGACATGGCGACCATGCTTGCAAAGCACATAGTATCACCTGTACGCTTCACCTCCGAGCTTGCTGCCATGCAGGAGGCGGGCACCGACGTATTCGTGGAATTCGGTCCCGGAAGAACACTCACCGGACTTGTCAAAAAGACGCTCAAGGATATAACTGCTGTGAATGTCGAAGACCTTGAAACACTTGGAGGATTATTATCATGAACAGATTCGCACTCATCGGTCACCCTCTCGGACATTCAATGTCCCCTCTCATACATGAAAAGCTCTTCGCACTCAGCGGACTGGAAGATACCTCCTATGAGCTCATTGACATCGCTCCGGAGGATATAACAGGCAGCCGCGGTCTTCTTGAAAGTCTCCGCGGTCTCAATGTGACTATCCCCCACAAGCAGACCGTCATCGCTCTTACAGACGAGCTTGCGGAAAGCGCTCTCCGCTATAACTCCGTCAACTGCATAAGCAACGACGGCGGAAAGCTCGTGGGCTACAATACCGACTGCGACGGCTTCCTGCGCTCAGCGGAGCTGCTCCCTGTTGGCGGAAATGTGGCTATCCTCGGCTGCGGCGGCGTCGGAAGAATGATAGCTATAGAGGTGGCACGCCACGGCGGAAATATCACCCTTGCAGTTATCCCTCAGGACGTTAAGAACGCGCAGATACTCATGGCTGAGATACTGGCAAAATGCAGCGGCGCTTCCGTAAGGATAGCTGATATATCCACTCTCGACGGCAGCTATGACCTGCTAATAAACGCTACTCCCGTGGGTATGTACCCAAAGGTGGACGCCTGCGCGGTAAGCGACACCGTCATTGAAAACTGCGGCAGCGTCTTCGACGTTATCTACAACCCCACCGAGACTCTTCTCATGAAGAAGGCACGAGCTCTCGGAAAGGTGGCTGTGGGAGGCGCTTCAATGCTGGTATATCAGGCTGTGAAGGCTCATGAGATATGGTACGGCGGCAGCTTCAATGCCGAGGATATCTCCGGTATAATCAAAGATGTCGAAAATGCTGTTGACAGCATGAACAAGTGAATATGAGACACGTTTGCGGAATAAAGAGCAGGACATTCCTGCTCCTTTGTCCTTTTCTGCTGATATACGGACTGCTTTCCGGCTGCGGAAGCGAAAAAAACAGACCTCAGCCGGCACTGCCTGAGCTGAAGGATATTTCCCTTATCAGTGACAACCGGTATTCCTGCACATTCGATTCCTTAAAGCATGATTTCATCGTTGACCTCCCCGACAATGCCGAAAACGCCCCCCTTGTACTTATGCTCCACGGCTACGGCCATACCGCCGAGAGCTTCCGCACATCGGTGCAGTTTGAAAAAACTGCCAATCCTGCCGGCTATGCGGTGGTCTATGTCACCGGCGCTGCCGACCCGGAGGACAGATCATCGTCAACAGGCTGGAATGCCGGCGCAGGAACAAGTCAGAACAGAGACACCGAGTTTCTGAAAGCTCTTGCGAGGTATCTTCAGAAGGAGTATTCCCTCGACAGGAACAGGACTTACGCAGCAGGCTTCAGCAACGGCGGGTTCATGGCACACAGGCTGGCTGCGGAAGCCGGAGACACCTTCTCCGCCCTTGTAAGCGTTGCAGGAATAATGACGGACAGCGTATGGGAAAACAGGAAAAACCAAAACAGTGTGAGTTTCTTTCAGATAACAGGCGCAAAGGACGATGTTGTTCCCAAGAACAGCGACGGTACCGCGAAATATTCCAAGTTTCCAGCAATTGAGGACGTTATGGCGTACTGGACTGAGTCAAACGGCGCTGTACTGACTGAGGAGTCGGATATCAGCAAACACGCTGTACTGAAAAAATACGAAAACAAGGATAAGAATATTCAGGTCTGGGACCTGCTCGTAAAAAACGGCGGCCACGAATGGCCTAAGGAAAACTTCAGCGGATTCGATACAAACGCTCTGATACTTGAGTTCTTCGAGGCTCAGAAGTAAAAAAGGAGAATAATATGACTGTTTTTTTATGCGGCTTTATGGGCTGCGGAAAATCAACTATAGGCAAGCTCGCGGCTAAAAAGCTGGGCTGCGGCTTCTGCGACACGGACGATATAATTGTACGCACCCTCGAAATGACTATCCCTGAGATATTCGAGAAAAAAGGCGAGCCCTTCTTCCGTCAGACCGAAGCTGAGATAGTAAAGTCCCTCTGCGGCAAGACAACTGTCGCTGCCTGCGGCGGCGGCGCTATGCTCAATCCCGATACCGCAAAGGCTGCAAAAGACGCAGGCGCGGCTGTGGTATTCCTCGACGTCCCCTTTGAAGTCTGCTACGAGCGCATAAAGGACGATACCAACCGCCCTATCGTTGTCAGCTCCACAAAGGAACAGCTCGAAGAGCTTTACAACTCACGCAGGGACATCTATCTGAAACATTCGACCATAAGACTTGAGTGCAGCGGCAGCCCCGTCGAAAACGCGGAGCTTATCGCACGTTCACTCAGAAAGTGAGCGGACTATGCTTATCTATAACGCTGAGATACACACTATGGACTCACAGGGAGTTATCCCCTGCGGCTGGGTCGAAACAGAAGGCGGCAGCATAAAAACTGTCGGTGATGGCGTTCCAGCGGACATACCTGCTGACGCTGTAGACGCGGACGGCGGTATGCTGCTTCCAGGCTTCATAGACGCACACACCCACCTTGGCATAATCGAGGACAGCCTCGACTTCGAGGGGGACGACTGCAACGAGTCCACCGATCCCTTTACACCTCAGATGAGGGCTATCGACGGTATCAACCCATTTGACCGCTGCTTTGAGGACGCTCGTACGCGGGGCATAACCACCGTGGCTTCAGGTCCTGGCAGCGCAAACGCCTGCGGCGGAGAGATAGCGGCTATAAAAACTTATGGCAGACGTATCGACGATATGCTTATAAAAAGCTGCGGAATAAAATTCGCTCTCGGCGAGAACCCCAAGAACGTATACAACGGACGTGAGGAAACTCCCGTGACCCGTATGGCGATAGCCGCCCTTATCCGTGAGGGACTCTACAAGGCTCGCCGCTACGTACACGATATGGACAGCTACTACTCCGACAGCGAGAACTACGACCCGCCTGAGTATGATATCAAGTGCGAGGCACTCATGCCTCTCCTTGACCGCAAGGTAAAGGCTTTCTTCCACTGCCACCGCGCAGACGATATATGCACAGCCATGCGCATAGCCAAGGAATTCGGTCTCGACCCCGTCATAATCCACGGCACGGAGGGTCAGCTCATTGCGGATATAATCGCCGCGGAAGAGATACCCGTGATATGCGGTCCTCTGATATGCGACCGCTGCAAGCCCGAAATGAAGGGACTTGAACTGAAAAATGCTTCTCTCCTCCACGAGAGCGGCGTAAAAATAGCCATATGCACAGACCATACGGTCATACCCGTACAGTACCTGCCTCTGTCCGCACAGGCTGCGGTCAAGGGAGGTCTCGGCTTCGGTGAAGCTCTGAAAACTCTCACAATAAACCCTGCCGCCATACTCGGAATCGACGATGTTACCGGCTCCGTCACAGAGGGAAAGGACGCTGATATACAGCTCTACCGGAAGGGGGACAATCCCCTCGACCTCATGTCCGAGCCGCTGCTCGTAATGATAAGCGGCAATATCTGCCGCAGGGAGATATGATATGAAAAAGGCTCTTTCTGCCATTCTTACAGCCGCCGCACTTCTGACTTCTGCCGCAGCAGATGTTTTTGCGGCGGACACTGCTTCTGACAGCTTCGCGCTGAAATATACTGTGAACGGCAAGGAAGTGACAGTCACAGGCTGCACCGGAAGCACAGATGTACTGAAAATACCGTCAGAGATAAAAGGACTTCCGGTAACGGCTGTAGCTGAAAACGCCTTTTCCGGCAATGCTGATATCACCGCCTGCATACTCCCGGACAGCATAAAGACTGTGGGCGCAAAAGCCTTCAGCACCTGTCCTGTCCTGAATAGTATCACTGTCGGAAAAAATGTATCGTTCATCGGTGATTACGCATTTACTGCCTGTCCTGAACTGGCTTCATTTACCGTGGACAAGGACAACCCCACGTATACCGCTGTCAGCTCCTGTCTTTACAGCAGGAGCGGCGATACTCTTCTTGCATACGCAGGCGGCAGTAACGCTGTAGTGCCCGACAGGACAAAAGCTGTCGGCAAGGGCGCTTTTTTCGGCAGAGCTGATATCACTTCGGTATCTTTGCCGAAAACAGTTACAGCCATTGGTGACAATGCCTTTTCCGGCTGCCTTTCACTGAACAGGATAACTATACCCGACTCTGTGACAAAGCTCGGTAAGGGCTGCTTCATGAGCTGCAGCTCCCTCGAAAGCGTCAGCTTGGGAGGAGCCCTCGCGGCGATACCCGAAAACTGCTTCCATTCCTGCAACAGCCTGAAAAATGTTTCCATTTCCGGCGGTATAACCTCTGTCGGCGACAACGCCTTTTACAGCTGCACAGGGCTCGGAAGTATATATATCCCTTCATCGGTGACTTCTGTAGGTAAGGACGCCGTCGGAAGAAGATACGACGTGAGGAGCTCCTCCTCGGAAAATATATCAGGCTTCGTCATAACCGGCGCAAAGGGCTCTGCCGCGGAAAAATACGCCTCGGAATACGGTATTGCCTTCAGGGAGTTCATGGTAAAGAAAGGTGACGTCAACTGTGACGGCTTTACCGACGCGGTGGACGCTTCCGCTGTGCTTGCAGAGTACGCGCGTATGTCCTCGGACAAGTCCCCCCTGTTCACCTCCGAACAAAAGCAGGCTGCCGACTGGAACGGCGACGGCTTCACCGACGCGGTGGACGCTTCCGGCATACTCGCCGAATACGCAAGGCTCTCGTCAGAGAAATCCGCATAAATGCACGGTCAGCACTTTAACACTGAGTTACTTTAGTATAACACATTGCTTTTTTCGCCAAAACCCGACCATTTTTGAAAATAAAATTCTATGCGCGACCAACTTCCCAAACTATTGACATAAGCCGCAAAAAATAGTATCATTAAAGTTAATATCACAAATGCAAGGAGGAATTTTTATGCTGACTGACATGAACAGCAAATTTCAGAAGGAAGGTCTTACTTTCGACGATGTGCTGCTTATCCCCGCTGAATCAAACGTGACGCCCAACATGATCCAGATCGGTACTCAGCTCACAAAAACCGTTCGGCTCAATACTCCGATCATGACTGCCGCTATGGACACCGTTACTGATTCACGTATGGCTATCGCTATCGCACGTGAGGGCGGTATCGGTATTATCCACAAGAATATGACCATTGAACAGCAGGCTGACGAGGTGGACAAGGTAAAGAGAAGTGAAAACGGCGTTATCGTAAACCCGTTCTCACTCACCGAGGATCACATCGTTGCAGACGCTGACGAGATCATGGGCAAATTCAAGATCTCAGGCGTTCCTATCGTTGATGGCAAGGGCAAGCTCGTTGGTATCATCACCAACAGAGATATGCGCTTCCTTACAGATTTTACCGCAAAGATCTCCGATGTTATGACAAAGGACAACCTTATCACGGCTCCCGTCGGCACTAATCTCGAACAGGCTCAGGAAATCCTCCGCGCACACAAGATCGAAAAGCTCCCTATCGTTGACGAGGCAGGCTACCTCAAGGGACTTATCACTATAAAGGATATCGAAAAATCCGTACAGTACCCCAATTCCGCACGTGACAGCAAGGGCAGACTTCTCTGCGGAGCCGCTATCGGCGTTACCGCAAATGTCCTCGAAAGAGCACAGGCTCTCATCGACGCTCAGGTCGATGTTCTCGTTCTCGACTCCGCTCACGGCCACAGCGCAAACATCATCAAATGCCTGAAAATGGTCAAGGAAGCTTTCCCGGAGATACCTGTCATCGCAGGAAATATCGCTACGGCAGAAGCTGCCGAGGCTCTTATCGCTGCCGGCGCTGACTGCCTGAAGGTAGGTATCGGACCCGGTTCTATCTGTACCACACGTGTAGTAGCAGGTATAGGCGTTCCTCAGATAACAGCGGTATATGACGTTGCCTGCGTCGCTCAGAAATACGGTATCCCCGTTATCGCTGACGGCGGTATCAAATACTCCGGCGATATCGTAAAGGCTCTCGCGGCAGGCGCAAATGTAGTCATGCTCGGCTCGCTCCTTGCAGGCTGTGCAGAAGCTCCCGGCGAAACTGAGATATATCAGGGGCGTCAGTTCAAGGTATACAGAGGCATGGGCAGTCTCGGCGCTATGGCTTGCGGCTCCAAGGACAGATACTTCCAGGAGGGCGCAAAGAAGCTCGTTCCTGAGGGCGTTGAGGGACGTGTTCCCTTCAAGGGTCCCCTTGCAGATACTATTTTCCAGCTCGTTGGCGGTATCCGTTCAGGTATGGGCTACTGCGGCTGCGTAGATATCCCCACGCTCCACGAAAAGGCAAAGTTCATCCGCATCACAGGTGCCGGACTCAAGGAGAGCCACCCGCACGATATCTATATCACCAAGGAAGCTCCCAACTATTCAACTCAGATATAAGCAGCGTGACGCTGCAAAAAAAGACCGCATAATGCGGTCTTTTTCTTATGCTTTAATATATAACGTACGGCTCTCCGTCTATGGTATACACACAGAGATAGACATAGTCGCCAAGTCTCTCTTTGAGCGAGTATGTACCGCCGTTGTTGTTCTCCTTCTTAACGTAGGTACAGTTCACCATGAGACACTTTTTGTTTTTAGCCTTTACACCAGGCATTGCGCTTTCCAGATGCTGGTCATAGACTTCAAATTCTTTTCCGTTTGCATTCTCCATACCGTCTATAAGCACGAAGTCAAAACTGTAATCAGTTCCTGTGTACTCTTTTATAAGGTCATATTCCTTGTCAAGAAATTCCTGCGTGCTCGCAAATCCGGAAGATTCAAGCGTATACTTCAGGAAATCAGGGTGGAGCGCTTTTTCAAGGTATTCGGGTTTCTTTTCTGAAATGGCATAGAAGTAATCGGCTATCTTTGCGCACTCAGCCTCAGTTACAAATCTTGGGTCGCGGTCAACTCCTATTGGAGTATCGTACTCCTCCGGAAGCACCTTCCTGTATTCGCCGCCGTAAGGCATATCCTTCAGTTTCAGGGTCTCGTCGTCCTTGCTGCTGCACGATACCGCCGCAGAAACAGTCATTACTGCCGCTGCAAGAAGCGCTGCCGCTCTTGCGATAAACTTCTTCATTTCAGATCCCGTCCTTATCCGAATGTATAATACTTGCCGTCCTTGACAGCAAAGGCAAGCTTTTTGTCATGCAGGAGCATATTCTCCTGACCGTAAGCGTTCTCGGTCATGATATAGAAGGTCGTAGCGATTAATTCATCGGTCTGCTCCTTGATCTCGCTGTAATAGTCCTTGCCGAAGTAATTGTTGTAAACCTGGAAATACTGCTCGAAAATATCAGTGTTTTCATCGCTGGGATAATTCCTTTCGAGCTTGATGCGTGTGATCTTGAAATCACCGTTCATATTGCCCGCAAGCTCGGAACATCTCTTTATGAAAGTGGATCTGATATCATAAGCGCCTTCGGTATTTTCGGCAACTGCGTCCATTTCCTCGCTGTATCCAGGGAAAAGGCACTTGTGATAGGTGTTGTAGTCAGCTGAAGCGAAAGCAGCAAAATATTTCTCAAATGTGAGGATAAGATCCTGAGGGATATCCTCTTCGTTATAGTAGAGCTTTATACCGCTGCTGCTGAGACGGTAAGGTCCGAGTTCGTAGTCAACGGCTCCTTCTTCGGGATATATGAGCTCGTCTCCCACAGAACCGAGTACGAGAGCGTCGTCGTCGATCTCCATTGCTTCTATGTACTCAACTAATTTTTCTTCATACTGTTCAGCGTTGTAATTGTCTCCCGAAAGCTCCTCTCCGCCTATCGGCGCATTGGTGGGAGTCTGTACAGCTGTTTCCGCATAGAGCGGCACACTGCTGCTTTTCTTCTTTGAACATCCTGTCATACACTGGGTTCCTGCTAATGCCGCAAGAAGCACTGCCAAAAGCTTTAATTTTCTCATAAACCATTTTCCTCTCATTGAATCAATTAAACGATAATTTACCCATTGCACCTGCCCAACCGGCTGTCGCCGAACCTTCCGGTGCGTTTATTTTCAGATCAGGTAAATCCTCTATTCCCCATTCGTCATAACTGAGTTCTTTTCCCAGTATATTCAGTGATGTCATACCTGTACAGCCCGCAAAAGCTCCTCTTTTTATCTCTTTGACTCCTGCGGGTACCGTCAGTTCAGCAAGAGCGCTGCAACCGGCAAATGCACCGCGCTCTATGGTGACAAGTCCTGACGGAAGATTTATATCTACAAGAGCAGTACAGTCTATAAAAGCTCCCTCACCGATGACCTTTACGCTTTCGGGAAGAGTAACGGAGGTCACTCCCATAGCTTCAAAGGCGAAAAAGCCGATCTCCGAGACCGGAGAACCGTCTATAGCGTCCGGTATGGTCACTTCTGTATCGCTGCCCTTATATCTCGTTATGATAACGCTGCCTTCATATACTTCATATTCATATGTGTCATTTGAAACTATATTGCGTTCTCTGACTGTTGTAAGCTCTTCATCGGTAGCCGGCTCGGCAACAGTCTCCGCGTCAGCAGCAGTCTCCGCCTCATCGGCAGTTTCTGTCTCCTGAACGGCAGCAGTCGGTGTGTTGTCATCAGCTTTGCCTGTACTCTTGCCGCAGCCGCAGAACGCAGCTGCAAGCGCAAGAAAAAGCGAGGCATATACAAATTTTTTCATATTATATCTCCCAATCCTGCAAACTGTATGATTTATATGTGTTGATTTAATGAAATCTCAGGCTTTCTTTCCTCTGTCCTTTGCTCTCTGGGTATTGCTGAGGACGCGCTTTCTGATACGGAGCGACTCCGGAGTTACCTCAAGGAGCTCGTCGTCGGCAAGGAATTCAAGACAGTCCTCAAGGCTGAGAACTCTCGGCGGAACAAGGCGGAGAGCGTCGTCGCTGCCGCTTGCACGGGTATTTGTAAGGTGCTTCTTCTTGCAGACATTTACAACAAGGTCCTCTGTCTTGGGTGAAGCGCCCACTACCATTCCCTCGTAAACGGGAGTACCTGAGGTTATAAAGAGCTGTCCGCGCTCCTGAGCGTTGTAAAGTCCGTATGTTACAGCCTCGCCTGTCTCGAAGGAGATGAGGGAGCCTGTGTTTCTGCGCTCGATATCGCCCTTGTATGGCTGATAGCCGTCGAATACGTGGCTCATGATTCCCTCGCCCTTTGTATCTGTGAGGAACTCGCTCTTATAGCCGAAAAGGCCTCTTGCCGGGATAAGGAACTCTATACGCATACGGCTTCCCTGTGGGTGCATATCCACCATATCGCCCTTACGTGTGCCTATCTTCTCCATTACAGAGCCTACGCAGTCCTCAGGGACGTCTATCACAAGGCGCTCGATAGGTTCGAGCTTTCTGCCGTTCTCGTCGGTCCTGTAGAGAACTCTCGGTGTGGAAACGCCCAGCTCATATCCCTCACGGCGCATATTCTCGATAAGTATGGAGAGGTGCATCTCTCCTCTTCCCGCTACGCGGAAGGCATCTGTGCTCTCTGTTTCCTCAACGCGGAGAGAAACGTCCTTGAGAAGCTCCCTGAAAAGTCTCTCGCGGAGCTGACGTGATGTGACGAACTTGCCCTCGCGTCCTGCGAAGGGGCTGTCGTTTACGGAGAAGGTCATCTCCACAGTAGGCTCGCTTATCTTTACGAAGGGAAGCGGATCGGGAGTATCCGTAGCGCAGATCGTATCGCCGATGGTGATATTCTCGATACCGGATATCCATACGATATCGCCTACCTGCGCCTCCTGAACGGGAACACGGTTGAGTCCCTGTATCTGGAGAAGGGAAACTATCTTTGCGTTGTAGTTCTTCTTTGAGCCTGTATAGTCACAGACAGTTACCTGCTGGTTGACTGCTATCTTACCCCTTACGATACGTCCGATACCGATACGTCCCACATACTCGTTATAGTCGATAGAGGATATGAGCATCTGGAGAGGATCGTTTTCCTCGCCCTTTGGCGGCTCTATATAGTTGATGATAGTGTCGAAAAGGGGCTTCAGGTCCGTACCTGCCTCGTACTGGCTGAGTGAAGCCGTTCCGCTTCTTCCCGAACAGAAGAGCAGCGGACTTTCAAGCTGTTCCTCGTTTGCGTCAAGGTCGAGGAGAAGCTCGAGGACTTCGTCGCCGATCTCGTCAAGACGGGCGTCTGGACGGTCTATCTTGTTTACTACTATGATTATCTTATGTCCCATTTCGAGAGCCTTTGAGAGCACGAAACGGGTCTGCGGCATAGGTCCCTCAGCTGCGTCAACAAGCAGGAGAACGCCGTCTACCATTTCAAGCACACGCTCTACCTCGCCGCCGAAGTCAGCATGGCCTGGGGTGTCGATGATGTTGATCTTTGTACCGTTGTACATTACCGAGGTATTCTTCGCAAGGATAGTGATACCTCTTTCCCTCTCGATGTCGTTTGAGTCCATTACACGCTCGGCAACTGCCTGATTCTCACGGAATACGCCGCCCTGCTTGAGCATCTCGTCAACGAGAGTGGTCTTGCCGTGGTCAACGTGAGCGATAATGGCAATGTTTCTTAAATCTTCTCTAATCATATTTTCTTTCCTCCATAAAGGTTTTCTCTGAATGAACGGCTTGCGCCGTGATCTCACTTGTGTATTATCCTGCCGGCAAGCTTTTCATCAAGAAGCGCCGTGAGCTGTCCGGCAGTGCCCTCCGTGATATCCGATATACTGAAAGTCGTATTGTCGTCCGGAGATACTATACATATGAAGTCCCTGTATGTCACCAGCTTCTCCACCGCAGGGTAGCTGTATCTGCCCTCGAAGGAAACGCCGTTTTCCTCATTATAGCTGACGGTGTAGCCGTCTTCCTCAAAGGTGAGAGACTTGTGCATCAGCAGTTCTTTCCTTTTAACGGCTGCCCAGCCTCTTATCAGCGATACAGTGCGCAGTATCATCCTGATACCAACGACGAGGCAGGCTGCGCTGCAAAATATATATACCGCAGGAACTGCACTGAACACATCGTATTTATTCCTGAAGGCATTTCTCAGGAAGCCCGCGCAAACAAGAAAGCATACCACTGTCAGAGCAATATAGACTACGAACATCAGCCTGTCCCGCAAAGTGAACATCATGCGGAGAGACGCCCTGAATTTTTCCTTTGTGCCGTGTACCTCAGCTTTTATCATATATCCGCGCTCCTTTTGTCTTTGAAACGGCTGCCCAGCTTTTCCTCAAGCAGCGCTCCGAGTTCGTAAGCATTTCCCTCTGTAAGTTCGGATTTGTGTATGATAAAAGCTCTTTTCTTATTTATAAATATGAAGAAGTAGTTCATCGTCTCCACTGCATGGTGCAGGCTGCTGTAGGGAAACACCTTGTGTACGGTGAAATTTTCTGCCGTCTTCAGGTCGTCAAGAGCGTCATCACTGAATGAGAGGTCCAGAACGGAGCCATCCGCGGGAAGCTTCTGCTTTCCGCCGTCCTCTTTCAGCACCTTTATTATGTCCTTTCCAGTCCACAGTGCCAGCAAAGCGCCGCACACTATCAGGAACGTGTACCTTGTATCCGGAAATCTGCGTGAATAGTACAGCAGATACATCACCGCAGATATGCTTGTCGCAAACCACAGACAGTCGCTTATGATATTTTTCAATATATAAGGCAGCTTTGTAAGAGCATAAATAGCCTTCAGGTGGTGCTGCTGATATTTTACCCTTGCTCTTATCATATCACTTTACCCTGTATTTTCTGCCCAGCTTTTCGCGGAGTATAGCCGACAGCTGCTGAGGAGCACCCTGTGTGAAGCTGTTTTCGTGGAACGATATGCCGCTGCCGGAGCCGAATATCAGCACGAACCAGCCCTCTTTATAGACAGCCCTGCGTACGGTGCCGTAGCTCTGCTCCGAATGGGAGCTGATACCTGTACACTCCGTCCTGACAGAGCAGCTTTCCTCGCTGAAAGCGAAGCTCTGCACCATATCAGGAGCGGTCTTCTGCAGGACTCTGAATCTCCTTGCCGGATAGCGGAGTATCCTTACCATGAATATGACCGCCGCGCACACGAGAACAGTTCCGCAGACAACGAATATCAGATCGCCCCTGCCTTTTTTATAGTATAATATACTCATCACAAGGGCTGTAAGCATTATGAGCAGCAGCACCGCGAAAGCGGCTATTGTCCTTTTAGGCGGAGCTGTGACGCGGAACAGCCTGTTTATGCTTTCACGGGAAGGCTTTGTTTTTACTGTTATCATAACCAGCCCTCCTTTACGGTATACCTGTTTCCGAGGGTATTGCTGAGGTATTTTCTCAGTTCATCGGCATTTCCCTCGGTTATATCGGTATCGGAAAAGAAAATGCTTTCCGCCTGACTTATGTTAAGCTTGAAATAACCCATAGTCTCACGCGCCGAAACAAGTCTCGAAGCGCTGTAAACGCTGTTTTCCTTTGAATTAGCGGATACCGCTCTGTATTCGATATTTTCACCGCCGACAACGACCTCATATTTAAGGTCGGGATAACAGGCTGACAGCTTCCTGAATGTCCTTACCGGATTCATTAACAGCAGCTTCAGTGTACTGCCGATAAATATCCCAAAGAATATCGAAAGATACAGGATAAGGTCGGCAGTGAGCCTGTGTTTGCTGTACGCGGATATCACAGCCGCAAAGGAGACAAGAATGAATTCGACTGCTCCCAGAACAGCAAGAACACGGTAGAATCTGTACTGCAATGATGACTTTACTGCTGCTGAATGTACTTTTATGTCGTATTTCACATTTGCTTTTACCATGATAGTCTCCTACATTCTTTATACTTTTATAAACTTTAAAGCTGTATTTCCGTGCAAATCCTCTTTTTTCCCGGACATAAAAAAGCCCTTGCAGGGAAATTGCAAGGTTGAAAGCTGCAGAAGTTCAAACAAAAACAGCCCCGAAAAATTTTCGGGGCGTTTCTGGTGGGAGAGGATGGATTCGGACCATCGAAGCTGAAAAGCAACAGATTTACAGTCTGCCCCCTTTGGCCACTCGGGAACTCTCCCATACGAATAAAAATTTTGTCTCAGGACAAAATAATGGAGCTGGTGGACGGACTCGAACCCCCGACCTGCTGATTACAAATCAGCTGCTCTACCAACTGAGCTACACCAGCGCTAATGCTTAATTATTATACCACATTTGCTACTGCTTGTCAAGTACTTTTTTATTATTTTATTGGTCGAGGCGACAGGACTCGAACCTGCGGCATCTTGCTCCCAAAGCAAGCACTCTACCAAACTGAGTTACGCCTCGGATCTACATTCTTCGCCAAGTCCTTGACGGACAGCTTTTATATTATATCAGAACCGTTTATGATTGTCAAGTGCGAATTATACGATTTGTAACTTCACACAATAATAAGCCGCAGTTTTTATATTTTTTTGCCGCAGCATATAAAAACAAAAGGGAGCTTAAAGCTCCCTCAAACATATTGCGTCATCAGACCTCGTCTTCGTCAGCCTTGTCCTCGTCCTCAGCAGCATCCCCTGCGCTGTCCTTTGTCTCGCCGGAAGCGTCATCGCTTACCTCAAAATCAACACTCTCGTCTGTATCAAAGTTATCGAAATCATCGTAATCATCATCGTCATAATCAGAATCCGAGTCCTTATCCTTGAGAGCCTGTGCAGCGACATATCCTACAGCAGCTGCTGCGCCTGCAGCTAAAATTGCAACTAAAAACTTATTCATATCAATTTCCTCTTTTCTCCGCAAGAATTAGTATTACCGAACCGCTTGCGAACGGGCTCCGATAACCTAATAATTATTATATCATACCTTTTTTGAAATTTCAACTCTTTACATATTATTTGTTAAAAACATCAAAATTGAAAGGGCTGTTATTGGTGCAGTTTCACAACGCAGTATCCTCCTGCCCAGCCACACCTGTTTTGCGCCTGTTTTTACGGCTGCTTCCGCCTCCTCGCGGTCGAATCCGCCCTCGCTGCCGATGAAGATACCGACTGTCTCCGCGCCCTCGAAACCTACCTCTCCGAAGGAGCAGCCGCCCTCTTCCTCATAAAAGATAACGGTGCGGTCAAGCTTTTCCATCATGGAAATGGCTTCACTCAGGCTGACCATATTCGTCACCTCCGGGATAATCCCCCTGCCGGACTGCTTTGCCGCTTCCTCGGCTATCTTGTTCAGCCTCGGAAGCTTTTTCCGCTCAAAGTCCTTAGGGTCGGGACGTGAGATACAGCGCCGTGTAAGTACGGGAACTATCCTTGACGCACCCAGCTCCACGCTTTTCTGTATGATATACTCCAGCTTGTCCAGCTTTGGCACAGCCTGAAACAGAGTTACCTCGATATTCGGCTCTGCCGCGCACCTGTGCTTATCCACCAGGTCAAGGTATACCGCTTCCGCAGTGATACTGCCGATAGTGCAGCGGTAATCCGTACCGTTGCAGCAGACCGTTACTTCCTCGCCCGGTCTCATACGGAGAGAACGTCCTATATGGTTGGCGTCGCTTCCTGTGAGGACTATATTGTTTTCGTCTAATTCATTTGTAAAAAATCGTGGCATACCACACCGCCTGTTCTGTCGTTATAATATCAAAATCCCCTGTCCTTCCGACAGGGGCTGTCCGTTCGTTCATCATGCTACGCCGAGGTACTCTTCGAGGCATATTCCGCTGTTGTGTATCCTTGAAGCGATCTTTGAGCCCACATATCTTATGTGCCACGGCTCGTACTGTCTGCCTGTGATATCTTCCTTTCCGAGCGGATAACGGATTATAAAGCCGAATTCATGGGCGTGCTGTTCGAGCCACGCAGCCTCCGCCGTATAACCGAAGGAAGAGTCCGCGGTATTGCAGTCCACGCAGAGCCCTGTCTGATGCTCGGAGTGTCCGGGGCTTGCGGTACAGATATCCGCCATTGCCTCACCGTAGGTCTTTACGCTTTCCTCATATATCTTTTCCTGATCCTTGTATGAACGGAAGCCGGTGCATATATATATCTTCAGCCCTTCCTTTGCGGCTGCGGAGGTAAGAAGGCTGAACTGCTCATAACAAAGGGAATTGAGCGGCGGAGCGTATGTGGCAGGGACGCCGTATTCCTTGTTGACGAGCAGGACCCCGTTAACATAAGTAAGCCCCTCTGTATCATCTACAGAAGGGGCCGGAGCCTCAGCCCTGCTCGACTGAGGCGATGTAGTTGAATCATTGTCGGATGCCGATCCGCGTACAGTAACCTTTATCTGTACTTCCTGCTTGGGGTCAGCTGCTGATTTCAGCGTAACCAGGCAGACTCCGGGAGAAACTCCGGTTATATGTCCGTAAGAATCGACAACCGCGATACTCGGATCGCTCGTTGACCATCTCTCATCTGCTTCAAGAGTACCGTCGGGATACTCAAGCACCCTCGGCATATCCTTTTCGCCTACCATGATTGAAACAGTCTGCTTGTCGAGCCTGAAATCGCTTTCGTTAACAGGTACTGTTACAGCCGTTGTAGTCGGCGCTGTCGTTGTTATCGAAGGATCGGTAACAGTCGTGGTAGTAGTTATGGTCGTGACGTTCTTGCCGCTTGAAGAACTCTTTTTATCGCCCTTGTCCTTGCAGGCGTTGGCGATGAGTATTACAAAAAGAAGCACAAGGAACCCTATTATTGCAAGGGCTGCGAGCCTTCTGTTTCTGTATGTCCTGCGGGATACTTTTCTGCGGGGACGGTTGGAACTGTATCTGTTATCATCCATTGTGACAAATCCCTTTCTGTATTGATCGGGCAGCCTGCTGTCCGTTGTTATTAAAACTTCCTTAATATTATATCACAGGAATTTTAAAATGTCACGCAATTTTGCACAGATTCCGCAATTTTTTAACAACTTGACATATAACAAGGTCTGTTTTTGGCATTTTTGACCAAAGGCACCGCAAAAAAGTCCCCCGCAAGACAGCAGCGCAGTACGGAAGCTGAGGACTGTTCTTGACAGACAGGAGCTAAACGGGTATAATAGTATAGATATAAGCTGCGATGACCGCAGCTTCTGAAAGGAGCTATCATAATGATGAATCCCCGGAGAGTCCTTGCGGCTCTCATAGCTTCTGCGGCTGTACTTTCATGTGCAGCCTCATGCAGCAAAAAGAATAAAAACAGCGCGCCTGACGTATCCGAGCCCGAAAGCACGGCAGCTGCGGAAAGCAGCGTTCCTGCCGCCGATCCCGGTGATACCGAGATAACCTGGCTGGCAGACTACGACCTCAACGATCCCGGCTATGAGCGTCCTGCGGCACTCGCTATCTTCGAGGACGTCTACGGCGGAAGAATAAACTACGTCCAGACCACCCCGGACGACAAGCTCTCAAAGCTTGCGGAGATGATAAACGCAGGCGAAGAGGTTGATATGTTCCCTTATGAGGACGGAGTGTTCCCGGAGGGGGTATGCCGTGACCTTTTCCAGCCTCTCGACCCATACTACGAACAGCTCGGCATGGAAGAGGGCATCTGGGACGAAATGTCGGAAGTAATAGATATGTTCGCCTACAAGGGTGAGCACTATGTTGTCCCGTATGCTCTTTCGGAGCCGTTCCTCCTGACATACAGCAGGAAGCTCATGCAGTCCGAGGGCATAGACGACCCCTATACCCTGTACCAAGAGGGCAAATGGAACTGGAACACTTTCATGGATATGATAAACAAGTTCTCGGCAAGTGAGACAGGCGCACACCATTTCGGCATAAACGGCTTCTACGGCGAGGCTATGCTCTCCTCGACGGGAAGTACCGTCATCGGCTTCGACGGCAGCAGCTTAAAAAACAATATCGGCGATCCAAAGATAGAGAGCGCTGAGGCTTTCATGCAGGATATCCGCTCAAGATGGCTCTACAACAGCAACTGGAGCGATATGTTCCTACGCGACCAGAACACTCTTTTCTATGCATCGAGAGACTGGTCACTTCCGATCTCCGACAGGTACAGCCCCGATCTCGATATCATGGTAGTCCCGTTCCCGAAAATGCCCGACGCAGATAAGAACTACATCAACTGCAGGGCAAATGCGCGTATGCTCGTAAAAACCTCCGCAAAGGGCAAGGCAGTCGCAACTTATCTCAAATGCGAGCGCCTTGCGGTGACAGAGCTGAAGGACTCCGCAAAGGAGAGAGCTCTGAAGGAGATAACCGAGGAGCAGTACAACGCTATACAGGAATTCCTCGATCCGTCAAAGGTTACTCCCGTTTTCGACCTCGGATACGGAATGAGCGAAAAAATGTACGGCAACGGCCTCTACACCTTTGAGACCCGCGGCGTTATGAACAATATAACCTCCGCTCTCCTTGAGGGCGGCGCTCCCGTGGGCTCATGGGGTGAGCTCCGCGACAGAATGTCACCGATGATCGACGAGGAGCTTGCGAAGTACAACGATCAGCAGTAAAAAAGCGGCTTTGCCGCTTAAAAGCGGGGGCGCACTGCGTGCGCCCCCGTTCTTATCCCCTCCCGACTGGTATTACGCACAAATGATATACGACGTTTTTGATGTATCCCACAAAGATTTGCGAATTTGTGCGTAATTACATAAAATATTCACAAAATCCACGAAAAATATGTTATAATATGTTATGGAAGTTTATTCTTCTACAAAGTATGAGAGGGGTGTTTGAAATGAAGCATTCAAACATTATTTGGAAAAAGATCACGGCAGCTTCAGCCTCAGCTGTTATAGCTGCAACTTCCGCATTATCCGCCGCAACTGTCACAACGACAGGAGCCGAGGATAACAACTATTACGAAGCCCTGGCTATGTCGCTCTATATGTACGACGCAAATGCCTGCGGAAAGGGCATAACCGACGGTCCGCTCACATGGAGGGGCGACTGCCATACATACGACGCCGAAGCATCGGTCGACAGCCTCGACGGCTCACTGAAATCCGTCGTTGATCCCGACGGCGACGGAAAAGTCGATGTATCAGGCGGTTTCCACGACGCAGGCGACCACATCAAATTCAATCTCACTATCGGCTTCGGCATAAGCAGTCTTGCTTTGTCCGATTACCTCAATCCCGGAATCTACGAGAAGGCGGGCTGCAAGGACCACCTTATCTATGAGCTGAAATGGGGCGCCGATTACCTTATGAAAACTACTTTCCTCGATAATTCGGGAAATGTTGCGGCTATTGCTCACGTCGTGGCAAACGGCACAGAAGACCATGCCATTTGGTCGGCTCCCGAAGTACAGACCTACGCAAGACCTATTTACTGGCTGACCGCTAACAAGAACAATTCCGCGGTATGCTGCGAAATGGCAGCAGGTCTCGCCGGAACCGCCTATGTTGTAAAGGAGAGCGACCCGGATTACGCTGCAAAGTGTATAAAATACGCAAAGGCTCTTCTTGAATTCGGTCAGAAGCACGTCGGCAACGAAGGCGGTGGACTGTCCGAATATTACGGCACAGAGGCTCAGTATCAGGACGAGGAGGCTCTCGCTCAGGCATGGCTCTGGGTCTGCGACGCAGGCAGCAAGCCAACAAGAGTACCTAAAAACAAGGACTACGGCAACAGTCAGTACGACGGCTGGGTATACTGCTGGAACAAGGTATGGCAGGGCTATTCCGCTCTGATGTACAAGGCTACTGGCGATCAGGCATTCGCGGACGAGCTGAAGGTGGAACTGCAGAGTCAGGGAGACCTCACAGTCGGCACCTACAACGCTGACGGCTGGGGCGCTTCACGCTACAACTGCGCAAAGCAGATGGACGCTCTCGCTCTCGCAAACGGCAACAAGGACGCAGAATACGCAAAGGCCGCAAAATACCAGATGGATCATATCCTCGGCAACAACAGTCTCGGATACAGCTTCCTTCTCGGCTACGGCAGCAAATGGCCGGTGCATATACATCACCGCGCCGCTAATCCCGGCACGGACGCTAACGGCGCTTCGTCAAATCCTTCCGCAAAGTACACGGCTTACGGTCTTCTCGTAGGCGGCGACGACAAGAGCGGTTATCAGGATCAGACCGACAAATATCAGTACACTGAGGGCGCTCTCGACTACAACGGCTGCTTCGCAATAGCCTGCGCAGGCATTGCCGCTCTCTACGGCGGCGACGCTTCCGCTATGGACAAGCTCGCAAAAAGCGCTGACGAGATAAACGAGAACTTCAAGTTCGGAAACGGTGAGAACAATACCACAACTACCGAAACTACCACCGTAACGACTACAACCACATCAGTCACAACATCAAGCGTCACCACAACTGTCACGACTACGGAAGCTCCGCTGATAACCATCACACTGATACCCGAACTGGTCGTGCAGGAGGTCATTTCATATCCTTCAAAGACGGTCTATACCGCCGGCGAGGAGCTCGATCTCTCAGGCGTTTCGGTAAAGGCACGCTACGAAACACGCTGGTTCGAGGCGGAAGGAAGCAGAGCAGGCACCATGTACGGCGAGTCAAAGATATACGACAATATCACCCTCGATCCCGGAAACGCAATAGTAAGAAATGGCAGCAGCACATGGTGGTACGGAGACAAGTTCAGTACTCTTGAACCCGGAGACTATGCTGTGAATTACAGCAGTGATGCCTCGACCTCCAACGGTGAAAAAATAAGGTTCAACAGTTTCAGATTCCCCGTAACATTAAAGGCTGACAGCGGAATACCGCAGTATTCCTATGTTTTTACCGTAAAGGACAAGGAGACCGGTGAGCTCATAAACAACGCAACACTGACATTCTCAACACATATCGTCTATGAGATAGACGGACGCGAGGTTTCCACAGGTCCGTTATTCAGGTATAATACGGCAGACGCTAACCCTGTGGTATACAACTATGCAAAGTATAAGGACGCAAAGAGCCACTCTGTCGGTGATATTCATGCAGAGGCTGACGGATATACCTTCGTCGAAGCCATGGCAGACATCAGGGACGGCGGTGCTCCGGATGTTACATATATGGACGTACTGATGGTCAAGGGAAATGCTGCTGCCATCGCAGGCGATACCAACCTCGACGGTCAGGTGGATATGGCGGACGCTGTACTCATAATGCAGTCACTGGCAAATCCCAACAAGTACGGTGTGAACGGCACCAATGAAAAACATATAACCCAGCTGGGTATAGACAACGGAGACGCGGACAAAAACGGTCTTACAAACAATGACGCTCAGGCAATACAGAAGCTTCTCCTCGGTCTTATCAAATCATTGACGACTACATAATCCCCATTTGTTTCCGCGCAAAGCCAGTCTTTGCGCGGATTTCTTTTAGTAAATTTACTAACTGGATATTTATAGTGATAATATACAATGAAGAGTAGTGGATTTTGCACACTATGCTGAAATTGCTCTTTTTAGTATACATTTCACCAGATTGTAACCTCTTTGTTACTGTTTTGTTACCAATTTTCCGCATAAACCCTGTATAATGATTTTAAGGCATATTATAGGCAAAATACTTTTGAAAGAAGAGTGATAACATGATAAAATTAAAAAGGCTGAAATCAGCCATCATCAGCAGCGCGGTAGCTGTTTCTGCATTTGTGACACCTCTGGCTTCAGCGGTACCCTCTCTCACAACAAATGCAGCCGGCGGCGATAACTACGCTAAACTCCTTCAGTACTCTCTCTATTTCTATGACGCAAATATGTGCGGTAAGATGGACGGCGACTGTGCTCTCTCATGGAGAGGTGACTGTCATACAAACGACGAGGTTCCCGGCGGCTTCCACGACGCAGGCGACCACGTTTGGTTCGGTCAGCCGGAAGGCTACACAGCTGCTACTCTCGGCTGGGCTTACTATGAGTTCAAGGACGCATTCGACGCAACAGGCCAGACTGCACATCTCAAGGTAATAACAGACCGTTTCGCTAAGTTCATGCGTGACGCTACAGTCCTCAACGGAAACAGCGTCTCAAAGGTACTTATCGAAAAGGGTGAAGGCGGTCAGGACCACTCCTACTGGGGCGCACCTGAGCAGCAGGGCAACAGAGGACGTATGCTCTGGACCACCGACGGCGCAGCTAACATTACAGCAGAATATGCTGCTGCTCTTGCTGCAAACTATGTAAACTTCGGTAATCCTGAGGACCTTACTTACGCTAAGGCTCTCTTCAATTTCGCAAAACAGCACCAGGGCTCATACTCATGTGAATTCTACGGCAACAAGGAAACTTCCGACGAGATCGCATGGGCTGCCTGCTGGCTCTACCTCGCCACAAAGGACAACTCCTACATGGGCGATATCCAGAATATAGGCACTGCCTACTGGGTACACTGCTGGGAGAACGTATCTCTCGGTGCTGCTATCCTCAAGGGTGAGATCACAGGCGACTGGAGCTGCACAAACGCTCTCGGCGACATGAACGGCGACGGCTACAAGTTCTACGATCAGTGGGGCTCTGCAAGACATAACGCAACAGCTCAGATGTGCCAGCTCATCGCTGCAAAGCACGGTCACGGAAATGCTGCATGGGCAAAGGGTCAGATGGAGTACCTCACAGGTGACAGATCATTCGCTAACGGTCAGTCCTACTGTCTCGTTGTAGGCTTCAAGGACAACTCTTCAAAGAATCCTCACCACAGAGCGGCTTCTCCTGATGCTGACGCAAGCGAGCAGAATGACGGAATCGCTAACAAGAACCTCCTCATCGGCGCTCTCTGCGGCGGTCCTGTAGACGGAAACGGCACATACAAGGATATCCGTTCAGACTATAAGGGCAACGAGGTTGCCTGCGACTATAACGCTGGTCTCGTAGGCGCAGCTGCCGGTCTTTACAGCAACTACAAGTCAGGCTCAATAGACACAAACATTACAGGCGTTACAAAGATCTACAGCGGCAGCGGTGTTTCAAGCGGCGGCAACAACAATACAACAAATACTACCACCACCACTTTCGGCGGCGGAAACAATAACACAACTACCACTACCGTTACAACAAGCGGCGGCGGAAACAGCTCTTCTTCAGGAGACGATGTTGTTCTTGAAGGTTCAAGCCTCAAGGCAGTCAAGGAAGAAAGCACTACAGACGGAGCTATCAACAATGTTGCTGAGTTCCCACACAACGGTGCAAAGTCACTTACAATGTACCTCAAGGTTAACTCAAACGATACTGAGGTATCAGGCGGTTTCGGTACATGGAACGGCGAATGGCTCCAGGAGGAATTCTCAGGCGTTAAGGTAGGCTCTGACAAGACTGTAGCTATCGACTATACTATCCCTTCAAACGCAGGCGCTAACATCAAGGCTATGGTTTGGTGGCCGCACGACGACGACGTTACTATCGAAAAGATAGTTCTCCACAAGAGCGGTTCTTCAAGCAGCGGCGGAAACAACACAACAGTGACTACAACAAGACCTACAACAACGACCACTACCGTTACAACAAACGGCGGCGGAAACAGCTCTTCAAGCGGAGACGACGTTGTTCTTGAAGGTTCAAGCCTCAAGGCAGTCAAGGAAGAAAGCACTACAGACGGAGCTATCAACAATGTTGCTGAGTTCCCACACAACGGTGCAAAGTCACTTACAATGTACCTCAAGGTTAACT
>JAEEGJ010006120.1_pt1 | contig 36554 bp, 23 predicted proteins | sample 8958761 | NCBI WGS metagenome assembly JAEEGJ01 (sample SAMN16246546, study PRJNA631951) | gut metagenome | biome: gut microbiome; feature: rumen; material: RS-attached | host: Bos | place: Iran: Karaj | collected 2018-10
GCCATACCATTTTTCTTATTTTCATTTATCCGGCTTGTGAATTGTATATAATCATACAACGGTTTACATTTTTTTTGAAGAGATAAATTGAAGTCTGAATTAATATTAAGAACTCGGGCAGTCCATTCAAATCTTCCACTTTTATCTACGTGCATAAATGCATCTGAAAGTTTGAGTTCATAATCTTCATCTCTTGTTGTATCTCCATTGTAAAAGACTATGTAATTTGGATTTGGAATTGGTATAAGAGTACTTGTAGTAAGCTGCTGCCCTGTATCTATAAGATATTTATGATACAGCTGTGAAAAATAAAACAATCCCCTCAAAGGCATGTTCTGATTTGTTGTCCGCTGATGTTCAAAAAGGGTCATCTGGGAATCAACGAGAAAAGAAACATCATTGTGCATTTTTATATAAAGCACATTCTCCAGAGTATTCAGCACCAGTGCATTCGGGTCGGTGTAACTGGTGTTATTCAGTGCATTGTAAAGTTCCAGCCGCCAGCGTTTACTGCGTTCACTGTCTTTACCAAAGACAGCTATAAACAGGCTGTCATAGATTTTTCGCTGAACTGTAGATTCTTCTGAATTATTTTGTGTTTGAGTCATAATGCTACCTCTTATAATAGTGTTTTTTGAAAACCTTAAAATGCTGGTTGCGGGCATTTCAAAATTTCCACACTATATAAATAGTAGCACTTGCACCATTTTACGCAGTTTTTTACAAAAAAAGTTTGGAAAATTTATAAAAAAAACAACTTCTACTATATTATGGCATTTTTTGTGAAAATGCGTTATAATGAATTGTTATGCTTCGGAAGAAGGTCTTTGATTTAAAAATATCTTTTTTCTCTTTCTTCAGAATGGTTTTGATGGCGGGCATGATGGTCGCGGCTTGTATGTTTTTTCTTTCCTGCGGCAATCTTTTTGAAAACGATGTAGCGCCGGAAAATCAAAATCTGATTGGGGCGGGTGATGCTGAGCCGGAGCCGGTTCTTATTTCGGGGCAGCTGATTTTTAATGGGGCTCTGCCGCAGGAGCTTCTTTCTAATGGGGCGGCCTACGGTGATTCTTTCACTGGTGGTGATTTCCCGGCTGGCGGTGAACGTGCCGCAATTCCGGCTTTTACCTCGTCAGAAATTGACTACTTTGCTACTGCCACCTCAAACAATGGAGTAAACACAAAAACTGCCACCGGAAGCTTTGGGGCTGCGGGCTCTGCTGGTGCAAATGCCTTTACTATCCTGCTGATTCCCGGCAGAAGCTGGACAATCACCTGCGGAATCAAAGTAAAAAACTCTACGGATGCAAGTGACATAATCATGTCTGCCGTTATACCCGATGTTAATCCGCAGACAGCGGCATCTGGAAGCGGCCTTAAGTTTTTCCCATCTCCGGTAGCCCAGGCTTCATCGGCAACAGGTCAGATAAATCTTTCTATGACTATAGATTCTACCATTGCATCTGTTACGCTGGAGGCAAATAACGAATACTCTACCGGCTGGCCTTCATCATTAAACAGCGCCACAATTACTCCGGGCTCCACAACTGCCACTATTAACGCAAGCGTACCGGTGGGCACTTACGAAATCTTAATGTCTTTTTTTGATTCAAGTGATAATCTGCTTTACTCAACAGTTCAGAATTTTACTGTCTGCAAAGGGCTTACAACCCGAGCCTGGATTTCTTCCGGCGGTAACTCTCCTATAGAATCAAACGGAACCTTTAATGTTAACGCCACAAGAATCCAGAACTATGCCGCAACAAATTATTATGTAGGCGCAACCGGAGCCACAAATGCCTTGAGTCCAAGCAACAGCAACAGCGGCTCCCATAAAGCACCTTTCCTTACTCTTGATAAGGCACTCTCTGTTGTTCAAAGTCTTGCCGCTACTAGTACAGATGCAAGCAGGGAATATACAATTCACATTTGCGGAACAGTAAACAATACTTCAACTACAACAGTTCCGGAAATTGCAAGCTCCCTGAACGATAAAATTGCAAAACTCACAATCAGAGGAAGAGCAGACACAGACCATCCGCCGGTGCTTCAAAATCCAAACAGCACGGGCCGTGTTCTCAACATTGCAACAACGGTTCCGGTTGAAATTTCAGGACTTACAATTACAAGCGGAAACGCTAATGGCTCAAGTGGCCCGGATGCATATGGCGGAGGTCTTTACCTTAGCGGAAATGGCACTTCTGCTACTCTGAACAACTGTGTAATAGAACAAAACAAAGCTTATGTGCAGGGAGGGGGAATCTATGTAGCCACAGGTGCCTCTCTCATTATGAATGGTAATAACAGCGCAATTCAATCTAACAGAATTAACGGAAGCAGCGGTTCATCTGATTATCAGTATAAAACACAGGGCGGCGGTATTTATATTGCCTCTGGTGCTTCCTTTACAATGAACGGCGGTTCTATAACTCAAAATAGTGCACCTATGTCTGGAGGAGGTGTTTATTGCAGAGGCACCTTTACTATGACTAATGGTAACATCTCCTCTGATGCCATAAACAACACAAGTACTTTTACAGAGTTACCTGCAACTTCTAGAACTGCAAATGTTGAAATTGGTTCGCCTGGAACCTTTAATTTTAACGGCGGCACAATTACCTCAACTTTTACAGCTGGACACACTGGGGCGGCTATTTGTTTATATGCAGATCCCTCTGACCCAATCGGCCAGATTACCCTTAATATGACCAACGGTTCAATAACAGGAATTACTTCAAACTCTCCTGCTTCGTCGGCAGTTGGTGGGGATTGTGCCGGATACAACGGAATTATTTATATGAACAGCGAGTCCAGCTCGATTCCTATTGTATTTAATATGTCTGGCGGAAGCATAACTTCCAACGAAACAACGTCAAGTAATACTAAGGCTTCTGCGGCTGTGTGCGTAGGCCAGTATTCTTCCTTTACAATGACTGGCGGCGAGATAAGCGGAAATCATGCCCAGTATGCCGGCGGCGGTGTATGCGTTGTTCCAACTACTACAACTCCATCGCCTTCCTTTACCCTCGGAAAATCCGGTTCTAGCAGCACTGTCAAAATTAGAAATAATAGCTCGGGTTCTTCTAATGCGACCGACAATGTTCACTTGCAGACCGGTCAGAAAATCACCGTGGCAGGTGCCCTTTCCACAGAAAGCCAGATTGGAATTACCAGAACCTATTCATCCGCTCCGTTTACAACAGGCTATGCAAGCACAAACAGCGGAACTGCTCCAAATCAGATTTTTACTTCAGACCAGGACTTTGATATTGTTGCAAGTACACAGACAGGCTTCGTAGGCGAGGCTGCCCAGCATATGGATGTTACAGGCGGTACCATTTACCTGCCGGGCGATTACAACTTTACGCTTACGACTTTACAAGACAGTATAAAGGTTGGAGAAGACGCAACTGTAAGAGTTATGCCTGTGGTAACTCGCACAGAACCTGGTACGGGCAGTACTCCGACAACGCTTTATTATAATGCTACAAATCAGAAACTTTATACAGACCAGACCTTTACTACCCCGGCTGGTGGCACAAACGAAGTAAGCTGGGCTGCTACTTTGCTGTGGAATGGAACTCATACTACCCTTACGGCAGGAAGTGGTGTAAATGCAAACTGCTTTACAATTCCTGCTATTTCGTTTGAAGATTCTTATACCCTCTATGTTACTGCAACTTATTTGGGCTATACCCACGATGCAAGCTTTACGATTATTTGTGAAGAAGACGTACCTGTGTCGGAAGGAATGGTTTTTGTAACGGGAACAACCTTTGACGGCTCTGCTGCGGTAACCGGCTCAAAGATATTCCTTAGCGGACGAGACATAGGTCAGATACGTAATCTTATAGCCTGCGACCACGAGGTAACACAAGGTGAATACGAAATGTATATGAGATATTATGATTCCTATTATACACCAACTTCAAGTTATGGTGTTGGACAAAACTATCCTGCTTATTATGTAAGCTGGTATGAAGCAGTAATTTACTGTAACCTCAGAAGCCTTGCAGAAGGTCTTACCCCTGCTTACTATCTTGCAGATTCTTCCGGGGCAGAAATTGGTGGGCCTGGAAACGGAAGAAATGTTGACACTTGGCTTAATTCCCATGTTTCCGGTACTAATATAGCCAAGGGTACAACTACTAACAAATATTATTACAATTCTACTAGTGTTAGTAATAAATTAGACTGGAAAGACGAGGGTAGTGGTGACTCTACAGGTGGTATACGCTTTGATACAGAGGCAAATGGCTGGCGCCTCCCTACAGAAATAGAATGGGAGTATCTTGCCCGAAGCGGAAACCTAACCGGAACTCAGACTACTTACAGTGGTACAGCAGAAACCGGTAACGATATAAACAAAGTTGCATGGTATAATACTAACAGCGGTTCTAAAGCCCATGAAGTAAAAACAGATAAAACCTCTGGCGTAGACAGTGCAAATGGACTTGGCTTATATGACATGACTGGCAATGTTGGTGAGTTATGCTGGGACTGGTACGCCTCTGATAGCGCAATAAGTACAACTCCTGTAACAGGAGCAGTTTCAAGTACTTATCGAGCTTACAAAGGTGGTTCTATTAATAGTTCTAGTTCATCTTGCACATTGAATAATTTACGATCTTCTACATCAGCTTATAGCAGAAGTAACCTCGTTGGCTTCCGCGTAGTCCGTAATGCCGATTAACCAGGAGGAAATGTTATTTATGATGTATAAAAAACAGAATACATTTGCAAAAAAATCATTTTTCTCTTTATTATTTATAATGATTTTAGGAGTATGGGGCTCGCTTCTCTTTACTTCCTGCAAAAATATTTTTGAAACAGCAATTCCTTCGCAGGAAGAAGATGAGTCAGCTTCTGCTTCATCAGCTGGTAATACGCAAGAGTCCGGCACAAACGAAAGTTCTTTGCCTCCGCCGGTAATTGTTCACGGGCAGATTATAATTACTGGTGCAGTACCAGAAGTAAATTCCACTGTTATACAAAATGGGCGTGCTGCGGTCCCAGCCTATATTGCAAGTGAGGTAGAATATTTTGCTACTGCTACAAACGGCTCTACTACCGTAAACGGCTCGTTTGGTTCAGATGATACTGCAACCACTTTTGAGCTGCCTCTTACTCCGGGACAGGACTGGTCAATTACCTGCGGCTTAAAAAAGCTTGATTCAGGCAGTGAAACAGGTGCAACTCTTTTTAGTGCTTCTACAGATGACCCTATAGACCCCGAAGACCTTGCAGAGGATACAGTGCTTAAGTTTTATCCAACTCCGGATGTTTCAGGCGGTTCAACAAGTACCGGCGAAATAGACCTTTCTATGACGGTAGATTCTTCTATTGTTAAATATAAAACTACCTGTATCAGCGATAATTCAGCTTACTGGCCTTTTTCAACTCCTAATCCAATTGAGATTACGGGCACTACTGCAACAATCAAAACAGATTCCTCAAATCCAAGTGTAAGAAGCGGTGCTTACGAAGTAATTATTGATTTTTACAAGGCGGGCAATGTAATTGCCTATTCAACTGTTCAGACAATCAATGTCTGCAAAAATCTTAAAACAAAAACATGGATTGCTTCGGGTGGCCTTACACCAATTGAATCCGACGGCACCTTTAATGTAACTGCCGCAAAAATCGCCTCTTATGTAAATACCTATATTTATGTTGGTACGGTTGAAGGTGGAACTCCCGCTTCAGATACAAAATCAGGAAACCATACTGCTCCCTTCCTCACCTTAAGCAGGGCAATCAGCTATATAGAAGATATTGCAACAGCAGAAGGAGCAGATACCAGCCTTGAATATAAAATCTTTATTACAGGCGAAGTAAATAACACTCCGGATACTACAGTGCCGGAGATTGGCAGCAGTCTGAACGGCAAGGCTGGAAAAATCATAATAAAGGGGCGGGGTACAAATCCGTCTATTCAAAATCCGAATCCAGATGGCCGCGTACTTACAATCGGAACTACGGTTCCTGTGGAAATTTCTAAGCTTACAATAAAAGACGGTAATGCTTCTGGTTCTGATGCAGAAGGAAAAGGTGGCGCTCTTTATATCAGCGGTTCGGGTGCTGCTGTTACTTTGAAAAATTGTACGATAAGTAATTGTTCAGCAAACAGTTCTGGTGGTGGTCTTTTTGTAAGTGGTGAAGGTACAAATGTTACTTTGACAAATACTACAATCCGCGATTGTTCTGCAAATACTTTTGGTGGTGCTCTTTATGTTGCAGACGGAACAGCTTCTTCTCCGGCCCTGGTTACTTTGAATAGCTGTCTGATTGGCGGCGAACTTGAATCATGCGCAGATTCTACACCTGTTACAGATTCCGGTTCTAACTCTGCAAATGGCGGTGGTGGAATCTGTATTGAATCAAATGGTAAGGCAGTACTTTCTAATACAAAAGTTATTGGAAATATTGCTCAGAATTACGGCGGTGGTATCCGATGTGTTGCTGGTACGCTGGATATTACAAATGGCCAGATAAATTATAATTATTCCGGTGACAGTGGCGGCGGACTTTTTGTGATGGGAACATCTTCTGTTACAATTAACAAATGTACTATAGGAAAAACTTGGACTGATTCAGATACAACTGCTACTGGACTTACTGATTGTGGAAATTATTCTGCAAGTAATGGTGGTGGTGGAATAAGAATAGAAGGTGGTTCTATAACAACAACAGAAGGTTATAATGTTGTAAAAAATTATAGCGCTGGTACTAATGCAAATGGAGGCGGAATTTCTACTTCTGTTGCATTAATTCTAAGAAATACTCGAATATCATATAATAAGACAACAGGTGATGGCGGTGGAGTCTTTATTGAAGGTGCTGTTGAAGTATCTGTAAGAGTCACAAATTCGAATTATACCAATTATATAAATAATAATTCTGCAGTGAATGGTGGCGGTGTTTATGTTAGTAACACGGGAGCAGCTTTTAAGACTGTAGAGTCTCCATACATTGATGAAAATACAGCGACGAACGGAGCTGGTATCTATTCTGTTGGTCTCTTGGATCTATCATATATATACTTGGATGGTAATCATGCTTCTTCTAATGGCGGCGGTATTTATACTACGGGTACCATGTTTTTATATGGGTTTTCACGGATTGGTAGCAGTGGAGTAAATGGTCCTAATATTGCAGATTCTGCTGGTGGTGGTATTTATAATACAGGCAGTCTTTATCTTGGTTATATTGCCTGGACTGATGAGGCTACAAATACTGTAGCAAGCAGAGGCGGAAGTATAGTTTGTAATTCCGCGCCTCTTGGCAGTGCTATTTATAATATTGGAAGTATCCAATTTACTAAAGGAACTATTAACTTAAATAATACTATTAATTTCGGGGCCGGACTTTACATCGCAGGTGGTTCAGTTACTTTGAATGGAACAGCAAGCATTCATTCAAATACAGCCCAGCAGCGTGGGGCAGGAATCTATGTTGATGCAACTACAGAAAATGTTTCGGTTACTATAGGTGGTACAGCTGAGATTGTTCAAAATAAAAGTGTAGAAACTGGTGGTGCAATTTATGTTGAAAATGGTGCAACAACCTCTGCTACTATCACATTGAAAGATGGAATTAAAATACCGTATTATACACTCACTGGAACTAATGCCACAACTTATGCCGGTAAAAATGATGTATACCTTCCAGGTGGGCTTGTAACAGTTTCTGAAACTGAACCTCTTACAGATACTGCAGAGATTAATTTGACTCCAGCATCTTACACCATTGGACAGTCTCTCCTTACAGGAACTGGAATAGATGTTAACTATTCTAAATTCACTGTAACACCAGATTCTTCACACCCGAACGAAAGCTGGGCTGTAAGTTCAACAGGCAAACTCTGTAAGCCGGTACTTAAGAGCAGTTCTTATTCATCAATAGCAGACTTCTCTAATGCCATTAAAAATGATGAAGATAATATAGATGTTATTATTGATTCTGATATAACGGCTGCCGATTTGGGAAATTCAGTAACTAATAATACAATTGCTTATGGAATCAGATACAATACTAATTCAAATGCAAAATTTTCTCTTTACGTTGCACCTGGTGTAACTATTCCGCTTGATACTGCAGCAAATGCAAGCCTTTTTGACTCTTGTTCAAAGCTTGTTTGTGCAGACTTGGAAGGCTGTACAACTTCTTCTGTATCAGATATGAGCCAATGGTTTATGAGCTGTATAAATCTTAAAGAATTAAATCTTTCAGGCTGGAATACATCATCTGTAAACAGTATGACATCTATGTTTGATGGTTGTACAAGACTTGAAAAGATTTATGTTTCCACTTTTGTAACAGCGATGGCTTCTTCATCTAACAATATGTTCTATGGCTGTACAAGTATTATTGGAGGTCTGGGAACAACCTTTGATTCAGGAAAAACTAACAGAGATTATGCGCATCTGGATGGTGGCGATACAAATCCGGGTTACTTCTCTAGCTTCCAGATTGGAAGTAAGGCTATGGGCTCTACCTTAGAATTGGGAGATATCATCTTTAGCGATGGAAGTGCCGAGCCTTACAGTGAAAGTCTTGTTCTTACTCCAAGACAGTATCTGAGTGCGGTTGCCGTTATTTATGATGCGGAAAACAGAAAAGGCGTTAATTTGAAAGAAGTAAGAAAAGCATGGGCTGCAACATCTGCCGAAGGATATGGAATAGAAATTGGTACTGATGCAGATGATGGAACTGCTAATATGGCAGAAATTCAAGCCCTCTCAGACTGGTCTGAAGCAAAATATCCTGCCTTCTGGTATGCAGATCATTATGGTGAGTCTACCCCTGTTGCCGGCAGTACGGAGGGCTGGTATCTTCCTGCAAAAAATGAAATGGTTGCTGTTATTGCCAATATTACTGCAGTTAATAATTCGATTGCAAAGATTACTGGTGCAACTGCCTTGACCAAACAAACTTATTACAGGTACTGGACTTCGAATAATTATGCTGCTGGTACTTCTATTTCTGCTAGGAAATGTGCAATATTTGTAGATAACGGTTCAGCTATGAGTTCGGGAGATCCTAGGTTTAAGCAAAGTCAAAACTACGTCCGCTGCATCCGTGTGTTCTAAACATATTGTATCACTGTCATGCTGAACTGTGTATTTATAATTGGTCAAGGTGCAATTATTGCACCTTGAAAGTTCTTCAGCTTTTATATCAGTTAATTGAAATCGAGAATCTTCATAATTTGAGGAAACGTTCATAATTTTTCATAATCTTTCATAATTGGTATAAATCTTCATAATTCTTCATAAATTGCAAGAGAATTAAATTCCCTACCAACTATTACAAAACCAAAGCTGGATTTTTCAATAAATCTGCTGCTATATTCTGATAAACTTTCGTGTCTTCAACCTGAGAAATAGACATAGTTCTTGCTCCTCCGTCTTTTGAAGAACCACCGCAGTGGAAAATTTTTTCAGTTTTAGTTCCGTAATCAACGAAAATATATCTGTCATGATAAATGCCTTGTTCGGTAAAAGCGTAGGGTAAATATCTTTTTCCACCCCAGTTTTGAGAATCTTGATTTCTTAAGTCAGAACTTGAGGTGCAAAAATTACACCTCAAGTTTATTGTATCAAGTTCTTCTTGAGTTAATTGAAAACGAAAATCTTCATCAAATCGTTTAATGTTATTTTTAACCTGTCGATTGAACACTTTTGTTTCATATCCATAAATTTCTGCAAGATCAAAATCCAGCATTACCTGCAAGCCGCGAATTGTATAAATCTTGGAACGTAAGTCATCTTCATTGTGAATTACTATTTGGTTTGTCATAGCATATCCTTATATATAGGTTCTATATATAATATTGTTTTGATATGACATTTTAGGAAAAGATTGATTAAAAAAGTTTTAGAAAATATGAAATATAAGGGAAATCACCTAGGGTAATCACTTTTTGACTCCTGAGGCCTGCCCATCTATCTGAATGACAAAATTCACAAAAGATGATAAAATTGAAATATGAACTTAAACGATTTCCGCGCAAAGGCATACGGTGCCGGACAAAACCCTGAGAAAAAAAACAGCACCGCTTCCTCTGGCGATGATATAAAAGCAAAAGATAAAACTGAAAATAAACCTTCTTCTTCGCAGGAGCTGGAAAACTCTGTTTCCTTTTTGAAGACCGGCGGTCTCTTAAAGGTTCCGGTTGAAGAAGCAGCTCCGGACGGCAGCGATTCGGTTTACCGCCGCGTTGCAAAATTTCTTCTTTTAATTGGCGAAGATGAAGCGGCTAAAATCCTGCCTCACCTGAGCGAAACTCAAATCGAAAAAATAATTCCGGAAATTGCTTCTATAAGAACTGTAAGTAAAGAAGAAGCGGCTGTAATTCTTGAGGAATTCAACGGACTTTTGAACAAGGCCCGCGAGCAGGGTGGTGTGGAAACTGCCCGCGAAATGCTGGAAAAGGCCTACGGAAAAAAACGTGCCGACGAGCTTCTTAAAAAGGCAATGCCTCTGGAAGGCAAGGTTCCTTTCAACTATCTTAAAGATGCAGATAACGAGCGTGTGTATCTTCTTATAAAAGATGAAAACCCTGGCGTTCAGTCTATGGTGCTTTCTCACCTTGAGCCTAAGAAGGCCGCAAAAATCATAAATCTGATGACTGACGAAGAAAAGAAAGAAGTTGTAATGCGTCTTGCAAAGATGGAGCCTGTGAGCCCGGATGTTCTTCGCCGTGTAGATCAGGCTATGCACGAAAAGTCGCTTAACCAGACGGTTGAAAAGGCAGAAAATATTGACGGCCGCAATGCTCTTGCCCAGATTCTTAAGAAGATGGATGTGGGTGCCGAAAACGATATTCTTTCATACCTCAGCGAAGATGACCCTGACCTTGGTCAGGACCTGCGCAGCCGCCTCTTTACTATGGACGATGTTGTAAAGTCGGACGACCGCTTTGTTCAGGAAAAGCTGCGTGAAATGTCTGAAGTTGATATTGCCTACCTGGTTGCCGGCAAGCCGGACGACTTCCGCGAAAAAATCTTAAGCAATATTTCTGCGGGACGCCGTGCTGAGGTTCGCGCCCAGGAAGATATCTTAAAACCTATGCGCCGCTCGGACTGCGAGCGCATAACGTCGGAGTTTTTCAGTAAGCTTCGCCGAGCATTCGAAGAGGGACACTTAATCATACAAGACAGGAACGACGACGTTTATGTTTAATTTTACAGACTCTTCAAATATTGGTAAGGCCTACAAAGATTTTGTACTGATTTCTATAGATGATCTTCCAGATTATAAAGCAACCGGCGTTTACCTGCGCCATAAAATTACCGGCCTTGAGGTTTATCATATAATCAAGGACGACAAGGAAAATCTTTTTGCTTACGCCTTCCGCACTCTGGACAAAAGCTCGCGGGGCGTTGCGCATATTATGGAACATTCGGTTCTCTGCGGCAGTGAAAAATATCCGCTTAAAGAACCTTTTATTACACTGGCATCTACAAGTCTTAACACCTTTTTGAATGCACTTACTTATCCGGATAAAACTGTTTACCCTGGCGCCTCTGTTGTTCGTGCAGATTACTTTAATATGATGGACGTGTACGGCGACGCGGTTTTCTTTCCAAAGCTGGACCACGCAACCTTTATTCAGGAAGGCCACCGTCTGGAGATGGACGAAAAGGGCAGGCTGAGTATTCAGGGGGTTGTTTACAACGAGATGAAGGGAAATTATTCTTCCTTCCAGCCCATTGCCTTCAGCGACCTTATAAGCGCCATGTTCCCGGACTCTTTCCCGGCCTTTGATTCGGGCGGAGACCCTCTTAATATTCCGGAGCTTACCTACCAGGAATTTCTTGATTTTCACCAGAAGTTTTACAGCCCCGATAACTGCCTTCTCTTTTTGTATGGTGATATTCCGACAGACCAGCAGCTGGATTTTATTGACGAGCGCTTCATCGGCCGCCTTATCAAAAAATACGACTGCCGCGAGGGTGGGGCTATCTGCAATATAGATTTGTCTTCAAAAAAGCCTGTTATAAAAGAAGAAATCCGCGCTCTGCAGAAGCTGAACTTTTTGAAGGAATCTTGTTCTGTTAAAACTTATGCGCCGGAAACCGGCTCTACCGGAAGCCTTGTTACCCTCAACTGGTACTCTGGCATAGCCGATATGGAAAAATACTTTTTGAGCGAGGCTCTCTGCGGAAACGACAGCTCTCCGCTGGCTCGTGCCCTTAAGGATTCTAAGCTGGGTGATGATGTTCAGTTCCAGAGCTTCGGCCAGTTCAAGGAAGAGTTTTATACTGCCGGCCTCTGGGGTGTAAAAAAAGGTGATGAAGAAAAAGTTTTCCGCTTAGTAGAAAAAACTCTGCAGGAGATTTACGAAAAGGGCGTCTCACAGGACGATATTGATTCTGCCGTTATGGGAATTGACTTTGCCCTGCGCGAGGTAAACCGCTACTGGGGACCTTTCTCCATTCAGATTATGGAAAAGGCTCTTAAGGGCTGGTGCAACGGCGATACCTGTTCGTCTCAACTAACTCCTATCACTTCTTTTGAAAAGGTAAAGGCGGCCCTGCGTGCTGACCCGGATTATACTAAAAAGCTTATCAAAAAATACTTCCTTGACCCTTCGGCTGTTAAGGTTCGTTTTGTTTCTGAGCCTTCTGCAAATTATTTTAAGGAGCGCGAAGAAGCGGAAGCGGCCCTCATTGCAAAGCTGGAAAAAGGTCTGGACCGCGAACAGCTTAAAAAAGACCTGGACGAGCTTCATGCTTACCAGCAGCATATTGAAAGTGCAGAAGAAACGGAGTGTATTCCGACAACAAAGCTCAGCGAACTGGATCGCCGTATAGACATTCCAGAATCGACTCTGGAATTTGTAAAGGGTGCCGACGGCAGCGATGTTCCGCTTTTTATAAGCAAGGAAGAAACAAACGGACTTTTCTATATTGATGTACTCTTCCCATTCGACAGGCTGCCGGCTGAATACCTTCAGCACCTTCCTTTCCTTTCTGATGTAATTACCAACCTGGGCTGGAACGGCAAGGGCTGGGACCGTTGTACGGCGGAATCTTCCTGCGTAATGGGAGACATCTGGGGAAGAACTCTCTGCGGTTCTGTGCCTCAGGTTCCTGAGTGCCAGACTGAGGCGGCCAAATATAAGGACTATAATTTTGAAGGCCGCAACTGGATCGGCTTAATCTGCAAGGCTCTTACCGAGCGGGCCGAAGAAGCTCTGAACATGCTTGCTGAAATCATTACTACTATGGACTTTAGCGACCATAAGCACCTTGAAACTCTGATTGGCGAGCTTAAGGCAGAAAAGAAAAACGGCCTGATTTCCAATGGCCGCGAATATGCCCAGAAGCGGGCCCGTGCTGCCTGGAGCGACTCTCTTGCCCTCAACGAAATCATGTGGGGTGCCAGCCAGCTGCATACTGTGGCGGGCTACAATAAACGTAATGCGAAAAAGCTGCTCAAGACCTTTGCCTGGATGTACAGCGAGTGCCTTAAGGCGGGCGGAATAATTCATATAACTGCAGACGAAGAATCTCTTAAGACTCTCCGTCCTCTGCTGGCAGAATTTGCGAAAAAGGCAGGGCTCACAAAGCTGCTTCCTGGACATCAATATACAATGGAAGAGCTTAAGCCTTATATCTGGCAGTACCAGGAGGCGGCTTGCGGCCAGTTGCAGCGTATAGAAGTTTCCGGCCAGACCGGCTACGCCGCCGCAATCACTCCGGCTTCCCAATTTCTTACTAAAGAAGCGGCCGCAGAAATGATTTTTGCTTCCTGGGTTTCCAGCCACACTCTCTGGGATAAGATTCGTACTACGGGCGGTGCTTACGGGGCTTCCTGCTGGATAGACAGTATAGAAAAGCAGCTTGTAATGACCACTTACCGCGACCCGTCTCCGGAAAAATCAATTGAAGTTTACCTTCAGTCGCTTAAGGAGCTTTGTTCCACCCCGATTCCAAAAGAAGAGGTTGAAAAAACTATTGTTTCTTCTTATGGAAATGCAATTGTGCCGGCTTGTCCTAAAGACCGGGGGGCCCGCAGTTTTGAAGGTATGCTCTACGGCAACCCTCAGTCTTTCAAGCAGAAGAGGGTAGACCATGTTCTTGCGGTTACCGAAGAGGATGTAGAAAAGGCCTCTGAAAGAATATATGAGGCTTCTGTAAAAAAGTGTTACAAGGCGGTCTTCGGCAAGGGGCAGGAAAAATCGGGCAAATCAGAAAAAAAGGGTGGAAATATTATAAAAATTCCGCTATAATTTATACATTCATATTGAATAGATTCCCGTGTCAAGCACGGGAATGACAAAATAAGTGTCATTGTCGGGCTTGACCCGGGAATGACAAAATAAGTGTCATTGTCGGGCTTGACCCGACAATCTAGAAATGGAGAATTTGTTTATGGATAAAAAAACTAAACAGTGCATAAAGATGCTTAGAGACCTTGTTTCTGACGTTCAGGGTGCGCCTTTTCCTGGTGGAGACCTTAAAAATGAACTTTACGAAATCTGGTATGAGCATGCACAGCGCGCAGCAGTAGAGTGCTTTGAGTATCTGAACGACAATTTCCCTGAAGAACAGAAGGAACTTGATAAGACAATCGATAAGCTCTTTAAGTAAGATTAATTTAAAAATATATTCCTGATTTATAGAAAATGCCGTTTTGGGCCTTAAAGGCTGCAGACGGCTTTTTTTGTTGCCTGGGGCATTAAGTTTTTTTCTAATATTCCGAAAATATAATATACATGAACTCAAATAAAAAGATATCAAATGATTATAAATTCGGATTAACCGGCTCAAAAAAGAAGGTCGGCATTAACAACTGGCGCTTTGTCTTTAACGGTGTTAATACTTCTACCGGCGCAGAACAGATGTTCTACATCGAGTTTGAAATGCTCAATCCCTGGACTTCCAGCGACGCCGTGCAGCTTGGTTTTAAGCCTCGTGTAAAAATCTCTGCCGAAGACCTGCAGTATGCTCTTGCTGGCACCGATTCTGCTAAAAATCTTTCTACTGAAGCAATTGTTCAGCCTTCTTACTGCGCTGTCCGCGTTGGAACCTTTGGTGTAGACGGAAAACAGCTTTGTTCTTACTATCCGGTTAAGCAGGTTAAATTCAATAACAAGCCTTTCGAAATCATTGTAGACAATAAATACTTTAATGATGATAAAATCGGCGGCTTTATTAACGTTCCGGAAGAAGAAAAGGCTGCTCATCCTGAGCTTTTGTGCGATGCCGGCTATGCAAAGTGGGACATCAGCTACTCTATTCAGAAAGACTATAAAAACGGCTATAAATCGGACTTAATCAGATGGTTCCCGTTCGGGCTTCAGACTGTTTATTCTGGTACTATTCATTTTGATGGAACTGAATATGCGGTTGATCCTAAACGCTGCTGCGGCTATTGTGAGCGTTTCTGGGGTAAGGGAGTGCCGGAGCCATTCTTCCATATTTCTGCGGCAAACCTTACAAGCGTCATTTCCGGTAAAACTCTTTTTGAATCTTCTTTTGCGGTTGCCGGTATTTTTGATGAACGCGTTTCTTTTGTTGGTAAATTCGAAGATATTGATATTGAGCTTTGTGCTGACGGTTCAAAGCGCCAGTTCCAGGTTGTCTGGGATTGTTCTCAGATGCCGGAAAACGAGAATCCGGAAGAAAACCTCTTGCACTGGAGCACCAGTCTTAACAGCAAGGAATGGGTAATTGATATTGATGTCTTCTGCAAAATCCGCGAATTAAACAACCGTACCATTGAGCTTCCAGAAGGTCAGAGAAAGGTTTTGAACCTGCTGGAAGGCGGAACTGGTACCGGCGAAATCAAACTCTACAAGCACATCGGCAACACCCTGGAACAGATTGAACACGCAACCCTTGCAAAGGTCTTCTGCGAGTTCGGCCACATAGAAGAGGGTGAGTTTTAAGATTCCCTACAACCAGTGTCATTCCCGTGCTAAAACCAGTGTCATTCCCGTGCTTGACACGGGAATCTTTGTCAAATAGACCTCCCCGCCAGGGTGACGTGGCAATCCATTTTACTTCGTAAAAATCAATTTCCCATTTTCATTTCGAATCTTAATCTTATCTCCGTCGCTCACATTGCCTGCCAGTAACTCGCGTGCCAGAGTATTTTCCACATAATTCTGAATAGCACGCTTTACCGGGCGGGCACCCATTGTCGGGTCGTAGCCTTTTTCGCAGAGGAAGTCCATGGCGCTCTGGTCAAAGTCCAGGGTGATTTTGCGGTCTGCAAGGCGGGCCTGAACACGCTCCAGCTGCAGCTTAATGATAGAAGCAATATGCTCTTTGCCCAGCTGCTGGAACATAACGATTTCATCAATACGGTTTAAGAACTCCGGACGGAAGGTCTGGCGCAGCATGCCGTTGAGCTGATCTTTCAGGGCTGCCTGTTTTTCTGCTGTATCGGCTTCCAGAATCAAATCGCTTCCCAGGTTGCTGGTCATAATGATAATCGTATTCTTAAAGTCTACTACGCGGCCCTGACCGTCTGTAAGGCGGCCGTCATCGAGCACCTGCAGCAGAACATTGAAAACATCCGGGTGAGCCTTTTCAACCTCATCAAAAAGAATAACGCTGTAAGGACGGCGGCGCACAGCCTCTGTAAGCTGACCGCCTTCGTCGTAGCCGACGTATCCCGGAGGCGCTCCAATAAGGCGGGTCACGCTGAACTTTTCCATGTACTCGCTCATATCAATTCGGGTAAGGGCCTTTTCGTCATTAAAGAGGAAGTCTGCCAGAGTTTTTGCAAGCTCAGTTTTACCAACGCCAGTAGGTCCTATGAACATAAAGCTTCCAAGAGGACGGTTAGGGTCGTTGAGACCGCTGCGGTTACGGCGGATTGCGTCGCTGACAACATTTACCGCTTCGTCCTGACCGACAACACGTTTGTGTAAAACATTTTCCAGTTCAAGATATTTCTGCTTTTCGCCGGTCATCATCTTTGCAACCGGAATACCAGTCCAGGTAGAAACAACCTTTGCAATATCTTCTTCGGTTACACTCTGGCGTAAAAGTGAATCGCGGCCTCCTTCTGCTCTTTCCTTTTCGGCAGCAAGAGCGGCGTCCAGTTCTTTCTGAAGAGAAGGAATTGTAGAGTATTTGATTTCGGCTGCCTTTTCCAGGTTTCCTTCGCGGGTATTCTTTTCTTCTTCAAAGCGTGCCTGTTCCAGCTGCTCCTTTATTTTGCGCGATTTGTCTATGCTTTCCTTTTCGTTCTGCCACTGAAGCTTCATGGTATCACGGCGGCCGGTCACCTCAGCAAGTTCCTTTTCCAGTTTTTCAAGGCGCTCACGGCTGGCCTCGTCGTCTTCCTTGCTGAGAGACTGCTTTTCAATCTGAAGCTGCAGCATCTTTCGTTCAACCTGGTCCAGCTCTGTAGGCTGGCTTTCAATTTCCATTTTGAGACGGCTGGCGGCTTCATCAACAAGGTCAATTGCCTTATCCGGCATAAAACGCGAAGTGATGTAGCGGTTAGAAAGAGTGGCAGCGGCAACAAGAGCCTCGTCCTCAATTCTAACTCCGTGATGGATTTCATACTTTTCGCGGAGACCTCGGAGAATTGCAATTGTATCTTCTACGCTTGGCTCAGCACAGTATACCTGCTGGAAACGGCGTTCAAGGGCAGCATCTTTTTCTATATATTTACGGTATTCGTCGAGTGTAGTTGCACCAATGGCACGAAGCTCACCGCGGGCCAGGGCAGGCTTAAGAAGATTGCTTGCATCCATACTGCCCTCAGAGGCTCCGGCTCCAACCAGGGTGTGAAGCTCATCAATAAAGAGAATGATTTGTCCTTCACTCTTTGTTACTTCGGTAATGAGGGCTTTAAGACGCTCCTCAAACTCACCGCGAAACTTAGCGCCGGCAACAAGGGACCCCAGATCCAGGGCGAGAAGTCTTTTATTCTTAAGTGATTCCGGTACGTCTCCGCTTGCAATTCGGCGGGCAAGGCCTTCTACAATGGCAGTTTTACCAACGCCAGGTTCACCAATAATTACAGGATTATTTTTTGTACGGCGGCAGAGCACCTGCATAACACGGCGGATTTCTTCGTCACGGCCGATAACAGGGTCAATCTTGTCCTGACGGGCAGCAGCGGTAAGGTCTCGGCAATATTTTTCCAGGGAACGGGTTTTTGCTTCCGGATCGTTGGAGTCTACAGTCTGATTTCCCCGCACTGATTTAAGAGCCTCAAACACAGAGTTGTGGTTGATACCGCTCTTACGAAGAAGGTCTCCTGTACGGTCGTCCGCCTCGGTCATTGCAAGAAGAATATGTTCTGTAGAAAGATACTGGTCGTGCAAGGCAGACATTTCGTTTTCCGCCTTTGCAAGAATTTTCTGCATTGGACCTGAAAAATAAACCTGAGCCGCACCAGAAACCTTAGGATTTGAAGCAACCAGCTCTTTTACTTTCTTTAAGAGCTCTATAGAAGGAATGCCTACACGTTCAACAATTGGCGTAATAAGTCCGTCCTGCTGTTCGAGCAGGGCCTGGAGCACATGTTCGCTTCCTATTTCTGAGTTATCATTTTTGTTAGCAATAGAAGAAGCCTCCTGCAAGGCCTCCTGTGTTTTGATGGTAAAATTTTCGTAATTCATAATATCACCTTCATTTATAAAATAATAATGAAAATGATATTTCGGCAAGTGATTTCCAAAAGACCTCCGGGGTAAGCCCGAAGGTGACAGCACAGAAAAGATTGCCGGATCAAGTCCGGTAATGACAAAGCAGTAAGTGTCATTCCCCGGCTTGATTTATATGTCATTCCCGCGCTTGACGCGGGAATCTGTACAATATCGTGATGTCTAGATTGTCGGGTCAAGCCCGACAATGACAGAAAAAGTCAAGCCCGACAATGACATAGGTGTGACATATAGTTAGTATTTGTGATATTATTGTTTTATGTTATCCTATCAGCACATTTTTCATGCGGGGAATCATGCAGATATTCTCAAGCACTGTGTACTTATTCAGGTTTTAAACTCGCTCAATAAAAAAGAAAAACCTTATACTTTTTTTGATACTCATAGTGGAAGCGGCCTTTATGATTTAACTGATGGCCGCAGTCTGAAGACCGGCGAGGCAGAAAAAGGAATTATTGGTTTTTCTGAAAAGTCTGAAAAGTCACAGGCATCACAGACTCCCCAGATTCCCCAGGCCTTTGCCGACTATATGAACTTTGTGCAGAAATATCTTGATGATTCTTTGTATCCGGGGTCTCCGGAAATTGAAGGCCGCTTAATGCGTAAGCAGGATACTCTGATTCTTTCCGAACTGCATCCGCAGGAAATTGAAAATCTGCGTGCAAATATGAAAAGGTCAGGCGACACACAGCCTGAAGTGCAGATTCATAATAGAAACGGCTGGGAAATGCTTAAGGCTCTTACTCCTCCTGTAACAAAGAGGGGAGGAGTTTTGATAGACCCGAGCTACGAAGAGAGCTCAGATTATCAGCTTGCCGCCGATACAATCTGCGCCGTACACAAAAAGTGGAGCAATGGAATAATACTGCTCTGGTACCCCCTGCTTGCTCACCGCGAGAGCGAGATTAATGCCATGCTGAATCAGATTACAGAAAGCGCCCGTTCACAAAATCCAAATATAGAAATTGCAGACCTTCGCCTTGAAGTTTTTGATAAGCAGGAGCATAAAGAGGTTTCACTGGAAGACTTTCGTGCCGCCGAGGGCAAGAATCCGCCGCGACTTTACGGCAGTGGAATGTTAGTAATCAACAGCCCCTGGAAACTAAAAGAAGAAGTTGAAGCTGCTCTTGTATATGTGAAAAAGAGATTGTCGGGTCAAGCCCGACAATGACTCGAAAATCTAAAAATGCATTCGCACGCCGGCTTCGAGGGGAAGGTTGAGCATGAAGCTTTTCTTGCAGTAAGCTGGCACGATGTTCTGCTGGGCATATATTTCCAGATAGTTGTCCCAGAGAAGCCAGTTTGTTCCGACAAAGAATCTTGCGCCAAAGGCTGGATTCCAGTTTTTAAAATCTGAGGTAAGAAGGCTTACTGAAGCACCGAAACCCGAATACAGGTTCCAGGTATTTTTGAGCTGAAGATCAAGGGCGTAATAATCTGCGAAGCCCGAAAAGCCGTACTGAAAATCGGAGAAAAGTTTACCTGTTTCAAAGCCAAAGCCCACGGCCACCGGCACTCTGCTGAATCTCATAGTTCCGCAAAGGGTGCCTGTAAATTTTTCCAGCTTTACATTGTCCTGATTAAGAGTTAAGCCCGGGTTTCCGCCGGCCTGAATTCCCGCTCCGGTTGCGCAGAGCTTTGCAGATAAAATAAAGCTTGTAAAAAGAATTGTGATGATTTTTGCTTTGAACTTCATTGAGGGCTTCATTAATTTTTCCTGAAGAAATCTGCAATCTTTTCAAAGAGATGCTTAAAGAAGAGATATATTCTGTAAAAGAAGTTTGGATTGCGGAGGCGCTGGAGTCTTTTATAGCCTTCCATTAATTCGGCGTCTGTAAATTCCTTGCGCTGATTGTTTTCTTCTATTTCCATTTCCAGCTGTTCAACTTCGGAAAGGTTATCTACTATGTTGGCATTTATGCTTGTCCAGCCCAGCTGAATTGCAGACTGTAAACGGCGCTCACCCGCAATCAGCTCGTATTTGCTGTTGAGGGTTATCGGATTCATGAGCCCGTAGATTTTCATACTGTCTTTAAGATCTTCAAGATTTCCCAGGTCTTTTCGAACCCGCTTTTTAATCTTGATGTCTTTGATTTGTACAAGCATTTAATTCTCTTTCCTTTCTAGATTCCCGTGTCAAGCACGGGAATGACATAATTGTCATTGTCGGGCTTGACCCGACAATCTATATTCTATTCCATCAAGTAATTGTAGTCAAATTTAGAAGCTGTATTTTCTATGATTTCTTCCTCTTCCTCGTCGTCGCTGCTGCTGTAATCTGTAGTAAGAGGTGCGTTCAGGTCAAAGGTGAGCGGCGAGGTATCAAAATCAAAGGTCATACGCTGACCAGACTTATACATTTCTTTTTCCAGACGGATAATTGCCAGTGTTGAATTTGAAGAGTTCGAGTGAATAGGGCAGATTTCTGTCGGCTGAGTTCCTTCGAGATACCACTGGGTTGTAGAATGCTCGCAGGACTCTGTCATAATCATACCGCTGTCTGCACAAACTGTACATTCAATTACACCATCAAGCGGTTTAATCCAGCTCTTGTAAGGAAGGTCTGCATGAATCTTATCGAAATATTCACCCCAGGCAAAACCGGCAAGAGTTGCACCGGTAATATTAAGACCAAGAGACTGACCAGGCTTATCAAAACCAAACCAGAAGGCAGCGGCATAATATGGTGTAATACCGCAGGTCCAGGCATCGGCCCAGTTCTGGGTTGTACCGGTTTTACCGCCGGCCGGCATTGTATAACGTTTTCCGTTTGCGTCGCGGTAGTCAAAGTGCCACTTCTGGGCACCAAGGGTACCGCCGTTATTTACAGTCTGCTCAAGCAGCTTAATCATTACAAAAGAAGTCTGTGGAGAAATAACCTGAATCTTATCTCCCTTAGCGGCCTGTTCCTTTCGGATATCAAGCTCAGGATTCAGAATTACGTTTCCGTTTTTGTCTTCAACGGTACGGATTGCCATAGGAGTAATTTCCTTACCGCCGTTTGCAAAGATTGCGTAAGCACGGGCCATCTCAATAGGACGAACAGAACATACACCAAGACCAAGCGGATAAACCGGAACAAAGCTGCGGCTTTCGAGCTCGTTCTGTGGAATGCCCAGCAGCTTGGAAGCACGGTCAATTGCGGCTTCGAATCCGATTCCGTCGAGAATCTTAAGAGACGGAACGTTCATAGAGCGGGTGAGGGCGTACCAGAGAGAAACGTTTCCTTCCCATTCACCCTTGAAGTTCAAAGGAATATATGGCTTTCCGTCTGCGGTGTGGAATACAACCATCGAGTCGGAAATCTGAGTTGTAGGTGTAAACTTGCGCGAATCGATTGCGGCTGAATAATAGAGCGGCTTAAAGGTAGAACCCGGCTGAACCTTTGCCTGAGTAGCACGGATAAACTGATTATCAGAATCAAACTTGCTTCCACCAACCAAGGCATCGATATAGCCGTTTGAATGGTCGAGGGCAACCATTGTTCCTTCGATAGTTGTTTTTTCTTCGTTCTGTTTTGCAAGTGCTGTGGCGCGGTTTACAATATTTACCTTAAGCTTTTCTGTACCAGTCATAAGGGAGATTGCGTCAAGCACCGGATTTATCTGATTTACATAAGTGTTGTTTGCAACAATTTCTGTTCTCTGTTCGCTTACCTTGAGTTCCGGAATATCAAAAAGCAGGGCAAGCATTTCTGTCATAGGAACATAGATGTTTGTCGCAACGCCGGTTTTAGAAGAATGCTCGCGTTTATAACGGTTGTTTGCATCTTCAATATATTTTACCATTACATCCTGAGCAATCTGCTGATGCGCAAGATTAAGGGTTGTGTTTACGGTAAAGCCTGAGGTGTAAATATCATCAGAACCATAAATCATGTTGGCAAGCTCGCGGCGGACATATTCAGAAAACCATGGAGCCTTGTCGTCGCGCATCATGTAAGCTGAGGTTGAAGTTCGTGTGTAGTCAAAGCTTGCCCAGTAGTTTTCAAAGGATTCATCTGCTTCTTCCTGGGTAAGGAAGCCTGCGTCTACCATGGAATTTAGGACATACTTCTGGCGGTCCATAGCACGGTTTGGATGATCAAAGGGATTATAGTGAGCCGGGTTAGAAAGCTGAATTACAAGAATGGCAGCTTCTGCCGGAGTAATTTCTGTAGCTCCGTGGCCGAAGTAATATTTTGAAGCGGCGTTTACACCATAGGTTCCGCCACCAAAATAGATTTTATTGAGATAAAGCTCAAGGATTTCGTTCTTCGAATAACGGCGTTCCATCTGAATGGCCCACCAGAGTTCCTTAAGCTTGCGGACTACAGATTTGTCTGAACGGTCGCAGTAAAGGGTACCGGCAATCTGCTGGGTGAGGGTAGAACCTCCACCAAGTGAGCGGCGGGTAAGTACACCTACAACGCCTCGTAAAATTGCTTTAAGATTAAAGCCGTTATGCGAGAAGAATACGTTATCCTCACGGGTGATGAGGGCATCAATCATCTGCTGTGGAAGCTTGTTATAGGCAATGATTTCGCGCTTTTCGTCGGAAGCAAATTCGGTAATGAGCTCTCCATTTATATCGAGAAGCTTTGTTGGCAGTGCAGTATCAAAATCAGTTATATATTCAGAATTAATTATATTGCGGGTCTCAGAAACAGACCATCCCAAAAAAACGCCCAGGATAATAGAACCCAGAAAAAACAGCGAGATGATCACAATTCCAGATTTCTTTATTTTCATCATATTCTGCATATTATAGTAGAAAGTATCAAAAAAGTGAATAGTCACACCATTCCGCCCAAAGATTCCGAGCCTTTTTTTATTTTTAATAAGATTTCAGAAACTATGATGGCGGGATACGGGAGCAGAAAAAGACCGAAGCCTGCATCGAGACGATACGGGAACGCCGGTTCGACGGGGAAATACAAGCGGAGCGCCGAGGCTCGCCCGCAGGCTTTGGGATTTTGACGCGGTAGTATCCCGCCATCATGATAACTTTGGATTATTAGGATTTAAAATAAAAAAAGGCTCGGAATAGATCCGAGCCATGCCCATCAGGCATATCGGGAACATGGGTGGGAGGGGAAAATGTTCCCGATATATTTATTATCGACCCTACAAGTCGAAATCTTTAATCGAAAAGGAAAGATTTTTGGAAAAATTAGTTTTCTGTGATGTCCAGGTCGAGGGCGAAGTTGGCAGTGTAGGTTTTTCCCTTAATTGCGTTAATAGAGCGCACAATCTGGTAGTCGCCGATGGTAAATTTAATCTTATGTTCACCCTCGGAAATGACAAATTCCTTGCCGAAGCTTGTGCATTTAACGTCATCAAGCAGCACCTCGGTGCCCTCTGGAGCGGTAATAAGCAGGGTAGGCTCAAGACTCTTCATTACAACGGTAAGCTCGGTAGTTTTTGCCCGGTCAATGCGGACTGTGCGAACCTCGTTGCGGTAAGAATCAGAAATAATCGAAATATTGTGAATGCCTGTTTCCAGAAGCACCTTAGGGTTTTCTGAAAGAGGAATCATCTTATCATCAATAAAGATGGTGCAAGGTTCAAGCTTTTTTTCCGGCGGAAGCAGCTTAATTGCCAGCTGGCCCTTGTTCATAAGAATAGGTTTTACGGTAATAGGAACAATGGCGTTCAGGGTTTCTTCCGGAACACCCTTCATAACCGGCTGCAGCCTTACAAAAATAACATTTTTAGTAGGGGTTATTACAGTATCTACTTTTGTTGTGTAATTATTTGATTTAATTGAATTGTCTTTTTTAAGAGGAATCTGCAGAACCCAGGAAAGCTTACCCGGCAGGGTTTTTACATAGGCTCTGGTACCGCTGTAGTCAATTTGAGAAGCCTTTGGAGTAGGGCTGATATTTGCATAAACCGAGCAGGCTACAGAATCCATCCAGGAAGCAACGGCTTCGGGAATATCAAACTTAAGCTCCAGGCCTTCTATAAAAGTCTGGTCTTCCGGCAGAGTAATTGCAAGGGAGTCGTTAATGCCAAGCTTTGCTGTGCCCTCTGAGTCTGCCGCCTGAAGAACGGCAAGCTCATGAACCTTGCTTACGCGAAAGCTTTCTGCTGTTAAAGCAGTACTTCCCATGAGCAGGAGAAGAGAAAATACAACTGTTCTGGACCAGGTTCTGGCGCAAGATGTCTTTTTCATCATTCTTTTATATTCAGTCTATCCCGAGGGTCTTCGGCTTTTCCGCCCTGCCTTATTTCAAAATGAAGGTGAGGGCCTGTTGCCATTCCCGTTTGTCCTACATAGCCTATTACTGTGCCTTTCTTTACATACTGGTAGCGCTCTACAGTAATCTTAGAAAGGTGCGCGTATACGCTTGTCATTTTGCCCTGATCATGACTTAGAATTATGTAGTTTCCGAATTCCTTGTCATTTTCAATTGCTGTGTAAACGGCTCCGTCCTTTATGGCGTAAACCGGAGTTCCTTCTGCGGCGGCTAAATCAATACCATTATGGTTTTTCATTTCGCCGGAAAAAGGATTCTTTCGCTTTCCGAATTCCGAAGAAACCCAGTAAGCGTCGTTATCCAGCGGGAGCCTGAGGGCCGAATCAAGAAAATATGCTCTTTCTGTGGGGGTAAAGCGTGCGCTGCGCAAGAACAGATAATCTCTCCCATCTATATTATAGTATATGGTATTTTTTGTTAAGGTTTGAGTGCTGTAATTTTCCTGTAAAAGTACTTCAATTGAATTGATTCCCCGGTCTATGGCAATAAAAATTCCGTCTACAACCGGTAAAATCATTGTTTTGCCCTTTATGTCGTCCTGAGCATTTTCTACCTGATTAAGGGTTGCAAGGGTTTCCTGATTCATAGTGGAGCGGGCTGCCAGTCCCTGAAATGTAAAACGCTCTGTATTTTTATACTGGAAAAACATGATTTCCGGTTCGCGGCCGGCACTCACGGCTTTTCTGTTTGATTCAATAATGCTGTCGTAATCGCGTAAAACGGTATTGGCGCGGGAAGGGGAAAGGCTTTCAATAACAGGAAGCTTTTCTTTTTCGATTATGATTCTTTTAATGCCGTCGTCCTGGGCCTTCTGGGCGCTGGCGGCAAAGGTAAAAATGAGGCTAAAAAGTAAAAAAGCAAAAAAACGGGGCTGTCTTTTAATAGAAAGCCCCGTTAAGTAGTTTATAATACTCAAACTATTCTTCTACAATTGCTTCAGCTGGACATGAAGCTGCGCAAGATCCACAGCCGATGCATGTGGCAGCATCGATTACGCGAGCGCCATCCTTTTCAGCAATTGCTCCTACCGGGCAGTCCGGTTCACAAGCTCCACAGTTTACGCAACTGTCTGTAACTTTAAATGCCATATTTGCTCCTATAAAATATTTAAAATCTACATAAAATAATACAGCAACAGTCGAAAATTCGCAACTGATATTTGAATAAATCTCTGTTGTAAAGTATAATCAAAATATGACTAAAGACGAACTTGCAAAATACATTGACCATACACTTCTTGCTCCACAGGCAGGAATCAGAGAAATTGTTATTTTATGTCAGGAGGCAAGACGCTATCATTTTGCCTCTGTTTGTGTGAATCCGGTATATGTTTCTGCCGCAGCAAATGAACTCGAAGGCTCTGGTGTAAAGATTTGTACTGTTGTAGGTTTTCCTCTGGGAGCCTCTACCACTACCGATAAAATCAATGAAGCAAAAAATGCCATTTCCAACGGTGCAGACGAAATTGATATGGTAATCAATATTGGCGCCGCAAAGGACGGCCGTTTTACCGAGGTAGAAACTGATATTCTTGATGTTGTTACTGCCTGCAAAGAGGCTGGTAAAGCGCTCGGTAAAGAAATAATCGTAAAAACAATTTTAGAAACTTGTCTTCTGGATGATAATGCAATTGTAAATGCCTGCCTCTGTGCAAAAAAAGCCGGAGCAGATTTTGTAAAGACTTCTACAGGCTTTGCTAACCCTAAGGGAATAGACGGTATGCCTCTGCCAAACGGTGCAAGCGAGTCTCATGTAAAGCTTATGAGAAAAACTGTAGGCGATGACATGGGTGTTAAGGCTTCCGGTGGAATCAGAAGTGCAAGAACCCTTATTACCATGCTTGAAGCGGGTGCCAGCAGAATTGGAACTTCGAGCGGTGCGAATATTTACGAAAACTGGGACGAGTCTAAGGTAGTACACAATAAATATTAATTTATGTCATTGTCGGGCTTGACCCGACAATCTGTAAAACACTGCGAGGTACAGATTCCCGTGTCAAGCACGGGAATGACATTTATGGCAGAAAGAAATATAGCTTATTGTTAACCACTTCCATTTTTATTTCGCGGGCATCGTGCATAACGGCAATGTAAGATCTTACGGTTGAGCTTACCAGAGCATACTGGCTCAGGCTCAGCTTCATGCCATTTTTATCTGCAACATATTTTACAATCTCTTCTGCGGTAAGGTGCTTTTTTGTTTTTAAAGAATCGAGAATACAGGTTCTTGTAGAAATAATTGCAATCTTATTGAGCTCTGCGGCTTCGTTTATATTACGCTTTAAGAAATCCCCGTGGCTTGGAATACACCATTCTACATCCTTTATTGCACAGAGTTTGTCTAAAGATTCCATGTACTCAACCGGATTTAGAATAAGAGGAATCCAGTGATTAATTATTTCATTGCGTGGAAAAATATTGTCGCCCGGGAAAATCACCTTCTTATCATTTTTATCAGAAATAATTACGCAAAGATTTTCGTAGCTGTGGCCTGTGAGCTCCATGAAGGAAAGTTTGCGGCCGCCGGAAAGCTCTATTACTTCATCTGCATTTATAAGGCGGTCAAGGTAAGTAGGGGAAGGCATAAAGAAGAGGGTGCGCATTTCGTGAGGAGGGTAGCCGCCCCAGAGAACTGTTCCCTGGATAACAGGAGTTTCCATGGCGCCCCTTTCGTGCTTTGCTGCCCAGAGGGCACAGCCGGTCTCTTCCTTTAAAAAATTATGGGCTCCGCAGTGATCTGCGTGCCCGTGTGTTGTGATTATTGCTTTAAGTGTAAAGCTTTGACCCTGCTGCTCAAAAAAGGCTTTCAGTACATCGAGTACGTATTCGCCGTCTATTTCTGTGCAGCCGGAATCAATCAGATAAACTTCTACTGAAGAACCAGTTGAAGAGGCGTTTTCATTTGTAATTACACCAACATTTGTCGTAGCGGGAATTACGTAAACTCCCGACGACAATTCAATGATTCTCGCTGTAAGGTTATCCATTAATTATCCATTAAAAGTTTTTAGCCTTTTCAATAGACTTGATAGTCAAGTCGTAGTTGTGCTCGTTGATAACGAAATTAACGTTTTCTCCAACCTTCTTGTCGAGGATTGCGTTTCCTAAAGGAGACATGTAAGAAATGATGTTGTTGTCCGGATCCGACTCCCAAGGTCCAAGAATTGTGTAAACCACATCCTTGTTTTCGAGGTTATCATGCAGAGTAACTTCTGTAGCGAAAGAAACCACAGCTGTTGTGCTTGTTGTAGGGTCAAAGATAACGGCGCGGTTAAGCTCTTCCTGAAGCTTAGAAAGTGTGTGCTCGAGGAACTGCTTACGCTCCTTAGCGGCCTGGTATTCAGCGTTTTCTTTAAGGTCTCCCTTAGCCTTAGCATCTGCAAGGTCTTTCTTGTTAGTTTCAAGCTCAACATTCTTAATGTTGTCGATTTCTGCCTTCTTTTCTGCAAGCTTCTTAGCAGTAACAATCATACCCTTAGGCTGAGAGTTCTTTTCTTCTGCAGAAGTGCGGAATTCAAATTCAGGATAGATTTCGAGAATCTTATTTCTTGCCTGCTGCTTGTAAGAATCAATGTCAGAATCAGCAATATCATCAAGAAGAGTGTACATTTTCTTTACGCAGTCTTCGCCGTTCTTGAACATGAAGTTGAAGATAGCGTCGTCTTTGAAAAGAAGGTCAATCGCGTTCTTCTTGATTTTCTTATTTTCTGTAGTATTAACGTGGTTGTTAATCTCGCGGAAGGTAAGATCAATAATATTGATGAGTGTAATAAGCTGTTTTTCGTAAGAAACACCGGCATCTTTGAACCAGTCGAAATTCTGGCACTTTTCAAAGAAGAAAAGAACTGTTTCGCGGTAGTCCTTATATGATTCAAAGCTGGTCTTAACGAGCTTCTGAACTTCTGCTGTAGAGTCTGCTTTAATAAGCTCTTCGATAAGCTTCATGTCGAGAACTGTAGGGAAGAGGTGAATGTACTGCTCCTTCCAGTCTGTAAGCAGGTCTTTTATGCATTTAAGGAAGTATGCCTTAAGATTTGTATTCTTAGAATCCTTCAAAGCAGAGTAAATCTGGCAAGGTCCCTTTGGAGGAGTATCTCTTTCCTGTTCAATCAGGCGCTTGTAGATTTCTTCGAAGTTTTCTTTTACAGGGAAGGTAAAGCGTGAATCTTTTTCACTTACATCGCGTACAACGAGGTAAGAAGCAAGAACCTGCTCTGTAATTTTTGAAATATTCTTAAGGAAGCCAGTGAAGTAAGAGTACATTTCGGCAAAGTTGTCGTTTGTACGGTCCATTTCTTCATCATTAAAGAACTTGTAGAAGATATCTACGCGTGCAAAGAACTGCTTCTGTGCCTTGAATTCGTTTGCAAGCTTTTCTACAGGAGTAATGCTTCCTTCGCGAACTGTATACATATTGATGTCGTTAGGATTTACGCCGAAGGCAGGGTCTGTTTCGAGAATCTTCTTTGCGGCTGCGTTCCATGAAGTCCATTCGCCGGAAGTAAGAATACCGTATTCCTTCTTTGTTTTTCCGTCTTTTTCTGTAACTGTACGTACAAGTATATTTTTGATTGTCTTAAGGTCACAGTTGTTGTCGTAGCTCTTGATGATTGTCTTAAGAGCCCAAACCTTATCCTTCTTGATTTTTTCTGCAAGAGGAATCTTCTGACCGTTTTCTTCAACACAGTTGCGGGCAATAAGAACCCAGATATGGTCATCTGCAAGAGGCTTGAGGGCTGTAACTGCCATAGCAAGCTTAATTTCGTGCTCACCGCTTCCAAATTTGATTACCAGAGTATCGTTGGCCAGGCTCTTGATACGACCTACACCCCAGTTTCTGTGGAATACGTAGCCGCCCTTGTCAAACGCAATGTGTTTTTCAAAGTCGCTGATTGCTTCGAATACGTTTCTGTAACTCTGTGAAAGGTTTGAAGAACGGATGTAGTCTTCGAGGTGGCTGTGAGAAGCATACTTACCGCGGAAGCAGTCTGTAATTTCTTTTCTTGCCCAGCCGTCTTTAGGGTCAATTTCGAGATTCTGCTTAAGAATTGTGATTGCAATATCCCATTTTTTGTTGTCTTTATAGTAGTTGTAGAGCTCCTGCATAAGGGTAGTGGTCTTTATTTCACCCATCTGCTTAGAAATCTTTCTTCTGATGTTCTGGAAGAAATCGAATTCTTCAGGCATGAGCTGAACAAGCTTTGTCCATACTTCTTTGCAGGCATTGTAGTTATTTGCATTGATGTAGCGGAGAATTGCCTTTTTGTAGTAGCTGATGGCATTGTCTGCATCGCCTTCGTTTTCGTAGTGCTCAGCGAGGAGCTTTGCAAGGTCGGCTTCTGCAAAATCAATGCGAACGATTTTTTCGTAGAGCTCCCAAACCCTGTCGTTGCCTTCTGCAAGGTAGCAGCCTGCGAGAGTGCGGAGGGCAAAAGAATTGTTTTCGTCATCTGCAAGAATGCTTTCGCAAAGGTAGGCTACAATGTTTTCCTTGTGGTTTTTCTGGAAAATATCTACAAGTGTTTCGAGAGAGTTGTTTTCGATGTCATGAAGTGAAAGAATGCCGGTGATGTAAAGGGCAATAATGCTGTCTTTTGAGTGAGAAAGGTGCTCTTCACAGATTTCTTTAAGCTCTTTTTCAACGCCTTCCTGCTTTGCCTGTACAACCTTAGCAGCAAGCTCCATAAGATCATTCTGTGTGTAGTTACTGATTGTTGCACGAGTCCAAGTCTCTTCCTTAAGCATGTCCTGAATTGACTGCAATAAATCTGCCATTGTAATCTCCTTGTCTGGGCCTGTGTTATTTAATGTACATTTCGTACACAGCGGTATCCAGAAGTTTTATTCTTAGTAACACTTCATTAATCTTGGCCTGATTTTCATTTGCCAAATCATAATGATCCATAAGCCAGAAATAATAGTTCAGCATACGCGGAATGAGGATTTCGCTGTTGCACGAAGGATCCTTGATTTCATTTTCCATTGCGTAGATGTCTTTTTTTAGTCTGGCGACTTCCTGAGAAGTCAGCTCTCTCTTTATGTTAAAAACTCCGCCGAGAACTCCGTATACGGGAATCCAGTAGAGGAGCGCTTTTCCTGAATAGCCCTTGCTCTTTGTCTTTTCAATAAGGCATTTGATGAGCTCGGAATCAAGAAAATCAAGGTCTATGCTGTCCGGATCTGCAAAAAATGCTTCACGGTACAGTACCTTTCCGAATTTATCCTCGCCGCAAAGAGAGTAGCAGTCTGCAAGCTCCGCAAGCACCGAAGAAAGGTTCGGATATATATTGTTTGCTTCTGTGAGGAAAGCCCGCGCATTTTCGAAATCTCCAAGCTTTTTATAGCAGATGCCCGCATTCTTGTAGATTTCTGCTTTCTGGAGCGGATCCTTTTCCTCAAGCATTTTTTTGTATTCTTCCAATGCGTTCTTAAAAAAGCCCTGCTGAACGGCAAATTGTGCCGGCTCATAAGGAAGGCTTTCGCGCGAAATGTAATCCTGAAAGTTTTTCCACTCCAGAAGTATGCTTTCGCTGCGTTCAAACGAATCGTTAATACTCTTAAGACGCTTTATGGAGTCTATCCAGAAGATGCAGCACTTATTTGTATAGACAAGCTCTGTGCTTTCCAGGTCATGCTCGAAAAGAGAACTTATGATTTTTTGTGCCTCTAAAGGGTTTCCCTGCTGCAGAAAGCCCAGGGCAACCTTAAGTTCAGCTTCTGTCTGAATGTCCATAGTGTCTAAATTCTATTTTATACAAGAAAAGATTTTTAATCAATAAAAAATATGAGAATTTGTTAAAAGTGGAGCAATATTTATAAAGCGAAAGTCATATTATGTCAAGTAAAATTTTTCATGATTTTTTATCTGGAGATTATTTTAAAACGGAAACGGTGGTATTAAAATAAATACGCGTAAAATTAAAAAATCTGATGTGCGCGAGCGGAGAGAATACCCAATCTGCATCGCCAGGGGCGAGCGGAAGCGAAGCTGAAGCGAGTCTATGTTCCACTGCCTGGCGCCCGCAGATTGGGTGTTATCGCAGCGGAAGCACATCAGATTTTTTAGGAATTTCAATTTTTAAACTATATTATTGTAAATTCTGCATTTTTTTGTTAAAATAATGTCCAAATGAAAACTCAAATTCTTGCGCCATCACTTCTTTCAGCTGATTTTTCAAACCTGGGAAGTGAGATTAAAAAAATAGAAAACAATCAGGGTGGGGCAGTACATATCGATGTAATGGACGGTTCCTTTGTACCCGAAATCACTTACGGTGAGCCCGTAATCCGCTCAATCAGAAAGCTCACAAAGCTTCCTTTCGATGTTCATCTTATGATTGAAAAACCGGAACTTCACATAGAATCTTTTGTAAATGCCGGTGCAGACTGGATTACCTTTCACTTTGAGGCAACAAATCATGTTCACCGCATAATCCAGATGATTCATGAAGCCGGTAAAAAAGCCGGAGTCGCTGTTTGTCCGGGAACTCCGGTGTCACTACTGTCGGAAATCCTACCTTCTGCCGATATTATATTAGTGATGACTGTTAATCCCGGCTGGGGCGGACAGAAAATTATTCCTTCCTGTGTTGAAAAGGTTGCAGAACTTAAGAAATACAGGGAAGAACATTCATTAAACTATAAGATTTCTGTAGACGGCGGTATAAATAACGAGACTTTGAGCTCGGTTATAGATGCCGGTACAGATATTGTTGTTTCAGGTTCCTGTTTTTTCAACGGAAGCCTAAAATGGAGTTGAGAAGATTGTTAAAAGCTTTTAAGAGAATTACTGCCGCTGCGGTAATTTTTACATCTGTTTTTATGTACGTTTCTGCCTCAGAATCCGCTTCTTCTGCTTTTGTAGAAGCCTGCAAGTCTTATTCCAGAGGCGACTGGTCTGATGCAAAATTCATGCTGAAAAAAGCAGTCTCATATAAGGAAAACCTTAATCCGGATACATACTTTATGCTGATTATGGCAGAGGTTTATGACGGGGATAATAAAAATGCCCTGGACGACTGCAATTTCTTCCTGGAAAACTTTTCTGATTCTATGTATTACGCAAGGGTTTACTATCAGAAGGGTAAGCTTCTTTATCAGCTTGGTGAATATGAAAAATCTATTGTAGTGTTGAGTGACTACTGCCATCTTTATCCTGAGGATGAATTGTATTCCTTTGCACTCTTTTATATTGGTGAATCGCTTTTTGCCGGTTATAAATATGATGAAGCGGGGGCAGTTTACGAGCGTATTGTAACTGAATATCCTGAATCTGCAAAAACACCTGCCGCTCAGTACAGACTTGAAACAATTTTGCAGCGCGGCCGTGAAGAAAAGCTGCTTTATCTCTTAAAGCAGACCGGTGAAGAGTATCTTTCTGCAAAAGAAGAGTATGAACGCCAGCTGCGTCTTTATAATTCTGAGGCTATGGATTCTACAAGACAGAAGCTTGCGGCTGCTCAGGCCAGAAATGAAACTCTGGAAAAGCAGATTGCCGAGCTGGAGCAGCAGATTGCGGCTCTTAAAAACAATCAGCAGGAATCTGACCGTATAATTCAGGAATTGAAAGAGGCTGGCGAAAAGGATGTTCCGGCAGCTGAGCCCTTTGATGAAAGAAAATATCAGTTAAAGCTTCTTAAGGAAAAGGCCCTTGAAGCTCAGAAAATGCTTGATGAGAAGAATTCTTCTTCCGGATCGGAGGGACGATGAAAAAGCTAGTTTATTCTGCGGCAATAATCTGTATGGTTTTAGCTGCCGCTTCGTGTAAATCTACCAAAGCCGAAAAAAAAGCATCTAAGAAAAAGGCAAAGTCAAAGGCAAAAACTGCTGTTGAAGCACCCGCAGAAGAGCAGGCTGCCGGTCAGGAGGCCGCTGCTGAAGCTGCCCTTGCCGCAGGCCTTACAGAAGGTGCCGACGCTGCTGCTGGTGCCGCTGCGGCTAAAAATACAGAAACTGCTAAGGATTCCAAGGACTATACCGGCTGGATAAAATCTTCTAAAAAGAATTTAACAGAGCGTTTTGGCAAGGTTCAGATTAAAATCAAATCTGGCATAGGCTCTTATACAATTGCCGTTCTCAACGATAAGGATAAGCCTGTTCCGGTTTTGTCTACGGCAAATGAATATGTTACAAACGCTTTTTTCCTTAAGAACTCAAAGAAAACCTATAATCTTATAACCGATAGTGCAGTTCGTTCTTCTGCAAGACAGACTTCGGACGGCGCGGTTATTACCTACGAGATTCCTTCGGTTGCACAGGTAAGCGTTTATTTTTCATGCATGGCTTCTCAGAAGAAAAAGGACACAGACATGATTAAGGCTACTGTGACTGTAAAAAATCTCAGCGACCGCAATGATGATTTTGCCTTTAAGGCCCTGTTCGATACAGTGCTTGGAGAGGCCGCTGCCTTCCATTTTTACACCTGGGAAGATATTCCTGTAAAAAGCGAAGTGCTTTACAGAACCCTGCAGAATCAGAAGTGGTTTGTGTCTAAAAACACAAATGCCGCAATGCAGCTTTTCTTTAGCGGTGCTGATTGTACTGTTCCTGAAATTGTTGCCCTTGCAAATTATGCAACCCTCGAAAAGAACAGCTGGGAACCTGATATGCTTAATTACAGAGTTTTCGATACTGTTCTTTCTTATAATAACTCTGCGGTTTGTTCAATCTGGAAGGCCATGAAGCTGGCTCCTTCAGAATCCGGTAAAATTGTATTCTACATTGCGCTTTCCGGCGACGGAACTCCTGCTACCGGTGAAAAATATATTTACAGTGAAGACGCTGCAAAGGCAGAAACTGAAAACAGCGGAAAGTCTGCAAGCGGGCTTGAAATTATAACTCCATTCTCTTCTCCAGAGGTAGAGGAGGCAGTGCCTGCAGAGGTAACTGAATTCCCGGCAGTGTCTGAACCGGTTATAAGCAGCCAGCCTGTAACAGTTTCTGAAGCTGTTGAAAGCCCGGCAGAAATACCAAGCGTAGATTTCTATATACAGAATATGTCTAAGGAGCAGCTGACTCCGGAATATATACAGGCGTTACTGGACCGCATTGCGGCTCTTGAAGAAGATTCTCCTTCGCTCAACCGTCAGGAGCTTTTAAGACTGAATGCTGAGCTGGACGCTATTCTAACTTATCTGAGGCAGTAGTTTTTTATGGCAAAGGATGCACTTAGCCTTGCCTGGCTTGATATGAGAAGGCGCCGTTTTGCTACTGCAATCAAACGGCTTGAGGCAAAAAAAGATATTTATGATGAAAATCTGGAGTATTACATTACTCTGGGAATCGCATGTCTTTATGTAGGTGATATTGGTGCATCCTCATCTTATTTTCAGATGGCCAGAAGAATCTCACTTACAGATACCAGACTGCTTTTAGGACAGGCGGCAATTTTCCTGCGCCGCGGCGATACTGCCCGTGCCCTTCAGTATTATCTTGAAATTAAGGATAACGATCCGCAGAATAAAACCGCAGATGCTGCCATGGAATTTATTCGTGTAAACGGAAATTACGACACCATCTGCCGCTGGGTAGATACCGGTAAAATTGAACAGTTTTATCCGCCGCTGGGTTCTAACCCGGACAGAATTGCCCTTGTAGCAATTGCGGGTACAGCCTTTCTGCTTGGCTGTCTTTTTGCCTTTATCTTCTTCCCCAGAGGCCAGCAGTATAATGGTCCTCGTGCAGATCTTACTAAGCTTGAGCTTTCCTCAGAAGAAAAATCAGATGCAAAGGAAAAAGACCTTTCAACTCAGTCTTATGCCTTTGTACTTTCAAATAAAGAAATCAACCGCCGTTATAACGATGCGTTAAAGCATTTTCAGGCCCACCGCGACAATGCCGCACAGGTAGATGTTAATATGATTTTGAATTCCGATGCCTCTGTTTCTGTAAAGAAAAAGGCGCGGCTGCTTATGGGCTATTTTGAAATTCCTGATTTTGATACAATTACAGATGTTCCGTCCTTTGGTGATGTTGCTGCAAATCCTGCTTTGTATCTCGACTGCTGGGTAAACTGGGGCGGTAAAATTTCCAATGCCGTAACTTATGAGGACGGCTCTTACACCTGCGACCTTTTAGTTGGTGATGAAGCACTTTCAAAGTACGAAGGAACTGTCCGTGTACGCTTTGAATCTGCTCCTGTGGTAGACGGAAGCCGGGCTGTAAAGATTCTTGGAAAGCTTACTCTGGAAGACGGAATTGTCTGCCTTGCGGGTCGGGCAGTTTATCAGAGTATAAAAAAATAGTATAATCTCATAGAAAATCATTAAAAAACTGATTTTTTTTGATTTTTTTAAACTTTTTTTCGGAAATTTTGTATAAAAACGATAAGTTTAGCCCATATTATATGTGGGAGGAAGGTGGCTAAATGGCAAACGCAAACGCAAGTCCGATGGATACATCGGAGAAAATGAAGGCTCTGGAGGCGGCTCGTCTTCAGATAGAAAAGCAGTTCGGTCAGGGCGCAATTATGAAGCTCGGCGACAAGGCCAATGCTGCGGGAATCGAGGTTATTCCTTCGGGCTCAATCCTTCTTGATGAAGCCCTTGGAATCGGAGGATATCCGCGCGGTCGTGTTATCGAGATGTATGGTCCTGAAAGCTCCGGAAAAACTACCCTGGCTCTGCACGCAATTGCAGAAGCTCAGAAGCTGGGTGGTGTTGCAGCATTC